>Ga0075157_10002156_pt1 | contig 11579 bp, 2 predicted proteins | sample JI81BgreenDNA_FD_70967 | JGI IMG/M metagenome (GOLD analysis project Ga0075157, IMG submission 70967) | Wastewater effluent complex algal communities from Wisconsin, to seasonally profile nutrient transformation and Carbon sequestration -... | ecosystem: Engineered > WWTP > Effluent > Algae...
TTAAAACTTGCTCAGGCATAATCACTTTTCTCCTTTCTCAGATTTATATCAAGTTCGATCGACTTACGAAAAGGGGAGCGGGGCGGGTCGATCAATATCCTGGATGTGAATTAGAGATGCAGGGGTGAACCCCTACTCATATTATAAACAAAGGGCGGGCATTTGCCCGCCCCACTTTTTACTTGCTCAGCACACCATCGGGAATCCCCAAAATATCCTCAATGCGAGGCATATCTTCCAAAGCAATCACTCGTCCTTCATCCTCAAAACCAGCAATTTGATCGAAATTCAAATAGCGATACAAATCACCAGCAAAAGGATCGATTCTCTTTGACACAATGTCATTGTATTCTTGGACTGTAGGAATGCGACCTAACAGCGAACAAACGGCCGCCAATTCCGCCGAACCGAGATAAACTTGTGCATCTTTGCCCATGCGGTTGTTAAAGTTACGAGTAGAAGTTGAAAAAACCGTTGTCGCATCTTTAACCCGCGCTTGATTGCCCATACAAAGACTGCATCCGGGCATTTCTGTACGCGCTCCAGCGGCTCCAAAAATGCTGTAATAACCTTCTTCTTTGAGTTGCTGTTCGTCCATGCGAGTTGGCGGACAAATCCACAGGCGAGTTTTCACTTCCCCTGCACCTTCCAACACCTTCGCTGTGGCGCGGTAGTGACCGATATTTGTCATGCAGGAACCGACAAATACTTCGTCAACCCGATCGCCCGCAACCTCACTCAACAACTTAACATTATCCGGGTCATTGGGAGCAGCCACAATTGGCTCTTTAATCTCGTTCAGATCGATTTCGATGATTTCAACGTATTCCGCATCAGCATCCGCCTCCATCAGCACCGGATTTGCCAGCCATGCCTCCATCTTAGCCACCCGGCGCATCATCGTCCGCGCATCTTGATAGCCCCGCGCCACCATGTTTTTCAGCAGCGCGACATTGGAACGAATGTACTCAGAAACAGTCTCCACGCTCAATTTAATGGTGCATCCAGCGCAAGAACGCTCTGCAGTCGCATCGGTCAATTCAAAAGCCTGCTCAACCTTCAAATCGGGCAAACCTTCAATCTCCATAATCCGCCCAGAAAAGATGTTTTTCTTGTTCTGTTTCGCGACGGTTAGCAAACCTTTTTGAATTGCTACATAGGGAATGGCATTCACAACATCCCGCAGCGTTACTCCCGGCTGCAATTCACCTTTAAACCGCACTAAAACTGATTCCGGCATATCCAAAGGCATGACGCCCAATGCCGCAGCAAATGCCACCAATCCCGAACCCGCAGGAAAGGAAATTCCCAAAGGAAAACGAGTGTGAGAATCGCCGCCGGTTCCCACTGTATCTGGCAATAACATCCGGTTCAGCCAAGAGTGAATAATGCCGTCTCCGGGGCGCAAAGCTATGCCGGCGCGCTCTGCCATGAAATCGGGCAATTCATGGTGAGTTTTGACATCAACTGGTTTTGGATAAGCGGCGGTGTGGCAGAAACTTTGAATAACCAAATCGGCGCTAAATCCCAAACAAGCAAGTTCTTTCAATTCGTCGCGAGTCATTGGCCCTGTGGTATCTTGCGAGCCGACTGTTGTCATGACTGGTTCGCAAGATGTACCGGGGCGAACGCCGGACAAACCGCAAGCTTTGCCTACCATTTTTTGGGCTAAAGTAAAGCCTTTTCCCGTATCTACTGGAATTGTAGGACGGGTAAAAATAGTGCTAGGTTCTAGTCCTAAAGCTGCGCGGGTTTTGTCGGTTAAAGTGCGTCCAATTAATAGCGGAATTCGGCCACCTGCGCGAACTTCGTCTAGAATTGTGTCAGGTTTGAGGGTGAATGTGGAGATAATTTCTCCGGCTTCGTTGGTGATTTCGCCTTTGTATGGATGGATGGTAATTACCATTCCTGTTTCCATTTGGGAGACATCACATTCGATCGGCAATGCGCCGGAATCTTCAGCGGTATTGAAGAAGATCGGGGCGATCGCACCTCCTAAAATATAACCGCCACTGCGCTTGTTGGGCACAAACGGAATATCATTGCCAATGTGCCAGAGCACGGAATTAATCGCCGATTTCCGCGACGAACCAGTACCGACAACATCACCAACATAGGCTACGGGATGACCTTTTTGCTTCAATTCTGCAATGGTTTGCAAAGCCCCAGGCATCTTACTTTCGAGCATCGCCAAAGCGTGTAGGGGAATGTCCGGCCGCGTGGTAGCATGAGGTGCAGGCGACAAGTCGTCAGTATTGGTTTCTCCAGGAACTTTGAAGACTGTAACGGTAATCGCTTCTGGCAATACAGGACGGCCTGTAAACCATTCGGCATCCGCCCAAGAATCGACTACCTGCTTGGCGTAGGGATTTGTATCAGACAAAGCTATAACGTCGTGGAAAGCGTCGAATACTAACAACGTTTTGCTCAGTGCCCGGGCGGCGGTGGCGGGAATGGCGATTTCGGCAGTGGGGTTGAGCAAATCGATTAAAGATTGGACGTTGTAACCGCCCATCATTGTCCCCAGCAGGTAAACTGCCCATTTGGGAGCAATTAGGGGGCTGTGGATTTCGCCTTTAGCAATGCCAGTTAAAAAACCAGCTTTGACGTAGGCGGCGCTGTCTACGCCTGGGGGGACGCGATCGCGCAATAATTCTATTAAGGTTTCTTCTTCTCCTGCCGGCGGATTTTTCAGCAGTTCGCACAGTTCCGACGTTTGCTGGGCGTCTAGCGGCAGCGGTGGAATTCCCTCATGGGCACGTTCGGCCGCGGTACGGCGGTAAGATTCAAGCATTTCTCCTCTCTCCTCGGATAGTATTCGGTGGTTGGCAAGTAGGTGGCTTTACTTTTTAGATTAGGAGCTTCCGCTGCACATTGGGTAAAGTACCTCGCCATACATCAAAACTTAACGCAACTTTAAAAACAGTAGATTTTCATACCAAAGACAGATGTGGTCTTTAACGAGAGAGCAGCGTATCAAACTTCAGTCGAGCAGTTTAGGGCCTTCAGTTGCATAGTTCTGGTTAAGATTAATGTGTTGTGGGCTACTGTAGATCCTCCTCTGCATCTGAAATCGTCATTTACCAATAGTCTGGACTGTTTGTAGTTCGTAGTGTGAAACCCTTGATTTTCCGTTGGTAGCTCCATTGGCGAATCGCCTTGAAACTTTTATTCTACGAATGCTAATTAAAAACAGTCCGCAGTATTGATTGACCACAAGTTTAAAAAAGTTGTCCTGCTAATGGATCGATTAAACAATGGAAAGTTTTATCCCTGAAAAGTCTGAAGACTGTCACGGCTGGGCCTCCAAGCCAGACTTGTACAAAGAGCTGCAAGGAGCCAAAGAATTACTGCTGACGATCGCCAACTCGATGCCAATACCCCTGATCGTGAGCAGTCTGGGGGACGGCACAATTATTTATAGTAACGATTTATGTCGTCAGGCTTTCGGGTTCACAGGATTTAAGTCGATCGACCGCCAAAAAGCCGAAACGCTCTACCACAAACCAGCAGAGCGCCAGGAATTGCTGTTGCGGCTCGCCCGCAACGGACACGTCCGCGAGACAGAAATCCGGTTTAAAAAAGCTGACGGCACGCTGTTTTGGGCAAGTGTATCGATGCGGTATCTGACATTGGTGTCGGGGAAAGCTGTTCTGTCGGTGTTCACCGACATTACGGATCGGAAGCGAGCGGCCGCCAAGGAGCAGGAATTGCTCACGTCAATCCACTCGCGAGCCCGCCAGCAAGCGGCCGTCGCTTACTTGGGGCAGCAGGCCCTGGCCGAAACAGATTTGTCCGCACTGATGGACAAAGCTGCGGTTTTAATTGCTCAAACCCTGGACGTTGATTATTGCCAGGTGTTAGAACTGTTGCCCTCTGGTCATGCTTTTATGCTGCGAGCGGGGGTTGGCTGGCAGCCGGGCCTCGTCGGCAGCGCTACTGTTGCCGCTTCTGCTCGATCCCAAGCAGGTTACACATTGCTAGTGGGCGAACCGACGATCGTCGAAGATTTGCGGGTGGAAACGCGCTTTAGCGAGTTGCCGCTACTGCACAACCACCGGGCTGTCAGCGGCGTTACTGTGATCATTCCCGGCAATCGGGGACTGGGGAGGAACTGGGGACAAGTAGAACCAGCGGACAGTTCATCCTCGCAGGCCTGGGGCATTTTGGGGGTTCATACCAGCCAAGGGCGGGTTTTCAGTCAAGATGACGTTTATTTTGTAGAAGCGATCGCCAACGTGTTAGCTGCGGCGATCGAGCGGATTATATCGCAAGAGCGCTTACAAATGATGGAACGGGCGATCGAAAGTTGCAGCAACGGCATTGCAATCACCGACGCAACCGTTGCAGATAATCCGATTATTTATGTCAATCCCAGTTTTGAGCGGATTACGGGTTATAGCAGAGACGAGTTAATGGGCAAAAATTGCCGATTTTTGCAAGGCACAGACACTGACAGCCCCGCTGCCAAAGAATTGCGAATTGCGATTGAAGAAGGCAGAGAAGCTCAAGTTATATTACGCAACTTTCGGAAAGACGGCACGCCTTTTTGGCACGAATTGTCGATCGCTCCGGTTTACAACTCGCGGCGACACTTAACCCACTTTATTGGAGTACAAACAGACATTACCGACCGCCAGCGTTCGGAAGAAGAGTTATTTTTAAAATCTCAAGCTTTAGCAGCTTTTAGCGCTAATCTCAAACACTTGCACCGGATTACAACTTATCATTATCAAAACTTTGAAGAACTGGTTGACGATTATCTAACAGCCGGCTGTTTGATGTTTGGACTTTCTATGGGCATCATGGCTGAAGTTGACAGCGAAACTTTTATTGTCCAGGCAGCGAAAACTGATTTAGGATACTTCGTGCGAGGCTTAGAATTGAACCTCAGCGATACTTACTGCGCCGCAGTAATTAAGCTCAACAAAACAGTTGCGTATTCTCATATAGGAGCAGACAGAGAGATGCGCGAACATCCAGCTTATCTAAGCTGCAAGTCGGAATCTTACATCGGAACGCCGATATTTGTCAACAATAAAACTTACGGCACGTTAAGTTTTAGTTCGCCAGAAATAAAAAAAAGAAAGTTCAAGTACGAGGAAATAGAAATTATAGAATTGATGGCTCAAAGTATTGGGAAAATTCTGGCGGTTCACCAAATGGAAATCGAACGCCAGCAAGCTGAAAAAGAGCGATGCGAGTTGATAGTATCTCTCAAAGAAAGTGAAGAACGCTATCGCCGTTTAGTAGAACTATCTCCCGAAGCGATCGCCGTTCACAGTCAAGGGAAAATCGCCTACATCAATGCTGCCGGCGCGAAACTCCTCGGTGCGAGTTCTCCCGAAGCGCTGATTGGCTTTCCCATATTGCATTTCGTCCATCCAAACTATGTGGAAATAGCCACAGAGCGCATTCGGCTAGTCGAGACAGAAAATCAGCCACTCGACCTTGCCGAACAAAAACTAATGCGGCTCGACGGACAAATAATAGACGTTGAAATGGCCGGTATCCCCGCTATTTATCAAGGCTCGACGGCCGGCCAGATTATTATCCGAGATGTCACCGAGCGCAAGCGAGTAGAACGGGAACTGCTGCACGGCGCTTTTCACGATGCGCTGACGGGTTTGCCCAACCGGGTTTTGTTCATCGACAGGCTAGGACAAGCCATCCGCCGATCCAATCAGTCCCCCGATTACAAATTTGGTTTACTTTTCCTAGATTTAGACCGCTTCAAAGTCGTTAATGATTCTTTAGGACACGTTTTAGGAGACAAACTGCTAATCGCCCTCGCCCAGCGACTGCAAACCTGCGTCCGGGTTTCGGATACCGTCGCCAGACTGGGGGGAGACGAATTCACGATCCTGCTAGACCACATTCAGAGCCTCAGCGACGCCACCCTCGCAGCTAAAAAGATACAAAAAGAACTGACGAAGCCGTTTCATCTCGAAGGGCACGAAGTATTTACCACCGCTAGCATTGGCATTGTTTTCAGTCGAGGCGAAGCCACCCCCAGTGGCGAATTAAATTCGTACACTCACCCGGAAGAATTCCTACGCGATGCTGACATCGCTATGTACCGCGCTAAAGCTTTGGGTAAGGCCCGCCACGAAGTGTTTAATTTGGCGATGCACGACCAAACTATGTCGCTGTTGCAGTTAGAAACTGACCTGCGGTTGGCTATTTTGGGCAAGGAGGAATTAGGAGAGAGCAAGAATCAATGTTCGCACTTTATTGTGCACTACCAACCGATTGTTTCGATCGCCAGCGGTGCGCTCGAAGGTTTTGAGGCCTTGGTGCGCTGGCACCACCCAGTTCGGGGTCTAGTTCCGCCGTCTACTTTTATCCCTGTAGCTGAAGAAACAGGTTTGATCGTGCCTCTGGGAGCCTGGGTGTTGCGGGAAGCTTGTCAGCAATTGCGGATTTGGCAAGAAATGTTAACCGAGGAACAGGGAAGAAGTCCAATGGAAGTCGGAACAAGGCCCTTTGACTCGCTTCGGCTGCACTCAGGGCAAGTCGCTCAGCGTAACCAGAAGGAAGAAGGCGCTTCGACTTCGCTCAGGGTAACAACAGAGGAGAGGGCAACGGGCAATGTAGGGGATTTAACTGATGTAACAGATACAGGGCATGAGGAACACGGAACTTTTACTGAGCGTAGCCCCAGTATTGGTCACAGGGAAGAAAGAATCGGTAAAAAATTACCAATTCCCAGTTACCAATTCCCGATTACCGATTTCCACTCCTCTATTACCAATTCCCAATTCCCAATTACCAACTCTTCGGCTACGTTCAGTACAACTTCCCAGCTACCAATTGCGAATTTTAAATTACCCATTATTGATCCTTCGCAATTAACAATGAGCGTCAATCTCTCTCCTAAACAGTTAGGTATGCCGAATTTAATCGAGGAAATCGATGATATTTTAGCAGAAACTGGCTGCGATCCGAGCTGTTTAAAATTGGAGATTACTGAAAGCGCGATCGTGGAAAATGTGAAAAAAGCCAATATTGTGCTAGCCGAATTAAAAGGTAGGAATATTCGATTGTCGATAGACGATTTCGGTACTGGCTATTCGTCTTTAAGTTACTTGCACCGTTTTCCGCTGGATACACTGAAGATCGATCGATCTTTTGTGAGCCGCTTGGGGGCTGTCGAAAATGGTGACGACGGGGGTCAGCCTTTGCAGATTGTGCGGGCGATCGTAACTTTGGCTCACAATTTGGGATTGAATGCGATCGCCGAAGGTGTAGAGACAGGCGAACAGTTAGCACAGCTTCGAGAATTAGACTGCGAATTAGCTCAAGGATATTGGTTTTCTAAACCTTTGGACAGTTCTGCCGTGACCGAAATCCTGATAAATCTCGGTAATATAGAAATTAGGGACTGATTGAGCTACAGATTGGTAAATAGTGCCTCACCCTGTGAAGACATTTTTGCTACAAACTCCTAATCTCAAAACTGATGCACCAGGGAATAAATGGTGCATCAAAATTAGATTTTAGGTGATGATATCAAATCTGTTAGGATCGGAATTATTCATCTGCGTGAATCCGCGTCCATCCATTGTCATCTGCGGTTAATACATTCTCTTTTTTTAACCGCAGATGAGGGCAGATTAACAGATATTCACGCAGATAAATGAGTTCAATTCCGGTTGTACCGTCCGTGATTGTTGAGTATTGATATCGTTTCCGGTTGCATCGGAATGATTTAACCGCAGAGGGCGCAGAGAACGCAGAGGGAGAGAATACAGAGATGAATACAGGACGATGCTACCGGATTTGATATGACTGGATTTTATTGCAGAAGGAAGCAGGAAGAAGCAATATAATCAATCGTTTCAGCCATTAACAACGTCCTAACTGTCTTGGCGGTTGCTATATCAGGACGATGCTACCGGATTTGATATGGTTGAAAATTACCCAACTGACCACGAATTTCTTCATGTGGTACCCGCCACGTGGTTTATCCGTGGAATCAATCCAACATCGGAAATCGAAAATCCTCAAGAAAGAGCATTTATCTCGCGCAAGTCAATCCAAAATCTAAAATCTAAAATCTAAAATCGAATGACGCACAGTAACGCTTTCGCAATTGCCAATTACAACTTACCAATTCCCTATTAACAATTAGCTTTGAGGGGAATCTCGATCGCCAATTCTGTACCCTGGCCCGGCGAAGAAGTGCATTTCAGCGACCCGTTGTGTCTGTCTGTAACAATTTGATAGCTAATTGACAAGCCCATCCCGGTGCCTTTACCCACAGGTTTAGTAGTAAAAAACGGGTCAAAAAGCCGAGTGCCGACAGTCTCCGGTATTCCCGGCCCGTTGTCAGCAATCCGAATGATTACTTTGCCGGCTGGCGATAGTTCAGTGCGGATGCGGATGTTGCTGGGCTTTTGCCGCTTTTCCTCAGCAGAACGGCGCAGATCCCGTTCTTCTAAAGCATCCAAAGCATTGCTCAAGATGTTCATAAATACTTGATTTAATTGTCCGGCATAACATTCTACCAAGGGCAGTTGAGCGTATTCTTTAATTACCTCAATTTCTGGATGGTTGTGTTTAGCTTTGAGCCGGTGCTGCAAAATCATCAGGGTGCTATCTATGCCCTCGTGGATGTTGACGGCTTTCATTTCCGCTTCGTCCATGCGGGAAAATGTGCGGAGAGAAGCAACAATTTGTTGAATTCTGTCTGCACCGACTTTCATTGAAGAAAGCAACTTTGGCAAGTCTTTCATCAGAAAGTCGAGTTCAATATTGTCTACTTCTTCTTGAATTTCCGGGACGGGATCGGGATAGTGGTTTTGGTAAAGTTCGATCAGGTGTAGCAAGTCTTGGGTATAGTCGTTGGCGTGACTGAGATTGCCGTAAATAAAGTTAACTGGGTTGTTTATTTCGTGGGCGACTCCTGCCACAAGTTGACCGAGACTCGACATTTTTTCATTTTGAATTAACTGCGATTGAGTGCTGGTTAATTTCTTCAATGTTTTTTCTAATTCGAGAGCTTTATTCCGAGTTTGGGCGTAAAGATCGGCTTGGTTGAGGGCGATCGCCAATTGAACTGTAACCGCTTGCAATAATTCTACTTCGTCGTCACTCCAGGGTCGCACAGCAGCGGAGTGGGCGCAGGTAACAACGCTCACTACTCCCGAAAGTGCCTGCATGGGAATTGCCAAGACAGATTGGTAGCCCAGAGAGTTAAGAGAGCTTCTCCAAATAGGGTCTGCGATCGCTCCGACATCATCGATTTGCAGCGTTTCTAGACGCAACATCTGTTCTCCTATAGTTCCGAAATCAGAAGCTTTATAGCAACCTATTAAATCTGGAAGTTCTCTTGTGCGAGATTCTTGAATAATTTCCCAGTATGGTTCGTCTCCGTCGCAACGATACCAGCTAAAGTTGCAACGATCGATCTGCATGAAAGCCCGAATTTCTTGGACGGCGACAGCAATAATGCTGTCGAAATCGAGGGAATTGCGGATTTGAGTAGTGAGGTTGTTGAGCAGTTTTTCTCGCTCGGCTTGCTGTCTGAGTCTGGCTGACGATTGCCTTAAGGCAATTTCTCCCCGCTTGCGATCGGTAATGTCTTCGGTGACAGCTAATAGATATTGCGGTTTGCCATCAGCATCGAGTATTGCTGTTTTCTTGCTATGAAATATCCGCGTTTCTCCTTGGCTAGTTTCAATTTCTTCTTCGGCGATTTCTACAATTTGCCCGCTATCGATCACTTCCCGGTCTTTGGCGGTGAAAAAATCAGCTTGTTCTGTTGGGAAAAAGTCGTAATCATTTTTGCCGATTACTTCTGCTGCACTGAAACCGAGTAACTGTTCAGCTACTGGGTTCCACAGAACAAACCGCAGTTCTTGGGCATCCTTGGCAACCACTCCTACGGGTATGGTTTTGAGCACTGACTCCATAAAATTTTGAGCGTGTTGCAGTTCTGCTTCTGCCTGTTTGCGATCGCTAATATCTCGGACGTTGGCAATGATGCTGAGATTGCCGTTGAGATTAATTTTGGACAGGGCAATTTCTGCATCAAAAGTTGAACCGTCCTTGGGACGCCTCGCTTTCCATTCCACGCGACCAGTTTCGCCTGCTAATACTCTTTCCCAAAGTTCTTCCATTTGTTCAATGGGATTGTCGGCGCTTGAATAGTCATTTTTAATTGATAATTTTTTTGCTTGTTCGGGGCTCACTCCGTACATTTCTAACATTCGATTATTGACATCGAGAATGTTTCCTTCTAAATCGTGAATGAAGATAGCATCGTAGACATTGTTAAATATGGTTCGCAGGTTTTGCTCGGAAACTTGCAGCGCTGCTTCTGCAAGTTTTCGATCGCCAATTTCTTGTTCTAATTGGGTGACTGCTTGGGAAAGTTCGGCCGTGCGATCGCTCACTCTGTCTTCTAACTCGACTGCTGCTTGCCGCAGGGCTGCTTCGGCGGCTTTGCGATCGGTAATGTCGATCACCGTACCGAACATTTTTACCACCTTGCCGTTGACATCGGTTTCGGCTTGACCCACGGCGTTCACGTGTCGCAAGATGCTGTCGGGACGGTAAAGGCGAAAGTCAAAATCAAAGGGGATGCCCGCTTCGAGTCCCCGCTGCACTTGAGTTTGCCACAATGCCAAATCTTCTGGATGAATCTGAGCGACCTGTTCGGCTAGGTTGGGCGCGATGGGGGCCGGTTCGAGTCCGAAGATGCGGAAAAGTTCTTCCGACCAAGTGATGGTTCCGGTGGCTGCGTCGAGTTCCCAATTTCCGACGTGGGCGAGTCTCTGGGCTTCTTGTAGCTGTCGCTGGCTGTTGCGGATGGCGGTTTCGGCAACTTTGCGATCGGTAATGTCGAACAATACGCCGCAAAATACGATTTCGCCGTTCTCGCTGCGGGTGGGCATGGAGTCGCCCTGCCACCAGCGAATCTCGCCGTCGGGCTTGACTAACTGCCCTTCGTAGTGCCACAGGGAGAGGTTTTCTATGGCCTGGTTCACCGAAGCGATGTAGCCTTCCAAGTCTTCGGGATGGACGCGGGAAATGAATGTATTGATGTCTTGCATCATTTCTGCTGCGGTAACGCCACTGATATCGAAGATGCGATCGCTCATGTAGTCAATGCGCCAAATTCCGTCACGGTTGCAAAACTGGAACAGAGCTCCGGGCATGGTGGCTGCGATCGTCCGAAACTTGGTTTCGCTGGCACTGAGTGCGGCAAAAGTCTGTCGCAGTTCGGCTGTGCGCGCTTCTACTCTGCGCTCTAGTTCTGCGTTGGCGTGTTGTAAGGCTGCTTCTGCTCGCTTGCGATCGGTAATGTCGGCGGCTGTACCTGTGGTGCAGAGGAAGTTTCCGGTTTCGTCGTACAGGGCGATCGCGTTAAACATCAAATGTTTCATGCTGCCGTCTTTGGCGATTTGGGTGGTTTCGTACTGGAAAATTGATTCTCCGGCAAACAGGCGGGCGAAAACTTCTAAATCTTTCTGGCATTGTTCTGGTGTCACAAAGTCGGAGAAGGGCCTACCGATCATTTCTTCTGGTTCGTAACCGTAGATGTACTTAACTGCTGGGTTGACGAAGGTGTA
>Ga0075157_10002158_pt1 | contig 11568 bp, 6 predicted proteins | sample JI81BgreenDNA_FD_70967 | JGI IMG/M metagenome (GOLD analysis project Ga0075157, IMG submission 70967) | Wastewater effluent complex algal communities from Wisconsin, to seasonally profile nutrient transformation and Carbon sequestration -... | ecosystem: Engineered > WWTP > Effluent > Algae...
CGGAATTTGCCTACAATCCGGCACTGGATGACCCGTTCGTCGCTTTCGAGGCGAACGTTGTACCACATACCGGTAGATTTTATTACTGTTCCTTGTATTAAATTCATCAAGAAGCCGAAACGTTGATCGGGGCTGCGAAGTTCCGCATTTATTACCTTCGGAACAAATTTATGCCCACATTTGGGCAGATTTACTCGTTTGGGTGTTTTTCAAAAATTTGGTTTCCACATACACTTCGCGCAGCTGTAATTAGACGTAGCTCCAACAACTTCCCTCTTTCATCTGCTGTTTTTGCCCATTCTTCGATACTTCGTAAGCTATTGCAGGTCAATTCCGTCATTTGTCTGTCATCCAAATTCTCATCAGGAACAAGCACGCTTATTTAATTATGGAATTGACCATCCGCAATCTGTCCAAAACCTACGCCAACGGCGTGAAAGCGCTTCAGGACGTATCGCTCGACATCCCCACCGGTATGTACGGGCTGCTTGGCCCCAACGGCGCCGGCAAAAGCACGCTCATGCGTACCCTCGCTACCCTCCAGGATGCCGACAGCGGCAGCGCCACCCTCGGCAACATAGATGTGCTGCGCGACAAAGAAGCCGTACGCCGCACGCTCGGCTATCTGCCACAGGAATTTGGCGTGTACCCGCGCCTGAGCGCCGTCGAAATGCTCGACCACCTCGCCGTACTCAAAGGCATCCCGCGCGGCGAGCGCAAAGCCGTCGTCAGCGCCCTGCTCCAGCGCGTCAACCTCTGGGACGTCCGCAACAAAAGCGTCTCTTCCTACTCCGGCGGTATGCGCCAGCGCTTCGGCATCGCACAGGCGCTGCTCGGCGACCCCAAACTCATCATCGTGGATGAACCCACCGCTGGCCTCGACCCCGGCGAGCGCAACCGTTTCTACAACCTGCTCTCCGAAATCGGCGAAAATGTGATCGTCATCCTCAGCACTCACATCGTGGAAGACGTCAAGGAGCTGTGCCCCAATATGGCCATCATCAACCAGGGCCGCGTGCTGTATGCCGGCACGCCCGATGCGGCACTAATGGAGCTGCAAGGCAAAGTCTGGAAAAAGGCGATTCAAAAAACAGAAATGGAAGCCCTGCAGGCCGCCTACGGCAAACACCTCATCTCCAGCAAACTCATCGCCGGCAAACCGGTTGTGCACATTCTGAGCGACGGCGACCCCGGCGAAGGATTCCAGGCCACGGAAGCCGGACTTGAAGAGGTATTTTTCAAACACATCAACGCCGTTTAAACCCCTCAGCCCATGTTTGCTACTTTTACTTCTTTCGAGTTGCGCTCCTGGCTGCGCTCGCCCATGCCCTGGATTTTTATGTTTTTGTTCGGATTGCTGTGCTTTGCAGCAACGGTTTCCGACGAAGTGACCATTGGCGACAGCTTCGGCAATGTGCACAAAAACGCGCCTTTTGTAGCGCAAAACTGGTACGGAATCTTTTCCCTGCTCGGTTTGTTATTAGTGACGGCCTTCCTGAATACCGCTGCCATCCGCGACTATGAGCGCCAGATGAGCCAGATTGTTTTTTCCAAACCCATCGGCAAGGCTGGTTACTATTTCGGCCACTTCTTTGGCGCTTTTCTGATTTGTATCATTCCGATGTTGGGCGTTTCGCTGGGCATGTGGGCGGGTGTTGCGGCCAATTCAGCCTTCGGATGGCTGCCCGAAAACCGCTTCGGGCCGTTTGAAATGCAGGGCCACCTGATGGGTCTGCTGTTAATCATTATTCCAAACCTCATTTTTTCTGGCGGCATCCTGTACGCCGTGGCCGTAAATACCCGCTCTACGCTGTATTCCTTTATCGCCGCCGCTGCGCTGTTGGTGGGTTATATCATTGCCGGCAATTTATTGCAGGATATTAAAAACGAAACCCTTGGCGCCCTGCTTGATCCCTTCGGCTTCCGGGCCTTTTCCATTGCCACCAAGTACTGGACGGTGGAAGACAAAAACACCATGGCGCTGGGTTTTGAAGGCACGATACTACTCAACCGGGCGCTGTGGATGGCTGTGGGAATAGCTGCGCTGTTAATCGGCTACTGGCGTTTTGATTTTTCTGAGAAAAAAAGCGGCAGTAAAAAACAAAAGGCAAGGGTTAAAGAAGCAGACGCCGCTGTGCTCAAATCGCCGGGCGCTATTCCGGCCGTTGCGCCGGAAAGTGGCGCCGGTGTGGCCATCCGGCAATTTTTCAGCCAGTTCAAAACGGAATTGCGGGGCATGGTGCGCAGCACCGCCTTCATCCTGCTGGCGCTGTTGGCCCTGCTCAACTGTCTGCCCAATCTGCTCTACGCCAACGAGAGCTACGGCACCCACGAACTGCCTGTCACGTATACCATGATTAACCTCATCCGGGGGTCATTTTACCTGTTCACCATCATCATCATGGTGTATTTCAGCGGGGCAATTATCTGGAAAGAGCGCACGCATGGCATGAGCGACATCACCGACGCGCTGCCGACCAAAAACTGGACGCTCTGGTTGGGCAAATACGCCGCTGTGCTGGGTCTCATGTTCATTATGCAGGTGATTGTTTTGCTGGCTGCCATCGGCGCGCAGGCCGCGCTGGGCTACACGCGCTTTGAAGTTGGCACCTATGTGCGCGAATTGCTGCTGATGGATATGCTGGGGTTTGCCTTTACGTTGGCGCTTTCTTTTTTGGTGCACGCTTTGTCGCGTAACATGTACCTCGGTTTTTTCATCGTCATTATGCTGCTCATTGCCAACACTTTTGCCTGGAGCACGATTAAGATGGAGAGCAATATGGTACAATTTGGCGGCACGCCTTCGTACATCCTTTCCGATTTTTACGGCTACCAGCCATACCTGAGCACCTTGTTCTGGTTTCACGGGTATTGGCTGCTGTTTTGCGGCCTGTTGGCGCTGGCGGCTATCCTGCTTTGGCCGCGCGGGCGCATGGGTTCTCTGCGTGAGCGCTTCCGCAATGCGAAATTAGAATGGCGCAATTACCGTTGGTTTGGCATCGGCACACTGGCGCTTTGGTTGGTTTCGGGCGCCTGGATCTATTACAACACGCAGGTGCTGAACCCGTATTTTAACAGCGGTCAGACTGAAAAATTCCAGTACCAATACGAGGCCTGGTACAAACAATACGAAGGCCGCGTGCAACCGCGCGTGTATGAGGTGAAATACGACATTGACCTGCGCCCCGAAGTGCGCAGCGTGGTGGTAAATGGCGTGTTTAAGACAAGAAACATTTATAAAAGCAGCATTGATACACTGTTTGTCAATGTGCCGCAACACGGCGATTTTACCCTCGAAAATCCGCGCCTGAAACTGCTGCTCAACGACTCAACGCATAATTTCCGCTTGTACCGCTTTGAACCTGCTATGGCGCCCGGCGACTCGCTGAACCTGAATTTCACGACCCGTTTTGAACCCAAAGGGTTTGAAAACGAGGTGGAATGGGCGCGGGTGGTGCAAAATGGCACCTTTTTCGACAATACCGACATTATTCCCATTTTCGGGTATCAGGAACAAAATGAATTGGGTGATAAAAACACGCGCAAACGCTACGGCCTGCCCGAAAAAACACGCCGCCCAGCCCTAAACCGCCAGGATACACTGCACCGCATGGATGCCTATATCGGTATAAATTCCGATTGGGTTAATGTAGAAACCATCATCCGGACAGCGCCCGATCAAATCGCGCTGGGGCCAGGCTCGCTGCTCCGCGAATGGACTGAAAATGGCCGCCGCTGCTTCCATTACAAGCTGGATCATGTGTCTTTCAATTTTTACTCCTTCCTCAGCGCGCGCTATGAAGTTGCCCGCCGTATATGGAACGGCGTTAACATTGAGGTGTACTATCACAAAGATCACTACCAGAATGTGGAGCGTATGCTCACGGCTATTGAAAAATCGCTGGAGTATTTTACCAAAAACTTCGGGCCGTATTACCACAAGCAGTGCCGCATTGTGGAGTTTCCGCGTTTCTCCGAATTTGCACAGGCCTTTCCCGGCACCATGCCTTACTCGGAAGGCGTCGGGTTTATTCAGGATTTTAAAGACCCGGACAAGGACATTGACATGATGTTCTATGTGGCGGCGCACGAAATCGGGCACCAATATTGGGGCCACCAGGAATGCGGCGCGGCCATGCAAGGCGGCGAAATGCTGGTAGAAACTTTTGCCCAGTGGAGCGCCCTGATGGTGATGGAACACGCCTATGGCCGCGACCAGATGCGCAAATTCCTGAGCTACGAAATGGATCGCTACCTGCGCGGACGCGGACGTGAGTCGGAGCGCGAGTTGCCGCTTGCGCGCTGCGAAGGGCAAGACTACATTCACTACAACAAAGGTTCGGTGCAGATGTACCACCTTAAGGAGCTGATCGGTGAAGACCGCGTGAATGCGGCCCTGCGGGCATTTTTGGAAAAATACCGCTATGCCCAGCCGCCTTATCCGGTCAGTCTGGATGCCCTGGACGAATTTTACGCCCAAACGCCCGATTCGCTGGACTATGTGGTGAAAGACCTTTTTGAAGATATTACCCTCTTTGAAAACCGCTGCCGCGAAGCTTCCGTCAAAGACCTTGGCAACGGCCAATGGGAGGTAAAAATAAAGGTGGAAGCCGCCAAGTTTAAATCCGATGAAGTGGGCAAACAAACAGAAGCGCCGCTCAACGACTACATCGAAATCGGGGCTTTTGCCGCACCGGAACCGGGCAAAACCTATGGCAAAACCCTGTATCGCGAGCGGGTAAAAATAACGCAACCCGAGCAATGGTTTACGTTTGTGGTAAAGGAAAAACCGGAAAAAGCGGGCGTTGATCCGTTCGCTCTGATTGTGGATCGCGATCCGGAAGACAATATAATAAAGTTAGAGTAAATCGAAAATTGAACAACCTGAGTCATTCCGGATTTTTAGGGAAAAAATCGGAATGACTCAGGTATTTACACCCGGATTTGGGTGGATTTGAAGATTGATGGATGCTTTCATTTAGATTTTCAAAGGATTGCAAGACTACGATTTTCACAACCACTTCGCGTTGCCTATATCATTGTACGGCAGGAGTGCACGGGTGGTATTTTTTGTGAAAAGCGCTTATTTAAGTACTTCATACAAACGGCTCAGGTCGGGTTCTACGGCTTTGGGTCGTTTGCATTCCAGCTCATACACAGCCCTTCCGAGTTTGGCAAGAAATGGGAAACCGATTTTATCGTAGTCGTAGCGATCGTCGTTAAAAGTACCGTCGTTGTTGCACAAAATCGTGGCGCAGAGTATAAATTCCACATTTTTTTCGAAATCCACGATGTAGGCCGCATCGCTTAGGGTGCCATAGGCTTCGCCCACTTTATTGAATACCCGCACTTTATCGGCGCCCGGTTTTTTGCTGTCGCCGTACAGGAAAAATTTGACATAACCATCGTAGTAGCTGCTGTCGTATTTTGGAAAATCGCATTCGCGCGGATAAATGCCCATGTAGTGCCGCACGAAGCGGTAATCGTCTTCCGTCAGGTTAAAACGCTGCGCGGGCGGGATGCTTTCCGGGAAATAGATGGCGCGGATCATTTTTTCCATATCGCCGAGCGAAAACCAGTTTTTGCTGCTAAAATCCATGGGCCGCGCTTCGAGGCTGTCGGCGGCGTTGAAGTGTGCGGTTCCTTTAAGCAGTTGTTGTTGCAGATTGGGCCATTCGGCGCGGTTCATGCGTTCGCCTTGTTTGTAAATACCGACCGTAGGCGTATAGAAGGTAATCGGGCTGTCGAAACGGTTGTCGCGGCCGGGAAAATTGAAGCGATGCACGATGCCGGTACGGCTATATCCTTTGGCGCGGAGGCTGTTATTGATTTCTTCGCGGCCCAGAAATTCAAAAAGATGATTGTAGGCGAGGTTATCGCTCACCACGAAAATTTGCCGCACATCGTGGGCGATGCTGGGTTTTCCGCCGGGCGCAGTAGGGTCTGTTTCATAAACTTGCTGCCAGGGGCGGAGGGAGTCAATGCGATAGGGCGTTTCGCGGTGAAGGAGCTGGTGCGAAGGATGCAGGCGGTTGATTTTTTCAAGGGCCAGCAGTGCCAGCGGCATTTTGACGGTACTTGCCGGATAAAAATAATGGGTAGAATCGAAGCGATACTGAAATTGGGTAAATTGCGGATGGCCCGATTTGTCGCGATTAATCTGCGTGTACAGGATTTGCACCTCGTATTGTTCCGGCCTGGCGAGCACTTCGCGGCATATCGGATCGCTTTGCAGGTTGCGCAGCGCTGTGCTCAGCAGATCATTTACAGGTGATTTAACCGGCGCGCTGGCCGGCGTTTTGCAGGCTGCTGCAATAAGGACTGTGAGTAAAGAAAAAACAAGCAAGCGTTTCATGCCCGAAAAATACGCAATTCAGGATTAAACATCGTAATTTGCGCCTGATTAGCACGACATTTGCTGTATTCACGTAAAACACCGCTTCCTTATGTTCGCCAACCCATCCAATCCATTTGAAGGAATTGCCGAAAAAGCCTCCTGGGCGCAAGCCTTTACCAGCGCATTGAATACCTTTAAAAATCAAAGCCCGCAAGACCTCGAAGCCGCGCTTGATTCCTGGGATCTGCTGATCCACGAAATTCCTGCCACCTATCAGCCTGCCGAAGTTTATTGTATAAAAATGAGCTGGCTCTGGCAAATTTATCAGGCATATACACAGCACGATACAGATCCTGCCGACCGCGCAGTGTACTTCCGCGCCAAAAAAGTAGTTCAGGAAACGCCGGCGCCCGGGCTGCCAACCGACCGGGCATTTCTGGAAGATGAAGGTGTTGTTAAAAAAACCATAGCACACCTCAAGGAAGTAGCTGCATTTTACCAAAATGCACTGAATACGCCAAAAAGCGCCCCAAAAATTGCTCTTGAAGCCACTACAGCTTCCGCAGGCAGTGCTAATTTTGTTGTAACCACCATCCTCAGCGCCGACAGCGATGGCGTGCTGGCCCTGAGTACCTTCAATAATTTTATCAAAAATCTGAGCTGCGTCCGCGCCCTCATTATCGGCAACCCCGATCCGGCAAAGGTGCAGATTATAGACGACTGCCTCAACAAACCCGGCCTTGGTATCGATCAGGGCAAAGGCCTGTGGATTCAAAGCACGCAACTGCTCCGCAATGAAGCCACTGCGTGGATTGCGGCCAACCTCCCCGGTCAGAACTACGACAACCTGCTCTGCGTTTTCGGCACACCCGCCGGCGCATCAAATGGCTTTTTAAGCAGTACCGACGCGGTTAATTACGCCGTAGTACGCACTAAAGTCAATGATGCGGCCCTGGCCGATCTCTAATTTGTCACCAAAATTTTTCCGCCTATGAATAAGTGGCTTTTGTTCTGTCTTGCTTTGTTCTGTTATTCCATTGCGGCGTACGCGCAAATGTCGCCGACCGAAACACCCACCGGCGAATATTTCCTGCGCAACATTATGGGCGCAAAGCTCAACCCTAAAACCGGACTCTGGATTTTACCCGATACTTCCCGGCTGCGCAGCCGCGTGGAAGATGTGGGCGGCCCCGGCCACGCCATCCGACTGGATTCTTTTTGCCTGAAAACCATCGGCGACCGGCAGGAAGCCTGGGTACTGTTTACCGTTGAAGGGCATGCCTTTAATTTCGCCCGCCTCGAAAAAAGTGGTCCGCACTGGTGGGTACGCCGTATGCGCACGCTGCTGCATGTCGGCGCCCCGGGCGAGTACGCCTACACAAGCTACGGCATTGAATTGGTGGGCGGAAAAACCTTTATTTCCATTCACGAGCAATGGTATGCCATGGGGCGTTATACCGATGAATGGCTGCTCTATGATCCTTTTACCCTCAAACAATGCGGGCGTTTCGTCATCACCAAACGCGGCGAAAAAGAACAGTCGCCCGAAGCTTACGCCGATTTTGAAACCGTAGACAAACAATATCTTACCATGGAAGCCGGCGCTGCGGATATTCAGTTTGTGCAAATGTGGGAAGAAAAATTGCAGGGTATGCCGCCGCGCATCCTCAAAAAAACACTGCGCTACCACTTCGACAACGAAACAAAAGTGTACGTACCGGTAGGCTTGTAGTTGGCAATTTCTCCTACCTTTGCAACCTTTTTATGCCCTTTTGGGTTCAGAAGTTTACTATGTTTCCAAAATACGATGTCATTGTGGTCGGCGCCGGGCATGCCGGTTGTGAAGCCGCCGCTGCTGCGGCCAATGCCGGTTGCAAAGTACTGTTGGCCACCATGAATATGCAAACCATCGCCCAAATGAGCTGCAACCCCGCTATGGGCGGTGTAGCCAAAGGCCAGATTGTACGCGAAGTGGACGCCCTTTGCGGCTATTCGGGCATCGTTACCGATCATACCGCCGTGCAGTTCCGCATGCTCAACCGCTCCAAAGGCCCCGCCATGTGGAGCCCGCGCGCGCAAAGCGACCGGATGCGTTTTGCACAAAAATGGCGCATGATGCTGGAAGCGCACCCGAATGTGGATTTCTGGCAGGACATGGTGCGCGGCCTCATCGTCAAAGACGGGCGTGTAAAAGGCGTCGTAACCGGAATGGGCCTCGAAATTGAAGCCGATGCCGTGGTGCTGACCAACGGCACCTTCCTCAACGGCATTATTCATATCGGTGAAAAACAACTCGGCGGCGGCCGCGCCGGCGAAAGCGCCGCCCGCGGCATCACCGAACAATTGATCGAATTAGGCTTCGAAGCCGGCCGCATGAAAACCGGCACGCCGCCGCGTATCGACGGCCGGTCTATTGATTACAGCCGTACAGAACGCCAGGACGGCGATGAAAACCCCGGCAAATTTTCCTACACCGATACCCCGCCGCTGCGCGAACAAATGCCCTGCTGGATAACCTATACCCAGCCCGAAACGCATGAAATTCTGCGCACCGGATTTGACCGCTCGCCCATGTTTACTGGGCGAATTCAAGGCGTCGGGCCGCGTTATTGCCCCAGTATTGAAGATAAAATTGACCGTTTTGCCGACCGCGACCGCCACCAGCTCTTTATCGAGCCGGAAGGCTGGGATACCTGCGAAATTTATATCAACGGGTTCTCCTCCTCGCTGCCCGAAGACGTGCAATACAAAGCCCTGCGCACCATTCCAGGCCTGGAAAATGCCAAAATGTTCCGGCCCGGTTATGCCATCGAATACGATTACTTCCCGCCAACCCAACTGGAACCTACATTAGAAACACGCTTGGTTAAAAACCTGTTTTTTGCAGGACAAATCAACGGTACCACCGGCTACGAAGAGGCTGCCTGCCAAGGATTGATGGCCGGACTCAATGCCGCACTGGCTGTTAAAGCGCAGGAACCGCTCGTGCTGAAACGCTCCGATGCCTACATCGGCGTGTTGATAGACGATCTCGTGAACAAAGGCACGCAGGAGCCTTACCGGATGTTTACCAGCCGGGCAGAATACCGCATTTTGTTGCGTCAGGACAATGCCGATCTGCGCCTGACGCCCATTGCACAACGCTTGGGCCTGCGCGGCGCCGAGGAACGTATGGAAAGGGTAAATGCCAAGAAGGATGCGACCGCTGCCATCGAAGCTTTTTTCCGCAACGCCTCCGTAAGCCCGGATGAGGTAAACGGTTACTTGCAATCCGTCGATTCAGCGCCCATCAGCCAACGCCTGAAACTGCACAACATCCTGCTGCGCCCGCAAGTGAATATTGACACCCTGGCAGCAGCAGTACCCGAATTACAGCGCTTTTTATCGCCTTACAGCCAGGAGTTTGTCGAACTGGCCGAAATTCAGATCAAGTACGAAGGCTACATCAAAAAGGAAGAGGAGCAGGTGGAAAAAATGAGTCGCCTTGAAGACCTGCGACTGAGCGAAGAAATGGATTATCGAGCCATCACGGCACTGAGTATGGAGGCCCGCGACAAACTCAGCCGCCTGCGCCCCAAAACCATCGGTCAGGCCGGGCGTATTCCCGGTGTTAACCCGGCCGACATCAGCGTGCTGCTCATTCACATGGGTCGTTAGGTCAATATCTGACAAGATTAAGGAAAAAATCATCTGCCGAACGGTTAAATGTTTTGGTAAAATCCCCAAAAGCGCCCAACTTTACCCGCAAGCAGCTCAGGGTTAGTTGCCCCTGAATATATTGGTCGGACAATATTTTGTAAATCAGACAACTCCGCCCAAGCGCTTCAACCATTTTTCACCCTGATGTATAGGCAACGCAAAATGGTTATGAAAATCGTATTCCTGCAATCCTTTGAAAATCAGGATGAAAGAATCCTTCAGTCTTCAAATCCACCCAAATCCGGGTATAAATTAGAATCCATGCGGTATCGTATACTTTTTTGCCTCCTTGTTTTCAGCGCCGCTTCCGGCCTGCGCGCACAAACAACCGCCCAAACCTCCTTCGGGAAAAACCGGGTGCAGTACCATCGGCAGTTCGACGCATGGATGCTTTACGAAACCCCCAATTTCGTCACCTATTGGTATGGCGATGGGCGCAATATCGCACAGGCAGCCCTGCAAACAGCTGAACTGGATTATGCTTATGTACAGCAATTGCTCGAATACCAGACTACCGAAAAAATTGAACTGCTGGTTTTTCGCGACCTCACCGACCTCAAACAAAGCAATATCGGTGAAGACGATGTCTTTATGCTGCGCGCCGGCGAAACCAAAGTGGTTGGCAATAAAGTATTTGTATTTTTTGATGGCGATCACAATCACCTGCGCATACAGATTCGGGAAGGTGTATCGGCGGTGCTGATAAATGCCATGCTTTATGGGGCTAATTTGCAGGAGATTGTCCAAAATGCCGTGCTGCTCAACCTGCCCGGCTGGTTTACAGATGGACTGAACGGCTACGTCGGTGAAACCTGGAATACCGAACTCGACAACCAGCTCGCCAACCTGCTCCTGAGTGGTAAATACAAAAACTTCGACCGCCTTGCCCGCGAGCATCCGCGCTTAGCCGGGCATGCCCTCTGGCATTATATCAGCCTGCATTTCGGGCAAGGCACGGTAAGCAATCTGCTCTACCTCACCCGCATCAACCGCAGCGTGGATGCCGGCTTTTTGTACGTGCTGGGCAATGGCTACAAGCGCACCACGGAGAGTATGATGGAGTACTACAAGCGCACCTATGCGGAAGAAAAACGCTTCATGGCGAATCCCGACAAACAAGGCAGCGTGAAAATCCGCAACAAAAAGAAATTACCGCTTTACCAGTTCAAACTAAGCCCCGACGGCAAACAATTGGCCTTTGTAAGCAATGATATCGGGCGCTGGCGCGTCTGGACTATAGATCTCAAAAGCGGCAAACGCAAACAAGTTTACAAAGGCGGCGCACGCAATGCCCTGCAAACTACCGATTACAATTATCCGCAATTAGCCTGGAACCCCGACAACAAACGCCTCGCTGTTCTGTATGAACGCCGCGACCAGCCTAAAATCGTTTTTATTGATACCGAAAACAGTAAAAAAGAAAGTGCCATCCTTTCGCCCGAGTATCAGCGCGTTTTGGGAATGAGTTTTATCAATAGCAATGATCTGGCGTTTTCCGGTAATGTACGCGGCTATTCTGACCTGTTTATTTA
>Ga0075157_10002162_pt1 | contig 11545 bp, 7 predicted proteins | sample JI81BgreenDNA_FD_70967 | JGI IMG/M metagenome (GOLD analysis project Ga0075157, IMG submission 70967) | Wastewater effluent complex algal communities from Wisconsin, to seasonally profile nutrient transformation and Carbon sequestration -... | ecosystem: Engineered > WWTP > Effluent > Algae...
GGGCTGGCGTCGCGCGTCACTGACACGCGCAAGGCGCTGGGCAAGCTGCACCTGCATGATGTGACGCTCACGGCCGGGCCGCTGGCGGTGGGCGATGTCGTGAAGCTGGAGGTGGATGCCCCGCAGCGCGGCGCGCATCGCCGCGCCCACAGCGCCACCCACCTGCTGCACGCCGCGCTGCGCCGCCGGCTTGGCACCCATGTCACCCAGAAGGGCAGCTATGTCGGCCAGGATTATCTGCGCTTCGACTTCTCGCACCAGAAGGCGGTGACGCCCGATGAACTGGCGGCGGTGGAAGCCGATGTGAACGCGCAGGTGCTCGGCAACCGCTCGGTCGATACCAAGCTGATGACGCCAGACGACGCCATCGCCGCCGGCGCCATGGCGCTGTTCGGCGAAAAATATGGCGACGAGGTGCGCGTGCTGTCGATGGGCGCTGATGAGGGTGGGGACACCTACAGCGTGGAATTGTGCGGCGGCACCCACGTGGGCGCTCTGGGCGATATCGGCCTGCTCAAGATCACGTCCGAAAGCGCGGTCGCTTCCGGTGTGCGCCGCATCGAGGCCAAGACCGGCATCGCCGCGCGCGAATGGCTGAATGATCGCGAGGCGCTGCTGCTGGCCGCTGCCGGCGCCATCAAGTCGCGGCCCGAAGAAGTGCCAACACGCGTTGCCGCCTTGCTGGACGACCGCAAGCGCCTTGAACGCGAACTGGCTGAAGCAAAGAAGGCGCTCGCGCTTGCCGGCCCGGCCACGGGCGGCGGCGACGCTGCCAGCGAAACCGTGAACGGCATTGCCTTCCAGGGCCGCGTGCTCGACGGGCTGGACCCCAAGGCGCTGCGCGGCCTGATCGACGAGGCCAAGCAGGCCATGGGCAGCGGCATCGCCGTGCTGATCGCGGTGAACGAAGGCCGCGCCAGTGTTGCCGTGGGCGTCACCGATGATCTGGTGGCCACGCGTTCGGCCGTCGATCTGGTGCGCGTTGCGGCGGCTGCCTTGGGCGGGCAGGGCGGCGGCGGCCGGCCCGACATGGCGCAGGCCGGCGGCCCGGATGGCGGCAAGGCTGCCGATGCCATCGCGGCGGTGAAGGCGGCGCTGGCCGGCTGAGCGGTGCGCTGCCGCGCTGGCCTGCGTGGCTGGTGATTGTATGCGCCGCTGCGCTGGGGCATGCTGGCCGTGATGTTGTCCGACGGCACCCTTATCCTGCTGATCTTCGCCGCCGGCCTGCTGGGCTTTGCCACGGAACGCATCCGGCACGATCTGGTCGCGCTGATGATGCTGGCCGCCAGCGTGATCCTGGGCCTGGTGCCAACGAAGGATGCCTTCAGCGGCTTTGGCGATACTGCGGTCATCACGGTTGCAGCCGTCATGGTGCTCAGTGCGGCGGTGTCCCGCTCTGGCCTGCTGGAACGTCTGCTGCGCCCGCTGCAACCGTTGCTGCGGGCAGAGATCGGCATTGCCGCCACCTATGCGCTGCTGTGCGGCACGGCCTCCACCGTGATGAACAACGTGGGCGCGCTGGCATTGCTGCTGCCGGCGGCGCTGGCCAGTTGCAGGGCAGCCCGGGTGTCGCCCAGCCGCGTTTTGATGCCGATGGCGTTCGCTTCGCTGTTGGGCGGGCTGGTCACGCTGATCGGCACACCGCCCAATATCCTGTTGGCCCGGCTGCGCACCGAATATGGCGGGCAGGCCTTTGCGATGTTCGATTTTGCCTGGGTGGGGCTGCCGCTGGCGGTGGTGGGCATCGGCATGACCATATTGCTGGTGCGGCTGCTGCCGGAGCGCGCGGAACGCGGCGAGGAGCCGTTGAAGTTTCGCATCGCCGATTATCTGTTCGAACTGCGGGTGCCGGCCGGTGCCTCATCGCAGCTCACCGTTGAACGGCTGGCAGCAACGATGCCGGGCGATGATCGGCTGGAGGTGCACGCCATCGACCGCGGCGGCGTGCTGGTGGCAGCCCCGCGTGCTTCGCGCCGCCTGTTGCCGGGCGATGTCGTGCAGGTGGAAGGCCGTGCGCCGGTGGTGGAACAGGCGATCACACGCTGGGGCCTGCAACTGGCCGGCGAAGCCGAGGATGATGTGCTGGAAGGCGCCTTCGCCGAATTCGTTGTCACCGATGGTTCGGTGCTGGCCAACAATGCCGAAGCGAGCCGGCTGCTGGCGCGCGAAGGCGTGGCGCTCGTGGCGGTGAGCCGACGGGGCAAGGCCATCGCCGAGGCGCTGGCCATGCAGGCCCCCGAGGCTGGCGATGTGTTGCTGTTGCAGCTTCCGGCCGATCGCGTCCCGGCGGTGGCCAATGCCATGGGGCTGCTGCCGTTGGCGGATCGGCCCATCAACCTGGCGACGTCACCGAGAGACATGTTGCCGGCGCTGGCACTGATGGGCGCAATTGCGGCTGCGGCCTTCGGCGTGGCTGAACTGGGACTGGCGCTGTTGCTGGGCGTGCTGGCCCTGGCGCTCACGGGCCGGTTGCAGGGCGATGCCTATCGCGACATCGATTGGCCGGTGATCCTGCTGCTTGCGGCACTGATCCCGGTGGCCAAGGCGTTCGGCAACAGCAGCGCGGCTGAATCGATTGCCAGCCTGCTATCCAGCCTGGGTCAGGGGCAGCCAGCCTGGCTTCTGGTGGCAGCGGCGCTGGCAGCCACGATGGTGGTGACGCCGTTCCTGAACAACGCGGCCGCCGTGCTGATCATGGGGCCGATCGCGGCGCAGGCTGGCATCGAAGCCGGCGTGTCGGTTGATGCCATGCTGATGGCGGTGGGCGTTGGCGCCAGTTGTGATTTCCTCACGCCCATCGGCCACCAATCAAACGTGCTCGTGTGGGGCCCGGGTGGCTACCAGTTCAGCGATTATGCCAGGATCGGCGCGCCGATCAGCCTGATGGTGCTGTTGCTGGGCACGCCGCTGATCGTGTGGGCGTGGGGATAGACGCATGGCCAGCGGATGGGATGCGTCCGCGCAGGCGTGGATCGCCGTTCAGGGGGATGGAGGTGATTTCGGCCGTGTCCATGTGCTGGATGCACCGATGCTGGCGATCGTGGAGGAACTGGGCCCGGCGCGCGTGCTGGATGTGGGCTGTGGCGAGGGGCGTTTCTGCCGGATGCTGGCTGACCGTGGCATCATCACCACCGGCATCGATCCCACCGCGGCGCTGATCGATCATCGGCTGATGCTCACCCATGTCGACGAGCCGCCGGCCACCGGCGGCCCGCCGGACAAGCGTGACCGGTACAACCGGGTGCCCAATTTCCATATCATGGCCTGGCGCAAGCCGGCCTAATCAGCGCCCCGGCGCAGGGTGCGCAGCGGCGGGCGCCTGGTGGCAACGCCGGCGCCCTTGATCCGGGCGCGCAGTTCATCGCGCTTTTCGTGGATGGAGGCGATCACCGGCCCCATCGGCACGCCCAGATCCACCAGCACCGCTTCGGCCAGTTGCAGACTCGATTCGACGGTTTCGGGCACGGCATCGGTGACGCCCAGCGCATAAAGCTTGCCGGCATGATCGGCATCGCGGGCGCGCACCACCACGGTGAGATCCGGGTGGCGTTCGCGGATACGGCGGATCAGCATGTCGAGCATGCGCATGTCGTCGATGGTCAGCACCACGGCCTTGGCGGTTTCCAGCTTCAGCCGGTCCACCAGTTCGGGGCGGCGGGCATCGCCATAGATCACCGGCTTGCCGGCGCGCTTCAGGCGCTGCACCTCATCAGGATCGGCATCGACGGCCAGCCACGGTTGATCATGCATGTCCAGCATCTGCGCCACCAGCCGGCCAACCCGGCCATAGCCGATGATGATGGTCTGCTTGGCCTCGTCGCTGGCGGGCGGGGCATCGTCGCGTTCCTCGCTGGCTTCTTCCTCCAGCCGGGCGCCGGCCAGGCCCAGCAACGGTGCCAGCGCCAGGGTGAGCGAGGCCACTGCCAGCGCATAGGCCGCCGTGGTGCCGCCCACCAGCCCGGCCGTGACCGCCGCGCCCAGCACGATCAGGCTGGTTTCCGAAGGGCTGGCCAGCAGCAGCGCGACATGGCCGGCCACGCCCTTGCGCGCCCGCCGCAGCCGCAGCAGGCCATAGATGGCGCCGCCCTTGATGGCGATCACTGCCGCGGCGCCGCCCAGCACCGGCCACGGATTGGCAGCGATGGCAGCCAGATCAAGGCCACTGCCCACCCAGATCAGGAACACCCCCAGCAACAGGCCTTCCAGCGGCAGGATGGCAGCCTCGATCTGGCGGCGATAATCGCTGGTGGACAGCATCAGCCCGGCGGTGAGCGCCCCGACTGCCGGCGACAGGCCGGCCAGCGCTGCCGCTGCCGCTGATGCGATCAGCACCACCATCGCGGCGGCGAGGAACAGTTCCGCCCGTCGGGTGCGGGCGGCCTGGAGGAACAGCGGCGGCACCACGTGGCGGGCAAACAGCGCGATGCCCAACAGCGTCACCACGCCAATGGCAAGGCTGCGGCCGAAATTGCCGCCGCTGCCCGCGCCAATCAGCAGCAGCATCGGCGCGATGGCGAGATCCTGGAACAGCAGCACGCCCAGCGCCTTGCGCCCGGCCTGGCTGTTGAGGCGGCCGCTGGCCGACAGCAACTGCAGGCCCACCGCCGTGGACGACAGCGCCAGCGCACCGGCCAGCGCCGCCACTGCCACCGGCGGCAAGCCCAGTGCATAGAGGATGCCGCCGATCAGCGCGGCACAGATCAGCATCTGCTGGCTGCCCAGCCCGAAGATCAGGCTGCGCATGGTGCGGATGCGATCAAGGCTGAGCTCAAGCCCCAGCGCGAACAGCAGCAGCGCCACCCCCAGTTCCGCCGGCGCCGCCAGCGACGCCGGGTTGGACAGCGCCAGCCAATCCAGCCCTGGCACCTGGCCAAGGCCGTGCGGGCCGGCCGCAACGCCCACGAGGATGAAGCCGATGACCGGCGAAATGCGCAGTGCGGAGAAGGCCGGGATCACCAGCCCGGCCGCGCCCAGAACCAGCACCATGTCCTTGAAGGCAGAGGATTCGAGGTTGAGCGCCATGTCGCCACCATGGCGGTTCGGCGTTCCCCTGTCACCTCCGGCGCGTCAGGCGCGGCGCATCACCTCGCGCTCCAGCAGCACCAGCGGCATGGCCCCCAACCGCAGGATTTCGTGGAACTGGCGGATATCGAAGCCCGTGCCCTGCCGGGCCTTCACCGCGTTGCGCAGTTCCACCCACTTGGTGTGGCCGATCTTGTAGCTGAGCGCCTGGCCGGGGGCCGCGCAATAACGCACGATCTCGCGCGTGGTGCGGCCCCTGGCAAAGCCGGTCGCGCCCACCATCCAGTCGATCGCCTGATCCCTGGTCCAGCGCTTGTGGTGGATGCCGGTGTCCACCACCAGCCGGGTTGCGCGGAACAGCAGGCTTTGCAGATAGCCGATGCGGCCCAGCGGGTTGCCTTCGTAATAGCCAATCTCGTCAGCCAGGGTTTCGGCATAAAGCGCCCAGCCTTCGGTATAGGCGCTGTAACCGGCGCGGCGGCGGATCGGCGGCACGTCCGGGCTTTCCAGCGCCAGCATCACCTGGAAGTGATGGCCCGGCACGCCTTCGTGGAAGGTCACGGTGGGGAGGCCGAAGCGTGGCCGGTCGAAACTGTCGGTCAGGTTCATGAAGAAGGTGCCGGGGCGGCTGCCATCGGGCGTGCCGGCCTGGTAATAGGCGCCGGCGCCGCCTTCCTGGATGGCCACGGGCACGCGCTTGATGTCGAGGCTGGCGCGGGGCTGTGACCGGAACAGCGAATCGAGCCGGCCATACATGGCCGCCGTGTGGGCCTTCAGTTCGGCCACCAGTTCGGCCTTGCCGGCATCGGTGTTGGGATAGGTGTGGCCGGGCGCCGCGTTCAGCGCCACCAGCCGCTCGCCCACGCTGCCCTGCGTCATGCCCACACCCTTCAGCAGCGCATTGATCTGCCCGCTGATCTCCGCCACCTGGGCCAGGCCCAACTGGTGCACCTCCTCGGCGGTGTAGTTGGTGGTGGTCGATGATTTGACCGCCGCATCATAATATTCGGCGCCATCGGGCAGCTTCCACACGCCGGCGTCCATGGTGGCGGCTGCGCGCAGGGCGGTGACGGCGGCGATCTGCCGGTCCAGCGCCGGCATCACCTTCTGTTCGACAATGCCTGTCGCTTCGCCGGCCCAGGTGCCGGCGATGTTGGCCGCCAGCGTCTTGTTCACCAGCCCCGTCACCAGCACGGTTTCCGCGGCCGGTGTGTCGCGAAGACGGTTCATCTGCGGCAGTGCCAGATCCAGCAGGAAGGCCGGCGGCACCACGCCCAAGGCGGCTTCCTCGGTCAGCCGCTGCGTGTTCTGATCAAGGGCGACGGCAAAGGCTTCCAGCCGCGCTGCCCAAGCCTGCGCATCCTCACGGCTGCGCACCCGGTGCTGGCTGTCCATGAAGCCCGGCACGTCGCGATAGGCGCCGTCGCTGTGGGTCAGCACATAGGGCGCGAAATTGCCGCCGGCGCTGCCGAAGCCGAAGCGTTGTTCGTTGGCGACGCGGCGCGCCAGATCATATTCCACCAGGTCGCGATCAAGGCGGCGCGGCGGCGACAGCGCGTCGGCATCGATGGCGCGCAGCCGCCCAAGCTGGCTGGCGGCGCGGGCCAGGGCCCGGTCCCGCCCGGCCCGGCTGTAATCGGACAGGCGCGATTTCAACCCGGCGTTGGCGCCAGTGTCCTGCCCAAGTGCGGTGGCGCGTTCAGGCGAATCCGCGATGCCTTCGGCAAACATGGCTTCGAACAGGGCCAGCAGCTGCGCGTCGGGGCTGCTGCCTGCCTGCGCGAACGCCGGGCCGGCAACGGCGGCCGCGGCTGTGCCGGCCAGCAGCTGCCGGCGATCAAGGGAAAATCCGTTCATCCTCATGCTCCCAATATCTGGCCCAGTGTCTGGCCCAGCATCATGCACGGCGCATCACTTCGCGTTCCAGCAGCACCAGCGGCATGGCGCCGGCGCGCAGGATTTCATGGAACTTGCGCGCATCGAACGCGGCGCCCTGCTTGGCGCGCACCGCATCGCGCAGCTTGGCCCACTGCATGTGGCCGATCTTGTAGCTGAGCGCCTGGCCGGGATTGACGCAGTAACGCTCGATCTCGCGCTGGCTGCGGGATTTGGCGTAACCGGTTGTTTCCAGGAAATATTGCGTGGCCTGATCGCGGCTCCAGCGCTTGTGGTGCAGGCCGGTATCGGCCACCAGCCGCGCGGCGCGGAACAGGAAGCTCTGCAGATAGCCAATGCGGCCCAGCGGATCATTCTCATAAACGCCCAGTTCGTCGGCCACCTGTTCGGCATAGAGCGCCCAGCCTTCGGAATAGGCGCTGTAGCCGCCACGCCGCCGCAGCATCGGAATGTCCGGGCTTTCCTGGGCGATGGCCACCTGCATGTGATGGCCCGGCACGGCTTCGTGATAGGTGAGGGTGGCCAGCGTGAAGCGCGGCCATTCGGCCGTGTCCTTCAGGTTGATGTAGAAGGCGCCCGGCCGGCTGCCATCGGGGGCCGGGCCCTGATAATAACCGTTGGCGGCGCCATCCTGGATGAAGGCCGGCACGCGGCGCACCTCCACGGGGGCCTTGGGCAGGGTGATGAACAGCTTTTCCAGACGCGGCATGGCGTCCCTGATCTGCTCGTTCAGCAGTTTCAGCATGGCGGCGCGGCCATCATCGGTGTTGGGGAACACCTGATCCGGCCGTTCACCCAGCGCCACCAGCCGCTGGCCCACGGTGCCCCGCGTCAAGCCTTGCGCCTTCAGCATGGTATCCAGCTGGGCGGTGATGTCGGCCACCTGGGCACGGCCAAGCTGGTGCACCTCCTCCGGCGTCATGTTGGTGGTGGTGGAGGATTTGACCGCCGCATCATAATAGGCGGCGCCATCGGGCAGCTTCCACACGCCGGCATCGCTGCTGGTTTTCGCGCGCAGGGCCTGCACCCCGGCGATGTAGCGATCATAGGCCGGATAGACTTGATTTTCCACGATTTCGGTGGCGCGCGCTGCCCAGTCGCCGGCCAGGTTGGCCGCCTTGGCCTTGCGGGCGATGCTGGTGACAAGGATGGTCTCGGCCGCCGGGCGGCCGCGAATGGCGTTCAGCTGTCCCAGCGCCAGATCGAGGGCGAAATCGGGAGCAACAATGCCCTTGCCGGCATCTTCGGTGGCCCAGACCAGATTGTCGTCCAATGCCCTGGCATAGGCCGACAGGCGGGACAGATAGGCATCGGCATCAGCGGCATTGCTGACACGGTGCTGCGTGTCGAGGAAATCGGGCAGACGCTGATAGGGCCCGTGCTGCTGGCTGAGCACATAGGGCTGGAAGTTGCCGCGGGCATTGCCGAACGTGAAGCGCGTTTCGTTGGCGATGCGGCGCGACAGATCATATTCCACCACGTCACGATCAAGCTGCCGGCTTTCCGACAGCGCGGCACGATCTATGCCGTTCAACCGGGCCAACTGGTCGCGGGCCCGCGCCAACTGCTTGTCACGGCCGGCGCGCGACTGATCCGAAAGCTGCCCCTTCAGCGCGGCGCGGTGGCCCTTGTCCAGGCCCAGGCTGGTGGCAGATTCCGGACTGTCATCGATGCCTTCGTTGAAGAAGGCGTCGAACAGCGCCAGCAGCTTGCCGTCTTCTGCACTGCCGCCGGCCATCTGCGCTGCGGCAGCGCGGGGCAGCAGGCCGGCCGCGGCAATGGCAGTGGAACCCGCCAGCAGGGCGCGGCGGTTGAACAGCGTATCGTGCATTGCATTCTCCCTTGTCGGCGCCGTTCTGGCGGCCCGGCAGGGAGAGGGCAAGAGCAGACTGCCGACTGTTGCGGTCAGTCTGTCGCAGCCCCGATCAGATGCCCTTGGCGATGGCCGCGTCCAGATTGGAACGGATGGCCTCGAAGAATTTCTCCGTTGTCATCCAGGCCTGATCCGGGCCGATCAGCAGGGCCAGATCCTTGGTCATGGCGCCCGATTCCACGGTTTCCACGCACACGCGTTCCAGCGTTTCGGCGAACTTCGTCACGGCCGGCGTGCCGTCCAGCTTGCCGCGATGCTTCAGGCCGCCGGTCCAGGCAAAGATGCTGGCGATGGGATTGGTGCTGGTCGCCTTGCCTTCCTGGTGCATGCGATAATGGCGGGTCACGGTGCCATGGGCGGCTTCGGCTTCCACCGTCTTGCCATCGGGCGTCATCAGGATGCTGGTCATCAGGCCCAGGCTGCCATAGCCCTGCGCCACCATGTCCGACTGCACGTCACCATCGTAATTCTTGCAGGCCCAGATGAACTTGCCCGACCATTTCAGGGCGGAGGCCACCAGATCGTCGATCAGGCGATGTTCGTACACGATGCCGGCCTTGCGGAACTGGGCCTTGAATTCGTCGGTGTAGATTTCCTCGAACAGGTCCTTGAAGCGGCCGTCATAGGCCTTCAGGATGGTGTTCTTGGTGGACAGATAGACCGGCCAGCCGCGATCGAGGCCATAATTCAGGCAGGCGCGGGCGAAATCGCGGATGCTGTCGTCCAGGTTGTACATGCCCATGGCGACACCGGCGGACGGGAATTCGAACACCTCTTCCTCGATCACGCTGGAACCATCCTGCGCTTCCCAGCGCATCGTCAGCTTGCCGGGGCCGGGCACCTTGAAATCGGTGGCGCGATACTGATCGCCGAAGGCATGGCGGCCGATCACGATCGGATCGGTCCAGCCCGGCACCAGCCGCGGCACCGACTTGATGACGATGGGTTCGCGGAACACCACGCCGCCAAGGATGTTGCGGATGGTGCCGTTGGGGGATTTCCACATCCGCTTCAGCCCGAATTCCTTCACGCGGGCTTCATCGGGGGTGATGGTGGCGCACTTCACGCCCACGCCATGCTGCTTGATGGCGTTGGCGCTTTCCACCGTCACCTTGTCGTTGGTGTCGTCGCGGTTCTCGATGCCCAGATCATAATATTTCAGATCGATATCGAGATAGGGCAGGATCAGCTGTTCACGGATCCACTGCCAGATGATCCTGGTCATCTCGTCCCCGTCCAGCTCGACAACGGGGTTTTCGACCTTGATCTTCGGCATCGTGTGCTTCCCTACAATCTGCGACGTTATGCAGCAGCTTCTAGGGGGCGGTCATGCCGTTGGTCAACGTCTGCCATCCCCCTGATACCCCAGTTTTTCCGACAGGGCGGCCAGATTGTCCAGCGGTTCCGCCAGCCGCGCCAGATCGGGCGGCCCGAAGCCGGCCTCGCCGATGTGCGCGAGCAGCGCAGTGAGGGGTTGCCAATAGCCCCCGCCTGCGCCGCTGCCGCCGCCCAGCAGCCAGATCGGCTTGTCGTGAATGCCCAGCTCGCGCCAGGTCAGGCTTTCGAACAATTCGTCCAGCGTGCCGATGCTGCCAGGCAGGGCGATGATGGCATCGGAAAGCCGGTGCATCAGGGCCTTGCGCTCGTGCAGGGTCTCAACCACGTGCAACGCGTCCAGCCCGTCCTGGGCGATCTCGGTGGTCATCAGCAGGCGGGGGATCACGCCGATCACCCGGCCGCCATCGGCCTTGGCGGCGCGCGCGGCCATACCCATCAGGCCAACCCGCCCGCCGCCATAGACAAGGGTGACGCCGCGCGCCGCGCACAGCCGGCCAAGCTGTTCGGCAAGCTGGGCATGGGCCGGATCATGGCCGGTGCGGGAACCACAGAACAGCAGCAGTGAACGGATCATGGCCGGCGCTGTGGCGCAAACACCGGCCCGGCGCAATCCGGCCGGGCGACAAGGGCGAATTGCCAAGCAGCGTATGACAGGGATAAAGCGGCAACCATGAACAACGAACACGACAAGCCCACCGGCGAACCCGCCCCGGCCTCTGCGCCAGAAGGCAATGGGCCACTCGCACCGTCATCGGTCGCCACGCCGGATGCCGGCGCGGCGGCAGCGCCGCCCGAACCGCCGCCGCTGCCCGAACCACCTGCCGGCCCGCTGCCGCTGGTGCCGGGCGAATCCGCCAAGTATCGCCTGCCCGACATGCACCCCGAAGGCCGCAAGTTCGTGGGCCTGGCGCTGGTGGCGGTGCTGGTGTCGGGCCTGTGGCTGCAGTGGACGGCGTTGAGCTTCATCCTGCTGGGCATCACCATCTGGATTGCGGCCTTCTTCCGCGACCCGGTGCGGGTGACGCCGCTGGGCGAGGGGCTCATCGTGTCCCCGGCCGATGGTCTGATCAGCCTGATCACCAATGTCGAGGTGCCGCGCCAGTTGCTGGGCGAAGGCGGGCTGGAGCCGGGGCAGATGACCCGCGTTTCTGTGTTCATGAACGTGTTCGACGTACACGTGAACCGCGCGCCGATCGCCGGCCGCATGACGCGCATCGTCTATGTGCCGGGCAAGTTCCTCAACGCCGATCTGGACAAGGCCAGCGACGAGAACGAGCGGCAATATTTCGTGATGGAGGATGGCAGCGGCGTGCGGGTCGGCTTCACCCAGATTGCCGGCCTGGTGGCGCGGCGGATCATGAAGTGGGTGGATGTCGGCCAGATGCTGAAGGTGGGTGAACGTTTTGGCCTGATCCG
>Ga0075157_10002164_pt1 | contig 11542 bp, 9 predicted proteins | sample JI81BgreenDNA_FD_70967 | JGI IMG/M metagenome (GOLD analysis project Ga0075157, IMG submission 70967) | Wastewater effluent complex algal communities from Wisconsin, to seasonally profile nutrient transformation and Carbon sequestration -... | ecosystem: Engineered > WWTP > Effluent > Algae...
CATGTCGGCGTTGCGCCAGCCGCCCTTGTCGGCCAGCGCCTGCGGCAGTTCCCAGTGATACAGCGTCGCGGCCGGCCTGATCCCGCGCGCCAGCATCCCGTCCACCAGCCGGTCATAGAAATCGAGGCCCTCGGCATTGGGCTGGCCGGTGCCCTCGGGCAGGACCCGCGCCCAGGAGATCGAGAAGCGATAGACATCCGCCCCCAGCCCCGCGATCAGGTCGAGGTCCTCGGGCCAGCGGTGGTAATGGTCGCAGGCGCGCCGGCCATCCTCGGCCCGCACGACATTGCCGGGGGTGGCGGCGAAGCTGTCCCAGTGCGTGGGCCCGGCACCGCCGAAGCCGTGGCCTTCGATCTGATAGGCCGAGGTCGCGACGCCGAGAAGGAACCCCTCGGGAAAGTCGCGGCGCGTAAGCAGCATGGCAGTCTCCTGTGACGGGATGGGTGCGGCGGCAGGGGCGCCGGTCAGGTGGGGCAGGGGCCGGTCGACTGGCCGATGGTCAGGTCGACCTCCCACAATTCCTGGATGGGCGGGTGCCCGGGGTTTCGGATCAGCTCGATCAGGATTTCGGCGCAGCGGCGCCCGGCGGCCCGGATCGACGAGCGGGTGGCGCTGAAGGCCGGGCCGCCGACATCGTTGTTGAGATAGCTCAGCACGTCGTCGTGGCAGATCACTGACAGGTCGCGCCCCATGCGCAGCCCGCGTTCCGCGGCGGCGCGGCGGATGCCGATGGCGATGATCACCGACGAGGCGAGGAAGGCGGTCGGCGGTTCCGGCCCGTCCAGCATCGCCGAGGCCGACAGATAGCCGAAGCCTTCGGTCATCGCCTCCGAGGCCAGAAGATGCGGCAGCACCGGCACCCCGCGCGCCGCCAGCGCCTCTTCGTAGCCGCGGCGGCGGCGCAGGGCGAAGTCGAAGGTCTCCTGCCCGTTGATCAGCGCGATCCGGCGGTGGCCGAGGTCCAGCAGCAGGTCGGTCGCGCGGCGGAAGGCGCGGATATTGGCCACATCGAGCCACGAGTAGCCCTGCGCATCGCCGGTGCGGCCATGCACCAGAAACGGCAGGCCCAGGTCGCGCAGCAGGGGGATGCGCGGATCGTCCTTCTGCGGCGCCTGCACCATCACCCCGTCGACGGCGCCCTTTGCGGCCAGGTTGCGATAGGCCGATTGCGCCTCGCGTTCGGGGACCATCGACAAGAGCAGGTCATAGCCTTCGCGCGCATAGACCTCGCCTGCGCCGACCAGGAAATCGGCGAAGATCGGGTTGACCATCTCGGCGCGGCCGGTGAGCGGGATGACATGACCGATCGTCATGGTGCGTCCGGTGGCCAGGCGCCGGGCGCGGCTGTTGGGCACATAATTGGCGGCCTTGGCAGCCGCCATCACGCGCAGCCGGGTTTCCTCGCCCACCTCGGGAAAGCCGTTCAGCGCGCGGCTGACCGTGGTGGGGCTGAGGTTGAGCGACTCGGCCAGTGCTTTGAGATTCATCGAAAGGACAAGCCAAAACGGTTTGAGGACGTCAGGGAACCTAGCGCCCCGGTGTCGCAGGTGTCAAAGGCTAAGACAGGGTTTTCTTGCCTGCATGGCGCGAAAGGGCATTTTTCGCGAAGGAATGGAAACCAGATTGACAGACTCGCTTCGTTTCGAAAGACTGCCGCCGTGTCAAAGCGCTTTGAGTTTGCCGAGGGCAAGCGCAGGGGCTTGAGTGATGCGCAGGACCGGCGGGAGAGGCCGGTTGCTTCCAGGGAGGAACACATGAAACACGCATGGATGTTGGGCGCCGCGGCTGTGGCGCTCTCGGCCGGGGGGGCGCTGGCACAGGCGACCTTCGTCCCCGGCGAAGGCCCCTACAACTGGGACAGCCTTGCCGCCTTCGACGCGGCGACCGATCTGCCCGGCCAGACGCTGACCATCTCGGGCCCGTGGCTCTCGCCCGAGGCCGAGCGCTTCGACATCCTGCTGGGGTTCTTCGAGGCGGCGACCGGGGTCGAGGCCAGCTATACCGGCTCGGACAGCTTCGAGCAGCAGATCGTCATCGATGTCGAGGCCGGTTCGGCCCCCAACATCGCCGTCTTCCCGCAGCCCGGCCTGGCCGCGGTTCTGGCCGCCAACGGCCAGCTGACCCCGATGGGCCCGGCCATGGCCGACTGGGTCGCGCAGAATTACGCCGCGGGTTCGTCGTGGGTCGATCTGGGCACCTATCCCAACGCCTCGGGGCAGGACGAATTCTACGGCTTCTTCTTCAACGTCAACCTGAAGTCGCTGGTCTGGTATGTGCCCGAGAACTTCGAGGACGCCGGCTATGAAGTCCCCGAAACGATGGAAGAGCTGATCGCGCTCAGCGACCAGATCGTGGCCGATGGCGGCACGCCGTGGTGCATCGGCCTGGGTTCGGGCGCCGCGACCGGCTGGCCCGCGACCGACTGGGTCGAGGACATCATGCTGCGCACGCAGACCCCCGATGTCTATGACGCCTGGACCACCAACGAGATCCCCTTCAACGATCCCCGCGTCGTGAATGCGATCGAGGTCTTCGGCTCGTTCGCCCGCAATGACGCCTATGTGTCGGGCGGCGCCGGGGCCGTGGCCACGACCGACTTCCGCGACAGCCCGGCCGGCCTGTTCACCTCGCCGCCCGGCTGCTACATGCACCGTCAGGCCAGCTTCATCCCCGCCTTCTTCCCCGACGGCACCGTGGTGGGCGAGGATGCCGACTATTTCTACTTCCCCGCCTTCGAAGGCAGCGAACTGGGCAACCCCGTCCTGGGCGGCGGCACGCTGATGGCGATCACCAGCCCCTCGGAAGCGGCGACCGCCTTCATGGCCTTCCTGCAGACCCCCTTCGCGCACGAGATCATGATGGCGCAGGGCGGCTTCCTGACGCCGCACAGCGGGGTCAACCTCGAGGCCTATCCCAGCGCCGTGGAATCGGGTCAGGGCGAGATCCTGCTGGGCGCCACGACCTTCCGCTTCGACGGCTCCGACCTGATGCCGGGCGCCGTGGGTGCCGGCAGCTTCTGGACCGGGATGGTCGATTTCGTCGGCGGCGCCTCGGCGCAGGCGGTGGCCGATACCATCCAGGCCAGCTGGGACGCGCTGCGCTGACCCTTGCGACCATGACGACGGCCGGCCCCCGCGTGGGGCCGGTCGTTCCCAAGACGACGGGGCGCGCGAACCCCGGGGCCGGGAGGGCCTGAACCGCGCCCAAGGGGGGGAGAAGCCATGACACCGGCCTTGCAGGCCCTGGTCACCATCGTCGTCGGAGTCGGCGGGTGCATCGGGTATTTCTTCCTTGCCAACCTGCTGCTCGACCGCGTCTTCTTTCCCGCGCGGGGGCCCAACATCGGGCGCAACATCAACCGCGCCAACGCCATCCGGCCCTGGCTGTTCCTGTTGCCGGCGCTGCTGGCCCTGGGCCTCTATCTGGCCTATCCGGTGTTCGAAACGCTGCGCCTGTCGCTGACCGACCGTTCGGCCGGCGGTGCCTTTGTCGGGGTCGATAATTATCGCCGCATGGCCGAGGATCCCAAGTTCTGGGAGGCCTTGCGCAACAATTTCCTGTGGCTGCTGGTGGTGCCCGCCGCCTCGACCGCCTTCGGCCTGCTGGCCGCGCAACTGACCGACCGCATCCGCTGGGGCGACATCGCCAAGGCGATGATCTTCATGCCGATGGCGATCTCGTTCGTGGGCGCGGCGGTGATCTTCAAGCTGGTCTATGACTCCCGCCCCGAAGACGTGGCCCAGATCGGCGTGCTCAATGCGCTGTATCTGCAGTTCGGCGGCGCCGAGCCGGTGACCTGGCTGACCGTGCCCTTCTGGAACAACCTGTTCCTGATGGTGGTGCTGATCTGGATCCAGACCGGCTTTGCCATGGTGATCCTGTCCGCCGCGCTGCGCGGCATCCCCGAGGAAACCATCGAGGCCGCGATCATCGACGGCGCCAATCCGTTCCAGATCTTCTTCCGCATCAAGATCCCGCAGATCACCGGCACCATCATCGTCGTCTGGACCACGATCACCATCGTCGTGCTCAAGGTCTTCGACATCGTGTTCGCCATGACCAACGGCCAGTGGGAGACGCAGGTTCTGGCCAATTTCATGTATGACAAGCTGTTCCGCGCCAATGACTGGGGGGTGGGGTCGGCCAGTGCCATGATCATCATGCTGCTGGTCACGCCGATCCTGGTCTGGAACGTCTGGAACGCCCGCAAGGAGATGCGCTGATGGGCGGCGTGGCAGGCAAGCGGTCGGCCCTGACCTGGGCCGTGCACCTTTCGGCGGCGGCGCTGGTGCTGTTGTGGATTTTCCCGACGGTGGGGCTTCTGGTCTCGTCGCTGCGCACGACCGACCAGATCCGCAGTTCGGGCTGGTGGGCGGCGCTGTTCCCCGCCGTTCAGAACGAGATCCTCCGCACCGCCGACCCCGCCGAAACCCGTGTCGCGCAGGACGGGGTGTTCGTCGTCGAAGGCAACCTCTTCGTGGTGGCCGGACGCGCCCCCTCGGCCGAGGCGGTGCGCGCCGAGATCAGCGCCTGGGGCACATCGACCCGCGCCATCGACGCCTATCAGCCCGGCGACACCGCCGATCTGGGCGAGGGCGAGACGCTGACCGTGGCCGCCAACGGCGATTACCGCTGGACCGGCAACGACGAGCAGCTCAGCGGCCGCGGCCAGCGGGTCTTTGTCACCGCCGAAAGCCCCCCCGAATTCACGCTGGGCAACTACCGCAGCGTTCTTCTGGACGAGGGCAACCGCGAGGGCATGGCCAACGCCTTCTTCGCCACCCTGACGGTGACGATCCCGGCCACCATCATCCCCATCCTGATCGCCGCCTTTGCCGCCTATGCACTGGCCTGGATGGAGTTTCCGGGCCGCGCCCTGCTGGTTGCGGCGGTGGTGGCGATGCTGGTCGTGCCCCTGCAACTGGCGCTGATCCCGCTGCTGACGCTGCACAACCAGGTGGGCATCGGCAAGGGTTACCTGGGCGTCTGGCTGGCGCATACGGGCTTCGGCCTGCCCTTGGCCATCTACCTTCTGCGCAACTACATGGTCGGCCTGCCGCGCGAGATCATCGAATGTGCCAAGGTCGACGGCGCCACTGATTTCCAGATCTTCACCCGCATCGTCCTGCCGCTCAGCTTTCCGGCGCTGGCCAGTTTCGCGATCTTCCAGTTCCTCTGGACCTGGAACGACCTTCTGGTGGCGATGGTCTTCCTGATCGACAGCACCGGCGAGACGACCGTGATGACGCGCCAGATCGTCGAACTTCTGGGCACCCGCGGCGGCGACTGGGAGATCCTCGCCACCTCGGCCTTCGTGTCGATCGCGGTGCCGCTTGTCGTCTTCTTCACCATGCAACGCTACCTGGTCCGCGGCCTGCTGGCCGGATCGGTGAAATAGGAAAGACCCTTCTGCAATGACTGCCCCCCCCGACATCCGGCGCGACGACATCCTTGCAGCCGACCCCGACTGGTGGCGCGGCGCGGTGATCTATCAGATCTATCCGCGCAGCTTTCAGGACAGCAACGGCGACGGCATCGGCGATCTGGCCGGCATCGTCGCGCGGCTGGACCATGTCGCCAGCCTGGGCGCCGATGCGATCTGGATTTCCCCCTTCTTCACCTCGCCCATGCTGGATTTCGGCTATGACGTCAGCGATTACTGCGATGTCGATCCGATGTTCGGCACGCTGGCCGATTTCGACGCGCTGATCGCGCGGGCGCATCAACTGGGCATCCGGGTGATGATCGACCTCGTGCTCAGCCATACCTCGAACCAGCATCCCTGGTTCAGGGACAGCCAGACCAGCCGCAGCGCCGACAAGGCCGACTGGTATGTCTGGGCCGACGCCAAGCCCGATGGCAACCCGCCCAACAACTGGCTGTCGATCTTCGGCGGTCCGGCCTGGGAATGGTCGGGCGAGAGGATGCAGTATTACCTGCACAACTTCCTCAAGGAACAGCCCGACCTGAACTTCCACAACCCCGATGTGCAGGCGGCGCTGCTGGACGTGGCGCGGTTCTGGCTGCGGCGCGGGGTCGATGGCTTCCGGCTGGACACGATCAACTTCTACTTCCACGACCGCCAGTTGCGCGACAACCCGCCCCTGCCGCCCGAGGCGCGCAACACCTCGATCGCGCCCGAGGTCAACCCCTACAACTGGCAGGAACATCTCTACGACAAGAACCAGCCCGAGAACCTGGGCTTCCTGCGCCGCCTGCGCGCGCTGATGAACGAGTTTCCCGGCACCGCCGCCCTGGGCGAGGTGGGCGATGCCCAGCGCGGGATGGAGATTCAGGCGCTCTACACGTCGGGCGGCGACAAGGTGCAGATGTGCTATTCCTTCGATTTCCTGTCGGGGACACGGCTTGACCCCGCCTCGGTCGCCAAGGTGCTGGGCGCTTACGAGGCGCAGGTCGGCGATGGCTGGGCCTGCTGGGCCTTCTCGAACCACGATGTCGTGCGCCAGGCCAGCCGGTGGGGGCTCGATGACCAGTCGGGCCGGCTGTTCGCAGCACTGCTTCTGTCGCTGCGCGGGTCGATCTGCCTCTATCAGGGCGAGGAACTGGGCCTGACCGAAGCCGATGTCGCCTTCGAGGACCTTCAGGACCCCTATGGCATCCGCTTCTGGCCCAAGTTCAAGGGCCGCGACGGCTGCCGCACCCCGATGCCCTGGGAGCGTGACAACGGCAACGGCGGCTTTTCGCAAGGTCGCCCCTGGCTGCCGATGCCGGTCGAGCACCTGTCGCGCGCCGTGGCCCAGCAGGAGGGCGGGGCCGACACGATGCTGGCCTTCTATCGCAAGATGATCGCCTATCGCCAGTCGCGCCCGGCGCTGGTCAAGGGCACGATGACGGGCCTGACGGCAGGCGACGGCGTGCTGTCGTTCCAGCGCCATCACGCGGGACAGACGCTGCTCTGCGCTTTCAACATGACCGCGGATGCGCAGACCCTGACCCTGCCGGACGGCGCATGGCGGCAGGACACGGACGCCCCCTTCGGCGCCGCGCCGGTTCGGGCGGGTCGCGTGGACCTGGGCCCGTGGCAGGCCTTCTTCGCGCATCACGACACGACACGATGACATCGGCAGGGGGGATGCGGCATGGCTGAACTGAAACTGACCTCGGTCGAAAAGGTCTATGGCGGCAGCGTCCGGGTGCTGGGCGACATCGACCTGCACATCCGCACGGGCGAGTTGATCGTCTTTGTCGGGCCCTCGGGCTGCGGCAAGTCAACGCTTCTGCGGATGATTGCCGGGCTGGAAAAGATCTCGGGCGGGACGCTGGAGATCGACGGTCAGGTCGTCAACGACGTGCCCCCCAGCCAGCGCGGCATCGCGATGGTGTTCCAGTCCTACGCGCTCTATCCGCACATGACCGTCTATGACAACATGGCCTTTTCGCTCAAGATCGCGGGTCTGGGCCGTGCGGTCATCGACCAGAAGGTGCGGGCGGCGGCGGAAAAGCTGCAACTGACCAACTTCCTCGACCGTCTGCCCAAGGCCCTGTCGGGCGGCCAGCGCCAGCGCGTCGCCATCGGGCGGGCCATCGTGCGCGACCCCAAGGTCTATCTGTTCGACGAGCCGCTGTCGAACCTCGACGCCGCGTTGCGGGTGGCGACGCGGATCGAGATCGCGCAACTCAAGGAACAGATGCCCGAATCGACGATGATCTACGTCACCCATGACCAGGTCGAGGCGATGACGCTGGCCTCGCGGATCGTGGTGCTGGCAGGCGGGGGGATCGCGCAGGTGGGCACGCCGCTGGAGCTGTATGAGCGGCCCAATTCCACCTTTGTCGCGCAATTCATCGGCAGCCCGGCGATGAACCTGATGCCGGGGCGCATCGTGGGAACCGGCGCCCAGACCCGGCTGGAACTGGCGCAGGGGGGCGGGGTGATCACCTCGGCCTATCCCTCGCGCCCTGAGGACAACGGCGCCGAGGTGCAGGTCGGCATCCGCCCCGAGGACATGGTGCGCAGCGATTCCGGGGATTACGCCTTCCAGGGCCGCGTCGGCATTGTCGAGGCGCTGGGCGAGGTGACGCTGCTCTATTTCGACCCCTCGGCGAGCGGGCAGGGGTCGGTCATCGGCAAGATTCCGGGCATCCATCCCGGGCTGCGCGGCCAGACCCTGCGGCTGACGGCGGCACCCGAAAAGGTGCATGTGTTCCGCGACGGGCTGTCGCTGCTCTACCGCGATCAGCGGGTCTTCCTGCCGGGGGTGCAGCCGCACTGACCGGCCTCTGGCGGTTGCACCCTCGCCGCCGCGCGCCGGGGCAGCGCAGGGCGTTGCGTTCGGCCGGGTTGCGCCCTCGATGCACGCAGAGGCCCGCGGCCGCGATCCGCGCCCGAGGGCTTGCCGGTTTCGCGACCCCAGCCCCCGCACTCGGCCCTTGGCGGATGCGGGTGGTGGGCTTTCTGATCGCACGCGAGCAGAGGATGGTGCTGCAAGAGAGGATTGAACTCTCCTATACACTATAAAAATCAATAATTTATACTTCAGTCTGGCACCTGATTTTGCACCGATTCTGGCACCAGTCAATCAGCCTCGGATGGGCGGTGAGTAGCCCGTGAGCGTCGTGTGGGCATCTTGGCCCGGCGAAAGCGAATCACATCGACCCTGAACGCGGCAGGTCCTTTGCGACTTGGAACACAGTCCATGTCCGTTCCCGAAAGGCGACGCCGGCGGTGACCCGAGGACGCGCAGTTGATCGGGGGACTTCTCGACATGAAGGTCTCCAAGGTCGAGTTCGGCAAACGGCTGCACGACGGGGCGACGTGTTTGCCGTCCTCCTCAGCTGAGGCGAGACCACGCGCCCGATTCCGCCGCGCTGGCCCCGCCCCCGGAAAAGGCTGACCCGTCCTCCGAGCGCGCCTCAGCCGCCGCCCCGTCCCGCGCCCTCCCTGCCCAAGTCGAGCGCCTCGCGGAGCGCGCGGACGCGCTGGGGCGTGACCCTCGGGTCGCTGCCGCAGCTGATGATCCTGATGAACTCGATCCACGCGCGCTCGTTGGGGGTCAGTTCCGCCCACGACCCGGACGGGGCCGTGGGGAGGGTGAAAGTGGTGTCGTTCGTGTCGCACTGCGTCATGCGAACCGGCCCCGCGGTCCCGCAGTCCCACCCGCGCGGGAGGTCGTGTCGCAGATCATTTCCCGAAGATCCCCCTCAGCGCCGTGCGCGAGCGTCCGGTCAGACGCGGATCGCCGTTGTCGGAAGCGTCGCGGATCTCGGCCAGCCAGCCGCGCTCGTTCTCGGTGACAGGCGTGCCGAAGATCTCCACGATCGCCCTCGCCGTCGTCGCGCCCACCGCCTGGTCGAGCGCCAGACGCATGAGCAGCGCGGGGTCGACCTCCAAAGCCTTGGCCAGCGAGGGCACCCGGTCGAGCGGCACCTTGTTGCGCCCGTTCTTGAGGAAAGTCATCATGTTGGCATTGGCAAAGCCCGCCTCCGAGGCGATCTCGGCCTGGGTCTTGCGGTGCGACAGGTCGCGGACGCGGTCCGCGATCAGCCGGGCGGTGGGGGTGTTCTCATAAGGGTTCATGCTGTGCTCGCTGCTGTGTGTGGTTGGTCACAGCACTTACCTACCGCGCGGTGTAAGCGCGGTCGGGTGGGGAGTTCACGATGGTCATCGGGACCTTCGACGCGACCGAAGTCCTAGGAAAAACGCGCTCGGTGCATGGGGGTGCAGCCAGTGCGCGGCGGTCGGGGGCGGCTGAACCCTCCGGGTCAGGGCAAGCGCAGGTAACGGCCCATACCGGACGCTCACCTGTGGCACGGCGCACGAGTGATCCAAACCCATTTCACCGGATATTGAGTTCAGCCGAAGGTTCCGAAGAAAGCCTGCGACGGCTAATCGCCACAGGAAGCGCTTGGCCAGTAAACAAACAGGTCTTGTATTGATATCGCCTTGAGTGCTTTTCTGCTTGCGAATGGGGTGCTATGGTGCTGGGAGCCGTTAAGTCCAGAATCACAGAGCTGCTAGGAACAGTGAAATATCCTCTATGGAAGGACGTAAGACAGATGGGACGTCGTGAGTTGATTGGCAGCAACACAAGAATGGTGAGATCTATTTTTTCCGCGACTGTTTTTCTATTCTTAGTAGCGAGCGGCACAGAAGTCATTGCTCAAGATTCAGCCAGTGCCGCCGCACCAAGATTGTATTCATTTGATATTTTCTCACTAATCTCTTTTGGACTCACGATCACGGCACTCTTGCTGTCGTTCTTTATGGCTTGGCTGTCTTGGCAGTTTTATTCTAAGTCAGTAGCAGCAAGTGAGAAAACACATGAAACAGTTACTAAGATTGAAGGAATCGTGGCCGGAGTTCACAATAACATCTCCGAAATTGTGAATAGAGCTGTAACCCATTGGGTTGAGGGAGGGGAATCAACTGATTTAAGGGAAGCGAACCAACGTTTGATGGATAAATTCGAAGCTCTGGAAGGGGCAATCAAGAGTGGAAATGGAGCCGATCAAGCCGAAGTTCTGCAAGACATCAAGGGGCTGCGTTTTCAAGTTGAGGAACTGAGCCGAGCTTCCCGCGAAATGCAGATCAAGAACATATTCCCGGGTTATGGATCGGAAAGAAAGGTGGTGGACGCTACCCAGGAGATAACTTCGAGCGAAGAATTTTCTCAAACAGGAGTCTTGCGCGTAAAAGTTCTTCGACCAACAAAAGTTGCCACAGCTACCCTTTGGTTTGATCCGGCGTTCACAAATTCACCGCAAGTGACGGCTGAATTGGTGGCTTCGCCATTGGAGGATACCTCTGCACTCACGGCAAAGCCCGGGGCTCCATCACGGAAATCCTGAAACTTCCACATTCATAGCCAATCTGAACTACCTAATGGTGAATATATATTCGAGTTCAAGGCTGTTTCTGTCAAATAGCAATGTATCCACGACTGAATATTGGCGATATCGGTTTTGCGCGTTGCGGCGGTTAGCGTCCGTCGTCCCGAAAGGCAGCTTTCCGCCCATATCTGCCGCACTGACTGAATCAGGATCAAGGCGCTGCAACCTATGTTCGGCGTCACCAGCACCGCGCAGCATCCAGGTTTTCTGCGATCTCCGATGACAGCCCTGACGGCACCCCAGCCTCTTGCGCGTGCGACTCCCACCCCGCGACGGCCGCGTCCACCTGTGCGACGATCTCGCCGGCACGCTTCGGCCTGATCCCGGCTTTCGCCGCCACCGCCTCGATCTGCACGCGCCCCGGCCTGCGGCCCTCGCCCGCGACCAAGAGTGTGTGCTCGCCGCCCGGACCGCGGCTGAAGCTCAGGTCATAGGCCGGGGCCAGGCGCCAGGTGCCGGTGGGGTCCATCAGGAAGGCGTGGTTCTTCAGGTGGTCGTCGCGGTTCAGCGCGCGCATGTTGAAGACCATACGGCGGAACATCTCCTCTACCGCGCGCTGGTCGCGGGTCATGAGGCGCACGAGTTTCAGAAGCTCGACGTAGTCCAGCGTCGCGCTGCGGAAGTCGACGTCCAGCAGGGCAGCCACGGTTTGCATGTGCAGGCGTGCGCCGCCGTCGCGGTCGAAGCGGTC
>Ga0075157_10002165_pt1 | contig 11538 bp, 5 predicted proteins | sample JI81BgreenDNA_FD_70967 | JGI IMG/M metagenome (GOLD analysis project Ga0075157, IMG submission 70967) | Wastewater effluent complex algal communities from Wisconsin, to seasonally profile nutrient transformation and Carbon sequestration -... | ecosystem: Engineered > WWTP > Effluent > Algae...
GGCCTGCGCGAAGCTGGCGTAGTCGGGAAACTCGAGGATGCGCGCCTTCTTGAACTGGTAGGGCGAGAACGCGGTGTTGAACAGGTCCAGCGACGCCGCCATGGCGTCGAGCATGCGAGGCACGTTGTAGGCATGACGCGGCAGGTGGTACACGCTCAGCGCCACGCCGCGGTGCTCGCGCGTGGTCACGGCGTAGCGGCCCGACTGCAGGCTGAAGAAGTGCTGGATGGGCGCTTCGGTCTGCGTCACCAGGGTGCGCCGCCCTTCGGACACGGTATCGCTCACCGTGACCCCCGGGGCCACGGGAATCTGGTCGGCGTCGGTCACCAGGGTGATGCGCGCGTTCACCCAGTCGCTGTCGCGGCGCAGGTAGTGGTGGCCGGCGGCGTGGGGGTCTTCCAGCTTCGCCATGCGCAGCTCGGGCTCCAGGCCCTGCTTGCGTCGCTTGTTCGGGTCCTGCAGCAGGCCGTTGCGGTCCATGCCCAGCACGGGCGCCACCTCGAAGTTGTTCAGGAAGCTGCCGTTGTCGACGATGCGCGTCTGCCCGGCGCCATGGCGGAAGCCCACGTCGGCCAGCTCGGTGCGAAACCGCAGCGCTCGGCGCTCGCCGGGCTGCATCGCCGGGGCGAGCCGGTAGATGCGGTAGCCGTGCTCGGGGTACTCGCGCTGCAGCGTGGCTCCGGCCATCTCCAGCGACTGCAGCTCCAGCGGCAGGCCCCAGCGCACATGCAGTTCGGTCAAGGGCTGCGCGTGGACGTTCTCCACCACGTATTCGCCTTCGGTGAGCGCACGACGCTCGCGCGGGAACAGTTCGACCTTCAGCGTCACGTCGCGCACGCGCGGCAACGGCGCGGTCTCGTAGCCGCGCAGGGCCCGCTCCAGGGCAGCGAGGCGGGCTTCCATCTGCGGGCGCGGCACGTACTCGTTGAGCACGTTGGTGTTGTAGAAGATCCAGCCGCCCAGCCCGGCCCACGTCAGCACGGCACCCCCCAGCACGGCACCGGCCGGGCCGCGCAGGCGCCGCGGCACCTGGGCCAGTCGCGGGCGCAGGCGCGTCTCGGCGCCGCGGCGGCGCAGCACCAGCGCCAGCACCAGCAGCACCACGGCAAACGCCGCCCAGTAGGCCTGGAACCACGCCCGCGCCACCCAGAAGTGGCCCTGGCCGTTCATGTCCGACAGCGGCACCGCCGGCGTGCCGGCGTACTGGTAGAGGTTGTGCTCGAAGCCGGCCGCCGTCATGGCCGTGGTGGCCACCACGTACACCAGCATCACGGCCCAGCCCACCATCTTGTTGGGCACGAGCGTCTGCACGAACACCGCCAGCACGGCCAGCAGCGCGGCCGTGAGGGTCTGCGGCAGCATGTACCAGACGAGGTAGTTCAGCAGCTCGAACTGCGTGTAGCCCTTCACCGCCTGCACGGTCACCGCCGTGAGCACCGACACCACCGCGCACAGCAGCAGCACGCCGACGATGGCCACCACCTTGGGCAGCACATGGATGACGTCGGAGGCCACCGTGGCATCGACGATCTCGTGCATGCGCTGCTGGCGGTCACGCCACACCAGCTCACCGGCATAGAAGATGGCGATGATCACCGGGATGATGGTGAACGAGCCCTCCAGGGCCTGCACCATCAGGCGCGTGACGGGGTAGACCTCGGTGCCATACAGCTGGTTGGCATACCACAGCGCCCCCCAACTGTTGAGCACACCGATGGCCAGCAGCACGAAGAACGCCGGGCTGCGGAACACGGCGCGCGCGTCGAACCGGGCCATGGCCATGAAGGCGCCGAAGCGTGCAGCCTCGGGCTGCGGGGCCGGCAGGGCACGCGGCACCGGCGCTTCGGGCTCGGCTTCGACCACCCGCGGGGCCGCCAGCGGCTTGCCCGGCTTGGCGCGGCGGCGCCACAGCGGGGCGCCATCCATGCGGAAGCTGACGTAGGCCACGGCCAGCAGCACCGCCGCCACGCCCAGCCACAGCAGGCGGTTGCCCAGCAGCAGGCCTTCCAGCGGCGGCAGCTGGGCGTTTCGCTCGGCCGCCGTCCAGTACTTGGTGACGAGCGACAGGGGCGACAGACCGAAAGGATCGGTCCAGGCGCTGATGCGATCCAGCGCCGGATCGCGCAGGAAGGCGCGGGAGACGATGAAGCCCACCAGCGACGCCACGGCCCCCACGTAGGTCCACATGAGGTTGCGCGTGGCCGTGGCCAGCGCAAAGAACGCCGCGCACACCACCAGCATGGTGGGCAGCACGTAGATGAGGTAGGCCAGGGCGTAGTGGTCGAGCCGCTGCGGCCCCAGCCGCTCGGGGTCGAGCCAGGGCATCAGCGCGCCCAAGGCCATGCCCAGCGGGGCGGCGGCCATCACCAGCAGGGCCGCCAGCGTGGCGCCCGTGAAGCGGCCCAGCACGTAGGCGGGCTTGCCCACGCGGGTGCTGCGCAGCAGCGGCGCAAAGCCGGTCTCGTCGTCGCGGATGACGGCCCCGGCCACGAAGGCCGTGGCCACGAAGATGCCGAACACGCTCATGATGCCCAGCGTCTGCGCGATGGCGTAGGGCGAGTTGAGCTTCACGTTGCCCGCCGAGCCGATCTGGATCTCGTCGACGGTGATGGCGCCGAAGGTCAGCAGGAAGAAGATGACAAAGCCGATCCAGAAGACCGGGCTGCGCAGCAGCAGGCGCAGTTCGAACAGGGCGACAGCCTTGAACATGGTGCGGTTCCCGGTCAGGCGGTGGCTGCAGCCGGGGTGGCGGCCTTGCCGGCCGGCGCGTTCTGGCGCACCGTGGCCAGCGTGGCGAAGTACACGTCCTCCAGCGTGGCGGGCGCCGCGGTGAAGCCCGCCTCGGGCGGCGCATCGGCCAGCACGCGCATCAGGGTCTGGCCCTCACGCAGGCGAGTGGCGATGACGGTGCAGCGCTCGCGCCAGGCGGGCAGCGACTGCCGCTCCACCGCCCGCGTCCAGACCCGGCCTTCGAGGCCCGCGATGAGGGCCTTGGGCTCGCCCTGGGCCACGATGCGCCCGCCGGCCAGCACGGCCATGCGGGGACACAGGTCCGCCACGTCGTCGACGATGTGCGTCGACAGGATCACCACCACGCTCTGCCCGATCTCGGCCAGCAGGTTGTTGAAACGGTTGCGCTCCTCGGGGTCGAGGCCGGCGGTGGGTTCGTCGACGATGATGAGCCGCGGGTTGCCGATGAGGGCCTGGGCGATGCCGAAGCGCTGCCGCATGCCGCCCGAATAACCGGCCACCGGCTTCTTGCGCACGTCCCAGAGGTTCACCTGACGCAGGAGCTGCTCGACGGTGTCGCGCCGCTCGCCGGCCCGCGCCACGCCCTTGAGCACGGCGAGGTGGTCCAGCAGCTCCAGCGCCGACACGCGCGGGTACACGCCGAAGTCCTGCGGCAGGTAGCCCAGGCAGCGCCGCAGGGCCTCGGGCTGCCGGCGCACGTCCAGGGTCTGGCCGTCGGTGTGGAAGGCGATCTCGCCGGCGGTGGGGGCCTGCAGCGTGGCGATGCAGCGCATCAAGGTCGACTTGCCGGCCCCGTTGGGGCCCAGCAGGCCGAACATGCCCGGGGGGATGGTGAGGTCGACGCCGTCCAGCGCGCGCGTGCCGGTGGCGTACTCGTGCGCGAGTCCGCGGATGGTGAGCATGGGGGTTCCTCCAGCGTGGCCACGTCAGGACCACTTGCCCACCAGTGTGGCATTCAGGCGCCGCCCTGCCCCGACGGGCCGATGAGTGGCCGTTCGGGCGGCATCAAAGGCCCGAAAGGGCGATGGACGGCAGCGGCGGCGGACCGGCCGCCGGTGCCCCACCTCAGTCGTCGTCGGGCAGGTTGGGCAGTTCGGGCTCGTCGCGCAGGGGGGCGTTGTCCAGCCGCCGGGTCTCGCGCTCCAGCAGGAGGACGCGCACCGACGCCAGCTTGGCCCGCCGCGTGGCGTCGCCCGGGAACACCGCGTCCACCAGCGCGACGTAGTTCGCGCCGCAACGCTCCAGCGCATCGACCAGCGCCGTGCGGGGCAGCGTAAGGCGAGGCGAGTCGGCGTAGTCGACGTGGACGTTCTCCGCCTCGGGGGTGAAGGTCACCGCCGAGGGGTCGGTGAACAGCGGCACCGTCACCGGCTGCCCCTGCTCCAGCGACGGGATGCCCCGCAGGCACAGGCGAGGCACCAACTGCTCCAGGTCATCGCGCAGCACCAGGGGCGGCTGCCCCTCGGCACTCAGCGCCAGCTCGCCGCCCAGGTAGGCCATCGACTTCAGCGCCGCCCGCGCCGCGTCGGGCACGCCGGCGCGCAGCAGCGCCTCGTCCACCTCCAGCACAGGTTCAAGCGACACACGCAGGTGAATGTTCATGAATGCTCCAGTACACCGTCAGCCGATCATGGCGTCGCGCAGGGTCGTCATGTCGAATTCGGAGAAGGCCTTCAACGGCGGGTCGCCCGTGGACTGCACCGGGAACAGCTGCGTGATCTGGCGAACGCCGTCCTTGAAGTCCACCCCCACCTGGAACTGGACGTCGCCGTACCAGAAGCGCATGGGGTCCCACTTGGGAGCCACCGCGTACTCGGGCTCGGGGCCGGGCAGCTCCGGCTCGTCGCCTGGAGGGTTGCCCCAGTGGTCGGGCACGCGCGGAGGCTCGGGTCCAGGGTTCGTCGGGATCTGGCGGGAGTTCCACTTTTCGCCACGCGCCAGCACCTTCTGGTAGGTGGTCCAACGCTGGCCCCCGTTGTTCCACCATTCGTCGCGGTCCAGCCACTGCTCGTAGCGTTCGGCCTTCAGCTGCCACGCCGCGTAGCGCTTCGTCAGGTAGTCCCACTCCGCCCAGCGCGTGGCCTTCTCCGCCTGCTCGGCGTCGGCCTCCAGCACGGCCAGCGCGTTCTTGCCTTCAGGGCTGGCCAGGGCGGCCTTCAGCAGGTCGGCGATGTCCTGGGGCGTCCAGTCGGGCGGGAACTGGGTGTTGCTGTGGTTGATGGGGGTGGACGCCGCCTTGGCTCCGGTGAAGGCAAACACGTCGGGCAGGTGGCGCTCGCAGACGTGCATCAGCAGGTGGTCCCAGTCGGTGTCCTTGAACGTGCCGACGTCGTCTTCGTCGAGCTCCAGGGGCCGGTCGAGCTGGCTGTTCTCATCGTCCTCCAGCACGGTGCGGGCGAAGTGGGGCGCCTCCTTCATCAGTGCCTTGCGCCGGGCCTGGTTGCCACTGCCCGGGAAGGCTTGGTTGAGCTTCTGGGCGAACTTCTTCTGCAAGGCCTGGTAGTTGCCCCGCAGGTGGCGCGGGCTGGTCAGCTTCTTCAACGCCGGCCCCGTATCGTCGCCCCACGTGTCGGCCATCTCCTTGAGCTGCGGCATCTTGCCGTCGAAGCCGATGGCGAGTTCCTTGAGGTTCTCGGCGTCCCCGGCGCAGCCGGTGGCGAGGATCTCCGCCAGCCGCTGCGGCGGCACTTTCAGGCCCGCGGTGTCCAGCAGCGCCTTCATGCCGGCCAGCCCGGGCGGGGTGCTGCCACTGAACTTGGCGTGCAGGTCCTTGATGCCCTGCGCCTTGCCTTCGCAGCCCGTGCCGACGAGGTGGGCGAACACCTCGGGGTTGTCGTTCAGCCCGCCCTGCGTGAGCAGGTCCGAGAGGTCCTTCTGGTCCTTCTGCGCCTTCAGCGCGGCCGGGTCCTTGCGCTTCAGCGCTTCCGGGTCGGGGTTCGGAAAGCCGTCGATGAAGGTCTTGAGCTTGGCCGCGTCGCCGCCAAAGCCGGTCTTCAGCAGCGAGCCGATCGTCTTGGTCTTGCCCCCGAAGGCCTGGGCCGCCAAGGTCTTCACCTCGGCCATCGATCCAAAGGCGTCGCGCAGCTTCTTCAGCTCGGCGGGCTTGCCGTCGCACACGTCGGTGAGCCAGGTCTTCACGGCCTTGCCGTCGCCCAGCTCGGCCTGAAGGTCCTTCAGCGCGTCAGCGGTGAAGTTCTTGGACAACTCGCCCAGGGTCTTGGGCCCCACGTCCGCGCCCAGCTTCTTCACGGCATCGGCGCCCAGGGCGTCGAAGAGCGCCTCCATGTAGGTCGGGTCGCAGTGGGCCCCGGCGCCACGGGTCACGTCCTCGCGCTGCAGGCGGATGGCCTCGTCGGCCGCGACCCTGCAGGCCTTGAACGTCTCCAGGGCTTTCACCCATTCGCGCAGCCCCGCCTGCTTCTGGCCTTCCTGCAATTGCAGTTCGAGCTTGGCCAGTGCCGCCGAGGCTTCGCGCGCCACCTTCTTCAGCCGGGCCTGGGCCTCGCGCTCGGCGTCGCCCAGGTCGTCCTTGGCCTTCTGCATCTCGGTGGCGCGAACGCCCCAGCGCTCGGCCAGCGCCTGCCACTGGCGAAGGCGATCGGCCAGCGCCTTGAGCCCCAGGGCCTCCAGCGCACCATCGGCGGCGGTGGACTGGCGGGTTTCCTCTTCGCCCTCGGCGTCGGGCGCCAGCAGCTTCAGGCGGGCCAGGCCCTCCAGCGCCGTCTGGCGCGCCGACGTCACCTTCTCGCGCGCCGACTGCACATCCTGCCGCGCCTGCGCCAGGGCGTCCTGCACGCGCTGCTGGTCGGCCAGCACGCCCTTCAGCGCGCTGTCCCACTCGTCGTGGCGCACGGCGGTCTTGTCGAACCAGGTGTCGGAATGCGGCACCAGCGCCAGCGGCGCTTCCATCGCCTTCAGGCCGGCGTTGGGGGTGTACACGTCGTCGTCGATGCGCCGCCGCAGGGTGCGTGCCCGTTCCTTGGCCTGCTCGCCCAGCACCCGCTCGATGGCCTGCCCCCACTGCGCGACCAGGCCCAGCGCCATGCCGTACTGCCCGGCCTTCATGGCCTGCTGCGTGAGGCTGGCGAACAGCGCCATTTCCACCTGCGCCTCGGGCGACAGGGCTTCGAGGTGGCGCGTCTGGCCGTCCATCTGACGCAGCGCCTCTTCCACCACGGCGCGAAGCGGGGAGTCCTCGGGCGGCGGGTCCTTGGGGGCCGTCGTCTCGGGCGCCTCCGTTTCGCCCTTTTCGCCCTTTTCGCCCGACGGTGTCGGCGTGGCCGGCACGCGCTTTTGTGCCTCGATGGCCTGGGCCTCGTGCCAGGCATCCTGCAACGCCCTCATGGCCAGCTCGTAGCGGTTCAGCGCCAGGCTCTGTGCCGAAAGCTCCAGCCAGGCGCGCTGCGCCTGGTCTTCTTCAGGGGTGAGCACCGGAGCCAGACGCTTCAGCAGCGCCAGCAGCGGTTCGCGGAAGTCTTCCACCATCTGCCGCTGGTCGTCGTCGGGCGGCGCGGTCTCCAGCGCCTTGTCCGGGTCGAGGCCGGCCAGCAGCTTGCGCATGCCGACAGGCAGCGACGACTCCTCGGAGGTGAGCGAAGCCAGCGACTCCCGCAGCAACTGGAGTTCTTCCTCGCTGCCGCCCCCTTGCTGAAGCTTCAGGATGCGGCGCATCTGCGCCGTCCAGGCCTTCAGTTCCTTCACCTTCTTTTCGGTCGACATGGGCCGTGGCACCTCGAGAGGTCGAGAGGAACCGGCCCGCGCGCCCGTCGTGGGGCCGGTCCGGCGTTTCCGCTCGATGCTAACGGTCCTGTGGCAGAGTCCGCCAGGGAGTGACCTACCGTTTCATCTTGCCCTGGCCGCCGTCAGACCGTCCACGGTGCGGCCGCCTCGGCGTCGAGCGAAAGCTGCGCAAGGGCCGCCGCGCAGGCCTCGGCCGTCACCTTGCCCTGCGCGCGAAGCGCCGTCAGCGCCGCCAGCACCACGTGGCCGCGGTCGACCTCGAAGAATCGCCGCAGCGCCGCGCGCGTGTCGCTGCGGCCGAAGCCGTCGGTGCCCAGGGCCGTGAAGGGCGCGCGCAGGTGCGCTCCGGCCAGCTGCGGCCAGGCGCGCACCGAGTCGCTGGCGGCGATGACGGGGTCGTCGCCCGCCAGGCAGCGCTGAAGGTGGCTGGTGCGCGGCGCCGCCGTGGGGTGCAGGCGGTTGTGGCGCTCCACGTCGCGGGCCTCGCGGTCCAGCTCGGAGAAGCTGGTGGCGCTCCACACCTCGGCATGCACGCCGTGCTCGGCGGCCAGGATCTGGGCCGCGGCGATCACCTCGCGCAGGATGGTGCCGCTGCCCACCAGGCGCACGCGGCCGACGGCCGGCTGCGTCGGCGGGTGCTCGGCGAAGCGGTACAGGCCGCGCAGGATGTCCTGATCCACCCCCTCGGGCAGCGAAGGCTGCGGGTAGTTCTCGTTCATCAGGGTGACGTAGTAGAAGACGTCCTCCTGCCGTTCCAGCAGCGCGCGCATGCCGTGGTCGAGGATGACGGCGAACTCGCCGGCGAAGCACGGGTCGTACGCGCGGCAGTTGGGCACGGTGGAGGCCTGCAGGAGGCTGGAGCCATCCTGATGCTGAAGCCCCTCGCCGCCCAGCGTGGTGCGCCCGGCCGTGGCCCCCAGCAGGAAGCCGCGGGCGCGCTGGTCGGCCGCGGCCCAGATGAGGTCGCCCACGCGCTGGAAGCCGAACATCGAGTAGTAGATGTAGAACGGCAGCATGGCCAGGCCGTGCACCGCATGGCTGGTGGCGGCGGCCGTCCAGCTGCTGATGGCGCCGGCCTCGCTGATGCCCTCCTCCAGGATCTGCCCGTCGGTGGCTTCGCGGTAGCTCAGCACCGAACCGATGTCCTCGGGCTCGTAGGCCTGCCCGTTGAACGAGTAGATGCCGATCTGCTTGAACAGGTTGGCCATGCCGAAGGTGCGCGCCTCGTCGGCCACGATGGGCACGATGCGCGGGCCCAGCACGGGGTCCTTGAGCAGCCCGCCCAGCATGCGCACGAAGGCCATGGTGGTGCTCATCTCCTTGCCGTCGGCCGCCGTGGCGAACTGGGCCCAGCGCGGGCGCGGCGGCACGGGCAGCGGCTCGGCCGTGGACGTGCGCGCCGGCACGAAGCCGCCGAGGGCCGCGCGGCGCGCGTGCAGGTACTGCATCTCCGGGCTGTCGGCCGCAGGCTTCACGAAGGCCAGGCTGGCGGCCTGCTCGTCGGTCAGCGGCAGCGCGAAGCGGTTTCGGAAGGCGATGAGGTCCTCGCGCTCGAGCTTCTTCTGCTGGTGCGTGGTCATGCGCCCCTGCCCGGCCTCGCCCATGCCGTAGCCCTTCTTGGTCTGCGCCAGGATGACGGTGGGCTGGCCCGCGGTGTGCACGGCCGCGTGATAGGCCGCGAAGATCTTCACCAGGTCGTGCCCGCCGCGCTTGAGGCGGTCGATCTGCTCGTCCGTCAGTCCTTGCGCCAGGGCGGCGAGCGCCGGGTCCTGGCCGAAGAAGTGCTCGCGGTTGTAGCGCCCGTCCTTGGCGGCGAAGGTCTGGAACTGGCCGTCCACGGTGGCCGAGAAGGCGCGCACCAGTGCGCCCTGGGTGTCGCGCGCGAACAGGCCGTCCCAGTCGGAGCCCCACACCAGCTTGATGACGCGCCAGCCTGCGCCGCCAAACAGCGCCTCGAGCTCTTCGATGATGCGGCCGTTGCCGCGCACCGGGCCGTCCAGCCGCTGCAGGTTGCAGTTGACGACCCACACGAGGTTGTCGAGCTTCTCGCGCGCGGCCAGCGTCAACGCGCTCATGCTCTCGGGCTCGTCCATCTCGCCGTCGCCGAACACGCCCCACACCTTGCGCGAACCCGTGTCCAGCAGGCCGCGGTGCTGAAGGTAGCGCATGAAGCGCGCCTGGTAGATGGAGCTGATGGGCCCCAGGCCCATGGACCCGGTGGGGAACTGCCAGAAGTCGGGCATGAGCCAGGGGTGCGGGTAGCTCGACAGCCCGCGGGCGCCAACGCGGGCGGCCGCCAGTTCCTGCCGGTAGTGCGCCAGGTCCTGCTCGTTCAGCCGGCCCTCCAGGAAGGCGCGCGCGTAGACGCCGGGCGCCGAGTGAGGCTGGTAGAAGACGAGATCGCTCTCGCGCGCCGCGCCGCCGCGGAAGAAGTGGTTGAAGCCGACCTCGAAAAGATCGGCCGCACTGGCGTAGCTGGCAATGTGCCCACCCAGCTCGCCGTAGGCCTGGTTGGCCCGCACCACCATGGCCAGCGCGTTCCATCGCATCCACGAGGCCAGGCGCTCTTCGATGGCGAGGTCACCGGGGAACGGCGGCTGGCGTTCGACCGCGATGGTGTTGACGTAGGGCGTGCCCAGCGTGGGTTGCCAGCCGATGACGGGGTGGCGGCCATCGGTCGCCAGCAGGTCGAGGATCTGCCGCACGCGCTCAGGGCCGGCCGCATCCAGAAGCGAGGCCAGCGCCTCACGCCATTCGTTGTTCTCTTCCTCGTCGGCAAGGCGGGCGGCGTCGGCGGATGACATGGCAGGCTCGTGATGGTCGGACGGAAGCTGCGACTGTAGGCCGGCCGGCCCCGCACCTTCGACCGAAGCGTGTCGCCCAGTCGATCTCCTGCAGCAGAATATGCTGCAAATGAGACAAAAAGAAGCACACATGGAACTCGATACGCTGGACCTGCGCATCCTGCGCGAACTGCAGGCCGATGGCAGCCTCAGCAACGTCGAACTCGCGCGCCGGGTGGGCCTGTCGCCCTCGCCCTGCCTGGCCCGGGTGAAGGCCCTTCAGGGCGCGGGCGTGATCCGCCAGACCGTGGCCCTGCTGGACGCCAAGGCGCTGGGGCTGCACCTGAACGTGTTCATCTCCATCAGCCTGAAGCAGCAGACGCGCAGCGCACTGGAGAGCTTCGAAGCCAAGGTCTGCGCGCGCGACGAGGTGATGGAGTGCTACCTCATGAGCGGCGATGCCGACTACCTCATCCGCGTGGCCGTGCCCGACATGGCCGCGCTGGAGCGCTTCATCCTGGAGCAGCTCTCGCCGATGAAGGAGGTGGAGAAGATCCGCTCGAGCTTCACGCTCAAGCAGGTGCGCTACAAGACGGCGCTGCCGATCGGGTGATGGGCACAGCGCCAGCGGGCGGGTGATGAAGCGTCGCTACCGACGTCCGGGCCCCGCATCGACGTCGTCGGCCCGCTGCGGCACCCACACCATCGCCACCTCCAGCCCGGGCCGGGCATTGCGGATGCGCAGCACCCCGCCGTGGGCCTGCGCCACCTGGCGGCACAGGTGCAGCCCCAGCCCCACGCCCCCGGCGCTTCGCGTGCGCGCGGCATCGGGCCGGTGAAACGGCTCGCCCAGCAGCGCCAACTGGTCGTCGGCCACCCCCGGCCCGTGGTCGCGCAGCCCCAGGGCCCAGGCCCCGCCGGGTTCGTCGCGCAGAAAGAGCCGCGGGGGCGACGGCGCCTCTGACGCGTGACGTCGTGCGTTGGCGATGAGGTTGCGCAGCATCAGGCGCAGCCGGGTCTCGTCCACGCGGGCCACGGCCGGAGCGCGAGGCGAGTCCAGGGCCAGGTCCAGGGCCACGCCCTCCTCGGCCGCCAGGACCTGCAGCCAGGCCGCCAGGTCCAGCGGCGCGGCCTGCAGTGCCGCATGGCCCTGCTGCAAGCGCTCGCTTTCCAGCAGCGTGGCCACGAGGTCGCGCATCTCGGCCAGATCGCGCAGCAGCGCGTCGCGCTCGGGCGTGTCGTCCAGCAGCTCGGCGTTCAGGCG
>Ga0075157_10002166_pt1 | contig 11534 bp, 13 predicted proteins | sample JI81BgreenDNA_FD_70967 | JGI IMG/M metagenome (GOLD analysis project Ga0075157, IMG submission 70967) | Wastewater effluent complex algal communities from Wisconsin, to seasonally profile nutrient transformation and Carbon sequestration -... | ecosystem: Engineered > WWTP > Effluent > Algae...
GGGCTGCCGCGTGTTCGAGCACACCTCCAAGGGCGTGACCCGGCGCATGCGCTACTACACCGCGCCCGAGGAGGCGCTGGAGTCGCCGGCGGCCATGCAGCCCTGGGCGCGCCGGGCGTTGCAGGCGGCCCTCTCGGCCCACCGGCCGGCCCCGCGCCGACCGGCCCGCAAGAAGCCGACCGCCTGAGGACCTCCCCTCCCGCGACCGCAGGCTCCTGCCACCATGCTGTCAGGAGCCCCTGGGCAGACTCTGCCGCTTCACCACTCTGCAGGAGCGCAGACCATGCCCCACACCCTGTTCAACCCCGCCGGTCTTCACGACCCCACGCCCTTCGGCTACAGCCACACCGCGCAGGTGCCTGCCGGTTCCGGGCTGGTGCTGATCTCGGGCCAGTACGGCGCCAACCCCGACGGCAGCCTGGTGTCGCCGCACTTCGCCGATCAGGTGGAGCGTGCGCTGCATCACCTCACGGTGGCGCTCGCAGCGCATGGGCTGACGCTGGAGCACGTGGCGCAGCTGCGCACCTACGTGGTCGGCATCGACTTCGAGAAGCTGGCCGTGCTGGGCCAGGCGATGGGCGAGCGCTTCGGCGGCCGCCTGCCCACGCAGACGCTGATCGGCGTGGCGGGGCTGGCCCTGCCGGGTATGCTCTACGAGGTCGAGGCGGTGGCGGTGCAGCCCTGAGCCCACGCACCGGGCCCACGCTCCCGGCCAACGCCCCACCCGACCCGGAGCCTGCCTTGCGCCCCACCCATCGGCTGTTCCAGATCGTGCAGCTCATCCGCGCCCGCCGGCGCACGACGGCGGCCTGGCTGGCCGAGCGGCTGTCGCTGAGCGAGCGCACGGTCTACCGCGACATCGCGCAGCTGCAGGCGCAGGGGGTGCCCATCGAAGGCGAGGCTGGCGTGGGCTACCGGCTCGCCGCCGGCTTCGAATTGCCGCCGCTCATGTTCAGCCCCGCGGAAGCGAAGGCCCTGCTGGCGTGCGCCCGCATCGCCCAGGGGCAGCTGGACCCGGAGCTGGCCGGCGCGGCGGCGAGGGCGCTGGAGAAGATCGTGGGCGTGCTGCCCCCGGCGGCCCGCGCGGCGGCCGACCGGCTGGCGCTGCACGCCCCGGCCGACCCTCTGGACGAAGCCCTTCGCGTCCGACTGCAGGTGCTGCGCGAGGCGATGGAGGCCCGCTGCACGGTGCGGCTGCGCTACCGCGACCTGACGGATGACGTAACCGACCGAGTGGTGTGGCCGCTGGGCTGCTTCTACTGGGGTGCGGTGTGGGTGCTGGGGGCGTGGTGCGAGCGCCGGGAAGACTTCCGGCACTTCCGGCTCGACCGCATCGAGGCGCTGCAGGTGCTGGAGGCGCGCTTTCGCGACGAGCCCGGACGCCGACTGGCCGATCTGCTGCAGCGGGAGTGCGACACCGCCGACGGACTCGGCGCGGAGCCCGCGCGCACGCTGGCCGAGCGGGTGGGCGCGCCTGCCGTGCGAACGCCTAGATCCAAGGCAGCCCGTGCCGCTGCAGCCGCACGAAGTAGACGATGAAGGCCGCCACGAACAGCACGTCGCCCACGATCACCACGACGGCGAAGTCCGACGTCCAGCCCTGAGCGTGCATCACGGCCAGGTTGATCGCAAACAGCGCCTTGCCCAGGCCGCCCATGGCCACCACGCCGGGATGGCGCGCGGGTCGGCGCGCGACGGCCAGGAAGCCCAGGCCGTACAGCAGGGCCGTGCCCCAGGCGCCGCGGTAGATGGCCACGTGGACTGGATCGGTCAACGGTCGACCGAATTCGCGGAGAAACATGCCGGCCGGGTCGATCATGCCTGGCACGGCGCCGGCCAGATTCCACAGGGCGGCCACGAGGAACAGCACCTGGAACATCCGGTTCTCGCCCGCCGGCAGGCCGGAAACGCGGTACTCGCTCAGGCCCAGACCCGCGCTCCGCACGAACCCACTCGACTTGCGCATGCCGATTCCTTAAAGTAGCACGCGTTGTATATAACTCATCGGACGCCGTCAACCAGGCCCGAAGGGCAGGCCCGTGCGGCCTCGGTGCGCCTCGACTGGCCGTCCTCCCCCGTCGCTCTGTCCTGTCATCCGGAACCCGATCCATGCCATTGCAAGACTCGCCCCCGCCACGGGGCCGGGGGCGACCGGCCCGCTCACCCGTCCAGATCGAGGACATGCGACTGCACATCGCGGCGTGCGCGCGCCGGCTGTTCCAGGCCGAGGGCTATGCCGCCGTCTCGATGCGCAAGCTGGCGGCCGAGGCCGGCTGCACGCCCAAGACGCTGTACGCGTACTTCGCGGCCAAGATCGACGTGCTGAGCCTGCTGTGGTCGGAAGTGTTCGCCGCCCTCTTCGACCAGCTCGACGCCCGCGCGGCGGAGGTGGCAGACCCGAAGGCGCGGCTGGAGGCCGTGGCGCACGGCTACGTGGCCTACTGGCTGCAGCACCGCGACGCCTATTTCCTCGTGTTCATGTCCTCCGGCCTGACGCGGCCGGATGTGGAGGGCTTCGTCGCCAAGGGCAGCCCGCGGGCCCGCTTCGACCTGTTTGCGCGGTGCCTGGCCGAGGCGCAGGGATCGGAGGCATCGGACGCGGACCTGAAGGAGCGCACCGAGGCCCTGGTGTGTGCGCTGAACGGCATCGCCCAGGCGCTCATCACCTTGAGCGGTAAAGCGTGGTCGTCACCCCAGGCGCTGGTGCGTCGCGCCGTGGCCGGCGCCCTCACATGAACAGGTGTTCGCCGGCGTTCTCGCCGCCCAGGATCACGTAGTTCACCTTCTTCAGGTCGGCCAGCACGCGGCCGCCGGCGTAGCTGATGCTGCTCTGCAGGTCTTCGCGCATCTCGCGCAGGGTGTCGGCCAGCTGCCCCTTGATGGGCTCGAGGATGCGCTTGCCCTCGACGTGCTTGTATTCACCCTTGTTGAAGTCGGACGCCGAGCCGTAGTACTCCTTGTAGCGGCGGCCGTCCACTTCCACCGTCTGGCCGGGACTTTCCTCGTGGCCGGCAAACAGGCTGCCGATCATCACCATGCTGGCGCCGAAGCGGATGCTCTTGGCGATGTCGCCGTGGTGGCGGATGCCGCCGTCGGCAATGATGGGCTTGGTGGCCACGCGGGCACACCACTTCAGCGCACTGAGCTGCCAGCCGCCGGTGCCAAAGCCGGTCTTCAGCTTGGTGATGCACACCTTGCCCGGGCCCACGCCCACCTTGGTGGCGTCGGCGCCCCAGTTCTCCAGGTCGATGACGGCCTCGGGCGTGGCCACGTTGCCGGCGATCACGAAGGCCTGCGGCAGCTTCGCCTTGATGTGCTCGATGGTCTTCTTCACGCTGTCGGCATGGCCGTGCGCGATGTCGATGGTGATGTAGTCGGCGCCCACGCCCTCGGCGGCCAGGCGGTCGATGACGGCGAAGTCGTTCGGCTTGACGCCCGAGCTGATGGAGACGTACAGCCCCAGCTCGCGCATGCGACGCGCGAAGGCGACGTTGTCGAGGTCGAAGCGGTGCATGACGTAGAAGTAGCCGTCGCGCGCCAGGCGTTGCGCGATGGTCTCGTCCAGCACCGTCTTCATGTTCGAGGGCACCACCGGCAGCAGGAAGCGGCGGCCGCCGAATTCCACCGAGGTGTCGCACTCGCTGCGGCTTTCCACGCGGCACTTGCGCGGCAGCAGCAGGATGTTGTCGTAGTCGAAGATTTCCATGGCGGGGCTCCTGCAGTCCCGGAGGCTCCGGGGGACCTTGAGGGATGGTGGGGCGGAGCGCCGCGCGCCAGGGGCACCGGCGCCGTGTCGTGGCCCGGTGGCCGAGTCTACGCCGTGGGCGGTGCCCCAGGCCCGCCGCAGCCGGTCACGGCAGGGGCCGCCAGCGGCAGCGGACGTCCGCCACCCCCCACATCTCGGCCCAGCCGTGCGCCTCCTCCACAAAGCCGCGCCGCGCATAGAACGCCCGCGCCGCGGTGTTGCGGGCCAGGGTGTGCAGCACGAGGTCGACCCCCCGCTGCCCGCGCCGCGGACTGCGCGCGCTGCAGCAACGCCGTGCCGATGCCCTGGCCCATCCACGGCGGGTCGACGTACAGCTGCTCGACCGTGCCGGTCGTGTGGGCGATGAAGCCTGCAGGCACCCGGTCAGCGGGTCCCCCCGGCATCCATGCCACCGCCACCGTGCACCGGGGTGCGATCTGCGTCAGCAGAAAGTGGCGCTGCTCGTGCAGCGGGTGCGGGTCTGCAAGGCCGGTGCCGTGCTCAAAGCTGCGGCGCCAAAGCGCCACCACCGCATCGGCGTGGTCGTGTTGGAACGGGGTGAGTTCCATGTCGGAAGGTCCTGGGGAACGGAGCGGTGCGGAACACCACGAGGGATGTCAATTGCTCTGAACTACTGTTTAGGATAAGCTTGCTGCACTCTTTTAAATAGTCTGCATCATGAACGGCATCCGTGCGCTTCTCCCCTGGGTCGGTCGCTGGCTGATGGCGGTGGCGGCGATCCACTTCGTCTTCGGCCTCGTGGTGTTCTTCGAGCCGCTGGGGCAGCTCCTGCGGCAGGGCTGGCTGGGGGGCCTGGAGACGGAGCCGCTTTGGGCGGCGGTGGCGTGGTTCATGCTGTTCTCGGCGCCTCTGCTTCTGACCGGGCTGGCCGTTCGCACCCTGGAGCGAGCCGGCCTGGCACTGCCCGCGGCCATGGGCTGGGTTCTGCTGTCTCTGGCGGCAGTGGGTGTCGCGTTCATGCCGGCCTCCGGGTTCTACCTGCTCGTTCCCCCCGCGCTGGCGATCCTTCATGCGGCACGACTCGGGCGCGGGCAGAGGATCGGCGCATGAAGACCACCCGCGCCCAGCAGGACGCCACGCGGGCCCGTCTGGTGGAAGCCGCCGCCACGCTCATGGGCGCCCAGGGCTTCGATGCCGTGTCGATGAAAGACATTGCCCGCGAAGCCGGCGTGGGCGACGCCACCATCTACAAGTACTTTCCCACCAAGGAGCGGCTGATCCTCGGCTACTTCGACCTGCGGGCCACGCAGGCCGTGGCGGTGGCGGCGGCCACGCCGGAGTTCGATCAGTTCGATCTGCATGCGCGACTGCAGCGCCTCACCGACGCCGTGCTCGAAGGACTGGCGCCGAACCGGCCCTTCGTGGCCCTGGCGCGCGAACTGCTGGCCCGCTCGCCGCTGCTGCTGCTGGGCGACGAACTGCAGGCCAAGGGGGTGCTGAAGGAGGCGGTGGCCGGCTACTTCGAAGACGCCGTGGCGGTCGGCGAGCTTCCGCCCAGCGACCACCACCGCTTCATCGCCGGGCTGTACGCCGACTTCTGCCAGGGCGTGATCGCCTACTGGCTGCACGACCCCACCGAGGGCGCCGCGGAAACCACCCGGCTGAGCGACGAACTGCTGGGCCTGCTGGTGGCCGCCCTGCGCGCGGGGCTGCCCGACCGCCTGGTGAGCCTCGCCGGCTTCCTGCTGCGCAGCCAGCTGGCCCGGCTGATGGACCAGCGCCTGGCGACCGAATCCGGCGGCGGCACAGGCCCCGGCCGCCGCCGCGCCCGCCGCCCCTGGCACACGTCATGACCGCCCCCGGCAACAAGCCCCCCCGCACCAGCCGACTGGGCCGCACGATGACCGTCGGTGCGGCAGCGGCGCGGATGGGCATGCGCGCCGCGCAACACCGCTTGCAGTCCGAGCCGACACGCGCCGCCGGGCAGGCGGCGCACGAGGCCGCCCAGGGCGAGACGCTGTTCAGCGCGCTGTCGCAACTCAAGGGCACGGCCTTGAAGGCCTCGCAGCTGCTGAGCATGGCCGACGGGCTGCTGCCCCCGGCGCTGCGCGAAGCCCTGGGGCGGGCCACGCACCAGGCGGTGCCGCTGAACCGGGCGCTGGTGTCGCGCGCCTTTCGTCAGGCGTTGGGCCAGGAGCCGCAGGCCCTGTTCGCGCACTTCGAGCCCGAGGCCGCGGCGGCGGCCAGCCTGGGGCAGGTGCACCGGGCCCGCCTGCACGACGGCACGGCCGTGGCGGTGAAGGTGCAATACCCGGGCATCGCGCAGACCCTCGAGACCGACCTGCGCCTGCTTCGCATGGCCGTGCGGCCGCTGCTGCACGGGGTGCAAGGCGACTCGGCGCCGGCGCTGGAGCCCTCGGTGCTGGACACGCTGCTCCACGAGATCGCGGTGCAGCTGCGCACCGAGCTGGACTACGGCCACGAAGCGGCACAGCAGGCCTGGTTTGCGCAACACACGGCGCACGCGGGCCTGCGCATGGCGCAGCCGGTGCCCGGCCTCAGCACGGCCACCGTGCTCACCCAGACCTGGCTGCCCGGCCAGCACCTGGACGCCTGGCTGCAGACCGAGCCGCCTGCGGCGTGGCGCGACCGGGCCGGGCAAACGCTTTTCGACTGGTTCTTCCAGTGCGCCTTCGAGCACGGTCACATCCATGGCGACCTGCATCCCGGCAACCTGCTGTTCGATGACGATGGCGTCGTGGGTGTGCTGGACTTCGGCTGCACGCGCCGCCTGTCGCCGGCCTTCGTGCAGGTGCTGGCGCAGGCGTGGGTGCTGTGGTTGGGGCCCGACGACGCCGCGGACGATGCGGTCGAACGGACGCGGCGGCACGCGCTGCAGCGCCTCTTCACCCGGGCGGGGTGGGTGGACGCCGCGATGGACGAGGCCACGTTCCAGGCCCACGCGTGGTCACAGATTGCCCCGGTCCTGGCCTGGTCCACGCAGCCGCTGGTGGCCTCGTCACATTCCATGTACGACTTCACTCTGAACTCTCCGTTTCCGGCGCGCCCTCAGCCCGGGGAGACGCCACCGCACGGCTCGCCCGATGGCCGCCCATGGATGGGCCGGGTGCCCCCGGAGATGCTGTCGTTCGACCGCAGCTGGTACGCGCTGCGGCACGTGCTGCAGCGCCTGGGGGCCCGGGTGGACACCCGCGCCGCGTGGCAGCGGCTGCGCGCCGCCGCGCAGCCCGACGCCTCGGCCCCCTGATCCCGAGTCCGATCTCATCGCTGGAGGAAGCACCCATGACGCCCCGTGAAGTCCCCCTGCCCACCTCGGGCGCCATCGCGCCGTACTTGCCCGGCGCCTTCTTCGCCGACGCCTGGTCGATCGAGGTGGCCCACCCCGAGCGCACGGCGCTGCAGCACTTCGAGCACGCGCTGCGCGTCACCCCCGGCTGGGTGCGCAGCGCCATGCGGGTGCGCAATGCCGTGGTGGCGCGGCTGGGGCTCAAGCGGCTGGACACCTGGGACCCGCAGGGTTCGCCTGCCGTGCCCGGCGCACCGCTGGGTGCGTTCGAGGTGGTGCACGTCGACGACGACGAGGTGATCGCCGGCGACACCGACAAGCACCTGCGCGTCGTGCTGTCGCTGCAGCGGCATCCCGCCCGCCACGGACAGCCCGCCCGCGTGACCCTGACCACGGTCGTGCACCTGCACAACCTGCTGGGCCGCCTGTACATGCTGCCGGTGGCGCCGGCGCACCGGTGGATCGCGCCGCGGGTGCTGCGCGGGGTCAACGCCGAGCTTCCCGGCTTCGGCCCCGGCCCGGCGCCGGCCGCGCGCTGACGCGGCGATCGGCAGTCCGCCGAGTCGGTACGCCGAACCGGTGGGCCGAGTCGGTGGGCCGAATCAATCGGCCGGCGAACGACGGGCCGACTTGACCTCGCTTCGCCGGGCCTTGTCGGCCGCGCGGCGGCGCTTGGACGCCAGCGTGGGCCGGGTGGCCCGCCGCACCTTGGGCACGTGCGCGGCCTGCGCCACCAGCTCCGCCAGCCGGGCGAGGGCCTCGGCCTTGTTCTGCGCCTGGCTGCGCGAGCCCTGCGCCTTGATGACCACCACGCCGTCGGCGCCAATGCGGTCGTCGGGCCACGCCCGCAGCCGCGCTTTCACGGGCTCGGGCAGGGACGACGCCCCGATGTCGAAGCGCAGCTGCACCGCCGTGGCCGAGGTGTTGACGTGCTGGCCCCCCGGGCCCTGGGCCCGAATGGCGTGGAAGGTGACCTCGTCGGGGTCGACCCCCACGGGCGGGCGCGCGGGCAAGGACATGGGCAGCTCGGATCGTATCGGCGCCCGGGCAAGTCCGGGTGTTCAGACGGCGTTCAGCCGTTAAGCTCGCTTTCATGCGCCTGCTGCTCGCCGAAGACGATGCCCTGCTCTCCGACGCCCTCGTGGCGCAGCTCGGACAGGCCGGCTTTGCCGTGGAGCACGCGCCCAACGGCGCCGTGGCCGAGTACCTGCTCGCGCGGCACGACTTCGATGCCGCCGTGCTGGACATCGGGCTGCCCATGGTGGACGGACTGACGGTGCTCAAGCGGGCCCGCGACGCCAAGCCGGCCCTGCCGGTGCTGGTGCTGACGGCACTGGACAAGCTCGACGACCGCGTGGCCGGGCTGAATGCCGGGGCCGACGACTACCTCACCAAGCCCTTCGACTTCCCCGAGCTCGAAGCGCGCCTGCGGGCGCTGCTGCGGCGCACGCGCCCGGTCATCGCCGGCGCTTCGGCCGGGGGCGGGCCTTCGCCCGAGATGGGGCGCCTCGTGTTCGAGCGCGAGGCCCGGCGCGCCAGCGTGGACGGCCAGACCATCGAGCTGAGCCCGCGCGAGTGGGAGCTGCTGGATCTGCTGCTCACCCAGCGCAACAAGGTGGTGCACAAGGACCAGATCACCGCCGCCTGGGGACCGGGCGGCGAGGCGCCCGGGATGATCGAGGTGTACATCCACCGGCTGCGCCGCAAGCTGGAAGGCTCGGGCCTGGCCATCCGCACGGTGCGGGGGCTGGGCTACCTGCTGGAAGCTGCGGCCTGACGGTGCAGGAACCCGGCAGCGCGTCCCGCTGATGCCATGACGCGCCCCGCCGCACTGCAACGCCTGCTGGCCGCCACCGGCGGCTCGCTGCACCGCCAGCTGCTGCTGTGGCTGCTGCTGCCCCAGCTCGTGCTGTGGGGGGCGGCCGCCGCCTTCACCTTCAACGTGGCCGAACGTTATGCGGTGGCCGGCATCGACGCCAGCCTGGCGCAGGCCACGCGCTCGCTGGCGCGTCAGGTCAAGCCGATCGGCAACGGGCTGTTCATCGACCTGCCCCGCGCGGCGCAGGACATCATCGAAGCCGACCCCGACGATCGCGTGCAGTACATGGTCAGCACGCCGCCGGGGCACTTCATCCTGGGCAACCGGCAGCTGCCCCAGCCGCCCGCCCCGGCCACGCGCGGCACGCCGCGCCTGAACGAGCCTTCGTTCTACGACGCCGCGCTGGACGGCCAGCCGCTGCGCGTGGCCGCGCTGTACGTGCCCATCGGCGAGCCGGGGGTGGACGACGAGCGCCGCCTGATGCTGGTGCAGATCGCCCGCAGTCGCGCCAGCCGCGACGAATTGGCCCGGCGCATCCTGCGCGACACGGCCCTGCCGCTGTCGGGCGTGATCGTGCTGATGACGATGATCGTGTGGGCCGGCATCCGCGCCGGCCTGGCGCCCCTGGCCCGGCTGCGCGCACTGGTGGAGAACCGTGCGCCCAACGATCTCGCCCCCATCGAGCTGCAGGCCGCGCCCGAGGAGGTGCGCGCGCTGGCCGGCGCCGTGAACCAGCTGCTGGGCGCCGTGCAGGAAAGCGTGGCGGCGCAGCGCCGCTTCATCAGCAACGCAGCACACCAGCTGCGCACGCCGCTGGCGGGGCTCAAGAGCCAGACCGAGATTGCGCTGCAGGCCAACAGCGACCCGCAGCTGGCCGCCCGTCTGGCGCGCGTGCACGAAAGCGCGGTGCGCAGCGCCCACCTCGTGAACCAGCTGCTCACCCTCACGCGGGCCGAGCCCGAGGCCGCCGGCGCCCTGCCGCGCGAGCTGCTGGACCTGCGCGCGCTCGTGCAGGAGGTGACTGCCGAGCACGTGCCGCGCGCCCTGCAAGCCGGCATCGACCTGGGCATGGACGACCCGCCGGAAGGCGCGTCCGCGCTGCGCGTGCGCGGGGCCTCGCTGCTGCTGCGCGAGGCCGTGGCCAACCTCATCGACAACGCCATCCGTTATGCCGGGCGGGGCGCCGAAGTGACCGTGAGCGTGCGCGAGGAAGGCGGGCTGTCCGTGGTGGAAGTGGCCGACAACGGCCCCGGCGTGCCCGACCCGGCGCAGCGCGACGCCGTGTTCAGCCGCTTCGTGCGCGCCACCTCCGAGGGCCCCGGCTGCGGCCTGGGACTGGCCATCGTGCGCGAGATCGCAGAGCGCCACGGCGGCCGGGCCGAGCTGCAGCCGGTGTCGCCTCAGGGTCTGCGCGCGCGCCTGCTGCTGCCCCCACCGACACGCCCCGGCACGACACCAACCTGAACAAGACCTCAACACATTAATCTAGTATTAACACCAATCCCCAACTGATCTGTCTCCGCTGACATTAATGTTGTATTGCATTAAGGCTTGGCAGTGGCCCGGCCCCGCAGGCGACCGCAACCACAACGGAGACACCCATGAGGAACCCCGCGCGAGCCCGCCGGCTCGGAACCCTGACCCTGGCCGCTTCGGCCGCCCTGACCGGCCTGCTGGCCGCGCCCGCGGCCCAGGCCGTCGAATGGACCGGCTACTTCCGCACCGGCCCCGGCCTGACCAAAGCCGACGCCTCGCGGGCCTGCTACAGCCTGGGCGGCGGCAGCAAGGGCATGACCTACCGCCTGGGCAACGAGTGCGACCTGTACGGCGAGTTCCAGCTCAGCAAGGGGTTTCAGAAGGACGGCCTGGACTACCGCGTCACGCTGATGACCAACCACTACACCGGCGCCACCGACACCGACGGCAAGGGACTGGCCATCGAGCAGCTCTTCGCCGAAGCCAAGGGCTTCGACATCGCGCCCCAGGCGACCTTCTGGATCGGCAAGGAGCGCGGCCGTCGCGGCGACGTGCACATCGTCGACACCTTCTTCGTCGAGATGGCCGGCGTGGGCGCGGGCTTCAAGGGCCAACCCCTGGGCGGCGGCAAGCTCGGCGTGGCCTTCTACAAGACCGACGGCAACGCCGCGCGCCCGGGCAACCGCGTGAACGTCGAGTACGTGGGCCTGCCGGTGAACGCCGGCGGCAAGCTCAACGTGTTCGCCACGGCCACCAAGGGCGACTTCGCCGGCGGCACCAGCGGCGTCGGCCTGACGCTGCGCCACGACCAGCAAAAGCTCTTCGGCACCGGCCTGACCAACACCCTGTTCGTGCAGTACGCCCAGGGCTCCACCGGGCTGAACGCCAACTTCGGCGACCTCACCGCCGGGTCGGCGGCCAAGAGCTGGCGCATCGTGGAAAGCGTGAAGTTCCAGAGCGGCCCGCTGGGCGGCCAGGCCATGGTGCTGTGGGCCAACGAAAAGAACAGCGCCGGTCGCAGCACCACCTCCACCAGCGTGGGCGGCCGCGTGAGCTACGCCCTGACGCGCCACTTCAAGCTGTTGACCGAAGTGGGCGTGTCGCAGTTCAAGCCCGAGGGCGGCCCCACGGCCCGACTGGTGAAGACCACCTTCGCGCCCACGCTGTCGGTGGGGCCCGACTTCTGGGCCCGCCCCGAGTTCCGCCTGTACGTGACCCGCGCCTCG
>Ga0075157_10002167_pt1 | contig 11534 bp, 9 predicted proteins | sample JI81BgreenDNA_FD_70967 | JGI IMG/M metagenome (GOLD analysis project Ga0075157, IMG submission 70967) | Wastewater effluent complex algal communities from Wisconsin, to seasonally profile nutrient transformation and Carbon sequestration -... | ecosystem: Engineered > WWTP > Effluent > Algae...
GCATCAGCACCACATCCAGATATCAAAGCTCTTAAAAGTATCATTGAAAAAAATGAAAACTATAGTTTTGAAACACTCATCGCTGGAACTGGACAACCCAAAGAAGAACGTTATGATCTGATTATTGCTTATCAGGTACCTGATATGTCGGGGGCTGTAAATGCTGTATTAGAGGGTTTTATCAAAAAAGATGTTCCTGTTTTTTATATTTTGGGAGAGAGTAGTGACTTAGGAAAATTTACACAATTAAATAGTGTATTGAATTTAAAGGGGCGTTCTGGTGATATAGATGAAGTATTTGCTTCATTAAATGGAACATTTTCTAAATTTAATTTAGATGCTGAAAAATTAAGATTACTCTCTAAAATGCCTCCTCTGCTTGTTCCTTATGGAGATTATGGCTTTAAAACTTCTGTGGAAACAGTTTTATATCAGAGTATAGGCAGGCTACAAACCAAAAAACCATTACTAGCTCTGCTAATGGGTAAAACTAATAAATCGGCTGTACTTGCAGGTGAAGGGCTTTGGCAATGGCGTTTGGAAGAGTTTGACCTCACAGACAGAAATGATGTGGTAGATGAGTTATTTTTAAAAGTAATTCAGTTTTTATCTTCTAAAGAAGATAAACGTAAGTTTAGAATTTATACCACTAATAACGAATATCTTGATTTTGAAAGAGTTGTGTTTGAGGCGGAGGCTTATAACGAACTTTACGAAAAACTTTCTAATGTAAAAGTGAGTTTAAGTCTTACAGACGAAAAAGGAAAGAATTACAACTATAATTTTACTATTACAGGTGGAACAACCAAGTTTGAGGTATCTAACTTGCCCAAAGGTATTTATAAATATACTGCAACTGCCGATATTCTAGGTAAAACAGAAAAAGCTTCAGGAGAATTTATTGTCAAAGATTTACAACTTGAAACACTTACCAGTACAGCAGATTTCGGACTGTTGAGAAAAGTATCTCAAAATACCAAAGGGAAGTTTTTTAAAATCAATGAATTAACTCAATTAGAAAAGGAACTTCTAACCACCAAAAAACCAAATATTATTCACTCATCCGAAGAACTTTTAGAAATTATTCATGTCAAATGGATATTCTTTTTAATTGTACTTTTGGTAAGTTTGGAGTGGTTTTTGAGAAAGTTTTTGGGAAGTTATTAAAAACTAATCTTGAATAAATATCCTCTAATGCTCCGTAAAACACTATTGCACCCCTTTTTGTTAGTAATATTTACATTACTTCACAACATATTTTTTTGGAAAGAAGATTTAGGTCTGAATGGTTTCTTGTTTGGAAATTTGGTTTTGGTAGCTGTTATATACTTATACTGTCCAAGACCTTATACTCAATTTTTTAAGGAAAATCCCTTAATTTTACTTTTTGTTTTGGGTACATTTCTGATGAATGGTATTTTGCTTTACCATAATACCCTCAATAGCAAAATTACATGGGTACTCTCTTTAGCAGCTACCATTGCATATCTCCAAAATCATCAGATAAAGCAGTTTTTCAATGCTTTGATTTTCTATATCAGCAATGGATTAAGTTCTTTTAAATATCTAATACCCAATTTAGTAGGCAGTTTAAATGCTTTCTCTACAAAGTCAAATAAACTAAAAACGTATAATCGGAAAATAGGACTGTTGGTTGTTCCTGTTATAATTTTTATTGTTTTCTACTGTATATTTTTATTTGCCAACCCTGTATTTGCTTCTTATAATGTGAAGTTTTTAAATAAAATTGGAGAATTTTTTGCCCACTTTTTTGAAAATATTTCGTTTATTCGATTGTTATTTGGAATTTGGGGAATGTGGCTGGTAAGTAGCTTTATATATAGATGGAAAATAGACACTACTTTTGCTCAAACATCCATACCTGATAAATATGAGATAGAACGTAAACCCAATAAACTCCAAGTAGGGAGAATTTTTAAAACATTAGACCTTAAAAATGAAGCACAAATAGCCTTACTAACCATTGTATCTGTGAATGCATTACTCTTGGTTATCAATTTGATAGATATTCGTTTTCTTTGGTTTGGCTTTGAGCTTTCTACAGATGTAAGGCTTGCAGAACTAGTTCATGAAGGAACTTATATACTCATTTTCAGTATTTTACTTTCTATGGGTATTTTGTTTTACTATTTCCGACAAAATCTTAATTTTTATCCTCGTAATAAAAATCTGCAAAAAGTAGCATATTTATGGTTATTTCAGAATGGTATTTTACTAATATCAGTTTTGTTGCGATGCTACTATTATATTCAGGAACATGGACTTGCCTACAAACGAATTGGTGTGATTTTGTTTCTGATACTTACCCTAATAGGTTTAATTTCTGTATATTATAAAATTAAAACTAAAAAAACAGCTTATTACTTATTGCATGTTAATTCTATTGCGTTGTATCTTTTGTTGGTATTTACAAGCTTTGTGAATTGGGATGTACTGATAGTTTCATCTAACTTCAATCATCCCAACCTGAATAAAGGAAGCATTGACATTCCTTTTATTCTTAGCAGGTCTCATAGTACCATTCCTATTGTGCAAGCCAATGCAGATAAATTAGATATGACTGCTGAAGCTAAAAGTGAATACTATTCTGGTATCATAACTCGTAAAAATCGATTAGATAATCAAAAAGAGGAGTTTTTAAACCATTATAAAAAACTTTCGTGGCTGTCTTGGAATTATACTTCTGATAAAGTTTACCAACAATTATCTAAGAAGTAAGTTTTAGTAGTAATTTTAATTAACAAGGCTCTATTAAAAAATAGAGCCTTGTGTTTATTTTTTTACAGTTCTTTGTTCAATGCGTTTTTCGTAATTAGAACCCTGATACAAATAATTGATGTAAATTCCTGATGTATGAATTTGATTAGGGTCTAAAGTACCTGCTGGTACAATTTCTTCTACTTCGGCAATGGTTATTTTACCTGCTGTTGCCATCATAGGGTTGAAATTTCTGGCTGTTCCTTTGTAAATCAAGTTTCCTGCTGTATCAGCTTTCCATGCTTTTACAAGAGCAAAATCTGCTTTTAGCCAGCGTTCCATCAAATACAATTTTCCATCAAATTCTCTCACTTCTTTTCCATTGGCAACTTCTGTACCTACACCAGCAGGGGTAAAAAACGCAGGAATACCAGCCCCACCAGCTCTGATACGCTCAGCAAGTGTCCCTTGTGGTAATAATTCTACTTCCAACTCACCGCTTAATAGTTGTCTTTCAAATTCTTCATTCTCACCAACATACGAAGAAATCATTTTCTTTACTTGTCTTGTTTTAAGAAGCAAGCCAATTCCAAAATCATCTACACCTGCATTGTTCGAGATACAAGTAAGATTTTTTACACCACTTTTAAGTAAAGCTGTAATACTATGCTCAGGAATTCCACACAAACCGAAGCCTCCAAGCATAAGAGTTGCTCCATCAGGTATTTGTTTAATGACTGCGTCTAAATCGGTGATTACTTTGTTTATCATAAAATTCTGTAATTATCTTATAATTTGAAGTCAGACAAATATACAAACAAAAGTCTAATAATCTAAAGAAATCGTATCTTTGTAAACGATAATAAAACCTATAATTTTTGGTTGTTTTAAACACATACACATTTTCTTTAAATGAAAAGAGTTATTTTTCTATTGTTTGTATGTCTTACAAATACATATGCACAAGATGTTTTGGATAAAGCTATTCGCAAGCAATATCCCACATGGAAAGGCTATAAAAATACGTCTGTTTTGGAAAGACAAACTGTTTTCGCTAAAATAGATAGCTTAAATTTAGAAAGAAATCAGCTTAAAAGCCTACCAATAGAAATAGCTGAGCTTAAAAATTTAAAAAAATTAGTTTTGGGGGATAACAAGCTAACACATTTGCCTAAAGAAATATATGAACTCAAAAGTTTAGAAGAATTATATTTGGATAATAATAGATTCTCAAATCTACCAATAGAAATCACGGAACTTAAAAACTTGAAAAAATTAAATTTGAGGTCTAACGGGCTTACAATTTTGCCTAAAGAAATCACGGAACTCAAAAACTTGGAAATATTGTATTTGTCTAGAAATCAACTGACAAACTTACCAAGAGAAATAGCTGAACTCAATAGTTTGCAAGAGTTATATTTGGATAATAATCGACTCTCAAATCTACCAATAGAAATAGGTGAACTCAAAAACTTGGAAATATTGTATTTATATGATAACCAACTTACAAATTTGCCCAAAGAGATTGGTGGACTTAAAAATTTAAAAAAATTGTATTTGGGCAATTATTTTTTTCATAAACCAAGTCGGAGTAACAAACTAACAAGCCTACCAAAAGAAATAGGTGAACTCAAAAAATTAGAAATATTGTATTTGGCTGGAAATCAACTGAGAAGTCTGCCAAAAGAGATAGGCGAGCTTAAAAATCTGAAAATATTGCATTTAGGAGGAAATGACTTTACAAGGCTGCCCAAAGAAGTTACTGAACTTATAAATTTACAACATTTGGATTTGACCTATATCGGACTCAAAAACTTGCCAACAGAAATTGCAAAACTCACAAGCTTACAATATTTAGATTTGAGAGAAAACCAACTTGAAAACCTACCCACAGAAATTGCAGAACTTAAAAGCTTGAAGCGATTGGATTTACATGATAACCGTATTCCTAAATCAGAAAAGAAAAAAATAAAGAAGTTATTGCCAAATTGTAGTGTCAGATTTAGGTATGGGTAACCAAACAAACATCACAAGGATTTTTATTAAAGTATGAAACAAACCTTAGACTTTGTGGTAAGTCCTGAAATAGGCTTTGGCACAGAAAATTTACATAAATTTTTAAAAGATAAGTTACAACTTTCTGATGAGGCTTTTATTCGTTTAGAAAGGCGTTCTATTGATGCTCGTTCCAAACAAGTAAAAGTGAATATTAAGGTTTCTATTTATGAAAATGAACAAGCAGAACCACTAGGCAATTTTCAAAAAAACTATGAGGATGTAAGTAAAAAGCCTCAAGCTATTGTGGTAGGAGCAGGACCAGCAGGTATGTTTGCTGCCTTAAGACTTATCGAATTAGGAATTAAACCTATCGTCATAGAAAGAGGAAAAGATGTTCAAGCCCGAAGAAGAGATTTAGCTGCTATCAATAAAGACCATATTGTAAACAATAACAGCAATTATTGTTTTGGAGAGGGTGGAGCAGGGACATATTCTGATGGTAAATTATACACACGTTCCAACAAAAGAGGTGATATTCGTAGAATTTTGGAGATTTTGGTGGCTCATGGAGCAAAAGAAGAAATACTCATAGAAGCTCATCCACATATTGGTACAAACAAGCTTCCTAAAATTGTTGCAGACCTTCGAGAAAGCATCATCAGAGCTGGTGGAGAAGTACATTTTGAAACCAAAGTAGTGGATTTTATTTTGGAAGGAAACAGTATCAAAGGAGTTGTTGGCGAAAAACAAACTGGCACACAAGAATTTATAGGAATAGGCGTAATTTTAGCCACAGGGCATTCGGCAAGGGATATATTTGAGTTGTTACACAAAAAAAATGTTTTTATTCAGAATAAACCATTTGCATTGGGCGTGAGAATTGAACACCCTCAGCAAATTATAGATTCTATACAGTACCATTGCGAACAGAGAGGGCAATATTTACCACCAGCATCTTATAGTTTGGTGGAGCAAGTAAAATACAAAGGTGTAGAAAAAGGTGTTTTTTCATTTTGTATGTGTCCAGGTGGCTTTATTGTTCCATCAGCCACAGAACAAGGCGAAGTAGTAGTAAATGGCATGTCTCCATCTCGAAGAGATGGCAGATTTGCAAATTCAGGGATGGTGGTGGCTGTAGATGAACTGGATTGGAAACCTTTTGAGAGTTTTGGAGTGTTGGCTGCTCTTGAGTTTCAGAAAAATATAGAAAAAATAGCTTGTAAAATAGGCGGAAACACCCAAATTGCTCCAGCTCAGAGAGTTGTAGACTTTGCAGAAAAGAAAGTTTCTAAAAGTCTTTTGGATACGTCTTATCAACCAGGGCTTATATCTGTGGAACTTAGAGAAGTGCTTCCAGAACAAATTGCATTTCGTTTGCAAGAAGGGTTGAAAGCATTTGGTAAAAAAATGAAAGGTTACTTCACTAATGAAGCCCAACTGATAGGTGTGGAAAGCAGAACTTCTTCGCCTGTAAGCATTCCCAGAGATAAAATAAGCTATGAACATACACAAATAAAAGGTTTGTTCCCTTGTGGTGAGGGAGCTGGTTATGCAGGTGGTATTATGTCTGCTGCAATGGACGGAGAAAGATGTGCCGAAAAATTAGTTGAGTTATATGGGTAAATTTTAGAGTAGATAATTATGGATAAAACTTTAGAAATTTATGATGTTTGTGTATCAGATACACTAAAAATTAAGCAATTATCTGCTAATGAAACTTTGGATAAAACAACAATCAATGCTTTACTGCTGGCTTTGAGTTTATTTGATAATTACAAAGAAGTAAATAAAGAAGCTAAAAAACTACTGAAAAAACAATTACAGACTGATTTTTATAAATCTATTATCGATAATACCAAGAATTTTACAAAAGTAAAAGATAGTGGAAATAGAGGGCATAAATACAAAACTACTCTGAGAGATACGTTAGCGATTTATCCTGAAATTTCTAATATTGAAGACTATATAGATTTAAAAGTATTTGCTCTACTACTATTGAAAGCAACCAAAGGTGCTTCTTGGGAATTTGCCATAGAGAATAATATTTCTCCAAAAGATATTTGGAGCATATCTGCTGATGAAAATGGAATATTAGAAGTAGCAGTTTTTGACCAAGAACCAATAGGTTTGTGGGATGCAGCATGTGAAAATTTACACTTTCTCAATTATAGCAATAATTTTAGATTGCCTCAGGAAATTAGAAAAATGAAATTGAAAGAGTTGCAATATTGGGCATTTGGCGATTTTACAGAAGCATTTTATATTCCTACATTAGAAAAATTACGTGTTATAGGGAGTCGTTGTGCTTTGCCCAGTATTCCCCAAACAATATCTCAACTTCAGTCGTTGTCTTTAGAAATTTCGGATAAGGAAATAGAAGGACAAATAAATATACTTACAGCTTGCCCTCATCTCAAAGAACTTAAAATAGATACCGTTAATACAGATAAAACAATCCATCCTAATTGGGAAACGATATTAGATGTGGTGGCTCATCTTAAAAAACTTGAAAAATTAAGTTTAGAAAGTAATAAAATGGAACACTTACCTGAAAATATTGGTAAACTGACCACCCTCAAAGAGTTAGATTTAAGTGATAATAATCTTACAGACTTGCCAGATACACTTGCCTCCTTACAATTATTGGAAGTATTAGATATAAGTTCTAATAAAATGGGAAATCACGGATATTTGGGAAACTATATGCCAGCAGCAGTATTTAAACTCAAAAACCTTCGGGAGTTAAAAGTTTATCATTATACAACATCTTACACACAGCCTGCCAAGTGGGAGAGCAAACTTAGTCCTAATATAAAAATTGTTTATTAAGTCTTACTTCCAATCTCCAACCATTGCTGAAAAATAGGGCTTTTTTCTCGGCTTACAATTACTTCTTCAGTAGAAGAAGGCTCTAATTCTAATTTCAGTTTTCCATGAAAATACTGATGAATTTTACTAATGGATTCTACAGAAGCTATAAACTGACGATTCAATCTGAAAAAATAAGTAGGATTTAATAAATCTTCTAACTCTTCAAGTGTGTAATCTACCAAAAACTGCTTTCCCTCTTTAGAAATCAGACAAACCATTTTATTGGCAGAATAAAAATAAGCAATCTGCTCTTGAGCAACTGGGATGAGTTGTTCCTGATGTTTTACCAAAAAACGCTGTTGATAATTTTTAGGTTTTTGTTGGCTGATTTCTTGTAGTAAAGAGGCTATCTTTGTGCTATAATCCTGATTTTCAGGTTTATTGAAAAGTTCTTTGTATTTCTTATATGCTTGAATAAGCTCTTCTTGTTTAATAGGCTTTAATAAATAGTCAATACTTTTTACTTTGAACGCCCTGATGGCATACTCATCATAAGAAGTGGTAAAAATAATAGGAACTTGAACAGATACTTGTTCAAAAATTTTAAAACTTAATCCATCAGAGAGCTGTATATCCGAAAAAATAAGGTCTATTGTATTTGAAGATTTTAGAAACGCAACAGAATTTTCTATACTATCCAATGAGGCAATAATTTCTGTATCACCCAATGTCAGAACCATTTTGCTTAATCGTTCAGCAGCAGGATATTCATCTTCTATCAGAAGTATTCGGGTCATAGCAAAGGTATTTCAACTCTAAAAAAATCTTGGTTTTTTTCTATAAAAATATCTTTTTTACTCAACAAGGCATAGCGATTCTTGATATTTTCTAAACCTACCTTTGTAGATTTGTAAAAGGTTTTCTTTTCCTGTAAATTATTTTGCACAGCCAAAGTATGGTTATCAGCAAATATATCAATGGTGAGTGGTTTATCTTTAGAAATGATATTATGCTTGATGGCATTCTCAATAAGCATTTGTAGGCTCAAAGGAGCTATTTTTTTCTGTAAGATTTCAGGAGCAATATGCTTTTCGAGTTGTATATTTTCTCTGAAACGAACTTTATTAAGATACATATATGCATCCACAAAATCCATTTCCTCTTGAAGGGTTACTACATCTTTTTGCTTGCTAATCAGGACATAACGGTAAACATCTGCCAGTTTCTCTAAATATTTTTGTGCTTCCTGATTGGTTTCATCTATCAAAAAACTTAAAGTATTGAGACTATTGAATAAAAAATGAGGGTCTAATTGACTTTTAAGTGATTCTAATTGTGATTGAACATTGGCTCTTGCCAAAGCCTCAGCCTTTTGTATACCTGCCTTCCAAGACTGAAAAAAGAAAACACTTTCATAAATAAGCGTTACAATAATTGTAGGTATAAGCCCAATCGCAAAACCAATCCAAATATTGGGTTTTGCACTATGTGGACTTATTACTCTACATAGCAAATCCAATGAAAATGTAATGAGAAAAGTGTAAAATAAGGAAGCAATCGTTTGAATAATAAGCCTTTGTTTGGTTTGTTCAAAATTAGGATACTTTGTTATTAAAATATGCATAATTTTTCTTAAACCTTCCCAAATAAAAAATGTATTTAGGAAGGCTATTAACAAACCCCATAAGGTATCAGACGAAAAGAATATCTTATCATTCCAATGATATGCAATATTGATACTCAGACTAATAGTTGGTATTCCTATCAATCTGGCTTTCAAATCGTTGATATGTGATTTAGGAGAGTTCAAAATGCTTTTTATTTTTAAAGATATACAAAAATCCTGACAAATACTATTAACTTCTTATGGAAGTTTCAAAGTCTTGATTTTCAAATAAATCACTCCAAGTTCTCTCTGCATAATAATGCTCTTTGTCGTTCTCAAAATAGTTGAATAAAGCTACTAATACTTTTAATTTAGAACTAAAAAGACTCAAAAATTTTATCATTCCTAATGATGTAACCTGAATTTTTAGAGAAGGATTTTGTTTTTTAAGCTTCACAAAAATATCTTCATAAGTTTGAAGTTTTGCTCCTTGTACAGCATAATGTTGGTTAAAAGCCTTTGGATTTTCAATAGCCGAAATGACCAAATTACTATAATCCTCTAAATTTGTCCAGTATTGAGCAATAGGTTTTCCAATCCACTGAACTGTACTGTTTTTTACATTGAAAAGTAAGCTTTCCTCAAAAGAACTGGGATGAAAAATTGTAAAAGGAATAGATGATTGTTCAATAAATTGGTGTCCTTGTCTTTTAATCTCATTTGGGAAAAAATATGTTTTTAAATGGGTAGCTAAAGGATATGCTCCCAAAGCCGAAATTTTGATAATCTGCTCAATCCCTGCGAGTTCAGCAGCCTCTACAATGTTTTTAATACCTTCCCTTTCTTCATAAAAAGGGAGTTTAGAATTTAAAGTCTCTGTACTTAAATTGATATAAACGACCTGACAACCCTTGAATGCTTTTACAAGGCTACTGATGTCATCCAAACTTGCTTGTACAATTTCTATACTTTCAGGTAATTTGGTACGTGCAAGCAAAGTATTTCTACTGATAGCTCTCACAGAAAAACCTTTTTGTATCATTTTTTGTGCTACGGGTATTCCTAATCTGCCAGTAGCTCCGATGAACGCAATTTTTAGGTTGTTTTTCATAAATGTAGTATTTAGAATGTTTTAAAATCTGAATAAAGGTTTCGCTTGTAAGGCTTGTATGAGCGTAAAAGATGTCAGACAGAAATAGAAAATACTCGCAACAATCGTAAAAGAAGTATTTCTGAAAACATAGAAAGAAAGAATGGGTAATATTTGAATGGCATGCATACCTAAAAAATGCGATATCCGTAAGTCTCCATATTTAAGACTCCAGCCCAAAATAGGTAAACTTCTGCCTTCATGGATTGCTCCTACAGTGTGAGTTAGTCTCGAACCCATTATAAAACCCTCAAAAGAAAAAATTACAAACATCACAAGGCTCAATCTGATTGCCCACACATAATAATTGGGTAACTCTGGAAATGTATTTTGAAAAAATAGAAAAGCTACGTAAGCAGTATAAATACTCACTAAGGAGGCTGCTAGAGCCATCATAGAATACATAAAAGAATAAAAGGGTGTACCTACATTAAAATGAGATGTTTTGCCTTTTGCTGCCTGTAGTGTAATATATACGATTTCGAAACCTAATAAGATAATAACAGCCCAACTGAATCTGGAGGTATTAAATTGTGGTAAATAAGAGCAAAACCAAGCCATTGTCCAACTATAAAAAACTGTTGATGCTGCAAACTTAAAAGGCTTAAACCATGCATTTGTACCATTTACCTGAATATTGGAAGTGTATGAAAATACTAGAAATAAACATGCTAATGCCAAACAAACCCATCCAAAAGTAAATAATTCAATATTTCGGTATTTTAATTCTTGTAAAAACATAGTTTTAGGGTGTTTAGAAGGGACTTATTGTCCCTTCTGATTAGAAAGTATATCTCACAAATGGAACGGGGAAAAAACCTTGTTGATATTGATTCACCAAAGCATTGGTACGACGATTATAAGTCTGTTGGAAAATATTTTGATTATTAGTTAGATTCTGTAAATCCAAAGAAAATTCTAAACTGCTTTTTTTGTAATCTTTACGATAGCCAATCTTTATATCTGTTCTGAAATAAGGTGTCTGACGAACAGAATAAGCTTTTTCTTCATCATATACTGCCTCACCTGTACTTTTAGAGGCTTCAATATTTAAAGGTGTAAAAAATCTGCCACCAACTGTACTAACCTTAATATTAGCAATCAAAACATTGTTTTTGCGTAATCTCCACTCTTTTCCTGCGAGTACATTGAGTACATAATTAGTATTGAAAGCAGTATTACGTTCTATGCCATCACTACCTTTGTATTTGGAGTCAAAAACTGAACCTGTAATCAGGAAGTAATAATTGT
>Ga0075157_10002170_pt1 | contig 11524 bp, 13 predicted proteins | sample JI81BgreenDNA_FD_70967 | JGI IMG/M metagenome (GOLD analysis project Ga0075157, IMG submission 70967) | Wastewater effluent complex algal communities from Wisconsin, to seasonally profile nutrient transformation and Carbon sequestration -... | ecosystem: Engineered > WWTP > Effluent > Algae...
CATTTTTCACACTTAAACTGTCGTCGGTTGATTTCTAAAAATACGAACTTCTCTCCCCAAGGTAAATCTTTGACTAGGTATCTATGATTTTGATGTAATCTATGACTTTTTTTTCCACAACGTGGACAGTTACTTTCCTTACCGATTCCTTCCACCTGTAAAATTATTCCAATCCCTTCATACTGGCGATGTGAGATTACTTTTATTTCCTCTATATTCAACAGCTCTGTTAAAAACTTTATCTCCTTGTTCGTTCTCATGGCTGTTCAATCCACCTCACCCCTCTAGCTTTTGCTTATATTTAATAATAAATGAGCTTCCTCTGTCAACCCCGGTAATGACTCTCCCAGCTATTTTCCTAGCTTCATTTGTCTTTCTTTCCTGGCGCCAGCTATTCATTTAGCATATTAACTACTGAAGAGCCAAAAAAAGAGCGATCGCACTTCAACAATAGAAGGGCGATCGCTCTTTCAGCAGCTAAATCAATTTTCACTCGCCTTGGAGTAGGTGATAAGCACCTAAACCAATTGCTATACCTAATACTGCGGGAGCCGCAACAGCAGCAGCAATGGCAACGCTACCACCAACCGTAGCAGCAGCAATACCTCCGCCAACACCTCCAATTGTTGATGCAACTTGTCCTGCTATTCTTCCATTTTTTCGTGCTTCACGTTCGCGTTCAGTCAAAGCTTCATCATCTTCAAGTATCTTGCCAACTATGAAATCAGCAGCTAATCCACTGGCTATGCCACCCACACCTACAATACCAGCAGCCGCTTTACCCGCTACAGCAGGCGCTTGTTTAAGCCCTACATTGATGAGAACTTTAGATATAGGGTCAGCAGATTTAATAGCAGCTTCAGTGGCGATTTTAGTTGCAAACTTGGTTCCTGCGCCAATAGCGCTTCCTTGAACTAAACCAGCAACTCCAGCTTGAGCTTGTGCTACTTGTTCACTCTTATATTTTCCTGTTTTGCACCAATAAGCAAAATGCTCACAATTATTGCTGAAAATGTCATATCTTTTTTCGCCTAACCTGCCCTCTGCTCGTCTGACTACTGAATCATCTGAATAACATTTTCCATACTCCTTTACATTAATTTTGTTTCCTGATGCAAAATCTTTTTTAGAAATACGACAAATTTTTTCACCCCCACGCCTTCCGAAATGAATAACACTATCATCGCCACAGTCGATACCGTGATGAGTGTATCCAACGTGTTGAATGTAGATATGATCGCCTTTTGCCATAGCTTGTAACTACGTGAGGTTCAATAAGTATTGAATATCACAGATAACCAGGCTCAGTCAATACGGGAAAACACTTAGACGCTCTGCAAGAAGTTAAAAATAGTGGCAACAATGATTCAAGATTTATTTAATGGCATTCTAGCGAAATTTTTGAGAGAATCTGCAATTATCTCGATCGCAATTTTTGCAAGTGATGCAATCCTTGGGACGGCGTTCATTTGTTGAAAAAATCCCGGAGGGCGATCGCACATTTTTTACCCTTTGCCCGGTACTAAAAGAGTATGTCCAAACTAACTATTCCCGCCCAAACATAGAAAAAGAAGCCCGATCGCCCTTATAATATCCTTAGTATTGGGAAGCCAAAAACCATGTCACTCACACAAACCCAAGTAACCTATACTGAAGCTTTGGCCAATCTTGATGAACTGTGCGAACAAGTCATCAGCGATCGCGATGCCATCATCATCACCCGCAAAGACGGCGAAAACGTAGCCTTAATTGCCGCTGACGAGTTGGCAAGCTTATTGGAGACATTGCACCTGCTGCGATCGCCCAAAAATGCCGATCGCTTGTTAAGTGCTCTGAAACACGCAAAAGATAGAACAGTCAAAACTCAGACTGTCAGTGAATTATCGGGAACTTAGAAATGTGCGATCGACCTTTTGGTAAAAATTGGGAATGCGCGATCGACCTTTGTTTATTGAATTGACTTTTCAGTCCTCTTTTAGAGGACTTTTGCTATGAGACGGGGGTTTTCAACCCCCGGCGGACTTGCGGGTTAGCGAAGAGATTTTGGCGGCCCAAAAGTGCGATTCCTACGGGATAGCTACGCACGCGCGTACTTTTTCCACATCATTCTCTAATATGGAATCCAATCTAACTTATCGATCCATTCTTCCGCTTCAGTAGTATCCCAAATAAAATGAATTGTTTCTGCCCATCTGCCGATACTTCCACTTGGACGCACCCAAACTAATCCCCAACTTTGTCCCCCAGCCGCCCAATGTTCCTCCAAATGTCCGGGAATACTTTTGCGATTATCCGTCACCAATAATCGTTTCGATGATTCCAAATAAATGAGAATCTCTGGATCTAAAGTTCCGAATGGCGGTGCAGTTGAATCACCCACCCGTAAAATATCTATCTCCGGTTGAAGTTTTAAAACAGCACTTTTGAGCTTAGGTGGCAAATTTTCATCGAGTAAAAAACGAATTTTCACTTCAGGTTAAGTAACTCCTGTTCTCGCTGTGCTTTGATTGCTCTCAAACGCAATGCTAGAGGAGATGGATTAGCCAACCATTCCTGATAGCGTTCTTCCCGCCACTTCGCCAGCCGCAACATATAAGCATCCATCTGCCTCCGATTTTGCAGATAATAAGTTAGCGTCGCGTAAATTTTCTCTAAATTCAAACTTGGTAATTCTTCCAGAATTTGGTCGGGCGAATATCCATCCAAGTAATATTTAATTACATCGTCAATGCCGATCCGATGTCCTTTGATGCGGATGTCATCGGGGTCGAGAAATTCAAAATAGTCTTCTAATTGCATCGGTTAATCTCCGAATACTTAGTTAATCGCATTTTATCATATGGAAAAGGGCGATCGACCTTATATAATAGAAACTTGTTACGATCGCCCTTTATCCCCCTATCATGCTCCAAATCCGTTGCCGTCCCCCCAGCACATCCGTCTCCGTACTCTACTTAGGCCGATCGCACAGCAGCAGATTCAGCAACAATTTCTTCATCTTTCTCACTCAAACCAGTTCCAAATTCAGTGTACTGCCGCACTTGAGGATGCCTAAAACCGAGTACAATATCTTCTTTAGGAACACCGGCGGCAAGTAAATCCGTCGCCACTCCTTCTTCGGTATCATCATATTGAATCCAGATTTTATCGCCGATTAAATTGATGTGGATTGGTGTGGCGTGAAGGTAATTGTCATCATTCCAACCTATATCCAAAACTAAATATCCTCCTCGTTCCTCATCAAATAACAGTTGAGAATGATAGCCGTCAGGTATAGTATTGCGGTATTTAGCGTGTTCCTGAAGTATGCTTTTGATAATTTCTTGGTATCTCAATCGGGTATCCATTGAAGTATTTCCTCACTTTTTACATCAAAAACAATCAGTTTAACAATTTGATTTTTTAATAACACTTGCCCTAGTTCTATGGTAAATACGCTCTTAAAAGCAGGCTTAGAAATAGCAAGATAGAGTTTTCTATCGCTCTGCATTTCATTAAGCACTTGGCGGTAAAGAACGTACTGCCCCAAAGCCTGCTCCAAATCTTTTACATCCGATCGTCCTACAAAACTCTTGACCTCAACAACAATTTTTTGGGTTCCTTTTTCGGCATTAATTAGACGCTCTGCACCCAGGTCGGCAGATAAACGCTTGCGACCAATTTGCAGGGGAAAGGGATCGTGAGTAATTATCCAACCATCTTTTTGTAAGGCACGCTTAACTGTATCGTGATAAATATCTTTAGCTGGCACGCATTAGCTCTCAGGCTAGGAGGATTTACTGTAACCATTATATAATACGTTGAAACTTGTTACGATCGCCCTTTATCCCCCTATCATGCTTCAAATCCGCCGTCGTCCCCCCAGCACATCAGTCTCCGTACTCTACCTCAGCTACCAAATCGCCGTACCCGACGCCGAACCCCAGCACATCCTCGAAGAAATCGTCTGGGAAAAAGAAGCTGAAGTGGCCCAAAAGCGCGATCGCACTCCCTTATCCGAACTTCACAAAAAACTCCCCTTTGCACCGCCTACTCGCGACTTTCTTGCCGCCCTTAAAAACGGCAAAACCACACCCGCTATCATCGCCGAAGTCAAAAAAGCTTCCCCCAGCAAAGGCGTAATTCGCGAAGATTTTGACCCAGTGGCGATCGCCCTAGCTTACCAACAAAACGGCGCTAGCTGCATCTCCGTACTCACCGATGAAAAGTTCTTTCAAGGCAGTTTCGACAACCTCGCTAAAATCCGTGCCGCCGTCGATTTACCCTTACTTTGCAAAGAGTTTATTATCTATCCCTACCAAATCTATCTTGCCCGGATTCACGGCGCAGATGCTGTATTGTTAATCGCAGCCATTCTATCTGACAAAGACTTACAATACTTTGTTAAAATTGTCAAGACATTGGGCATGACAGCTTTAATAGAAGTTCACACTCTCGAAGAACTCGATCGAGTATTAACCCTAGAAGGCGTCAGCCTAATCGGCATCAACAACCGCAACCTAGCAGACTTTTCCGTCAGCCTAGAAACTACCGGTCAACTATTAGCCGATCGACAAACCGAAATCCAAGCAAAAGGCATCCTCATCGTCAGCGAGTCAGGAATCCACACTCCCGACGACCTAGCTAAACTTGCCACCGCAGGCGCCGAAGCCGTCCTCATCGGCGAATCTCTGGTCAAACAGCCCGATCCGGGTGCAGCTTTAGCCTCCCTTGCCGATCGCCCTCCCAGCCTGTGAAAGGCGAGACCGCTTGACAAAGCACCCTTAATTCTGATAAAAAGTGATTAAGTAGGTAAATAATGAGAATTTCTAGCCTGCATCGACTCAAGCGCTACTGTAAAAAAGAAATAGCACTGAAAGCTATATTGCATAGAAATATTTTGCCAGAAAGCAATTAAATCTATTCTGTAAGCCTGTCGATCGCAAGATTTAGCGTGTCCAACGCCCCCAGCCCCGAATATTCGATCGGCAAAGCAGAGGTTATTGGACGGTTAGAAAACAAATAAAAAATCGGGCATCTAATGTTCACCGTGATGCCTCATGCAATTGCAATGGGGTATCGGTTCGCTGAGGTATGTTAGCTTTCATGGAGCCAATCCCCCTTCCTTCGTACATTCATTATGAATTGCTACTTCAATTGTTAGAGCGCAAAACGATGTTTGCTGTCAGTCCACAATCGCCGCAGCAGCAACAAGTTCACCAACTTATTATTACATTGCGTAAAGCCCTTGCCATTCAAAAGCAATTAGAACAAAGCTGCGAGCGATCGAACTTAGCGGTAGAACATCGCTGGGCTCTAAATGAAATTAACCACAAGGGAGTTAAAAGTTAAAAAACTTAGAGTATCGACGCGACGTGACGTATCGTATTTGATTTATTCTATAGAACTCCCACAGAAAAACTTAGGACAATATCATGGACAACAAATTAATGCTGATGATTCCGGGCCCGACGCCGGTGCCTGAAGCGGCATTGTTAGCGATGGCAAAACACCCGATGGGCCACCGCAGCAAGGAATTTGACGCGATTTTTGCAGAATGTACCGAAAACTTGAAATGGCTGCACCAAACTAAAAGTGACGTGCTGAGTTTAACGGTTTCTGGTACCGGCGCGATGGAAGCTGGGATAATTAATTTCTTGAGTGCGGGCGATCGAGTTTTAGTCGGATGCAACGGCAAATTTGGCGAACGTTGGGCTGAAGTCGCCGAAGCTTACGGTTTAAACGCCGAAATTATTAAAGCCGAGTGGGGCCAACCTTTAGACCCCGAAAACTTCCGCGAAAAACTAGAAGCAGATACAGAGAAGCAAATCAAAGCTGTCATCATCACCCACTCGGAAACCTCCACCGGCGTCCTCAACGACCTCGAAACCATCAACCGCCACGTTAAGGCCCACGGTGAAGCTTTAATTATGGTCGATGCTGTCACTAGCTTAGGCGCTGTCAATATTCCGATGGACGCTTGGGGCATCGATGTCATTGCTTCGGGTTCTCAGAAAGCTTACATGATTCCTCCAGGTTTGGGTTTTGTGGCCGTCAGTCCCAAAGCTTGGGAAGCTTACAAAACTGCGAAACTGCCCCGCTATTATTTGGATTTGGGCAAATATAGCAAAGACGCAGCCAAAAATACCACTCCTTTTACTCCTCCTGTCAATATGTTTTTTGCCCTGCAAGCATCGCTGCAGATGATGAAAACAGAAGGGTTGGAAAATGTTTTCGCGCGACACAAACGGTTGATGACAACTACTCGCGCTGCTGTAAAAGCTTTAGGTTTGCCGTTGTTTGCTGCTGACGATGCCGCCAGCCCTGCGATTACTTCGGTGATGCCGCCAGAATCCGTAGATGCTCAAAAAGTGCGGACTTTGATGAGAAAGAGATTTGACATTGCTCTCGCCGACGGACAAGACCATTTGAAAGGTAAAATCTTCCGAATCGGTCATTTGGGCTTTGTGTGCGATCGCGATATTCTAGCAGCAATTTCCTCTTTAGAAGTTGTGCTGAGCGAATTGGGTCATGAAGGCTACACTCCGGGGGCCGGCGTTGCCGCGGCTGCCAAATTCTTGGCTGAATCCTAATCTCAGTTGTTAAAGGATTTTAGATTTTGGATTATCTCTAAAATCTAAAATCCTTTTAATATGCTTCGGATAACCAATCAAAGATTTTATCTAACTGTTCGAGAGTGACTAAACCGTATTGCCACAGAACCATCGGCAAGGAATTCGGGTCTCTATCGCGCTGCCGCTGTTTGTTATCGCCGACACGTTCGGCGACAGCAATTGACGCGGGCGAAATTGCCAAATCTTCTTGTAAAAATCGAATCAATCGAGTGTATTTAGCGGGTGCCATGTGATTTCACCTCTAAGTATAGGACACCATTTTCTGATGTGAACCTGATGTTTGTGATGAGTAATAAGCCAGTTTTAAATTTGTCTTGTTACCGTGGATAGCTTTTAAAACGCTATTAGCGGTTGAACTGCCAAACGTAATGCTGAGTGATACTGTAAAGCTAACCTTTCCCAAAAAGTGAAAGGTTTTGCAATTTTGCTGATGTCTGCCCGATCGACTGGTAATCGCGATCGAACCTAAACTGAATACCTCGGCATCTCTGCAGCGCGAATCAGAATAAATTCTGCTACCTAAAACTACTAAACCAAGTTCAGAGTTTAACTTCATCTGCCGAAATGCAGAATCCGCAAATCTACTTCGGCAAAATTAGTTAGATATTTCGATCAAACCCAAAACTGCTACCAGAAGTTAAGTTTGCCAATTACCGCCAATTAACTTGGCTCGTAGCATATTACTTGAGATAGGTTTAGTAGATTTAGCTCGATCGCCAGAACTTCCAGAGAATTTCTTTTCGTGTTGCTACACCTTGAGGCTGAGTATCGTCTCTCAGGATTGGTAACGAGTCGCTGACTCGTCTCATACCTGCGACCAACCATCTACAGCTTCCGGAAACAAGCTCAAGTCCTGACTGACTGAGATCGACATCGTAGCAAATCTTCCGGTGTTTGTACTGAATCTTACATTAATATTCTAATAGATTTTATCAATTTTTGTAAAGTTTCTAAATTTTCTCCGGTATTCCCAAGGCAGGGGGATCTCTGGGCGATGGAAACCGGGGGATTGTTTATCGATCGAGGTTTTCGTTAAAAAACTCGATTTCAATACGATCGCCCTTTTTGACACCGAGTTCAGCAGCCCGCCCGCCCCGGAGTTCAATAACTCGATCGACAGCAGTATTGGGCCCGTAGGTAGGACAAGGATCGGCAGTACAAGGAGGTGCAGAAACTTCGATCGCCTCAACCACCCCATCCCGGACAAAAATCATATCCAGAGAAATCTTGCAATTTTTCATCCAAAAATTGACCCGTCGCGCCGGTTTAAACTCAAACAGCATTCCTCTGTCATCCGGCAAAGAAGTTCTGTACATTAAACCCATAGCCTGCTGTTCCGGTGTTTTCGCCACTTCGAGTTCGATTGGGCGATCGCCTATCCGAGCTCTAGCAGAAACAGGCAGCACTTGACCCGATGTTATCGCCGTAGGAGACTCAGCCGCCAAAATACCAGTAGCACCAGCATTCGCGATCGGTAAAGTCGGCGAACATCCCAGCAAAAATATACTTACTCCAATACCGAGCAAATTAGTTAAATAACTCATAATTATTTTAGATTTTAGATTTTAGATTTTAGATGGGGCATGGGGCATAGGGCATGGGGCATGGGCATTGTTGACTAATGACTAATGACCACTGACTAATGACAAATGACAAATGACTGATGACTAATGACTTCTTCAAGCTTCCCGCATCACATAGCCAACACCGCGCACCGTCTGAATCAAACGCTTTTCGCCCTCATCTTCAATCTTGAGCCGCAGATAGCGGATATAAACCTCAATTACATTCGACTCACCCAAAAAGTCGTAACCCCAAACATTTTCCAGAATTTGTTCGCGAGTCAAAACCTCGCGGGGATGTTCCATCAAATACTTTAGCAGCTCATATTCCTTCATCGTCAGGTCGATCGCCCGTCCATTGCGTAATGCCCGCCTAGAGGCCAAATCCAAAACTAAATCGCCAAACCTCAATTGTTCGTTGCTGGTGTTATCCGGCTGCAAATACAAGCGCACCAACTGCAAAAATTCCTCAGTGCGGTAAGGTTTAAGAAAATAATCATCCGCCCCAGCTTCCAGACAAGCTACGCGATCGTCAACTGTATCGCGACCCACCAATAGCAGCACCGGCACCCGATTGCCAATACTTCTGAGGTGAGAACACAGTGACAGCCCCGACTCAGGGCCAAGTATGCGATCTATTACAATCAAAGCTGGCTGCAATTCACGGGCTAAATGTTGGCCTGTGGCGGTATTAGAAGCCACCACCGGTTCGTAGCCGGAGGATTTTAAGTCGAGACTCAAGTGTCCGGCGAGAACTTCGTCTGTTTCAACTAGCAGGACACAGGGATTGCGATCGAGAGTAATTGCAGCCATTGAATTGACCGATGGAGACCATAACTGTTCTAGCACGTTATTTGTTATTGGTTATTTTAGTTTTGGACGCACGTCGAGGCCAGAAACCGGGTTTCTTCGTATATCTCTAGTTGAGAAAGCAAAGATTTTTCAGAGAAACCCGGTTTCTTTGGGTAAGTCCTGTGATTTGTTAGTTACAATTCCCGATGCCCTGTTTGCCCCATGCCCTATGACCATCATCGTATTCGGCAGTATCAACATCGACCTAGCAGCAAAAACTCCCCGGTTGCCGCAGCCAGGGGAAACTATCATCGGTAGCAATTTTTTCACAGCCGGCGGCGGCAAAGGAGCAAATCAAGCCGTAGCGGCCGCCCGTCTCGGCACTTCCACCCACATCATCGGCCGCGTCGGCAACGATAAATTTGCTGAAGAATTATTGACAAATTTACAATCTTATGGTTTAAGTACAGACAATGTATTAATAGACCAAAACACTCATTCAGGGGTGGCAATTATCGCCGTAGACGAGACAGGTCAAAATAATATTATTGTGATTCCGGGCGCGAATAACAATGTCGGTGAAGCAGATATAGAACGTCTCAAAAAACTGTTAACAGGAGCTACATCTTTGCTGTTACAGTTAGAAATTCCCCTGGAAATTGTCCAAAAAGCTGCGAAAGCTGCTCGTCAAGCGGGCGTGCGAGTTATTCTCGATCCAGCACCGGCTAGGGCGGATTTGCCACTGGAACTTTATCCGCTAATTGACATTATCACGCCGAATGAAGTGGAAGCGGGCCAGTTAGTCGGTTTTCGGGTGAATGACACCGAAACAGCGATTGTAGCTGCCAAACACTTGCAGGAGCGTGGGGTCAAGAATGTTATTGTCAAATTGGGCGATCGCGGGGCTGTTGCTGTTACGGCGGATGAAACCTTTTTTGTACCGGCTTTTGCTGTGGAGGCGATCGACACTGTGGCTGCTGGCGATGCTTTTAACGGCGGTTTGGCCTCTGCATTAGATGCCAGTCTTTCCTTGTCAGAGGCGGTGCGGTGGGGCGCAGCAGCGGGGGCTCTGTGCACAACTAAAGTGGGTGCTCAAGTTGCTATGTGCGATCGGGCAACTTTTGATAAATTTTTGCAGAATTTAATTTGAATTTGTCAGGTGCCGAAGGCGCACCCTACTTTAACTTGTAAAGCTAATTCGCCGCTGGTTTGCATAATCTCTGTCTGTCCTGTAGTTTAGGGCGAGATAAAGAAGATATTGCCTGTAGGGACACAACTGTCTTCATTGGTATCAACTTAACATTAAACCGATAGTCCGACAGTCCGACAGGGGTTGAAACCCCTGCCTCAAAGCTAAAGTCCTCTCAAGAGGACTGATATCAAATCCGTTAGCATCGTCCTGTATTCATCTCTCTGTTCTCTTCCTCTGCGTTCTCTGCGTACTCTGCGGTTTAATCATTCCAATCCAACCGGACATGATATGAGAATAAAAATTTTTAAACTCATTAGTCCTCATAGCGAGGACTTTAGCTATTAGACAGGGAATTCATTCCCTGGCGGACTTTAACTTTAACCATTCGGGCGCTGAATAATTGTTTCAACTACGCGCCGCTTAACTTTTGGATCGATACCAATCAGCCGCACGTATTCGCCGCCGTGTTCCGCCAAACAAGTTTCTAAAGATGCAACCACATCTTTTTCCTGTGCAGTTTTAATCGTCGCGCAACTTTGCCAAGAACCAGTTTTAAATCGGCGATTATCTGCATATTCCATGCCAATTTTGCAGCCTCTTGCTAACAACTGCTTTACTTGTTCCAATACCTCGGAACTCAGCCGCGCCCCATGACCGTTACCCGCTTCAGAACTTGGCTCAACGTAAGCCTTATAATATTTGGATGACGGGTCGTTTAATTCACTTTGCGTGGGCGCAGCAGCAGGGGCATTGGGGGTTCCTTGAACGTTGAACAGGCGCGATTGGTTGTATTCATCTACTAAGCGCATTTCCTTAATCCGCTTTTGTTGACCCACCATCAAACTACCCATTTCTAATAAATGAGCTAGGCTGAAATTCGGGTTATGGAAATCTGGCGCTGCTTCCAAAGTGTTTACCAAACGCTTGGAAACTCGCTCGATTCCTACTTTGTGAATGAATTCGCGGATTTGTTCGTCATAAATGCGCGATCGCAAAGCACTAAAAAAGTCGATCGCCTGATCGGCAAAATTATCGACTAACGCCACAATATCGGTTTTTGACAATTTGTCCGACTCAAAAATTCCCCCAACAATGCCAATTTTATCATCCCGGCTGGGTTCCCAATAAAACTTTTCCATCCGCCCGTCGCGAATCAGCGGCGCGTAAAGCGTAGAAAAATCATTTCCAGTGACAATAATCGGCACTCGGTGCAGCGGCGTACTGTCATAACTTCCCGGTAACTGCACGTTAGTTGGATTATCAGCAATATTCATCAGAGTGGCATTGACCATCTGAGTATTGACAGTATATTGAGTAGTAGTATCGAACCTGCCCGCACCAGCATCCAAATCGTTAATAAAGAT
>Ga0075157_10002172_pt1 | contig 11517 bp, 10 predicted proteins | sample JI81BgreenDNA_FD_70967 | JGI IMG/M metagenome (GOLD analysis project Ga0075157, IMG submission 70967) | Wastewater effluent complex algal communities from Wisconsin, to seasonally profile nutrient transformation and Carbon sequestration -... | ecosystem: Engineered > WWTP > Effluent > Algae...
GGCCATAGTCCTCCCAGCGGCGCTTGTAGGCCGCCGCGTCCGACCAGGTTTGCCGCGCGTAGGCGATGTTGCCCATGCGGGTCTGCGGCATCTGGTTGCGCCCGCCATAGACACGCTTGGGATTTTCGCCGCAGGCCATCTTCAGGCTGTAGGGCGCGCCCGGAAACTTCATTTCCTGCACGCTGCGGCCATAGACAGGCTTCAGCGTGGTACCGCGCCCGCCAAACAGATTGGCACTCCCCGGCAGCACGTGCAGCGCTGTGATGCCGCCGGCCAGCGCGCGGGAGAAGCCGGCATCCTGCGGCCACACCGAATGTTCGGCCCATACTTCCGGGCGGGCCGGGCTGGTGGCTTCATTGCCATCCGAAAGCGCGGCCACACCAGGGCTGGGATAATCGCCCAGGTGGCTGTGGATATCGATGATGCCGGCGGTCACATATTTGCCGGTGGCATCGATCACCGTGGCGCCGGCGGGGATGGCCGCCGTTTCGCCGATTTCCGCCACCTTGCCATTTTCCAGCCGCACCATGCCCGGCGCATATTTGCGGCCTGCGCCATCATAGATGGTGCCGCCGCGGATCACGGTCGTCACGCTTGGCCACACCTTGTACTGGCTGGGCCAGGGATCCTTGGGCACGGCAATCACCAGCGGCTTTTCGGCCGGCGCGCTGGCGGTGGACGGTGGCGGCTTGTTGGCGGCACAGGCGCCCAGCGCCAACGACATCAAGAGTGCGGCGCGAATGCTTTTCATGGGCCAGTCTGGCTCCCCAAGGGCGCCGAACTGGCGCCGATGGAGGGGACTGTGGGCCCGGCCACCGCACTGCGGCAAGCCGCCGCGGCCTTGGTTGCCGCGAATTAACCGTGCAACCTTATCTCATTTCACCCCATGCATCAGCCGCTTGAGCAGCGGCGAGACGACCAGCAGCACGGCGCCGATGCCGGCCGAAACCAGCCCGATCGTCTGGAACACTTGCGAGTAGGTATCCAGGCTCAACTTCAGGTTGGTCACCTGCCCGCCCACGGTTTCCACGCTGGCCACCTGCGCCACCACGCCAGCCACATATTGTGCGCAGCTGATCGAAAGGAACCACACGCCCATCATCATGCCCACGATGCGGGCGATCGAAAGCTTGGTGATCATCGAAAGCCCCACCGGCGAAATCAGCAGCTCGGCCGCCGAGTGGATGAAATAGAGGCCAGCCAGCCACCAGATCGCCACCTTGAAATCAGCGCCGGCAAACTGGCTGCCCCACACCAGGAACAGGAAGCCCGCGCCCACGCCCATCAGCGCCAGGCCAAACTTCACCGGAATGCCCGGCTCCAGCCCGCGATCCCCGAGCCATTTCCATAGCATGCTGAACAGCGGCGCCAGCGTGACGATAAAGAAGGCATTGAAGAACTGCGTCTGCCCGGCGGTGATGCTGAAATCGCCAACAATCGTCAGATCGGTGTTGCGATCGGCAAACAGGGTGAGCGAGCTGCCCGCCTGCTCAAACAGTGTCCAGAACACCACGTTGAACACGATCAGCACGATCGCGGCCAGCATCATCTCGGCTTCCTGGCGGGTGCCCGCCCGCCACGACCAGATCGGGATGCCGATAACCGAAAGCAGGAAGGTAAGGAACAGCAATTTGCCCAGGATCGGCAGGCCGAGCACATAGCCCACGATGCCTTCACCGGCCACCGGCGGCGGCGCGGCCATCAGGTTGGAAAACAGGAACCACATCACCGGCACGGCGGCCACGGCGCCGGCATAGATCAGCAGCGATCGGTCCTTGCCTTCCTGTTTGGGCGGCTCGCCATAGCCGGCCAGCTTTTCGCCCGCGAACTGGATCAGCAGCCAGCTGACCAGCATGCCGCACGCTGCCAGCAGGAAGCCGGCCCACCAGCCATATTTGTCGGCCAGGAACGGGCAGGCGAGCTGGCTGCCCAGGCTGCCCAGGTTGATCCCCATGTAGAAGATGGTGAAGCCGGCATCGCGTCGGCGGTCGCCCTTGGCATAAAGCTCGCCCACCATGGTGGAGATGTTGGGCTTGAAGAAGCCGTTGCCCACGGTGACGGCGGAAAGCCCGATCAGCATGATCATCACGAAGACGGGATCGCGATCGCCGCCGGCTTCGAAACCGCCCTTGGCCACGGTGCGCGCCACGCTGCCATCATCGGCCAGCAGCGAAACCGTGCCATCATCATTGCCGCGGATGGCCAGTTGCTGATCGCCATCGATCACATAGCGCACATCGGCGCCATCCACCTTGGCGACCGTCATTTCATAGCGCTGGCCATCAATGGTGGCGAAGGGCTTGGTCGCCTCCCCGCCGAAGCACAGGATGAAATAGCCCAGCGCCATCAAGATGGCGCCGAACTTCACCGCGCGCTTCGATCCCAGATAGCGATCGGCCAGCAGGCCGCCGACCAGCGGGGTGAGATACACGAGCGCGGTGAAGCCACCATACAGGCTGGTGGTGGTGGCATCGGAAAACAGGAAATGCTTGGTGAGATAAAGGGTCAGCAGCGCCCGCATGCCGTAATAGCCAAAGCGCTCCATGGCTTCGGTGGTGAACAGCCGGGCCAATTGTGCCGGGTGGCCAAACCATTGCGGGCGCGGATCGATGATAGCCGCGTCGGCACTGGCATCGGCACTATTGCTCTGGTTCAAACCCTGTCTCCCTGCCCGGCCGGTCTGGCGCCAGCGGTAACCCACTCCTGATAGCGAGGTTGCCGCCTATGGCAAAGGGGCGCGGCTTGGCCAGCAGCAGCGCAGCGGCTATGCGGCGGGCATGGACCAGTTCAACGATCTCTCCAGCACCGCCGCCCTGCTCGCCACCCGCCGATCCGGCAAGGCGCGCGACATGCTGAGCCCCGGCCCATCGCCCGATCAGTTGCACGCCATGCTGGCCGCCGCTGCGCGCGTGCCGGATCATGGCAAGCTCAATCCGTGGCGCTTCGTGGTGGTGGATGATCGCGCCGCCTTCGCTGATGCGCTGCTGGGCGCCTATGTGGCCGAAAAGCCCGATGCCGGCCGGCTGGAACGCGAGGCCATGCACCAGTTTGCACTGAATGCGCCCTGCCTGGTGGTGGCGATCTATACGCCGCGCGAAAGCCATATCCCGCTGTGGGAGCAGGAGCTTTCCGTGGGCGCCGCCTGCCAGAATCTGTGCCTTGCCGCGCACGCGCACGGCTTTGTTGCCAATTGGCTCACTGGCTGGGCAGCCTATGCACCAGCGGTGCTGGCGCTGCTGGGCGGCGCGGCGCCGGAACGCATCGCCGGATTCTTCTTCATCGGCACGCAGGCCAAGCCGCTGGAAGAGCGCCCGCGCCCTGATCTCGCTGCGGTGATCAGCCGCTGGCCTGCCTGAGAGGGTTCACCCGCAATCGACCCGGCCGCTGCCCGCCACCTTGGTGGTGCAGCGCGCACCGCCCGTGATCCGCACCGCACCAGAACCGGCCTTGCGAATATCGGCTGTTTGGCTGGCATGCGCGTTCACCGCGCCGGAACCGGCCACACGCACGCTGGCGGTGTTGCACTGCAATTTCGAAAGTTGGGCGCTGCCACTGCCAGAGACCGACACCTCGAGCGCCTGGCAACGGCCGGCGGCGGTCACTCCGCCCGAACCGGACAGCGCCAAACGCACCGCAGGCGCCGTGACCGTGCCCAGCTTCAGGCCGCCTGAACCGGACACCGCGCCTTCAAAACGCTCACCACGGGCCGAATCCGCATCCACGTCGGCCGAGCCCGCTACCTTCACGCCCGCCAGCGCGGGCAGCGTCACCACGAAGGAAACGCGCTGGCTGTTCCAGCCCCAATTGCCCTTCTTGCGGCCGATTTTCAGGGCGCCATCCTCCACGCGCACGTCCAACCGATCGAGATCGGCGTGAGCGCCAGTGGCAGACACCGCAAAGGCGCCGTTTCGGATACTCACCCCGTCCGCTCCAGCGACATGAACCTGGTTGAAGCCGGCCAGCGGGAAGCTGCGATCGGCGCCGAAGGCCGGGCTGGCGAGCAGGGCAACAACGGCGGCAGCAAAGATCGAGCGAGACATGAGGGGGGCACTCCCTGGCGTGTTATTCATATAATACAGCCAAGATCTTGACGGCGCAAGTCAGTCCTGTCTGCTGCCGGCGATGCCCACGCCCTTTATACCGAATATATTGATTTCAATCACGAAAAAGCAGACGATCCAGATCGCGGCATCCCAGAAATCCAGCCAGGCACCGTTAACGCCCCACAGGATCGCGCATAGCAGGGTGATGGCATAGAGCAGCCAGCGCAGCAGCGCGCGGCGCGGCGCTGTGGCCGGGCGAAACAGATCGATCCAGATCAGCGCCGAAATCGCCAGCCAGGCGAGCGCGTTGGCGATCTCCACCGGATCGCGGATGCCGATATAGTGCCACAGCGCATAGAGCGCGCAGCCATAGCCGGCCAATTCCGCCAGCAGGGCGCCGCCGCTGATGCGGGTGAGCGCCACGCCGCGATCCAACCGGCGGGTTTCCCATTCAAACACGGCCAGGATGATGATCCAGCCGATCTGATCGATGGCCTTGGGCGCGTGCCAGCTTTCGGCAGCCACGAAAAACGCGCCGACATTGGCCAGCAGCGCCAGGTACACGATGGCCTTGAAGGCCCGGAACCAGGATGTGCTGGCCAATGCCGGCGCGTGTGTTGTTCGGCAGGTGGTGTCAGGCGGCTTTCAGCACCTGTTCGATCTTCTGCTGGGCGGCCGGTTCGTCGATATTTTCCATGGCGGCCAGTTCGCGCGCCAGCCGGCCGATGGCGGCTTCGTAGATCTGGCGTTCGGAATAGCTCTGTTCCGGCTGATCTTCGGCGCGGTGCAGATCGCGCACCACTTCGGCGATGCTCACCAGATCGCCCGAATTGATCTTGGCTTCATATTCCTGGGCGCGGCGCGACCACATGGTGCGCTTTATGCGCGGCTTGCCCTTCAGGGTGGTCAGCGCTTCGTTCAGCGTGGCCTGGCTGGACAGCTTGCGCATGCCCACGGCTTCGGCCTTGTTGATCGGCACACGCAGGGTCATGCGCTCTTTTTCGAAACGCAGCACAAACAGCTCAAGCGGCATGCCGGCGATTTCCTGGCGTTGGATTTCCACCACCCGGCCCACCCCATGCTTGGGGTAAACAACATAATCGCCCACTTCGAAAGCAAGCAGCTTGGCCATGGCCATAGGGATGTGATCCTTGTTGTTCCGGCCCGAGACCAATTCTACCGCGGCCGCCAGCACGATGAAGCGCAGCAGCGGGAACACAGCATCGGGGCAACCCTGCCCGAAAGGCGACCTCTGGCTTGCAACCCACCTGGCAGGGCGGAGCGGCAGCAAGCCGGCGAATGTGTGCAGAAGCTACCAGTCTGGATGCCGGCTAGCCCACGCGTCACGCGATTGTAATAGCACAGATTCGGCCCTTTCGCCAGCCAAAGCCGGCGCGGCACGTGCCAGAATGGCCGCTTTGGCCACGAAAAACGCCGGAAATCGCCGATTTTCGGCAATTTCCGGCGCATTTTTCGCGACACTCTGCCGCTGGGCGGCAGCGGCGGGTGGGCCGGTCAGCTGCCCTGGCCGGGAGTCGCGGTGAAATATTTGTCGTACTTGCCCTCTTCGCCCTTGTGCGAATCGGCATCGTCCGGGGTGTTGCCCTTCACGGTAATGTTGGGCCACTGCGCGGAGAAGGTGGCGTTCAGCTCCATCCACTTTTCCAGGCCGCCCTCGGTATCGGGCAGAATGGCTTCGGCCGGGCATTCCGGCTCGCACACGCCGCAATCGATGCACTCGTTGGGGTTGATGACCACCATGGTCTCACCCTCGTAGAAGCAATCCACCGGGCACACTTCCACGCAGTCCATATACTTGCACTTGATGCAGGCTTCGGTGACGACGTAGGCCATAAATCTCTCCTGAAGGGGCCACAGCCCCCTTATTGATGCGCGAAAAACCGGTCCCCCGTTTACGCCTGCGCCTCTAGGCCAGCGCCAAGCCTTCTGGCAAGGGGCCGTCTGCACTGCCGGGGCGGCTAGCGGGCGTGAGATCGGTGTAAAATTGCCGCGCCTCCACAAATGGCCCGCGCCGTTCGGGCAGGCCTTCCACCCGCACCACGATCACATCGCTGCCGCGCGGCCAACTGATCACGCTGCCGGCCCGCACCTGCACGCTGGCGCGTTCCACCACACGACCATCAATCCGCAATCTTCGGCTTTCACACAGGCCCTGCGCTTCCGACCGTGATCCCGCAAGCCGCGCGAACCACAACCATTTATCGAGCCGTAGCCCTGCGCCGTAGACCAAATGCTACCTGCCTTTCATCGTCGCCAGGATGGCAAAAGGCGAAGCCGGCACCTGCCTGGCATCAGGCGCCGGATCGGGATCGGGAACCACCCGGCGCCGCGGGCGCCAGGCAAAATGCGGCGTGCCATCCACCAATTGCAGGCGATAGCCCAGCGCGCGCAGCAGCCGCGCCAGGCCATCGTGCGACAGGCCGAGCGACGCCGCCCAGTGCGGATCGGGAATGAACGGCGCCCGGCCAGCGCGGCGGGCGTGGATCTGGCGGGCGATGCGATCGGCCATGTCGATGCGCACGGCGTGATTGCCCACCCGCCAATAACCGGCGACATCCAAAAAGCCGGCGGGCAGTGGATCAGCCACCGCCAGGCTCACCCGGCCGGGCGGCGGCAGATCGGGCAGGCTGGCCAGTTCGCCAGCCACCGCCCACAGCGCGAGGCGCCAGCGGGTGGGTTCGGGCCGCAGAAGCGCCGGCGCAAACACGTGCATGGCGCCCAGCCGCGCGCCGGCGCGGGCCAGCGCCGTGCGATCCTCCTTCGTCAGGCCGGCAATCTGTTCGGCGCAGGCTTCGCGCTGCAGCACGCCCAGCCCTTCCACCAGCCGCACCACCAGGCCCCGCGCCGCTGGCGACAGGCTGGCCCGCACATCGGCCAGCTGCACCAGTGGGCCCAAGTGCCGCGCCACCGCGCCGGCCAGCCATGCCTCCAGCCGATCGCTGACGCGGCGGCGATCATCGGGCGACAGACCGGCGATGGCGCGATCCGCCTCGATCCGCGGGGCCAGCGCATCGCGGCCCTTGCGCAGCCGCGCCACCTGCGCACCGCGCCACAGCAGCCGCGGCGGCATCTCGCCGCTGAACTGCAGGGCAAATTCGGCATCATCCGCCGCCGCCAGCGCGCGGGCGCGGGCAGCCAGTTCGCGGCCCAGATTGCGTTCGGCCGCCGCCAGCAGCAGCCGCTGCTCGCCGGCCCGGGCCAGCGGGTCCACGGTGAAGCGGAAGCCATCCAGCCGGCCGATCACTTCGCCATCCACGGCCACACCGCCATCGGGATCGATCTCGATCGGCTGATCCAGGCCGCGCGCCTTCAGATCCTTCAGCAGCACCGCCGTGCGCCGATCCACGAAGCGCTGGGTGAGCGCGGTGTGCAGCGCATCCGAAAGCCGGTCCTCCACGGCCCGGGTGCGTTCGGCCCACAGGGCGGGATTGGCCAGCCAATCGGGGCGGTGCGCCACATAGGTCCAGGTGCGGGCGCCGGCGATGCGATCGGCGATGGTTTCCACATCGCCGGTGGCGCGATCCAGATGCGCCAGTTCGGCGGCGATCCAAGCTTCGGGCAGATGGCCATCGCCTTCGGAAAGATGGCGGAAGATGCGGCCCACCAGGCGGGCATGGGCTTCGGCACCGGTCTTGCGATAATCGGGCAGGCCGCAGGCGGCCCACAGGCGCGCCACCATGCGGGCGCCGGCCAGGCGGCTGTTGGTGCGCTCCATCACCCAAGGCTCGCCGGCCAGCCGCTTCAGCACGGCCAGATCCACCGCATCATCGGATAGCACCAGCTCCGGGCGCGGCGGGCGCGCATCCAGGCTGGTGACCAGCCGGGCGACGCTGCCCATATCGAGATCGGTGTTGCGCCACACCAGTTGCGTCAGCGGCTCGAAGCGATGCTCCTCCAGCCCTTCGATCTCCTCGGGCGTGAAGGCGCAATTCTCATTGGCGCCCAGCTGCACCGTGCCAAAGGCGCCATCCTTCTGGTAGCGGCCGGCGCGGCCGGCGATTTGGGCCATTTCCGAAAGATGCAGGCGGCGCAGGCGGCGGCCGTCAAATTTGGTGAGGCTGGCAAAGGCGACATGGGCGATATCCATGTTGAGCCCCATGCCGATGGCATCGGTGGCCACCAGATAATCCACCTCGCCCGATTGATACATCGCCACCTGGGCATTGCGGGTGCGCGGGGAGAGGCTGCCCATCACCACCGCCGCCCCGCCCTTCTGCCGGCGCAGCATTTCAGCGAGCGCATAGACATCGGCTGCGGTGAAGGCGACGATGGCCGTGCGGCGCGGCAGGCGCGAAAGCTTCTTCGGCCCAGCATAGCTTAGCGTGGAAAAGCGCGGCCGGTTGATGATTTCGGCTTCGGGGATCAGCTTGCGGATCAGCGGACGCAGCGTTTCCGAACCCAGGATCATGGTTTCGGCATAGCCGCGGGCATGGAGCAGGCGATCGGTGAACACATGGCCGCGTTCGGGATCGGCGGCGACCTGGCCTTCATCGATGCCCACGAAGGCCACTTCGCGATCGGTGGGCATGGATTCCACCGTGCACAGGAACCAGCGGGCGCCCGGTGGCACGATCTTTTCCTCGCCCGTGATCAGCGCCACCTGCGCGGCGCCCTTCAGCGCCACCACCCGTTCATAGACTTCGCGGGCCAGCAGCCGCAGCGGAAAACCCATGATACCGCTGGCATGGCCGCACAGCCGCTCCACGGCCAAATGGGTCTTGCCGGTATTGGTGGGGCCGAGAACGGCGGTGACAGGACCAGCGGAACCACCACCGGAGCGGCGCCCGAACGGCTGCGAGGCGGTGTGGATGGTCACCCCGGCAATCTGGCCCCTGCCCGGGGTGGCGACCATTGTGGCATATATGCGCAGGCCTGCCCGCGGGCGCCCCCGATCACATCAGCAATGGAACCAGCTGGCCGGCGCATCGCTCTCCCACGCGTCGTTCAACAACTGAACCGTGCCATTGCTGCGCTACGCAAGCAAGTGACGGTTCGATGGCAATCGCTTCGTCGTGCAAATAGGGGCAGTGGCCGTGGCAGGATTGACACACAAGGGCTAGCGCAGGCAACGAATCGGCAAGACGTGCGTGTTAAAGCGTGTTTGGGGTCGCAAAAGGCGAGGGAGCCGCCTTGTATCAAGCAAACTTGCAACCGGTGTTGACCGGCGCGACCGCGCAAGCTGTCGCCACTCCGCGGGCACGCCTGTTTGCCCGCGCCGCCGTGTTGCCGCCGCCGGCGCAGTGGGGCTCGGCCCTGCGCCAGCGCCTCGCCGATGATTGGCGCACCCTCAAAGCCCGTGCCCAATTGGGCGAGCTGGCCGTGGATCTGGGCCAGGATCTGTTTTCCCGCGCCTGGTGGCTGGGGCTGGCCAGTTGTTCGGCACTGGTGGGCGCCGCCATGCTGGCGGGCAGTCATGTGGAGCCGCTGCGCACCGTGGCGCGGCCGGCCTTCACCCCCAGCCAGCAGGAACAGGTGCGCAGCATCGGCATCGCGCCGCTGGCGCGCGGCGCCATCACCGGCAGCCCGGCGCTGCCCAATCGCCAGATCGTGATCCCGCTGGCCGAAGTGCCCGAACGCCCGCGGCTGGAGCTTTCGGCCCGGCTGGGCAGCCGCGGCTTTGGCGCTGCGCTGCGCCGTTCGGGCGTTGCCGGTGATGATGTGGCGGCCATCAACGGCCTGCTGCGCGGCGTGGCCGACGTGGGCCGCCTGCCCGGCAGCACCGATCTGGAAATCGTGCTGGGCCGCCGCGCCACGAAGAGCGTGCCGCGCCCGCTGGAATCCCTCGCCTTCCGCGCCGCCTTCGATCTGCGCGTGGCGATCAGCCGGCAGAATGGCACGCTGGTGCTGCAACGCATTCCGATCAAGGTGGACAGCACGCCGCTGCGCGTGACCGGCGTGGCCGGCCGCAATATCCAGCGTTCGCTGCGCGCGGCCGGCATCCCGGCCCGGCTGGTCAATGATTTCACCCGCGTGATGGGCTATGTGGTCGATTTCCAGCGCGGGATCGGCCGCAACAGCCGATTTGACATCATCGTGGAGCAGGATCGCGCCGAAACCGGCGAAGTGCGCCACGGCGCCCTGCTGTTTGCCAGCGTGCACCGCGAAGGCAAGGAACAGGTGGAAGTGGGCCGCTGGAGCCAGGGCGGCGCCGCAGAATATTTCAAATCCGATGGCGAAAGCGCCCGCAAGGGCCTGATGCGCACCCCGGTGGATGGCGCCCGGCTGACCAGCGGCTTTGGCATGCGCTTCCACCCGATCATGGGCTATTCGCGCATGCACCAGGGCGTGGATTTCGGCGCCCCGCACGGCGCGCCCATCCTGGCTGCGGCGGGCGGCACCGTGGCGTTCGCCGGTCGCCACGGCGGGCACGGCAACTACATCCGGCTGCAGCACAACAAGGAACTGGCAACCGCCTATGCGCATCTGTCGCGCTTTGCGGTGCGGCCGGGTCAGCGCGTGGTGCAGGGCCAAGTGATCGGCTATGTCGGCTCCACCGGCCTCTCCACCGGGCCGCACCTGCATTACGAAGTGTGGCTGCGCGGGAAGGCGACCAATCCCAAGGCGCTGCGCTTCATCGGCGGCAGCCAGCTCACCGGCAAGCAGTTGCAATCCTTCATGGCGCAGATGAACCGCTGGCGCGCCCTGCGCGCCGTGGGCGAGGCACCCAAGGCCGCCACCAAGGGCTGATGGCTGACATGATTTGGCCATGTTGCCCCGGCATCAGGGCAGCATGACGGGGATGCTGCCTATTGCGAGCCTGCTGCTGGCTGCGGCATCGCCCCCGCTTGCCCGGCTGCCGGCGCCGCAGCGCGCCATCGCACCGATCATCAGCCCCAGCTGGTCTGACGAGGCCAGCCGCGACCGGGTGGGCGAAGCCCGCGACGTGATCCGGCTGGCCGGCATCCGCGCCGGCATGACGGTGGCCGATATCGGCGCTGGCGGTGGCTATTATGTGATGCGGGTGGCGCCGGTGGTGGGCCCCCGCGGCCGCGTGCTGGCCCAGGATATCGATGCCGGAACCCTGCTGAAGCTGCAACGGCGCGTCGCCAAGGCGCGGCTGCGCAATGTGACCACCATTCTGGGCAATGCCGGCAACGCCCGGCTGCCGGTGGGCAGCACCGATGTGGCGCTGATGGTGCACATGTATCACGAAATCGCCCAGCCCTATCACCTGCTTGATCGGCTGCGCACCAGCCTGAAGCCTGACGGCCGCGTGGTGGTGGTGGATATCGACCGCCCGTCCGAACAGCACGGCATGCCCAAGGCGTTGCTGGTGTGTGAGGTGAAGGCGATGGGCTATGATCTGGTGAACATCACCGATATCACCCAGGGCTATGTGGCCGTGTTCCGCCCGGGCAAGCGGCCGGCGCCGGCCAGCGTGAAGGCCTGCCGGGCCTGATCATGGCAAAACCGGAGGACAAGCACATCCCGCCGCTGGTGCTGGCCTATGGGC
>Ga0075157_10002174_pt1 | contig 11517 bp, 11 predicted proteins | sample JI81BgreenDNA_FD_70967 | JGI IMG/M metagenome (GOLD analysis project Ga0075157, IMG submission 70967) | Wastewater effluent complex algal communities from Wisconsin, to seasonally profile nutrient transformation and Carbon sequestration -... | ecosystem: Engineered > WWTP > Effluent > Algae...
ATTATTGTTGGTCACAAGAATCTATTGATAAAAAAATGATGCAAAAAGCTCAAAAATTGGCCCAAAAAAATATCATTGTTGATGGTCATGTAGATTTGCCATACAGACTTAGGATTTCCAATTTTCGCTTGCAAAAAGAGTATCTAGGTATTCCATACCAAACGGATTCTGGCGATTTTGATTATGTAAGATCCAAAGAAGGTGGTTTGGATGCTCCTTTCATGTCTATATATATTCCATCATCTTTGCAAGAAACAGGAGGGGCCAAGGAGTTAGCCGATAGTCTTATCAATATGGTTGAATACATAGCCAAAGAGCAAAATAAATTGTTCCAAATCGCTTATACTGCACAAGATGTAAGGAAAATAAAAAAAGCTGGAAAAGTCGCCTTGCCCATGGGGATGGAAAATGGTGCTCCTGTAGAAAATGATCTCAACCTGATTCCTTATTTCAAAAAACGTGGCATATCTTATATAACACTGACTCATGCCAAAGACAATAAAATTTGTGATTCGTCTTATGATACCACTCGTACATGGAATGGTTTGAGTCCATATGGTTTCAAAGTCTTGGACAAAATGATAGAAAATGGAATAATGATCGATATTTCACATGTTTCCGATAGTGCTTTTTATCAAACCGTGAGATATGTGAAGGTGCCAGTTATAGCTTCTCACTCATCATGTAGAAAGTTTACTCCAGGATTTGAAAGAAATATGAGCGACGAAATGATCAGCATGATGAAAAAGAATGGTGGCGTCATCATGGTTAACTTTGGTACTTCATTTTTAGATAGTAAGGTGGTCAGATATAATGATAGTATGCGGACAGAACTCAGAGAATTGATAAGCCAATCAGGTTTTGACGAAAAAAGCCCTGAAGCAGAAGACCTTAAAGCATCATTTGCAAAGCAACATCCAAAGTTATATGCAGATGTTGAGATGGTAGCCAATCATATCGATCATATTGTCAAGTTGGCAGGTGTAGATCATGTAGGTTTTGGGTCAGATTATGATGGAGTAGGGGACTCATTGCCTACTGGACTTAAAGATGTTTCAGATTTTCCCAATTTGATTTATGTCTTATTAAAGAAAGGCTATTCCAATAAAGATATCAAAAAGATTTGTGGAGAAAACTTGCTTAGGGTTTGGTCAAAAATTCAAAAATGATTTTATCATCGTAATATTATGTTCACATTAAAAACATTATTAGATTTTTTTCATTTTAACAGCCTTATTTAACAATATTGTAAAATCAACGGTATGGACAAGCCCGGCACTTCTCTTTTGGATAAAAAGATTTCTCCTTTCATACAATTGCTATTTGTTTTAGCAATGACATTGATATTAATCGGGTTTACTAGTTTATCACCCAAGGTACCATATTCTTCTACTTCAGGTATCATGCCTTGGGTGGTAATATGTGGTATGATACTCTTTTATGCTTTAGTAAATAGTGTATTGAGTTTTGGTGCGGAAAATGGTAGCACATATTGGTTGCATTCTATCATAAGTTTTAGTATCCTATTAGTCGTAGGTGGCCTTTTGGCCTGGAGTGTAAGTGGTGTAAGTATTCAAAACGCAGGCTCTGTCAAATGGCTTTATTTTGTTTTTACATTTGGATATCTAGTGTTTTTAAGTATCGTGAACCTGATAAAATTTTTAGTGGTATTAGCAAAGCGGCAAGATCATAGATTGAGAGGTGAAGATTAGAATATTTCGTACTTATTTTTAGTGTCCAACATTTATTAATATTGCTTTTAAGTATAAAGCGTTTATCATTTTTAATATTTTAACATGAAACATTTATTTTTTTTCTTAATATTATTCGTTTTTAGTGTGATTTCTTGTCAAAGCAAGCAAGGAGAACAAATGAAATCAAAAGCATCTGATGTCAAAGTCTCCACCCAAGATTATTTTGTTAATATGTACAAAGATACTATTCCCAAAGTCGTAAAATCTGAGGAGGAATGGAAGAAAATACTAAGTCCCCAAGAATATTATGTTTTAAGGCAGAAAGGAACTGAAAGGGCTTTTACAGGGGATTTACTTGAAGTGAAATCAGAAGGTTTATTTACCTGTAGAGGTTGTGGCTTACCATTATTTGATACAAAGCATAAGTTTGATAGTGGTACAGGCTGGCCGAGTTTTTACAATGTTTTGGACAAGACTTGCATAACTGAAGATACAGATTATGATTTGGGCTATCCTCGTACAGAGTTGACTTGTTCGAAATGTGGAGGCCACTTAGGGCACGTGTTTCCTGACGGGCCAAAACCAACAGGTTTGAGATATTGTATCAATGCGGTTTCTATGGACTTTATAAAAAAAGAAAACTAAGTTTCACTTTATTAATCGTTAGTTTCTGTTTTGTTTTTTGAATACTAATTTACCATCTAAAGTTCCATATTGTGTTAAGAATATATTATGTTTTCTCGTCTATATATTCTTGATCCATTAAATTATCATACCTTTGTCATCAAATCCTTAATGGAATCAGTTTAATCATAATAATATATGGAGTCATTTTTAGAAATTCTTAAGTATTCAATACCTGCATTAATTGTTTTTGCAACTGTATTTTATTTATTTCGAAATTTTTTAAATCAACAATATCAGTTAGAAGCCTTAAAGCTTCGACAAAATGTGGGTAAGGATATTTTGCCACTAAAACTGCAGGCTTATGAAAGGCTTATGATGCTTTGTGAAAGGATTAGTATTGATCATTTGGCCTACCGATTGGGGCACCCTGATATGAGTACCAACGATCTAAAAAATGCGATGCTGATAGCTATACAGCAAGAGTATGAACATAATGTTTCCCAGCAAGTATATGTAAGTGAAAATTTGTGGAAAATTATCCAATTAGCCAAAGAACAAATGCAAACTGTAATATCTGAAGCCGATGGCAACACTATTGCAGAATTGATGGCCAGTGCCAGAAAACATTTTCTTGAAGCCAAAGCAGACCCAATTGCATATGCCAAAAATGCTATCAGGAGTGAGGCTCAATTATTGATGTAAGTTTTATTAAATTCTTTAATACCAAATGAGATACTTTATACTCCTTTTATTATTTACATTAATTTCTTGTAGTAGAACCTTTCATGTTGCTGACATTCAACAACGAAATAGCAGAATAGAAAAGGCATCTTACCCCGTAGATGTGAAAACAGCTGCTATAATTGAACCCTATAAACTAAAGCTAGAAGAAACTATGAACGAAGTAATTGGGTACAATGAAGTAGAAATGACCAAAGGTAAGCCGCAATCATCATTGACCAATTGGTTTGCAGATGCCCTTTTGGACGAAGCTCAAAAACTGGTTTCTGACCCTTTAGACTTTGCAGTACAAAATTATGGAGGCATTCGTATTCCTGTTTTAAGCGCAGGAGATGTTACTGTAAATAAAATCTACGAACTCATGCCATTTGATAACATCATGTTTGTATTGGAACTCAAAGGTGAAGTCGTTCAAATGCTGTTTGATAAAATGGCTGAAAGTGGAGGGTGGCCTGTTAGTAGAAATGTCTATTTTGAAATTGCCTATGGCAAAGCAAAAAATATCAAAATCAAAGGAGAGCCTTTAGACATCAATAAAATCTATTACGCAGCAATTCCGGATTATGTAGCCCAAGGTGGAGATAATGCTGTCTTTCTTAAAGATGCTAAATCTCATAATACCGAAGCCTTGATCCGAGATATGTTGATCAACCATGTTAGAGAATCTAAATTAAAAGGCTTGAATATTAAGGCAGATCTTTCACCAAGAATAATAGAGTAATATGGATAGAAGAAGTTTTCTCAAAAATTCAGGACTAACAGGAATTATATTAACTTCAGGTGCATACCCCTTGTTGGCTGATGTGTTAGATCCAAATATTACTAGATTAACCATTCTACATACCAATGATGTCCACAGTAGAATCGATCCTTTCCCTATGGATGGAAGTAAAAATGAAGGATTGGGTGGCGTTGCAAAAAGAGCCACACTTATAAAGAGAATTCGTCAGGAGCAAAAAAATGTATTGTTGCTCGATGCCGGAGATTACTTTCAAGGTACCCCATATTTTAACTTTTTCGGTGGAGAAGTAGAGATAAAGCTCATGTCAGAGATGGGCTATGATGCTGCAACTATAGGTAATCATGATTTTGATGGAGGCATTGACGGTTTGGAAAAGCAACTCACGCACGCCAATTTTCCACTCATTATATCAAATTACAATTTTGACAATACAGTACTGCATGGTAAAACCCAGAAATACAAAATCTTTGTAAAAGATAGCATAAAAATTGGTGTTTTCGGATTAGGTATTGAACTTAATGGTTTGGTGCCATCCAAATTGACACAGGGAACGCAATATTTGGACCCTTTGGTAGAGGCTCAAAGATATGCTACCTTTCTAAAACAGGATGAGAAATGTGATTTTGTCATTTGTCTTTCTCATTTAGGGTATAAATATGGCCCTAATGAAAATAAGATTTCGGATATATTTTTGGCTCAGCATACTGATAATATAGATTTGATACTCGGAGGACACACACATACGTTCTTAAAAGAGCCAGAGAGAATGGCAAATAAGTCTGGAAAGCCCGTTTTGATCAACCAGGTAGGATGGGCAGGTATCGTCTTAGGACGGCTGGATGTTTATTTTGAAAAGAATAAAAAAGGAACCTGCATCACCTGTAAAAACTTATTGGTTTCTGCTAATTCATAACTCCCTATATTTTCAGATTCTTACTTATATTTACTATATGAATATATTATTTGTGTGAAAATGAATAGTTAATATTTAGTGTATATATAAATATATGATTTTGACAATGAGTTTCTTATGATGAAAATAAAAATATGAAATTTCTCAGGCAAATGTTTTTTTGCTAGATAAAAAAACCTCACTTTTGCGTCACTCCCGAAATTGCGATCCTAGATGTGCAGATAGATTTGGTGTAGTAACCCGTGTATCCAAAAACCGGCTTACAGGATTGGAGAAACATATTTTTTAAACATATTTTACCAACTTTAATAATGATAAAGGATCATATACTTGTCTGGAATAACTGTCTTGCTCATATAAGAAAAAGTATAGATTCACAACCATTTAAAACTTGGTTTGAACCCATCAAACCTGTGAGGATATTAAATGATGTTTTAACTATTCAAGTACCCAATAAATTTTTTTATGAATGGTTAGAAGAGCATTATGTAGATATTCTTAAAAAAGCAGTTAAAAAAGAATTAGGCCAAACCGGAAATTTGGAGTACAATATCATGGTGGATAATCACCGTGAAATTGGTACGCAAAAAGCAAAAACAACAGATTTTAAAATTAAAGAGAAGGAAGAACCTAAATTTATTAATCCGTTTGTTATCCCGGGTATTAAGAAAGTAAAGTTAGACACCCATTTAAACCCCATTTACACGTTTGAAAATTTTGTCATAGGGGATTGCAATAAATTCCCTGGTTCGGCGAGTACAGCTATAGCTAAGAAGCCCGGAGGTACTGCTTTTAACCCAATGGTAATATATGGAGATGTAGGGTTGGGTAAAACGCACTTGGCACAAGCTATAGGGAATGAGGTGGTGAAAAATTTTGACGATAAACAGGTACTTTATCTTACTACTGAAAAATTTACCAATCAGGTAATCCAAGCTATTAAAAGCAATAGTGTAAATGATTTTATGATATTTTATCAGATGATTGATGTATTGATCGTAGATGATATTCAGTTTTTAGCTAACAGACCCAAGACACAAGAAATCTTTTTCAATATATTTAATCAGCTGCATCAATCCGGAAAACAAATCATTCTTACTTCTGATAGATCACCAAAAGATTTGACAGATGTTGATGACAGATTAATTTCGAGATTTAAATGGGGTTTAGTTGCTGACCTTAAAACCCCTGATTTTGATACCAGGCTAAAAATATTAGATAAAAAGCTTGAGAAAGAAGGTTTAGAACTTCCCCCAGAAATTAAAGAGTACATTTGTATCCATATAAAAAACAACATTAGAGAATTGGAGGGTGTTGTTATTTCCTTGGTTGCACAGTCTACATTGAATAAGCGTGTCATTGACATTGCATTAGTTAAAGATGTAGTTCGTCAGTTTGTATCTCATGTTGATCGAGAAATCTCTGTGGAAAGTATTAAGCAGTTGGTAGCTAAGCATTTTGATGTACCGGTTGAGAAACTACAATCTAAAACCAGGTTGCGTGATGTGGTTATGGCTAGACAATTATCAATGTATTTAGCCAAAAATTATACAAGTAGTTCATTAAAAACCATTGGTGATTCCTTTGGTGGAAGGGATCATAGTACAGTGATACATTCTTTGAAAGCAGTACAGGACTTAATAGACACGGACTTACTATTCAAGGACAAGGTCAATAATTTAGTGAAAAAAGTTCAAACAAGTTTAGTAAATGTTTAAATAATTATAGAAAATTACTAATTTTGCGTCGCAATAAAATTTATATGACAAAGGTTTTAAATTTTGCTTTGATATTTATCTTTTCCTTAGCATTTTATAGTTGTAAAAATTCAGATCAAAAGTCCAATACGGAATTAAACTGGATTACAGTAGAAGAAGCAAGTAAAATTGCTGAAGGAAACAACGATAAAAAATTCATAATTGATGTTTATACAGATTGGTGTCATTGGTGTAAAGTTATGGATAAAAAAACATTTACGGACCCAAATCTAATCAAATATCTCAACGAAAACTTTTACGTTGTAAAATTTAATGCTGAACAAAAAGAAGAGGTTTCTTACAAAGGTAAGAATTATAAATGGGAAGCAATGGGTAGGAATGGAGTGCACATGTTAGGATATGAATTGCTTCAAGGCAGAATGAGTTATCCTTCGTTGGTATACTTAAATTCAAATCTGGAACCAATATTTGTTTCTCCAGGCTATAAAGAACCTTCCCAATTATTGAATGAACTTAAATCATTATAAATCAAAGGGATATTAGCTCAGTTGGTTTAGAGCACTACCTCGACAAGGTAGGGGTCACTGGTTCGAGTCCAGTATGTCCCACTTTTTTTTAAAATATTTTTATTATAAGTTTGTTTAAAATAAAAAATATTATACCTTTGCGTCGCTTTTGTAAAAAGGCCTTCTCATTAAGAAGTTAATGAGTGATAAACAAAGAAAATTTAAGTACTAAGAATTCCCCGGTGGGGTGGGTGAGTGGCTTAAACCAACAGTTTGCTAAACTGTCGTACTGGAAACGGTACCGGGGGTTCGAATCCCCCCTCCACCGCTGTTCTTTTGTACGACTGATTTATATTTTTTCAGTGTGTAGTGCAGTCCAGTTAGCGCATCCCGCTTTATGGCGGGAGGGTCCCAAGACGAAATGCCTATATATTTTACGGGGCGTAGCGCAGTCCGGTTAGCGCATCCCGCTTTATGGTGGGAGGGTCGCGAGACGAAATGCCTATATATTTTACGGGGCGTAGCGCAGTCCGGTTAGCGCATCCCGCTTTATGGCGGGAGGGTCGCAAGCGAAATGGCTACTTATTTTACGGGGCGTAGCGCAGTCCGGTTAGCGCACCTGGTTTGGGACCAGGGGGTCGCAGGTTCGAATCCTGCCGCCCCGACAACAAAGAGCTTAGAGTTAAACTTCTAGGCTCTTTTTATTTAGAACTATTTTTGGAATGACAACGATATATATATTATACTCATCAACTTTAGATAAATACTATTGTGGTGTTACGGAAATGAGTGTTGAAGAAAGATTAGCTCGTCATCTTCATGGCCATGGTGGATACACGTCTATTGCAAAAGATTGGGTATGTGTGTATACTGAAGCTATCGCGAATAAAAGAGATGCAATCCTCCGAGAAAAGCAGATAAAGAAAAGAGGAATAAAGCGCTATTTGGAATCTAAAAAACATTCCGGTTAGCGCATTTCTATTCAACGCCCTTATATACTTTAGTTATCTTATATAGAAAAATAAGGTATTACTTATTATGAGTAGAAAAAATGTTTTTAAATAAATCTTGACTTAAATTTCAGTTTATAATTGAAAAATTGAAATCATTAATCCATTAATCGAAATATATTTATTTAAAAAATGTATAAATATAAATGAAATGGTTACTTTTGCGCAAATTTTTTAAAAAGTATAATTATGTCACAAAGAAAAAATAGACCTGCTGCATCAGATGAAATCGTTGATGTTGTAGAAGTAAAAGGAAGTAATTTGTCAGGCCCCAATTTTTTTGAGCAAAATCAAAAGATGATCACCAATGTGCTTATTGGGCTTGCGGTCCTAGTTGCACTTTATTTTGCTTACAAATATTTATATTTAGCCCCAAGAGAAAAAGAAGCTGTAAACGCTATGTGGAAGGCTGAAGAACAATTCGGAAAAGATTCATTTGCTTTAGCCTTAGAAAATCCAGGTGGTGGTTTCGATGGTTTTTTAGGTATCATTGATAACTATAGTGGAACTAAGGCTTCAAATTTAGCTAAATACTACGCTGGCGTTTCATATTTGAATCTTGGAAAGTACGCTGAAGCTGTTGAATATCTAGAAGATTATTCTGCCAATGATGAGGTGACTAAGATTATGAAATCAGGTGCTCTAGGAGATGCGCATGCTGAGTTGGGTGATAAAGATAAAGCCCTTAGCATGTACAAAAAAGCAGCATCAGGAGATAATGATATACTTACTCCTTATTATTTGCATAAAGTGGCTATGATGTATTATTCAGATGGTAAAACCAATGAAGCCATAGCAGAGTTGGAAAATATTAAGAATAAATACCCTGACTCCAATGAATTTAGGGATGCTGAGAAGCTTTTAGCTAGATTACAATAATATAGCTATATAATATAAACCGGAAAGGCAGGATTTTTGTTAAAGTTCTGCCTTTTTGTTTTTCAACACTTTATCAAAATATTTATGTCTAGTATTCATAAGAACTTATCTCATTCTGTTTCTCCTATTCCATCGATAGATCAGGCTCGAGTAGCTATCATTACCGCAGAGTGGAATCATGAAATTACTTTTTCCATGAGAGATGCTTGTAGCGATGAACTCTCTAAATTTGGGATTTTACAAGATGATATAACCCATATCACCGTGCCAGGAGCCTTTGAACTTCCATCTGCAGCAAAAATGCTTTTGGCAAATGGAAAATGGGATGCTGTCATTTGTATTGGCTGCGTGATCAAAGGTGAGACAAAACATGATGAATACATCTCCAATGCTGTGGCACAAGGGATCATGAATTTATCTATTGTTTCAGGAAAACCTATTATTTTTGGGGTTCTTACACCCAATGATATCAATCAAGCTTTGGACAGGGCTGGTGGACAGCATGGCAACAAAGGTGTAGAAGCTGCCCATACAGCTTTAAAAATGATTAATCTATCGAAAGAAATAAAAAATGCTGAAAAGAAATCTATTGGATTTTAATTTTCTCTTTATTGATTCAGAAATATTGTAAACATGAAATTACACATTATAGAAACAGGCAAGTTTAAGTTGGATGGCGGTGCTATGTTTGGAGTAGTACCTAAGCGAATGTGGAATAAATTAAATCCTGCGGATGAGGATAATCTTTGCACTTGGCAAATGAGGTGTTTGCTTGTAGAAGATGGTAACAGAAAAATATTAATCGACACAGGTGTAGGAAATAAACAAGATAGCAAGTTTAAAAGTCATTTCTATCCCCACGATGAGATTACTTTTGATGATGCTTTATCAAATATAGGTTTGAAAACTACAGATATTACAGATGTATTTATCACCCATTTTCATTTCGATCATGTCGGTGGTGCTTTAAAACTCAATGCTAAAGGTGAAATCGAACCTACTTTCAGCAACGCCACTTATTGGACTAATGAAATTCATTATAATTGGGCATTTGCACCAAATGCTAGGGAAGCAGCATCTTTTCTAAAGGAAAATTTTGTGCCTTTAAAAGATATGGGTGTATTAAAAATGATCGATGTGCAAGAAGGTGTACATTTTACGGATCATATTACCGTGAGTTTTGTAAATGGACATACAGAAGCTATGATGATACCTTATATCCAATGCCCTTCAGGTAATACCTTAATTTATTGTGCTGATTTAATACCTTCACATCACCATGTGCAGTTGCCTTATATCATGGCCTACGATATGAAACCTTTGGAATCTTTAAAAGAAAAACAAATGCTCCATGATGTAGCTACGGATGGCAAACATTTTTTATTTTTTGAGCATGATTTGGAAGTAGCTTGTGGCAGCATCAAAAGAAATGAATCGGGTAGGGTAGTCTTTGGTGAAGTAACGGAGCTAGGTTCTATTTTGTAATGCATCGATAAATATCCCATTAAAATATAACAGCCTGCTAAATAATCATTCAGCAGGCTGTTTAGTTTTGAAAGGGAAATAATTTTTGCTTATACTCTTTCGATGATCATGGCACTGGCACCACCACCACCGTTGCATATAGCTGCCATTCCGTACTTTCCATTGTTTTGTGTAAGCACACTCGTGAGCGTGGTCAATATTCTTGCACCTGAACAACCCAAAGGATGTCCCATAGATACCGCACCACCATGAATATTAACTTTGTCTTGGCTTAAGCCAAAGTGTTTGATAAACGCTAATGTCACTACTGCAAAAGCTTCATTCACTTCAAAAAAGTCTATATCATTTATGGTGAGCCCTGCCCTTTTTAAGGCTTTTTCTGCTGCAATAGCTGGAGCAGTGGTAAACCATTCAGGTTCGTGTGCACCGTCAGCATAAGCAACGACTCTTGCTAAGGGCTGTAAACCAAGACTCTTCACTGTGGCTTCATCAGCCAATACTAAAGCAGCTGCACCATCATTTATCGTAGATGCATTGGCCGCAGTCACGGTGCCTTCTTTGGTGAAAACAGGTCTTAATGTAGGAATCTTTTCGAACATCACATTTTTATATTCTTCATCATGTGAGATTAGATTGATATTGCCTTTTCTATCTTTCACTTCCACACCAGCTATTTCCGAATCAAATTTACCAGCTTCCCAGGCACTCGCTGTTCTTTTATACGATTGGATGGCAAAGGCATCTTGTTCTTCTCTGGTAATTTCATATTTAGTCGCTGTGGCATCCGCAAAGCAACCCATAGCTTGACCATCATATACATTGGCCAATCCATCTCTAACTAATCCGTCTACCAACTCACTATTGCCATAGCCATAGCCATATCTTGCTTTGGGTAAATAAAATGGGATAGAAGACATATTTTCCATGCCTCCAGCAACGATTACATGGTTTTCACCCAGCATAATGGATTGTGCACCAAACATCACTGCTTTCATGCCAGAAGCACAAACTTTATTTATGGTGGTGGCAGGTGTTGTGTTTTTTAATCCTGCATTTAATGCCACTTGTCTGGCTGGTGCTTGTCCTGCATTCGCTTGAACTACTTGACCCATAAAAATTTCCTGAATTTGATCCACAGGAATGCCCGAACTTGTTACTGCAGATTTAACAGCAGTAGCCCCAAGCTGCGTTGCAGAAACTGA
>Ga0075157_10002175_pt1 | contig 11517 bp, 7 predicted proteins | sample JI81BgreenDNA_FD_70967 | JGI IMG/M metagenome (GOLD analysis project Ga0075157, IMG submission 70967) | Wastewater effluent complex algal communities from Wisconsin, to seasonally profile nutrient transformation and Carbon sequestration -... | ecosystem: Engineered > WWTP > Effluent > Algae...
TAGCCCTGGCTAGCGGTCGAGATGCACCAGACCGCTTCACGATCGAGCAGCCGATCGGCAAGCTAGCTCACCCCACCCTGGGCTATCTGCATGCGGCGACGGCCGATGGATCCTTCGCGCGCAGTGACTGTCGCGTAGTGCGGCGATCGGGCGATCGAATGCTGGTGGAAGTCACGATTTTGACCGGTCGCCCCCATCAAATTCGGATTCATCTGGCGGCGGCCGGGTTTCCACTGGTGGGCGACCCGCTTTACGGGCCAGGCGGCATTCCCCGGGAGGCGATCGCGTCGGAGCAAGCGGGGCGATCGGCACTGCCGGGTGATTGTGGTTATTGGTTGCATGCCCAGGCGATCGGGTTTCGACATCCCACCAACCAAGAATTCACGCAGGTCACCGCCTCGCCCATCCCCGAATTTGAGGGGGAATTGCCCACCAGCCCACGCCCGATCGCGCCCTAGCACTGCCGGTTTCCAATTTCCCTCACCATCTCTGTAGTCCCTTAGCCGATGTTGAAATGTTCAATGCCGAAATCGCAGCAGGTGCAACGCTTACGCCACGCCTTTTGACACCAAAACGGGTTTCTATACCCATCACAATTGCCATCTTGATGATCGCGACTCGTCCCTAGCTAGATTCGATTTCTAGCCATAACTTGAAAACATTTTTATCAACAAAAGTTGCTTATTACAATTCTTAAAAACCCAATTCAGCCCAGCCAAATTCCAACCGATGATCGTTTACCCTTTAGACGGTGATCGCGTGGATCAGCCCTGTCGCTCGATGCCGTTCAGAGCGTGAGGGTGATTGGCATCACCCTCCATCAGGAGCGACTGCCGTCGTTTTGAGCAATTTGATCAAGTAGGGGTCGGGATTGGTTTTGAGTCAGCAACCGTCGAGCATTGCCACAATGACCACAATTCAATGGCAGGACAGCTATAGCACTGGCAACGATCGCATCGATCGCGAGCATCAGCTGATGTTTGAAATTGTCAGTCAGTTGCGATCGGCAATGGAAAATGGCGAGTCCATGGCAACCATTACTCAGCGGCTAGAAACCCTTTCACAACACACGATCGCCCACTTTGAGCATGAAGAAGCCCTGATGCAGTCACGGCGATATCCGGGCTACGATCGCCACAAGCAGTCCCATGACAATCTCATCAAAAAACTTGACAAGCTGTTACGAAATCTCCAAACCAACGATCAGCTTGACTTACGCGAACTGACCAATTTCTTAGCCGATTGGTTGGGACACCACATCAAGGGCGAAGACTGGAAGATGATTGTCTTTTTTCACAAGCAATCGTTGTATCTCGATCCAGCTGTCTAGTGATCTTGTCTCGCAAAGCCAAGTGATCTTGTCTCGCAAAGCCAGGCGGTTTTAATTTGAGCGATTCACGCGGGACTCAATTACAGTGAGTTCAATATTCACCAGCTCAAAACAGGCTGCAAATCAACTGACAATCCAGTCAAGATTCATCCAGCATTTTGCGCGATATTGGACTGAGCTGTCTTAATTAAATAGTTTTAAATTGAAGGTTGCCAACGCTTTTACCAGTTCCTCGATTAGCAAGGAACTGGTAACGCATGCTTGAGCGCGATCGGAAATACCTAGATCGAGTGAGGGTCAAGCCTTAAAAAAAGGGCGAGGGTCTGCAAACCCATAACATTAGGCGACATGAGCCCCTCAGCAGGCTCTCAAGTCTCTAAATCCCTGCAACAGCAACGCCCATCACGCCCTCATCGCCCTGCACTGACCCTATGAGGAGGTTGCTTTTTCGAGGACACCATTGAGGAAAATATCCGCAATTCCCTCCGCCATTTCTTGCAGCTCTCGAGGCGAAATATTGGGTTCCATAATGGTTAGTTCGCTAAAGCCAGCGATCGCAAACATGCCCAAGAAAATGCGCGCAATTACTCGCGGGTTTAAAGGGCGATAAATGCCGCGATCGATCGCCGTTTGAAAAAAGGCTTCCGTCACGTCCATCATCTTGCTAATCACTTCCGTTTGGATGCGATCGCGCAGCTCAGGATGAAACTGAGCTTCCATGAAACACACCCGCATCATGTCTGCATTTTGATTGAGATTCAGCATCCGTTTGCGCATCACCTGGGCGATCGCACGGTAGCTGGCCATCTCGCTTAATTCCATCAACAAATCGGTCAGAATCTCGACCCAGCCTTGGGTGGCAATTTCAATCAAAATGGATTTTTTGTGATCGAAATGGCGAAACAGCGTACCCTCCGCAACGCCAGCCGCTCGTGCTAGGTCGCGCGTTGTTGTCGCGTCATATCCCTGGCGAGCAAATAAGCGTTGAGCCGCCTGCAAAATGCGGGTGCGGGTTTCTACTTCGGATGGAGATGGACGATGAGCGATACGGATCATGGCTAGGACTCCTTGGACGCAAGCCAGTCGGGGATCGAAGGAATCGGTTACTTCAGGTCAAAAATTACTGCTGATCAAGCCTAGTGATCTGAACATTTCAACAACATTAATTTAGCCATCTCCTCAGCCATTCACTGCGAGATGGGAATCACCTGTTCTTGATGAGTCAGCCTAGCCTGACAACCGAAATCCTTCCAGTGATGTGCTAATTCATGGGTGACTAATTCATGACAGATTCATTACTCGTTTAACAGGTTCATTGACACCAGCAATGACCTTACGGTCAGTTCCTGATTCAATCCAAACAACGATTCAAGGAGTAATCAAACACTGCGATCGCCCGTTGACCAGCCCCTTGCAATCATCATTCACAATCGTCAATTGAACCGCTGCCCGATCGCCTCAGCGATCCCCTGGCTAATGCCATTGTCAGCGTGTAGGTCAGCGCCTGGGGACGGGATTAAGGGAACGTTATAAAACGAATTGTTTGCCTACTGAAGTTCATGATCGCGCAAGCTCCCAAGCACCATTGATGGGTCACTTGGTCTAGGTCTAATTGCTGGTAGGTCTGAGCGACTGAACGCGATCGGGGTACGTCGCAATCGGGCCAGTCTGGGCCCGCTGGCGAGCAGCTAGCCCCTTCTTCGCAGTGCGGGTGCCGAACACAACCCAACAGCTAGGATTGATCGCCTAGAGCAACTGCTGCAGGTCGGCTACGTCGGCCGATCGCCCCAAGATTTTTTTGTAATCGATCAGGCTCTTGAGGGATTGCACCCACAACGGCAACCCCAAGCAGCGCGCGCGATGGGCCGTGCTGAGGTCAGTTTTGAGCGAGATGCGCTTCTTGCCGCGCAGGGCATAGGCCGGCTCATCCGCCGCCATTTCCACCACCAAGCCATCGATCGCTAGTCGCAACAAGATCAACTCAAATTCATGATCGACATAGCGATCGGGTGGGGCGATCGCCCAAGGTTCAAAGAGTTGATAAGCACGATCTAAATCAGCACTGGCAATATCCAAATCTAAATCCTGGAGCGGCCAAGTTGAGCCATAGAAATTCCCCGCCAAACCACCGGTAATTTGATAGCGAATGTGGTGGGTTTCTAGTTGATTCACCACTTGTTGCACCACGCGCCATTGGTCTGGAGTGGCAAAGGTTGGATGAGTTGGGCGATCGGGAATGGGTTGATATAAATCGGGTCGGCGATCGCGCGTCCGCAAAATTTGCTCTTCTCGCCGCCAATGGGCGATCGCTGGATGATTTCCCGACAACAACACCGGCGGCACGCCCATCCCCCGAAATTCCGGCGGACGTGTGTAGTGGGGATAGTCGAGCAGGGGCTCTTCAAAGCTTTCGGCCTTGAGCGATTCCTCTTTGCCCACCGTGCCGGGTCGCAGGCGCAACACACCATTCAATAGGGTTAACGCCGGAATTTCGCCACAGGTTAAGACAAAATCGCCCAAAGACACTTCTCGATCAACCAGGCTCATAACCCGCTCATCAACGCCTTCGTAATGACCACACAACAGCACGAGTTGGTCATAGTTTGTTGCCAAATCTTTGAACAACGATTGGGTCATCGGCGCGCCCTGGGGCGTGAAGTAAATGACCTGCCGCCGATCGCACTGGGGCAACGAATCAAGCGCCGCTGCGATCGGCTCGGGTTTCATCACCATGCCCACCCCACCACCATAGGGTTCGTCATCCACTTTGCGATGTTTATCCTGGGTAAAATCGCGCGGATTAGTAACAAACACCTCTGCGATCTGTTTTTGTAGCGCTTTGCCAACCAGGCCCGATCGCAGCGGTGATTCAAAAAAATCTGGAAACAGCGTAACGAGATCGAATCGCATGATTCTCAACAGAAAACAACGCAACCCACCGGCACGTCGCGATCGCGCCAACAACGGCGGCGGGTCGGTGCAAGGGATTGCGTTGTTTAGACTAGCCCAGTTTTCGATCGCTCAACGCATCGAATCCTAGACGCACAGTTGGGCGGATGCTCAAGGGCGGGGCATGAGGCAATAGCGCTCACTCACGCTGACACCGCTCCATCGTGATCCACTACTTCTTCGGCAAAAACTGCCCGATCGCATCGCGAATTTCGTTGGCAACGCCCATGGCTCCCGCCGCGTCAATGCGCATCACTTCCGGCCCGTAATCTTCCAGCACCTCTAGGGCCGAAATTTTGCCGTCATCCACCAACGCAGTCACCAATGCCCCGCGCAGAGCATAGACATTCCCGCGATCATAGGGGGGATAAATGATTTCGCTGACGCGCTTCAGTAACCGTTCGCCCACAAACCCATAGGACAAACTGACCGCATCGGCAGGATTGATGCCCAGGGCCTTCAGATCCACCGACATCGTTAAGTAGTTGCGCAGGCGATCGCGGGGAATTTTGCCATAGGACTCAATTTGCCCTAACAAGCTCTCAAAGCCACTGGACACCGGCTTATTTTCCGCAAAGGCCTTAATATCCTTCATGCTGGCACTCACGCCGATCGGGCCGTAGCGAATTTGCACCAAATCCAGCGCTCGGGCCATGGGAGCCAAGGCCGCCAGCACCAAGCTCGCACCCAACAACGCCACTTGGCTGCGACGGGCGATCGCGCGCATGCGAGACCCCGCGGCCGGTGTGGGGCAAGGCATCACCCTTGCAACATCTTCAGAATTGGCAGTATTTACAGCAATAGACATAGAAATCATCCTCAGGAAGGAGATCGAGGCAGCAATCTAGCTCAAGCTCGACGGTGAATCCACATGGCTCAACACCACAGGTCTGCCCGCTCTTGATCGATATCGATTTGCTTAACCCTTGCCGAGCTGACATTGATTCAGTCATCGCAACCGATTCAAATGACGATTCGACTATTGCCGACGCTTCAGCCCTTGCAGGCAAGGTCTAAAACATCGGCAATTGCAGGGAATCAATCAAGAAAACTAGAGGCGTCAGATGTGAGCGGTTTGTGCGGGTAGCGGCTAGGGCAAATCAACGCGGCGATCGCCCTCTTGACGCTAACCGCACCGCATCACTACATCACGGCGCGGCAGGCCGAGCCTTTGTTGACCGGCAGCCCTAGGACTTCCATCATGGCTGCCATAAAGCCACTGACGCGACCTTCATAAGGTTTCAGATCGATTTGGCTGAGGTCGATCGACCCCAACTCGGCCAAAACCCCCGAGAAATTGCCGGACGCCGCCTTTTGCAACAGCGAGCCCACATTCACTTGGCGCAACAGCTTGTCGAGATCCGAGCCGGGGTCGATCGTGCCAAAGGCCTGAATCGCGCCTTGAATTTTGCTGATGTCACTTTGGGTAATGCCCGCCGACGACAGCAGTTGGCTCAACTTAGCCGAGTCCATGCTGGTAATTTCCCGCACCGTCAGGTTGCCAACCTTGTCTACGATCGGCTGCACTTTGGCCTTAACACGGGTGAAAATCTTCAGCGCTTCACCCACATCCACCGTCATGATCTTGGGTTCCAGCTTCATCAGCACATCCAGTGCTGTTACCGGGGCAGTCGATGCTTGGTTGAGGGTGCTTTCGATCGCCCGGGTCAGGGGCTGTGCATTGCCTTGGGCACTGTCGGCATAGAGCACTTGGCTAACGCTACCGAGCACCAATTCACCCGGGCAGCTCTTGACCACGATCGGCACGGTGCGTGCGGCCGTCGATCCGACTTGGAACGGGGTTTTCAGGATTTTTTGCAAATCCGCCCGCGAAATTTGCTTCGCCACGTTGGGATCGCTCAGCAGTTGACCAAAGTCACCGCTGGCTTGACCGGTATCCGCGAAGGTCTTCAGCTCAGCCATGGTGATATCTACGTTGCCCAAACCCGGCAGCCGCAGCACCAACTTATCCAGCGCTAGGGCGTTCCCGGCGGCTAGGGCCAAGGCCAAGCCGGTGCCCAGGGTGACGCTGCCGGCCTTGACGATCCAGCGAACGGAGCTGCGACCCAACAAACGAGCGCGATCGATTGACAATGCCATAATCTACTCCTTACGCAAACGAAATCACAACGACGAACAGACAACCAAACCAGTTCTAACCAATTAGCCCGGCAACATCCGTCTCCGATCCCCTCGATCGCCCACTGAGCGACTCGTCGATCTGTCGAGGCTGATCGCGCGGCAGCCCTTAACCCATCAACTCTAGCCCGCGCATTTTGATGCCACAGGGATGTGATGGTATTGCTTAACGTCGCTGGATCTAGCCAGGGCCGCTAGCGAGAGCCACCCATGCGGACGGTACTGAGATCGTCCCGGCCATCGGCGGAGGATGCCTCAAACATTCCAATTCGGGAATGGAGCCGATCGCCATGCAATGAGAGCTGTCAATCCATGTCAGAAATGCCCGAGATGGCGCGCTTTCAGTTGCATTACCCCGGAAGACCCCTCTGCCCGATTACTATCAACTGCTTCTACGGAGGCTGTTGTTGGGAATGGCACAATTTTTTAACCGTCATCTGCGTGGGAACCCACCCAAGCCCTTGAGACTGCGTTGCCGATCGGGTGCGACTGTCCCTAGGAGGCAACGGGAGCGGCGGCGGGTTGGGTGATCGCATCGGAGGCGATCGCCTTGAGGCGGCCCTCCGCCACGAGGGATTGATACACCATGGCCACCACTTCTGCGCGGGTGGCGGGCCGATCGCCCTCAAATCGCTGGGGATTGGGATAGTTGACGATCGCCCGACGGCGCAGGGCAGCGGCCACCTTGGGTTGGGCCCAGGCGGGAATCCGGGCTCGATCGTCGAGGCGATCGAGCAGGGCAGCGGGTTCGGCGGCCCAACTCAAGCCGCTCGCTAAGGCCACCACCACTTGCACGCGATTCAACAAACCATCGGGATCAAAGCGATCGGCGCTCATCCCCGAAACAAACTCCCCGGCATAGGCCCGTTGGATGGCGCGATCGGCCCAATGGTCGCGCGGCACATCCCGAAAGGCGATCGCCGGGCGACGCGGCTGGGGATTCAAGGCCGCCGTTACCAGCACGGCAAACTGGGCCCGGGTCATGGAGTCATGGGGGCGGAAGGTGCCGTCCTTGTAGCCGCTGACCCAGCCTTCGATCGCGGACGCTTCCACAAACGATCGGGCCCAGTGGCCTTCCAAATCCGTAAACAGGGGCAAGGTGCTGGGATCGGTGGGCTGCACAATGTAGGGCGAGTCGATCGCCGCGATCGCCCCGCGCGCCGCCAAGGCCTGGTGCACCAGCGTGGCCAACTCCGCCCGCGTCAGGGGATCCGTGGGGCGCAGTTGACGGACTTGGGGATGGTTGACCACGATCCGCCGTTCGGTAGCGGCGGCAATGGCCCCATCGGCATAGTCGGGAATGTCGGCGCGATCGCTGTAGAGCCCTAGCAACTTCACATCGCCCGCGGGCAGTGCCAATCCATTGGCCAAGGACACCAAGGCATCGCAGCGACGCATCCGAGCCTCGGGCAAGAAGCGATCGCCCTCATAGCCCGCCAAAAAGCCCATTTGCACAGCCTTTTGAATCGCACCATGGCCCCAATAGGTGCTGGGCACATCCACAAAGGCCCGCGCCGGCCGCCGCAAGGGCAACTCAAAAGCCCGCACCACAATTGCCGCGAATTCCACCCGCCGCACCGCCCCATCGGGTCGGAACGATCCGTCGTCGTAGCCCCCGATCGTTTTGCGATCGCGCAGGATCTTGATGAACCGCGCCGCCCAATGGTGCGACCAGTCATCCACCGGCGGTTGATCGTCCGGCGGTGGCAGCTCCTTGGGAAACATCGCCTTTTCAAAGCTCGAAAACTGTTTGGCATGGGTCTGGCCCACACCATAAATCGTGGTTAGCTGGCCGCGATTTTTGAGGGTTTGGCGCACTTCCAAGTTCGTGACATCGGCCAGCGTGCGGTTTTGGTGCAGGGCGATCGCCGCCGCCACGCCCAAGCCCTGGCCCACCCCCACATTCAGCTCCACAATCCGCCCCGCCGCTGGCGCAATGCCAAAGTAGCCCGAAGCTGGACTGACCACCGCCACATTCGGCACGGTCTTGGACACCGCATGGCGAATCCCAAAGTTAAACACCGGCACTGGTTCCGAGAGAAATTGCAGACTCTTGAAGCCCTTATCGATCGCCTTTTGCCCCAGGCCCGGAATGCCGCCGCGCACATCAAACTTGTAACCAAACGTTCCTAGGGCTTCCGTGGCCGGCACACCCCCTGCCAGCATTTGCGATCCCGGCAGCGGATGCAGCGGATCCGTCATGCCCCCGGCATAGCGAATGTAGAGTTCATGGGCGGGGGTAACCGTAATTTGCTGACCAAAACCCTTCATCCACCGGGCCACATGTTCGACTTCCTGCTTCATGCGCTCCGTGGGCAAGCCAGCATTGCGGGCCAGGGCTTCGGCTTCGGGTGCCGTCACAAAGCAGAGCAGCGCATTCCAGGACAGCCGTCCACCCGGCAAGACCGCAATATTCGGCGAATCCAGAATGAACTTAGTTCTTTCAAGATCCCAACTGGTGCCGCGATAGGCATGGTACAGAATCGACAAGACGTGGCAGCGCACATCGATGTAGTCCGGCCCAACAACCATGGTCATTGGCTGACCCGCCGCGTTCCGCATCCGTGACACAAACCACTGCACCCGCTTGGGATCGCCACCGGCCGCGATGTTGAGATACTGCTGGGCTTGGGCATCGCTGGGATTGCAAAAGCGCTGAATCCAGCCCGCTTCAGACCGGCGCAAAAAGTCCACCGTCAAGCCCTGAGTTTCAAAAATCAGCGACACGGGCAAGGCCGCGTTCGGTAGCCCCAGGGTGCCAAAGCCCGCCACCTTGCCGCCCCCGGCCGCCTGCAACAGCCAAGCATTCACGGTGGAGTCGATGAACTGCTTGCCACGGAAGGTGTCGCCATCGTCGGTGCGGATCGCCACCAGTCGGTTGCCGTCCTTGATCGCTTGGGCAATTTTGGCGCGATCGACAATTTGCACCCCCGCTTCACTGAGCATTTCCCGCAAGGCCCGATCGCCCCGTCGCCAGTCGAGACCCACCTCGACCACGCCCGCCCGCTGCAAAAATTCTTGATAGATCGCCGCCGGATCGCCGTAGAGACCCATGCCATGTTGTTGACGCAGGCTGGGAGCCAAATGGGTGCGATCGAGGTAGCACAGTTGCCCGCGAATTAGGTGGCCGCCCACGCCGTAGCTGGTGTCACCCGCCGTCAACAACAACACTCGCGCCGGTTTACCCGCTCGCGCTCGATATTCCCGCGCCGCCGCCACCAAGGCCAACACGCCCGGTACTTCGTCGCCGTAGCCAATGATGTCGTAGTCCTGGGTGACAGCACCGGGAGCCGCGTCGGCGATCGGTTGATGCAGCCGACTCACGGGCGTGGCGGCCGAGGCGGCCGGAGAGACTTGGGTCATAGCATTTGCACCGAGGAAGTAATGTGAGGGGCGATCGCTCGTTGGGATCAGGGGGAGCCAGGGTAGCCACCGGGTGCGACTACCGGGCGCGATCGCGCAAATCTAGTCTAGTCTCCGGATCCCAGCACCGTGCTTCCGCAGTCATTCCGAACATCCCCCACCGGCACATTGCTGTCCAACGTAATCCCCTACCATTCCTTACGTTGTTCAATTAACACGTTGTTCAATTAACCGGGTTTATCCGTGCGATTGATCGAATGATTGGGCACCATGCCACCGGACAAAACAGACTAAATAGAGCAATCCCATCACCGCGCCGCCATAAATAAGCCCGATCGACAATGGCGTGGTAAATCGATAATCGGGATGGTGCTCAAACAGTTTGTGCAGGCCCGCATGAACGATCAAAAAGGCACTCAGACCCACCCGAGTGCGATCGCAAACCACTGGATTTTGGTGGGCAATCCCCGCCAGCAAAAGAGCGACTAGCGGAATATGGGCAATCGTGAATATCACGAATCCCAGATCATCAGGCAATAATGATAGTCCAGGAAAAATCCGCCATTCAGCCTTGTCAATGGCATCTAATTCATGGGTCATCAAGCAGGCATAACCCCCATAGAATATCCATCGCTGAATTAATGGCTGACTCGGATCACCCGCAAACTGCATAGAAGTCCTTGATCAATTGGTTTTTGCTTGAATATCAATACGATATGCTGTCCAGGCACTGGGATCGGTCTTGAGCAGTACAGCAGCTTGTAGGGTGGGCAATGCCCACCGACTAACAGCTTCATAGCATCTGCGATCTGATGTACTAATCGTTTGAGGTAAAAGCTGTATGCTTTTCAGGCACTGGGATCGGTCTTGAGCAGGCTGGCTCACAGGTTGCCTAAAAACTGATCAGTGACCCTGAGCCACGTCGCGCGATCGACCCCCATCAGCAACTCATGCCCCGCCCGCGGAAAGGTCACCAATTGCTTTGGCCCTTTGAGGTTTTGCAAAATGCTTTGGACGGCCGATTCTGTAGTCCAGCGATCGCGCCGACCATGCAACACCAAGGTCGGACAGTGCACCCGCCGGGCATAGTCTTCCGGATTGTGGGTAAATCCATTAAATCCATGCTGAAAACCGCCCCAAAATAACACCACCTCAGACACGGGAGAAACCGGCAGCTTCATATCGCGAATGCGACCGCGGGTTGCATCCAACAATCGCGCAAAGGGCAGCTCCAAAATAATGCCATTGGGCTGAATCTTGCCATCAGCAATAGCTTTTAAAATCGCCGCGCTACCCATCGACAATCCATACAAAATTAAGGGGCGGCGATCGCTCGACTGTTGAGCGTAGTTGACCGTGGCCACCACATCCTGGGCTTCCCGAACCCCGATCGTGGTGGTGTAGCCACTCGATCGCCCTGCCCCTCGAAAGTCGATCATGATCACGTCATAGCCCCATTGATGAAACACTTGGGCTGGCTTCAGCAGTTGCCCCTTGTGGCCATCTTTGCCATGAAAGATCAGCACTTGCCCCTTGGCCCGGGGGCGATCGGCCGCCGGAATTGCCCACAGCTCAATCCATTCCGATGCGGATTGGGAAGGGGCGATCGCCTGACCCTGGGGAGAAATACGCTGGGTGCTATAGGGTAGCCCCAGATCCTGGGGGGTTTTGCGGTTGACTCGGCGAGGCTGTCCCAAGCCGATTGTGTTGGGAGCGACCGTGTGGGTGAAGGAATA
>Ga0075157_10002177_pt1 | contig 11516 bp, 9 predicted proteins | sample JI81BgreenDNA_FD_70967 | JGI IMG/M metagenome (GOLD analysis project Ga0075157, IMG submission 70967) | Wastewater effluent complex algal communities from Wisconsin, to seasonally profile nutrient transformation and Carbon sequestration -... | ecosystem: Engineered > WWTP > Effluent > Algae...
TTAGTCGCGCCGTTGGCTTCGAGATTTTCGATCGTCCTGGCTTCGGCTATTTTTATCGTCACCCTCAGCTTTATCCAAACCGGCACAATCGTTACAGCCGGGGCGTTTTTGGGCGCGGGATTCCCCGGAATTGCCGGACTAGGGGCGATCGCCCTGATCGTGCTGCTGCTAGTTTTGGGCGTCACCGGCTTGAGTCTGGGTTTAGCCTTCGCTCTTCCCGGTCACGTAGAATTAATAGCGGTAATTTTTGTTACTAACTTGCCCCTGTTATTTGCCAGCACAGCCCTCGCGCCGCTGTCATTTATGCCAGAGTGGCTGCAAGTTGTGGTGACTCTCAATCCTCTGAGTTATGCGATCGAACCCATCCGCTACCTGTACCTGCACAGCGATTGGTCGCTAGCGAGTGTCGTGATGCAGGCTCCTTGGGGTACTGTCACCTTTGGAGGAGCGCTATTAGTGCTGCTGGCGTTTGATTTGGTGGCGCTGCTGAGCATTCAACCGCTGCTGCGACGCCGGTTTGCTTAGGGCGATGTTTCACCTGCACCGTCAATTCTAGGATGCCTTTCGTCCTGTCAACTTAAGCTAAAACCGATAGTCCGTCAGGGGTTGAAACAACAGCCTCCAAGCGAAAGTCCTCTTGCATAGGACTAATGACTTCTTCAGTCCTCTTTCAGAGGACTTTCGCTATGAGACAGGGAATTCATTCCCTGGCGGACTGCCGGGTAAGCGATAGGACTAATGACTTCTTCAGTCCTCTTTCAGAGGACTTTCGCTATGAGACAGGGAATTCATTCCCTGGCGGACTCTTGGGTAAGCGAGAGGACTGGCGGACTAAAAGCTTAAGTTGACACGACGAAAGGCATTGCCCTGTCCTTAGCCCCAGCGAAGTAATATAATATTTAGTCACAAGTCAGAATATTGTTTAGATAGAATTGTTTTTTTGAAGATTCAACTAATAAATGATGAACACCAAAACTTCCAAATCCGGCAAATTGATGATTGGGATTGCTGCAAGCGCGATCGCATCCTGTGCTCTGTTCTCCCCTCAAGCAAGCTTCGCTCAAGCCAGCGGTTTAAATAATGCCCAACCGCTGCAAGACTTTCAAACTCAAGACAATACCGATCCATTTTCCGGCGACAGCAACGGAAGCGCAATCTTGGATTTAATTCACAGATCCAGATTGGGAGGCGGCCGCAGCATGGAAGAATTTACTACCGAACAGCGCCAAAATTTAAACGATGCGGCCGCAGAATTTCGGAACAAACAGCGCCTACTACTGGAAAAGCAAGCAGTACCTACACCAGGGGCGATCGCACCTACAGAAATTACCGCCCCTGTCCCTTAAATTGATTTCTTAGTCCGCGAAGGCGGACTTCGTTTGTCTAGCAGCGGTTTCAACCGCCAAGTTTTAATCTTTATTTATTAGTCCGCGAAGGCGGACTTCGTTTGTCTAGCAGCGGTTTCAACCGCCGAACGATCTAAAAACCATCCCCCTTAATCCCGTTCCAACCACGCCCGCATTTTACCCGGATTAAGCAAACCGTAAGGATCGACCAACTCTTTAAACTGCAACTGTTCCACATTAATACTTTTCATCCCTCCATCTTCCAATATATAAGTGTGAGGATTAGCAATCAGTGCGCCTTGCTCTTCATGATAGCGAATAATTTCATTGAGCCGTGATTCCGTAGTGTAGCGAACTATTTGCAAAGCCGCAGCGATCGCCCTGCCATTCATCCGCAAAAACTCCAAGTGCATCATCACCTCATCCCCATAATAATTATACAGTTCCTCAATCAATTTCAAACCTTTATCTGCGGGAAAAAGCGTCTGCAAATAAGTCAGAGACGGGTCAGCGCTGCGAGCGTGTAGAGTTGTATGATTCCAAGTAAATTCAGCAATGGCTGCACCTTTGCTCGCTGCTTGCGCGTTTTTTTGATAGCAAATTGTGCCGCCATATTCGCGCACCAAATCTTGCAGCGGTTCCAGACAAGATTCAGCTACCATTAACAAAGCGCAGTGCTTACCTTCAGGAATCTCCTCGCGAAAAGCAGCAAAATAAGCAGGAATCGGCCAAGCACAAACACAAATTAGTTTTTTGATAATTCCGTCCGCATCGCCCAAAGCTTGACCGAAGTTAGCCGATGTCATAAAATCGTCAAAAGCGACGATGATTTCCGCCCAAGCATAAGCAGGGGCGAGGGGAATTTCTAACTCAGTAATAATCCCATTTGTGCCGTAAGCGTGATTGACTTTTTGCACTTCATCGCCGCGCAATTCGATGACGCGGGGATCGTCTTCCATTGTAACGACTCGAACGGCATGAAGATTTCCCCGATCGCGCAATTGCCCGTAAGTTATCGAACCAATTCCCCCGCTACCGCCGCCGATAAATCCCCCAATCGTTGCGGTGCGATAGGTTGAGGGAACCATCCGCAATTCCCAACCAGTTTCTCGCGCTTGTTTGTCGAAAACCGACATTTTCACCCCTGGTTCTACGCAAGCTAAACCCGGTTTTATCCAGCGGATACTGTTCATTTTGCTGGTATCTAAAATGACGCCGCCCTTGAGGGGAATACACTGCCCGTAATTGCCCGTTCCTGCACCTCTAACAGTTAGCGGAATTTTGGATTTGACGCAGGCTGCAGCAATCCGCAAAACTTCGGCTTCGCTGGCGGGACGAACTACTAAATCTCCTGTTTTATCACTTAAGAGAGGTTGCAAAACAGGACTGAAGTGATAATAGTCTTGAGATAGCTTGACAACTTGCGCGCGATCGCTAATTATTTCGATTCCCGATAGTTCCGAAGAAAAAGCATCCCAGTCAATACTTTGAATCGCAGTTGCAGTCATTTTGTTTCCTCAATCCTGACAGTATTATATATTTTATAAAAGCCAGTAGGGTGCGTTAGACGCAAACCCTAATTATTTCGCGCACATCCTCAGCCTGACGCACCTTACAAGTCGATTGAATCGCGACAATTGCCTCCAAGACTGCTTTTTTCAATTAACAAATCCCCCAAACACCGCCATACCGTAGTATTTCCAAGGCACTGCAACAGTGTCAAATCTAGCTTTTACCAGCATTTCCAACTGTGCCGAAAGTGTAGCTAGGCGATCGGGATTAGAATATCCGTAAGAGACACTCTTCCCCACATTTGCGCGAATTTGTGCTAAGGTTTCTCCCTGATTTAGCGCCCAATCTTCTCGCGCCGCTTGATAAATATCTTTCATTGCTGCTGATTCTGCTAAAAGAGGATCTGCATTCCAAAAACAGCCACCAGCATTTAAACTTTCGCGAATCCGTTGAAACAATTTTAACTTAATGTCATCCTCAAGATGGTGAATTGCCAGAGATGAAATGCAAGCATTGAATTTATCGCCCAAGCCTGAGAAATTTGGATTGTTTGCCCATTCTCCAAAATCCATTTCTATGCCAGTCCACCGGGCTGCGTATCCTGCAGACTCAATTTTGGCGCGGGCAAAATCAAGCATTCGCGGCGAGTAATCGACAGCAACTATTTCCGCAGACGGATAGAGTTTGAGAACTTTTAAAGTGAGTTCCCCCGTACCGCAGCCGAGTTCTAAAATGCGGTGGTTTGTGTTAGCAATGCAGCCTGCTACTACATCCAGCATTTCGTCATACTTAGGTAAAAGTCGCCGAATGCCTGTATCAAAATTGGCAGTATTGACGAAAACTTCTCCCGGCAAAATTTCGTTGCGCGCAGGTGAGGCAGTAGAGTCAGAATTCACGATCGTCAACCATAGACTACAATTGCTATCCTAACTGAAATAGAGCAAAAAGTGCGGAAGTAGGGACAAGCCACTGCCCTGTCCTTACCCGATCATCTGTACTTCACTCAACACAAAACCGCTATATAGTTATGCGTATTTTTACGGATAAGCCAAACACTCGTGGTAAACAATAATTAACCGAAAGCATCCACGATACCCGCCACGTGATTCATCTGTCCAGAAATAAAAAACCTGTATCCGATGAAACTTGCCGAACGTATTTATCTCGCGCAAGTCAATGCTTCAATTCTTTAATGTAAAATCAAAAATCAAAAATCAAAAATCGATTGACCCTCCGTTACAGCCAGAGAGTCTTGCTTTACCCCGGACGCCAGCAAAACACTTTGAACAAGCAGTGTTATGTTAGTAGTGAATAAATTGAAATAAAGATTAAACCTCAGACTTGAGGATACCATGCGCCAATTGATTTCTCGCAGTCGGGCTGCCATCAGCCAATTAGTTTACAAACAAATTCTCCTTGCTTTGACAATTTTATCTGGTGTCGGCGTAGGGAGAGCGATGGCAAGTATGTCTGAGCTTTCCTCCATCCTAACGGGATTGCAGGCGCGATTCAAGTCACACAATCAACTTACGATATCTTGCAAAATAAGTATCTGTTTGAAAACAGAGGAATTATTCACATCAAAGGCAAGGGCTATATGAATACTTATCTGCTTGCAGGCAGGCTAGTCAGCGCCGTTTCGGTTTAATTTGTTTATTATATTATGAAGGGGTCTGCTAGTTAGTCGAGAGCGATCAGTCATTAGTCAGCAGCAAGCAGCCAAGAACTAACAGTTAGTCGCTGCTGACTGCTGACGGCGGACTATTACAGGAATTACACAGGGGATGTGAGAACCCGGTTTCTGCGCGGTTGCTTCGTTGACAACCCAAAATTGATTACCAGAAACCCGGTTTTTTTCCTATGTCCTACATTAGCCATTTGCCAAATAGTAAATTTTATGCCCTTGCCGATTTTATCATTCTTGAAATTTTTCCAATCTCGCTTGTCTAGGCAAATAGCTTTGTGGGTATTTGCTAGCATTCTTGTCATAGAAGGAATTATTTTAGTTCCCTCTTATTTTCGACGAGAAAATGAACTTTTAAGCCAACTGGAACAGGTATCTCGGGCGACTGTTGATTCCCTAGAGTTTGTGCTCCAACAAGATATTTCCGATCGCACTTTATTGCAAGAAGAAGTAAAAAATATTACTAAGGATTCTCAAGTAGTCTTAGGACTATCTATTTACCAAACTAACGGTGAACTAATATATACACTTGGCGAACCCCCAGAAATCAGTTTAGAGCAACTAAAAGAATCTCGCATAGTTCACAATCACAATTTCGATGGCAAGAGGTACGATATTGCTTGGACGGAGCGACATTTGGGAGGCGATTACATCTTAATTGTTCGCCACGATGCTTCCACAGTCCAGCCGGAACTCTACGCATTTATCGGACGGATTGCTGTTCTAGTCATCATTATATCAGCCTTTGTCACTTCTGTGACTATGTTGTTTTTAGGGCTGACAGTAATTTCACCTATCTTGAGATTGCGCGATGACTTGATCGCTGCTGGAGACGCTTTGAGCAAAGATCGAGAACAACCTGATTTCTACTCTCTGTCTGTCAAGCGGGATGACGAGTTGGGAGAACTCATGGTCGCCTTCAATCAAATGTTTCACCGAGTATACCAGGAAATTGCACAGCGGAAACAAGCTGAGGAAGTATTGCGCGCCGAACAAGAAAAGTCGGAACGTTTATTACTAAATATATTACCAGTAATGATTGCCGATCGCCTAAAACAAGGTCAGATAAATATTGCGGACGGATTTGCCGAAGTTACGGTTTTGTTTGCTGATATTGTGGGCTTTACCGAAATATCTTCGCGCACATCTCCTGAAGAATTAGTCGAGTTGCTTAACAAAATATTTTCATCTTTCGATCGCTTAAGCGAACAATACGGCTTAGAAAAAATTAAGACGATCGGCGACAATTATATGGTAGCAGGCGGTTTGCCGCTTCCCTGTACAAATCACGCCGAATCTATTGCCGAAATGGCCCTGGAAATGCAGCAAGAAATTATGAAATTCCGCGACGAATGCGGTAAACCTCTCAATATCCGCATTGGCATTAATACTGGGCCTGTTGTAGCAGGTGTCATCGGCACTAAAAAGTTTATTTACGATTTGTGGGGAGATGCTGTAAATACAGCAAGCCGCATGGAATCTCAGGGACTTCCGGGTAAAATTCAAGTTAGCAACTCAACTTATGAATTGCTGTGCGATAAGTATTTGTTGGAAAAGCGCGGTAAAATTAATGTTAAAGGCAAAGGAGCTATGACAACTTATTTGCTGAAAGGTAGAAAATTGTAACTGACAATTTTAACCATCGCCCGCGAATAAGTGAGATGGCGGCAGACGTTACAGCGCAGCCGCCCTCGACACCAAACTAGATTTTTTTTTAACGAACCGCGAAGACGCTAAGGACAGGTAGGAAGAGAAGAAGAAATAATCAAAAATAAAAAGTTCATAAGGTCGTTATTATTGCTATATTAAAAGGCAGGTTAATATTAGTAATCGGGGCAAAAATGACTGCGAATCAGGAACAGAATTCTTCAAATTCACCGATTTGGCAGCCCTTCACGCAAATGAAAACGGCTGCCCCGCCACTGAAGGTAATTCGCGGCAAAGGAGCGGTGCTGGAATTAGCAGACGGGCGGCAAATTCTCGACTGCATTTCTAGTTGGTGGGTGACAGTTCACGGGCACAGCCATCCGGTTCTCGCTGAGGCTCTTTACGAACAAGCCCAAAAGTTAGAACACGTAATTTTTGCCGGATTTACTCACGAACCTGCCCAGAAACTTGCGAATAAATTGCTAACTCATACGCCTGCTTCTTTAACGCGGATTTTCTTTTCTGATAACGGCTCGACTGCTGTTGAAGTTGCTCTGAAAATGGCATTTCAATATTGGCAAAATATCGGAGAAACTAATCGCACTAGCTTTATTAGTTTTGAGGGAGGTTATCACGGCGATACTGTGGGCGCGATGTCGGCTGGCAGAAGTTCGCTGTGGTGGGAATCTTTTGCACCTTTAATGTTTGCTGGGGATGTTGTTCCTTTTCCCGCGACTTTTAACGGCGATGAGGAGGTGGAAAGCAAGGAGGCGGCGAGTTTAGAGAAGTTGGAGTTTTTGTTAAAGCAGGGCGGCTATGCGGGAATTTTTATCGAACCTTTGGTGCAAGGTTCTGGGGGGATGCGAATGTGCCGCCCTGAGTTTTTGCAGGCGATCGCACAACTTGCCCGCCAGTTTAATGTATTGTTGATTTACGATGAAGTAATGACGGGTTTTGGGCGCACGGGCGAACTGTTTGCCTCGGTTAAATCTGCAACTTCACCGGATATCCTGTGTTTGTCTAAAGGATTGTCTGGTGGCTGTTTGCCAATTGCTGTCACAATGGCATCGGAGGATATTTATCAAGCTTTCTGGCGAGATGAATGGGACAAAGCTTTTTTTCACGGTCATTCTTACACCGGAAATCCCTTAGCTTGTGCGGTGAGTGTAGCATCCTTGGAGCTTTTGGAGCAAAACCCAAATGTGTATCAAGGGATGGAAAAACTCCACCACAAATATCTGAATCAATGGCTGAGAAATCATCCTAAACTAGAACGGATTCGGACTTGTGGCACCATCGTAGCAATGGATGTGAAAACGGAAAGCGATTCCGGTTATTTTAATGACATTGCTCCTGTATTGAAAGCCAGATTTCTCGAAGCGGGGTTTTTGCTCCGCCCCTTGGGAAATACGCTTTACTTGATGCCTCCCTACTGCATTTCTCCTGATGAACTAGAATCGATTTATCGGGTGATTCGTCAGGTTTTGGATACTCTGTAAACCCTTTAATTTTAGTAATGAATTTACCCAATTGGAACGATTTGGCTGACGACGCGCTGGCGGGCAAATGTCTCTCTCGCGAGCAATCTTTAGCCGTATTGCGCGCACCGGATGAGGTTTTGCTGGAACAACTAAACGCAGCTTATCGGGTGCGCCGCCACTACTGGGGAAACCGAGTCAGGCTGCACTATTTGTTAAATGCTCAAAGTGGCCTTTGTCCTGAAGATTGCCATTATTGTTCTCAGTCAAAAATTTCGACTGCGGAAATTGAGAAATATCCGCTTTTAGCTAAGGAGAAAATTCTGGATGCGGCCCAACGCGCCGCAGATTTAAAAGCAGGTACGTTTTGTTTGGTGATTTCGGGCCGCCAACCTAGCGCATCTACTTTCGATCGCGTTTTGGATGCTGTTGAGACTGTGAAGGCAAATTATAACCTGAAAATTTGTGCTTGTTTGGGATTGTTGAGCGAGGAACAAACTCATCGTTTGGCTAAAGCTGGAGTCGATCGCGTAAATCACAATCTCAATACTTCCGAATCATATCACTCGGACATTTGCACGACTCACACTTTTGGCGATCGGGTGGAAACCGTCGAACACGTAAAAGCAGCGGGTATCACAACTTGTTCCGGCGGAATTTTGGGGATGGGCGAATCGGATGATGATGCGATCGATTTAGCACTTTCGCTTCGCAACTTGGGCGTTACTAGCGTGCCGGTCAACTTTTTCATTCCAATTCCCGGAACGCCATTTGCAGAGGTGAACAGGTTAAATCCCCGCCAATGTTTGCGAATTCTCTGTTTGTTCCGATTTTTGCTTCCCAGTCAAGAAATTCGGATTGCTGGGGGACGAGAAGTGCATTTGCGATCGCTGCAACCTCTCGGCCTTTACCCTGCTAATTCTATCTTTGTTGGCGATTATCTGACAACTCCCGGACAAGCTGCCCATCAAGATTGGGACATGATTCGAGATGCGGGATTTGCGATCGAATCCCCCGAAGGTTCTCTCTTAGAAGTTGATTCAGCAGTTACCAAATCCGAACAAAAAACCCTGGCTGTGTAACTCTTACACCAGTTTTCAATCAGATGAAATAGAGTAGGACACGGCACTGCCGTGTCCCTACCCAATATCTATATTTCATGTTTACGCATGGGCGGATAAAAACCGGATTTCTGAGGTAGCAAATGCGTCAGCCGTAAGGAATGAAAAATAAATAACTTAATGGTATCCGCTCAATAAATCGGGGTAACAGTAAAAAAAGAAGGTTCACAATCTAGGCACAGCACATTGGTAACAAGTTAAGCTTGTATGGCAGTTGTCAAGGGGGTTTGAGAAGATGTTTCAAAGAAATATCGATCGGAGCCTCGCTGTCGATCAGGGAAAGGTGCAAAAATTAACTTAACATTGGGCTTTCGTTGAGATTTAACAATACCTAAATCTCGATTTTCACTGTAGTTTAGACTAAAAAATGAGCGCAGCTAAAAGTAGCCACCTTTGAATCTCAGGCAAGCTGTTGCTCAAAAACTCAAAAAGTAGAAGATTAAATAGCTAATCTTGAAGACTTTTTACGTCGAGAAACCCGTTTTTTAACGGTGGGATAGCACGGTGCCTTAGTTCGTACCCTTCCTTTTTCCCAACCGGGGGATTTTCCCCTATGTTTAGGGATTTTTGTTGGAGTCCCAATGTCAACCAAAAGCGAAAACATTGATTGGGCAACACGTCCAGGGGTTAAATTGATAGTAGCAGATTGCCTGCAGAAGTCTATTCTCGATTACTAAATCTCTGGCCAGCCAGAGTTGCCAACTCATCAATGGCATTAAATCACTCCAACGCTCGGATTGTTCAGGGGTTCTCAAATTAGGCAATGTCCAATGCAATCGTTGCTTCGCAAATCGATACCAATGATCGACTCCAAAGCGTCGCAAATATTTAAACCAAACAGTTTCTAAAGGTAGAGTTCGTTCTCCCACCCAAGCTAACCATAAGGGTGGAAATGGTTGACCGTTTGACATGGGCTTCATTCTTTCAACGAGGATTAAATTGACTTTTTGTTCAGGGGCACGATAAAAATGTAAGTCAATCCATTGTCTGACTCGGACTTGTCCCAACTCTGGATCTTCGTCAATTTCAATCGCAGTATCCGCTTCAGGCCATGTGGTTGGGTCATTGAGTCTCATTTTTTGCCCGTGCTTGTGCGGTCTACCACGACCACTATAGGCTGGTGGTGCTGACCATAAGCAGGCATTTTTTCGGACTCTGATTAAGCAATCAGCTTGAATATCTGCTTGTGCTAAAACCCAGGTTGCATTGCCATATTCTCGATCTAAAACTGCTAAAACTGGGTTGACACTATGTTCACAGACAAGTTTGAGTTGAGAAGCTGCTTGAAGTATGGGTGAAGACCCACTACTAATTCTTTCATGGAGCAGGGGTAATGCCCAACTTCCTTCTGCTTCGGGTAGTTAGAGTCGATAGGGGCATTTCTACCCCTACCTCTCCTTCAGAACGGAACGTGAAACTTTCGCTTCATTCCGCTCCTTGATATCTTCACCCTTTTTATGGGTACAATTTAAAACGGGTTATCATTGTAGCCCTTGAAGGAGCCATCATTTTCCGTTTTTGTGTCGTGACAATGTTTGTGTAGAAGTTGGAGGTTTATATATTCATCCTTACCACTTAGGGAGCGGGGTTGGACATGATCAACTTCTACAGTGTCTGTAGGTGTGAAGTACAAACCACAGTGGGTACATTTACCTTTTTGTTTTTTAAGAAGTGTTGCCACTCTCGTTGGTGTTTCAGGGTATTCTCCGCGTCTTTTGCTCCAGTAAATCCAGTCGCCATTATAGGGTGTTGAGTTGCCTTTTACTTTTGCGTGCCTCACTATTGGCGTTGCTGAGTGTTGGGATAACTCTAAACCGTCTTCTGTGCTGAAACACCAATTTCGGTCGCCTACTGTACGCCAGTATTTGTCTTTGTTGATGCTACCTTTTCCCCGTCGTTTTGCCCAGGCTCTTAATTTGTCGTAAGTAAGGTTATCTACTTTTCCAAATATTTCCTTACTTACTACTGTAGAGTAATAATTTGACCAACCCCTAATTATTGGATTCAGCCGACTAATTAAAGCAGCTTGTGGGGCGGTATTATGAATGTTTATTACTTCAGCTATTCGTGAGAGATGAGCTTTAATTTTTGGCTGTGAAGGGGTGATTAACGTCTTAAACCCTAGTGGTATTCCATTTGTACTTCTGGCACTTCGGTAGTTACCTACCTTATGTTGTTGTATGTGGAACCCTAGAAACTCAAACCCAACATTTCCATTGTATTCATTGAGGGTGTGGGTTAATTTTGTTTTACTTGGCTTTAATTCTAAGCCAATGTCACCTAACCATTCCGCAATTATCTGATGACAGGTTGTTACCACGTCAATGTCTTTGTGCATTATCACAAAGTCATCGGCGTATCGGATTAAGCTTAGGGATGCTCGTTTATCTCTCTTATTGATACCTAAGTATCCTTTTGTTAGCGTTTCCGCATATTGCTTAACCCGTTCTTCCATTCCGTGAAGGGCTATGTTAGCCAATAGCGGGGAAATGACCCCTCCTTGTGGCGTACCTTTGTCGGTCGGAAAGATTTCACCTTGGTCTAATACCCCGCTTTTAAGCCACGACTTAATTTGTTTTCTCAGTCGCGGATAGGTATTGATTTTGTCAAGTAATGCTTTGTGATTAATGCGGTCAAAGCATTTGGCAATATCAGCGTCCAGCACGTATTTAGCTTTATATCTGATACTGTCAAAGATAGCTCCTATTGCATCGTGACACGACCTACC
>Ga0075157_10002178_pt1 | contig 11515 bp, 6 predicted proteins | sample JI81BgreenDNA_FD_70967 | JGI IMG/M metagenome (GOLD analysis project Ga0075157, IMG submission 70967) | Wastewater effluent complex algal communities from Wisconsin, to seasonally profile nutrient transformation and Carbon sequestration -... | ecosystem: Engineered > WWTP > Effluent > Algae...
CTAAACTTCCGGTAATGGCGCAATTTTTAGCTTTCGCCAAATGTTGAATCCAAGAAACGGTTTCGCCTTGCATGGTTTCGGCAACAGCTTTTGGGTTCATCGTAAAACCAGTCGAAAACATTTCGGGCAAGACAATCAAATCAACGTCTTCCATAAAACCAGTGATTTTTTGTGCCAAATGACTTCGGTTTTCGGTTGGGTTTTCCCAAATTAAGGAAGTTTGGATTAGTGCTGTTTTCATTTGTTATGTTTGATAAACCCTGTCAGAGTTTTGAACTCTGACAGGGTTGAAAAGATTTATTTAATTGTTATTTCATCAATAAAAATAAAAGCATCGCCATCAAAAGGAAAACCTAAATGCCATTCTGGAAGTTTTCCAAGATTGTATGCTTTCACTTTTATGTATCTTGCATTGATTGATTTTGATGAAGTGAAATTGAAATCTTTAATGGTATTTTCATCTTTTTTTGGATCAACATCATTTGCAATTGATGTGATTAATGTAAAATTGACATTATCTGTCGAACTATAATATTCCACTTTTGTTGGCATCATAATCCACGAACGTTGGTCTTGTAGAAAAGTTGCGCTGAAATTGGATACATTTTTATTAGATTGCAAATCAACAATAGCTTCAAAATCTTGACTTTGATAACCTTGCCAATCGCCTTTTCTCCAGTTGGTTGTTCCGTTAATTCCGTCTAATAAACCGTCATTTCCACCAGCATGATATTGCGGATTGTATTTGGATTTTATGTCGATGGTGTAATTGTTTGGTTTTTTGTAGAATGTTGCGGAAACACGTTCGCTTCCGCCAAGTCCAGCTTCTAAATCCACAACAGAATAAGCTATTACAGTTGACGTTTTATCAATTTCAAAAGGTTCGCTATAAACTCTAAAATCAGATTTTTTTTGAGTTTCGTCTTCAACTTTATATTTTATTGAATATGGTCTGTAATTCTTATCAAAATTATCATTTGCCATTGATATCAATAGCTTATTCTTAAACGATTTACTTTCCGCTTCAATTACTGGAACTGGAATTATAATTTCACCTGAGTTATTATTTTCAGCTTTTGCTAAAACTTCTTTTAAATAACCTTTCAATCCTTTTTTAGTAATGGTAAGTTGTTCTTTGCTTTCAAAATTAATTGTTGCTTTTTCAAAATATGGTGTCGTTTTTGTCCATTCACCACTTCCTGGAGTTACTGAATAAAATCCTAAAGAACTCAACACATACCAAGCGCTCATTTGTCCGCAGTCTTCGTTTCCAATTAATCCATCAGGTGTATTTTTATAGAAATTATTTAAAATGTAATGTACTTTTTCGGTGGTTTTTTCTGGTTTTCCAATATAATTATACAAATACGCCATGTGATGACTTGGTTCGTTTCCATGTGCATATTGACCAATTAATCCTGTAACGTCAACTTGTTCGCGACCGGTTGTTTTGCTTTCAGAATTGAACATTTCGTCTAGTTTGGCTTCAAATTTTTCGTTTCCGCCATACGCTTCGATCATTCCAGGAATATCTTGTGGCACAAAAAAGGAATATTGCCACGCATTACCTTCGGTAAAATTATTGTTGATTTCTTTTGGATCAAAAGGTTTATCCCAACCACCATTTTTCTTTGGACGCATAAAACCAGTGTTCCAATCGAAGATGTTTTTCCAGTTTTGAGAACGTTTCATGAAATACTCAAAATCTTCTTTCTTGTTCAAAAGCAACGCCATTTGTGCAATACACCAGTCGTCGTAAGCATATTCTACCGTTTTGGAAACACTTTCGTGTTCGTCATCCATTGAAATAAATCCTTGTCTTTTATAAGCATCCAAACCTAAATGGTCTAACATTGCCGAATGTTTTGCGGCTTCGAATGCCTTTTCATAATCAAAACCAGTAATTCCTTTCGCCATAGCATCAGCCATAACCGAAACCGAATGATAACCAATCATACAATCAGTTTCGTTAGAAGCCAATTCCCAAACGGGTAATCTTCCGCCTTGTTCGTATTGTTTCAGAAAAGTATTGATGAAATCAGCAGTTCGTTTTTTATCAATCAAAGTATATAACGGATGTGCGGCACGAAATGTATCCCAAAGCGAGAAAACCGAATAGTAATCAAATCCTTCGGCAACATGAATTTTGTTATCGCGACCACGATATTTTCCGTCGATGTCTTGCGCAATATTCGGCTGAACCATCGTGTGATATAAAGCGGTGTAGAAAATCGCTAACTTGTCTTTATTGGTTTCTGTAATTTCAATTTTTGATAATTGTTTGTCCCAAAGTTGTTCGGCATTTTGCTTAACTTTTTCAAAATCCCAATGTTTGATTTCGGAACTGTTTAATTTTGCTCCTTCATAACTGGTTGGCGAAAGCGACACTTTTACGAGTATTTTTTCGCCTTTTTTTACTTGCTTTGAAAAACTAATAGCTACTTCCGAACCTTTATAAAATAATTCAAGTTTTGAATCTCCTTTCGATTTACTAATTTTCATCGGAACGTTAAATTCAATTCTTGCATAAACATATTGATCTTTTGCCCAAGCTTCACTTCTTCTCAGAATTTCAATTGTTTTATTGTCAATAATTTTTACATCGCCGTATAATAACTTATCGCGATGATTCAAGTCTAAAATGATGTTTGCTTGACCAATTTGATTAAACGTATATTCATGAAAACCAACTCGAGTTGAAGTTGTTAAACGTACGTCAATATTGTGTTTGTCTAATTTTACGCTATAAAATCCGGCGGAAGCTTTTTCATTTTGATGCGAAAATGTAGAAGAATAGATTTTATTGTCAAATGACGGTTCGCCCATTGTTGGCATCAGCATGATGTCGCCATAATCGCTGCAACCTGTTCCGTTTAAATGCGTGTGTGAAAATCCGTAAATCGTTTTATCCGAATAATGATAACCTGAACAACCATCCCAACTGCCGTCAATTCGAGTATCAGGCGAAAGTTGCACCATTCCAAATGGAACCGTTGCGCCAGGATAGGTATGTCCGTGACCATCAGTTCCAATGAACGGATTGACATTTTTTGTAAGTTCTTGTGAAAATGTTGTGGTGGAAATGAAAAGTATTCCAAAAAGTATATTCCTCATTTAATAGATATTAATTTTTTATAAAATTGAGATTTTTTTTGGGAATACAATTTTAATTATATCTTATCCCTCTATTTTGCCAAACAAAACTATTTTAAAAAGATTGTCTCACGTTGAATTATCACATTAAAAGAGATTGAAATGAAGTCATCATTGTTTTAAAAATTTGTATCTACTTTTTTGATTACCGTTTTGAATTTCGATAATATACATTCCAATTTGAAGTGATTCAGTAGAAATTTGCTTATTTACTACAATTCCTTTTTGAACTATTTGACCAAATAAATTAGTAATATGATACTTTACATTTTCGTTAATGTCAGAAAAATTTAAAATATCCCTTGTTGGATTAGGATACAAAAATATTTTTTTGTTTGGTTCATTTGTATTGATATCCAAAAAAGACTCATTAGTTAAGCGAACTAGAGAACGCTCGGTTTCACCTTGAAAACTTTTGAAAGTACCTCCAACGATAAGACCTCCGTTGGGTTGCATATAAAAAACATTAATGTTCCCGTTAAATCCTGTACCAATATCAAATGTTGTGTCTAAAGAGCCATTAGAATTAAATTGTTTAATTCTTTTTTGGTCGATAGTACCTGGAACACCAATAATTATTTTATCATTAGGTAAAATTGCATTTGCGGCAAATCTACCATAAGTATGTGGTGTAAGAGTTGTAAAATTGAATGTTGTGTCAAGACTACCATTGTTGTTCATTCTAAATATTCTGTAATTATTGTTTCCAAATGAATCTGAAATGAGTATAATTTTTCCACTATTATCCATTGACATATATAAATTTTTGTTTTGATGAAAGAATAATGAAGAATCCATTGTAAAGGTTTCATCTAAAACACCGTTATCTAAAACACGGATAACTTTGCTTTTATAAGTATCAACAAGTCCTAAAACTAAAATTTTTCCATCTGGTTGTAAAATAATCTTTGTGATACTTTGAAGAACATTTAATGGTCCAAATGTAAATGTATTATCAAGTGTTCCATCTGCATTTAGTCGTAACAATTTTCGATTAGTATTATTGGTATAATAAACGGTTCCTGCTACTAAAATCTTACCGTCGGGTTGCAAAGCTATTGAAGTACAAGAACCACGTGTTCCGTATGCATTTTCTGAAGACATACTGTTAAAGTTTGTGTCGATACTTCCGTCCAAATTGAGTCTAACTACCGCTCCTAATTTTATGCCATTAACAAATCGTCCATTTGAACCAATTACAATCTTACCATCTGGTTGAGCAAGTATTTCATTTGCTTGCAAATCATTTTCTAAAAAAGTATGCGTTAAAACATTGAACGAAGTGTCTAAACTACCATCCTGATTTAATTGAACTATACGATCTTTTGCAATTCCATTATAAGCTCTAAAAGATCCACCTACAATTATTTTTCCTGAATTAGTTTGGGTAATACATTCTACAGAACCATTAAAACCTCGGCAAATATTATTGAAATTTGGATTTTTTTGTCCATTATTATCAATTCGAACCATATTATCTGTTGCAATATCATTATACGTGTTGAAATGTCCAACCGCAATAATATCGTTTTCTGTTGTATAATGCATTTTATTTATAAAGGTTTGATAAAGTCCATCTGTTTCAGTAGAGGCATTATCTAAACCACCATAAAAAGTTGTATCTAAACTTCCAAATTCATCAAGTCTCAGTATATTATTTATGAAGTTATTATTATATATTTTAAAACTACCACTAATAATTATTTTGCCATCGGGTTGAAGAATAGCTGATGTGACACCTTTGCGAATATTTTCAGAAGTACTACTTAAAGGTATTGTGATATTAAATCCTCTGGAGTTAAATGTAGTATCAATAGTACCATCCAAATTAATTCTTGAAATATCTCGGTAGTTATTTTGCATTATTTTATCATACTTCCCAATGATGATTATCTTTCCATCTGGTTGAACCACAAAATCATTAACAACGGTTCCGCCGCCACTCGAAGCAGGATTTAGATGAACTGTATTCAAAAAAGAAGAGTCTAATGTTCCATCGCTGTTCAGTCTTTTAATACTTGAAAAAAATTGACTAGCAAGCATTATTTTTCCGTTTGGTAACAACTTTATTTTCGAAATAGATATTTCACCTAATGATGGATCTAATGTGAATTCATTGTCGAGAGTTCCATCACTGTTTAGTAAAAACAACGAGTTTTTATAAGTTCCGTTGTAACTTATTAAATCGCCACCAACCAAAATTTTTCCATCAGGTCTTATTTGAACTGTACTGGCAAATGGATAATTAGAATTAACATAGGTGTTAAAACTAGTACCTATGTTAAAGTTAGTGTCTTTTGTTCCATCTGCATTTAATCTTACAATATATTTTGAGGAAGAATTATTAAATGTTGTAAAACTTCCAACTAAAATAATCTTTCCGTCGGGTTGAAGTACAATATCTTTTACTAAACCATTCAATTCAGTATTTAAATTAAATGTTGTATCTAGTGTATTGTCGAGGTTAATTCTTGTAATTTTTGAATAGTTTATGTTTAAAAAATAATTTTCAACTATTATTAATTTTTGATCAGGTTGCAATACCGACAATGAAGGTTTGTTTTCTACATAATATTTATTTGTAGGTAATATGTATGGATTAAATGATGTATCCTTTTCAAAATTTTGAGCTTGTAAAGAAAGACTTAAAAGGAGTATAAAAAGTAGATTTTTTTTCATTTTTCATTTTTTTTACAAATGTATAATTATTTCAATAGAAATAATATGTTAATTTTCAAATCCTTATGTTCAATTAAAAAGGCAAAGTTTTTTTAGAGAAATAATTATGTTCAAAAATGAAAATAATTTACCGTTGAAAGTTTTTAAAGTGAGACAGAAAGTACTAGCTGTTTCTTCAACACATTACTCCTAAAAAACACATCTAGAAAAATGAATTTAATTTTATCATTATCACTAGCTCAAGGTGATTTTTTTGTTATGTAAATTCTCTTTCAAAAGTATGCGTCAGATTAATTACTTATACTGGTTCTTCTATTTGATAAATGCGAAAAATTTACTTTTTATTCCTTTTTTTATTCATTGTTACAAATGACTTGTGATGGTTTCATTGTGTTATTTGAAAACCAAAGTTACTGAAAGCGTTTAATTAAGTTGTAATTCAACCAAAACTGGAAAATGATCGGAAGGAAATTTCAAATTTTTGGCATCGGTTAGCACAGCATGTTTCAGTACTTTAAACGGATTGTTTTTGGATAAAAAGATATAATCGATTCGCTTTGTTGCTGGTTCAAAATATTGAAATGCGTTGAAAGTTCCCGTTGGACCAAATGTTTTTTCTTTGGAAATCGCATAGCTGTCGTCCATTTGTTTGCTGAGATTTACAATTCGTTCTTCGGAAGGTTCAGAGTTGAAATCGCCCATCAGAAAGACAGGATAATTTTTAGTATTCAAACTTTTAATCTTCGATTGGATTAATTGAATAGAATTTGTTCGGGCTAATTCGCCAATATGATCAAAATGTGCATTAATAATCCAGAATGTTTTTTTGGTTTTTTTGTCTTTTAATAATGCATACGTACAAACTCGGTTTAATGCGGCATCCCAACCTTTGGACATTTTTTCTGGAGTTTCTGAAAGCCAAAAGGTGTTTTCTTGTAACAATTCAAATCTGTCTTTTTTGTAAAATATGTTAGAAGATTCGCCTTTTCCGAAGCCATCGCGACCAATTCCAACATAACTGTATTTTGGCAAAGCCGAAGCAATATCGGTTACTTGATGTGGCAATGCTTCTTGAATTCCGAAAATGTCGGGTTCATAAAAAGCTAGTTGTGAAGCCCAGAACTCTTTTCGGTTTGACCATTTGTTTTCACCATCAGATTCGAGGTCTAAACGAATGTTATAGGTCATTAATTTTAGGTTTTGTGCGGAAATAGTAGTAACAAATGTTAGCAGGAAAATAATGTATTTCATAGAAAAGGTTTGATTGTATCAAAAGTATGTAATTGTAAAAACATAGCTATAGATTATTACATCTATATTTATATATTTGAAAAACTTAATTTTAAACATTTTTATGAAAACAAAGCTACTAATTCTTTTGCTTTTTACGGTTAATCTATTCGCACAAGTGAAATTTGAAAGAGGTTATTTTATTGATAGCCAAAATAAAAAAGTAGAATGTCTGATAAAAAACAAGGATTGGATTGGTTCTCCATCTGAAATTGAATACAAACTGACTGAAGAATCACAGATAGAAACTCTTAATTTTAGTCAATTAAATTCATTCCAAATCTATGAAACATCTCATTATTATATTAAATCAGTTTTAAATGTTGATAAGAATATAAGTGGTAATTACAATCCTAAATTAGAAACTATAATTTTAAAAGTTTTAGTAGATGGCAATGCTAAACTATATTATAATGATGCTATTTTCTTTTATCAATTGAATAATTCTGAGATTAAACAGCTTGTTTATAAAAAAGAAATAGATAATTTATCTATAAAAGAAGATAATTTATTTAGAGCTGAACTTTATAACAATTTAAAAACCGCTCAAAATCAAATCGAAATACGAAAACTTGAATATAAAAAAAATGCTTTAATAAAATTTTTTAGCAGTTATAATAAATATATTAATTCAAATAATATAGTTTTTACCAATAAAGAAACAACAGCTAAATTTAACTTTAATATTTTGGCAGGTTTAAATTTTACAAAAGGTAATTTTACTATGTCTGGGTTATACATAAATCCACCCTCATCTGGTGGTGGAATTCAGTTAAAAGATGCAAATCTAGAGTCAAAAAACAAAATTAATATTTTGATAGGTTTTGAGTTAGAAACACTTTTACCTTTTAACAAAAATAAATGGGCAATTTTTATATCGCCAAATTATCAACAAACAAAATATGAGTTATCTAAAGATAATGTAAATCCATTAGGAGCGTTTGGAACTGCATTTTTACATGGTTCTTATTCTTATATTGATATTCCTGTAGGAGTCAGGCATTATTTTAATTTAAATGCAAATTATAAAATATTTTTGGATGGAGCATATAACTTAACATTCTTAACAAGTGTAAAAGAAAGTAGAAGCTTTATAACCAATCAAGGTGATTCATTAAGTTTTAATGATGAATTAAAGTCAAAATCGTTTTCAACATCAATGAGAATAGGGTTAGGATTTAATTATGATAAAAAATATTCTCTATCTTTAAATTATTTCATAGGGAAAAAATTATCAAACATTGATACAGGTTCTTTTTCATTAATAGCCTCATATAAGTTGTTTTAAAAAGGAAGGAACAAAAAAATCACAACAAGTGTTGTGATTTTTTTGTATTTATAAAACTTGAAATATTATTTCAAACTTGCTTTTAAATATTCTCTGTTCATACGAGCGATGTTTTCAAGAGAAATTCCTTTTGGACATTCCACTTCACAAGCTCCAGTATTGGTACAGTTACCAAATCCTTCTTCATCCATTTGGCGAACCATGTTTAAAACACGTTGAGTTGCTTCTACTTTTCCTTGTGGTAACAAAGCATATTGCGAAACTTTTGCTCCAACGAATAGCATAGCCGAACCGTTTTTACACGTTGCCACACATGCACCACAACCGATACATGCTGCTGCTTCAAAAGCTTTATCAGCATCAGGTTTTGGAATTGGAATAGCGTTTGCATCCATTGTTCTTCCTGAAGTATTTACCGAAACGAAACCTCCAGCTTGTTGAATTCTGTCGAAAGAACTTCTGTCAACCACTAAATCTTTGATTACTGGAAAAGCTTTACTTCTCCATGGTTCAACAAAAATAGTATCGCCATCTTTAAACATTCTCATGTGAAGCTGACACGTTGTAATTCCTGTATCTGGTCCGTGCGCACGACCATTGATGAATAACGAACACATTCCGCAGATTCCTTCACGACAATCGTGGTCGAAAGCAATTGGTTCTTTGCGTTCGTTAACTAATTGCTCATTTAATTGGTCTAACATTTCTAGGAAAGAACTATCTGTAGAAACATTATCCAATTTATAATCTTCCATTTTCCCTTTTTCTTTGCCGTTTTTTTGACGCCAAACTTTGAGTTTTATATTGATATTTTTTTTAGAAGCCATAATGTATTTTTTTTGAGTGATTAGTGATAGTAAGTAGTGATTCGCTATAAATTGTATTAAATCCTATTTACCCTTTACTTTTCACTAGTTACTATTTGTAATTTCTTGCCGCTATTTTAATAAACTCATATTTCAATTCTTCTTTGTGAAGTTCTTCTTTAGTAATGTCGTTACCTTTATATTCCCAAGCACCAACAAAAGAGAAGTTTTCATCGTCGCGAAGTGTTTCTCCTTCAGAGTCTTGATATTCTTCACGGAAATGTCCACCACAAGATTCTTTACGTTGCAAAGCATCCATTGCCATTAATTGTCCTAATTCGATAAAATCGGCAACGCGAATTGCTTTTTCTAATTCAGGATTTAATTCATCAGCACTTCCAGGAACGTAAACATCTTTGTAGAATTGTTCTTTTAAAGCAGTAATTTCAGAAATGGCTTCGTTTAATCCTTTTTCATTTCTTGCCATACCCACTTTGTTCCACATGATTAAACCTAATTTTTTATGGAAATAATCAACTGATTTAGAACCGTTGTTGTTTAAGAATTTATCAATGGTAGATTTTACTCTGTTTTCTGCTTCAACGAATTCTGGTAAATCGGTAGAAATTTTTCCAGTACGAATATCATCTGCCAAATAATTAGAAACCGTATAAGGAAGTACAAAATAACCATCTGCCAAACCTTGCATCAAAGCCGAAGCTCCAAGTCTATTTGCACCGTGATCAGAGAAATTAGCTTCACCAGCAACGAAACAACCAGGAATGGTAGATTGTAAATTATAATCAACCCAAACTCCACCCATGGTATAGTGAACCGCTGGGTAAATTTTCATTGGGGTTTCATATGGGTTTTCGTCAGTGATTTTTTGATACATGGTAAACAAGTTACCATATTTTTCTTCTAACCAAGCTTTTCCGAGTTTTGTAATTTCTTCAGCTGAAGGGTTATGATTTCCTTTTGCATAGGCAGCTTGTTTTCCTTTGTTTTGGATTTCGGTAGAGAAATCAAGGTAAACACCTTCATTAGTATCATTGGCTTCGATTCCATAACCTGCATCACAACGTTCTTTTGCTGCTCTTGAAGCTACGTCACGTGGCACAAGATTTCCAAAAGCAGGATATCTTCTTTCTAAGAAATAATCTCTATCTTCTTCAGCTATTTGTGTTGGTTTTAATTTTCCGGCACGAATTGCTTCTGCATCTTCTTTTTTCTTTGGAACCCAAATACGCCCTGAATTTCTTAACGATTCAGACATCAAAGTTAATTTGGATTGATTTGTTCCGTGAACAGGAATACAGGTTGGGTGAATTTGTACAAAACAAGGATTAGCAAATAACGCACCTTGTTTATGTATTTTCCATCCAGCAGTTACGTTACTTCCCATAGCATTTGTTGAAAGGAAATACACGTTTCCATAACCTCCAGAAGCAATGATTACTGCGTGAGCCGAATGTCTTTCTATTTCTCCTGTAACCAAGTTACGAGCGATAATTCCACGAGCTTTTCCGTCAACTTTTACTAAATCCAACATTTCGTGACGGTTGAATTGTTGTACGCGTCCAAGTCCAATTTGTCTTGATAAAGCAGAATATGCTCCAAGTAACAATTGTTGTCCTGTTTGTCCAGCAGCATAAAATGTACGTTGTACTTGCGTTCCACCAAATGAACGGTTGTCAAGCAATCCGCCATAATCACGAGCAAAAGGAACACCTTGAGCCACACATTGGTCAATAATATTTCCTGAAACTTCTGCTAAACGGTGAACGTTTGCCTCGCGAGCTCTATAATCGCCACCTTTGATGGTGTCATAGAATAGTCTGAACGTACTATCACCATCGTTTTGGTAATTTTTTGCCGCGTTGATTCCACCTTGTGCAGCAATGGAATGCGCACGACGTGGAGAGTCTTGGAAGCAAAAAGCTTTTACATTATAACCCATTTCGCCAAGTGAAGCAGCAGCCGAAGCTCCAGCTAAACCTGTTCCAACCACAATAATGTCAATTTTTGGACGGTTGTTTGGTGCTACAAGTTTTAAATGATCTTTATAATCGGTCCATTTCTTTGAAATGTGTCCTTCTGGTATTTTAGAATCTAACTTCATAATATATTCTGATGTTGATTATTTAAGTATAAAGTGTAAGTAAATTGGGATTATTGCAAACAAAATAGGAACAATGATTGCAAATAGTTTTCCAAATAATTTGATTTTTGGTGTCCAAGTTGGGCTATTAAGTCCAATAGATTGGAACGCACTTTGAAAACCGTGAAGCAAATGGAA
>Ga0075157_10002179_pt1 | contig 11511 bp, 13 predicted proteins | sample JI81BgreenDNA_FD_70967 | JGI IMG/M metagenome (GOLD analysis project Ga0075157, IMG submission 70967) | Wastewater effluent complex algal communities from Wisconsin, to seasonally profile nutrient transformation and Carbon sequestration -... | ecosystem: Engineered > WWTP > Effluent > Algae...
GCCCTGCAGGATATCGAGGATGACGCGCTGGCCGGCATCAAGAGCTCGGCCCGCGCGCTGGGCCCGCGCGCCCGCACCGGGGTCGCCGCCTTCTACGCGCTGGCGTTGCTGTTGTGGGGCGCCGCCTTGTGGAAGGCATCAGGCCAGGCGCTGGCGGTGGCTGCCCTGCTGCCGCTTGCCGTGCACCTGGGCTGGCAGGTGCTGCATCTGTCTGATCCCGGCCCCGCCAATGCGCTGCGGCTGTTCCGCGCCAACCGGCTTTCGGGATTGCTGTGGGCGGCAGCCTGCGCAGCGGTTGGAGTGGCCTGAAGGGCAAGCTGCGGGGCGTTGTTGGTTGGGCCCTTCGGCAAGCTGCGGGATGTTGTTTGTTGGGCCCTTCGGCAAGCTGCGGGCCGTTGTTTGTCGGGCCCTTCGGCAAGCTGCGGGTCGTTGTTTGTTGGGCCCTTCGGCAAGCTGCGGGCCGTTGTTTGTTAGGCCCTTCGGCAAGCTGCGGGCCTGCGCCGTGTTGGCAACAGGCCCGCGCGCCCCTGTCTGATCGGTTGGCCCACCCATCACCGACCCCAATGGCAGTCTTTTGCCACCGATGGCCGCCAGCGGATTGCATGAAAGCGACAAAAAGCGCGGCCCGATGCCGCCGTCGGCCGCCCGCCGGCTTTCAGGCGTGACAGGCGGCAACGGCGCTCCTACATCAGGGCCATGCTCTCTCCCGATGACGCCCTCACCCGCCTCGATGCCGCCCTGGCCGCCGCCCGCGCTGCGGGGGCCGATGCCGCCGATGCCGTCTATGTCGGTGATGGTGCCGCCCATGTCTCGGTGCGGCTTGGCAAGCTGGAGGATACCGGCCGTGCCGAGGGCGAGGAGGTGGGCCTGCGCGTGTTCGTCGGGCAGCGTTCGGCCAGCGTGTCGTCTTCCGATCTGTCGCCCGCCGCCCTTGCCGAAGCGGCGGAGCGTGCGGTGGCCATGGCACGGCTGGCCCCGGAAGACCGGTTTGCCGGCCTCGCCCCGGAAGACCGGCTGGCCAAGGGCGAACTGCCCGATCCGGATATCGATGATGCCACCGAAATCGGCGCCGCGGCCCTGAGGGAACGTGCGCTGGCCTGCGAGGATGCGGCCCGCGCCGTTGCCGGTGTCACCAACAGCGAAGGCGCCGGCGCCAGCGCTGGCGTGGTGGTGATGGCGCTGGCCACCTCCACCGGCTTTCGCGGCGCCCGCCGTTCCACCAGCCACGGCCTGTCCGCATCGGTGGTGGCCGGCGCCGGCAGCGACATGCAGCGCGACTATGCCTGGCACAGCGCGCGCTATCTGGCCGATGTGGAAGCCGCCGATGCCATCGGCCGCCGCGCCGGGGAGCGTGCCGTGGCGCGGCTGCACCCGATGAAGCTGGCCTCTGCCGCCATGCCGGTGCTGTTCGATCCGCGCGTGTCGGCCAGCCTGCTGGGCCATCTGGTGGGCGCCATCACCGGCAGCGCCATCGCCCGCGGCACCAGCTTCCTGAAAGATCGGCTGGGGCAGCGCATCCTGCCCGCCGGCCTGTCGGTGATCGATGATCCGCTGCGCCACCGCGGCTTGCGCAGCCGCGCTTTCGATGGCGAGGGGCTGGCCACCGCCCGCACCGCCATCATCGATGATGGCATCCTCACCACCTGGCTGATGGACGTGGCCAGCGCCCGTCAGCTCGGTCTATCGCCCACCGGCCATGCCAGCCGCGGCACCTCCGGCCCGCCCGGAGCCGGCACCAGCAACCTGCATCTGGAGGGCGGCCGCATCGCTCGCGCCGATCTGATTGGCGGGGTGACGCGCGGCGTGCTGGTCACCGAACTGATCGGCATGGGTGTCAACGGCCTCACCGGGGATTACAGCCGGGGTGCCAGCGGCTTCCTGATCGAGAATGGCGAGATTGCCGGCCCGGTGGCGGAAATCACCGTTGCCGGCAACCTGATCGACATGTTCGCCAACATGGTGGCCGCCGATGATCTGGCCTTCCGCCACGCCAGCAACGCGCCCACCCTGCGCATCGACGGGATGACGGTGGCCGGCAGTTGAGCCCCTGGGACACCTCCACCCGCGCCCTTGATCTGGCCCTCGCCGCCGAGATTGCCGACAACGCCGGCCGCATCGCGATGGCGCACTTCCACCGCGACACCAAGGGCTGGCACAAGGCCGACGGCAGCCCGGTGAGCGAGGCCGATCTGGCGGTGAACGCCTATCTGAAGGGCGTCATTGCCGCCGCGCGCCCGGATGATGGCTGGCTGTCGGAAGAAAGCGCCGACAGCGAGGCGCGCCTGGGCAAGCGACGCACCTGGGTGGTCGATCCCATCGATGGCACCCGCGATTTCCTGCGCGGCCGCCCCGGCTGGGCCATTTCGGTGGCGCTGGTGGAAGATGGCGCCGTGAGCGTGGGCGTGCTGGCCGCGCCGGCCCAGCAGCGCCTGTATGTGGCCAGCGCCGGACAGGGAGCGACGCTGAACGGCAAGCGGCTTGCCGTATCGGGCCTCGCCACGCTGGACGGCGTGCGCCTGCCGATCGATGCCGCCAACATCAATGCCGCCTTCTGGCCCAGCCCGTGGCCGGGCACGGCAACGGCCAAGCCCAACAGCCTGGCGCTGCGCATGGCGATGCTGGCCGCGAACGAGGCCGATGCCTGGCTGGAAGGGCGCAGCATCGCGGAATGGGATGTGGCCGCCGCCAGCCTGATCCTGACCGAAGCTGGCGGCGTGCTGACCGACAGGCACGGCGCAGCGCTTTCGTTCAACCGGCCCAGCCCGATCATCCAGGGCATCGCGGCCGCCACCCCGGCCCTGCATGGCGAGGTGCTGCACCGGCTGGACTTCGCGCTGAAGGCCTTTGCCGCCCGCCGCGAGCAGCGCGGCGCGGCCTGACCAAGGGCGGCGTTTTCCAGCACTTCCAACAGGTGCGGCCCCGGCCTGCCGGCCCCACAGTGCACCCACCCCGGGGAGGGATTGCACCTTGCTGCTGAAACGCCGGACGCTGGCGGCCTTTGCCGCGCCCTGCCTGCCCTTGACTGGCGTGGGCCTGCCGCTCGTGGTGTATCTGCCGCCCTATTATGCCGGCACGCTGGGGCTGGACCTGGCGATGACCGGCATATTGTTTTCCGCGGTGCGCTGGATCGATCTGCCGCTGGATGTCGCCTTCGGCCACTGGATTGACCGCACCGACACGAAATGGGGCCGCTTCCGGCCGTGGATGGCAATTTCCTCGCTGTTTCTGGTGCTGGGGCTGGCCATGGTGTTCTTTGCCGAACCGGGCCTGACGCCGCTGCGCGCCTTCCTGGGCCTGTTCCTGCTCTATGGCGGCTTTTCGGCGGCGCAGGTGGCGCACACCAGCTGGGGCCAGGCGCTGACCACCGATTACAACGAACGCAGCCGCATCTTCGGCTGGTGGCAGGGGTTCAACATGCTGGCGCTGATCAGCCTGCTCGCCGTGCCGCCGCTGGCCAACGCGCTCGGCCCGCGCTTTGGCTTTGAAGCCTCGGCCGGGCTGGGCGTGCACGCCATGGGATGGGTGCTGATCCTGCTGGTGCCGCCCACCTTCCTCGCCATCCTGGCCGCGGTGCCGGATCGCGCGTCGGTCCACGCCAGCCCGCACGGCTGGGCCGACATCAAGGCGGCGCTGAAACGGCCATTGCTGCAACGCCTGCTGTTCATCGATCTGTTCGCCAGCCTGCCGCCCGGCTTCGGCGGTGCGCTGCTGATCTTCTTCTTCGAGGCCGCACGCGGCTTTTCGGTGAGCGAGGCGCGCCTGCTGCTGCTGTTCTATTTCGCCGCCGGGCTGATCGGCGCGCCGCTGTGGGGCTGGGTGGCGCGGCGCACATCGAAACACATGGCGGTGGCGATGGCGATCGGCAGTTATGCCGTGCTGCACGCGATGCTGGTGATGATGCCGCCGGGCAGCTTCTGGGTGGCGGCCATGGGCATGGTGCTGGCCGGGCTGCCCGCCGTTGCCCCGCCCTTCCTGGTGCGTGCCATGCTGGCCGATGTCACCGATGCCGAAACGCTGGCCACCGGGCGCAGCAACGCCGGGCTTTATTATGCGGTGCTGGTGGGTGTGCAGAAGCTGGGCTACGCCATCCCGGTGGGGCTGGCCTATATCGTGCTGGACGCCATCGGGTTCGACGCCAAGCTGGGCAGCGCCAACAGCCAATCGGCCATCGATGGGCTGGTGCTGCTGTTCCTGGTGCCGCCCATCGTCGCGGCGCTCATCGCCGCCTGGCTGGCCAAGGGCTGGACCATCGATCGCACCGCACAACAGCGCATCATTGCCGAACTGGAGGGGAAGAACGCCGCATGAAACTCTACAACAGCATCGGGCCAAACCCGCATGTGGTGCGCATGGCCATTGCCGAAAAGGGCATGACCATCGCGATGGAAAACATCGACATCATGGCCAATGCCAACCGCACCGGCGATTACATCACCAAGGTGCCCACCGGCGGCACCCCGGCGCTGGAGCTGGATGACGGGCGCATCCTTTCGGAAATCACCGTGATCGCCGAATATCTGGAAGACGTGCAGCCCACGCCCGCCATCATCGGCACCACGCCCGAAGAACGCGCCGAAACCCGGATGTGGGTGCGTCGCATCGATCTTGGCTATTGCGAGCCGATGGCCAATGGCTTTCGCGCCACCGAAGGCCGGCCGATGTTCGCGCCGCGCTTCAGCCTGGTGTCGGAAGGCGCCGGCGCGGAACTGAAGGCGCTGGCGGCGGAAAAGCTGCTGTGGCTCGATGGCCTGATGAAGGGCGATTTCGTTTGCGGCAACCGCTTCACCCTGGCCGACATCCTGTTGTTCTGCTTCATCGAATTTGGCGCCGCCGTTGGCCAGCCGATGCCGGCCGGCGCGACATGGCTGCCGGCCTGGCGCGAACGGGTGGCGGCGCGGCCATCGGCGAAAGCCTAGATCTCGATCAGGTGATCCGGCAGTTCGTTGGGATTGTCGGCCGGGTGCGGCGGCAGCACGGCGGCCAGCACGTCGCCGGCGTGGGTGATGGCCGCGATCAGGCCATCGGCGGCGCGGCCGGCCTTGATGCCGGCCACCAGCGCGGCCACCGTGTCCCCCCAGTCATCCGGGCCCACCTTTTCGAACACGGCGGTATCGGCAATCACCTCGACGAAATGTTCGGGTTCATCGACATAGATCAGCACGCCGGTGCGCCCCTGCGTGGTGTCGAGCCCGCGGGCGCGGAACTGCGCGGTGGCATCACGGTGCACACGGTCCCGCCGCTGCCCTGACGGGGTGAGCAGCCGGGCCAGCGGCGAGAACTGCACCGCCACCAGCACCGCGAGGAACAGCAGCAGCTGCACCAGCGCAAAGCCCTGCAGCGCGTGATCGATGCGGCTGGTGACATCCTGCGCCGCCCAGTCTGCCGCCAGCACGCCGGGCTGCCAGCCGGCCAGCACGGCAGCGGTCGGCAAGGTGAACGCCGCCAGGGCCGCCGCAGTGAGCGCTGTCGCCGGATAGCGCCGGGCACGCGTGGAGACGATGACCACGATCTCTCCGGCCGTGCGCGCTTCGGCGGCACGGATGGCCGCGGCAATGCGGGCGCGATCGGTTTCGTTGAACAGCATCACCAGCCCCCCGATGCGCCGCCGCCACCGCCAAAGCCGCCGCCGCCCGAAAAGCCGCCACCGCCGCCGAAACCGCCGCCGCCCCAACCACTTCCGCCGCCGCCGCCCCAACTGCCACCAATGCCGGGGCCCCAGATCACCACCGGGCCACGCCGGCGGCCGCGCTTGCCGCCGCTGAAGGCGCCGATCAGCCACAGGATCACGATCACCCAGAAGATCACCGCGATCAACGATGGCCCGCCTTCCTTGCCGCCGCGCGCCTTTGCCGTCTGGGCCGCCGCCACCTGGGCTGCCTGTTCCTCTGGCGGCAGGCCCACCAGCGTGATGATGGCGTCGGCGCCGGCCACGATCCCGGCCGGCATGTCCCCGGCCTTGAACTGCGGGATGATGTTCCGCCGGATGATCGTGGCCGACATGGCATCGGTGAGGACGCCTTCCAGGCCATAGCCCACCTCGATGCGCACCTTGCGTTCACCCGGCGCCACCAGCAGGATGGCGCCGTTGTTCACGTCCTTCTGCCCGATGCCCCACGCCCGCAGCAGGCCAACGCCATAATCCTCGATCTCATAGCCATCGAGGCTGGGAACGGTGGCCACAACCAGCTGCGTGCCATTGCCATCCTCCAGCGCCTTCAGCCGGGCTTCCAGCGCGGCTTCCACATCGGCTGGCAGCACATTGGCCGCATCGGTGACGCGGCCGGTGAGCTTGGGATAGACCGGATCGGCAAAGGCCGGCGCCGCCAGGTTCAGCACCGCCAGCAGCGCGGCCAGCGCGAAGGCCAGCCACGAAAGGCGGCGCAACATCGGATCGTCACGCATCAAACGGCCCTTCCGGCCGCCGTCAGAACGCCACCTCGGGCGCCTTTTCGGCGTTGGCGGTGGTCGCCTTGAACGGCGCGATCGGTTCGGCGCCATAGACCACCTTGGCGGTGATCAGCGACGGGAAGGTGCGGATTTCGGTGTTGTAATCCTGCACGGCCAGATTGTAGTCGCGCCGGGCCACGGCAATGCGGTTTTCCGTGCCTTCCAGCTGGCTCTGCAGGTTCAGGAACTGTTCGTTGGATTTCAGTTCCGGATATTTTTCCACGGTCACCAGCAGCCGGCCCAGCGATTGCGACAGTGCGCCCTGCGCCTGTTCAAAGGCCGCCAGCTGCCCCGGATCCGAAAGCTTGCTCGGGTCCACCGTCACCTGCGTGGCGCTGGCGCGGGCCTTCACCACGCCTTCCAGCACATCCTTTTCCTGGGCGGCAAAGCCCTTCACCGTGGCGACCAGATTGGGGATCAGATCGGCGCGGCGCTGATACTGGTTCTCCACGTCCGCCCACTTGGCCTTCACCGCCTCTTCCTTGGAAGGGATGGTGTTGATGCCGCAGCCCGACAGCAGCAGGGCAGCACCGGCAAGGCCGGCAAGGGCAGTCGTGCGGCGGGTCATGGATTGCATTTTGCAGTCTCCGTCAGGGATTTGCACCGGGCAGTCATTATGGCACAGTGCCAGTGGCATCGTGATGACATCAAGATAATGTCTCTGGCGTGATTTCAAGGGGGAGAGTTTGGTGCTGCAGGAATTCAAGGCCTTCATCGCACGGGGCAACGTGCTGGATCTGGCGGTGGCGGTGATCATCGGCGCCGCGTTTGGCACCATCGTCACCAGCTTCACCGAGGATCTGGTGATGCCGATCATCAGCCTGTTTTCCGGCGGCATGGATTTCACCGGTCTGTTCGTCGTGCTGGGCGAGATCCCGGCCGATTACAAGGGCAGCCCCACCGATTATGAAGCGCTGAAGAAGGCCGGCGTGGCCCTGTTCGGTTATGGCAAGTTCCTCACCGCGCTGATCAATTTCATCATCATTGCCTTCGTGATCTTCCTGATGGTGAAGGCCGCCAACAAGGCGATGGCCCCAGCCCCGGCTGCGCCCGCAGCGCCGCCCGAACCCAGCGCGTCCGAAAAGCTGCTGGCCGAAATCCGCGACGAACTGAAGAAGGGCCGGCCCTGACGGCCCAAGAACCGGGCGGGCCGGTTTGTTGAGCATGTCAGCCTTGATCGCGGCGTTGCCCCTGTGGGCGGTGGCACCGGCGCTGGCCGCCCTGCTCTATTTCGGGGCGGAACTGGGCTATCGCTACCATCGCCGCTTTGCCGGCGATCGCAGCTCGGCCACCGATGAAGGCCAGATGCTGTCCACCGCCCTGCTGGTGCTGGCGCTGCTGTTGGGCTTCACCTTTTCGATGGCGCTGGGCCGATATGATGAACGGCGGCAACTGGTGGTGCAGGAAGCCAACGACATCGGCACGGCCTGGCTGCGCGCCGGGCTTGTGCCCGCGCCGCACGGGGCAGCCCTGCAGGCGGCGCTGGCCGATTATGCCCGCGTGCGCCAAACCAGCCCACTGCCGCACGAGACCGACAGGCTGGCGGCGGCGGCCGCCCTGCGTGATCGGATGTGGCAGGCCACGGCCGCCGCGCAGGCCACGCTGGATGGGCCGCGCGCCACAAGCCTGGTGGCGGCGGTGAACGCGGTGATCGATACCGGCACCCTGCGCGAACGCGCCGTGGCCGCACAGGTGCCGGGTGAAGTGATCGTGATGCTGGTGCTGTTCGCCACCGTGTCGGCATTCCTGCTGGGCTATGTGCTTGACGCGCATGGTGATCGGCACCGCTTCGCCTCGCTGGTGCTGTTCGGGTTGATGGGCCTGACGATGATGTTGATCCTTGATCTGGATCGACCATCCGGCGGCTTCATCCAGATCGATCAGACGGCGATGCGCGATCTGGTGGCCAGCCTTGCGCGGGGGCCTGCATCTGCGCAATGATGCGGCCATGCGCATCATCGTTCCCGCCCTGCTCGTTCTTGCCCTGCTGCCCGGCTGCCGCGAACAGCGCGCGCAACTGGGCCAGGCCATGTCGGGCAAGCCACCGGTGATTGCGGGCAGCCTGGAAGGCGAATGGGTGCTGGCCGATCTGAACGGCGGTGGCGCCCCGGCCGCCGCGATCACGCTGATGTTCGACCCCGGCGATCAGGGCACCAGCCGCGTTGCCGGCAGAAGCGGCTGCAACCGCTTCACCGGCGGCTGGCAGCAGGATGGGCGCACCATCAAGCTGGGCAAGTTTGCCAGCACGATGATGGCCTGCCCGCCGCCGATCATGGAGGTGGAGCGGCGCTTCCTGTCGACGCTGGAGGCGGTGAACAACGTCACCTACACCGAGGCCGGAGAGGCGATCCTGTCTGCCCCCGATGGCCGCAAGCTGCTGCTGCGGCGGCCGCCGAAACCGGCCGAATGAAGGCGTCAGGCGGCTTCGCGCTCGATCGACAGATCGGCCAGCGTGGTGTTGTCGAGGATATTGGCGGTCTGTTCCCGCACCACCAGCATCACCTTGCGGATCACGCAGGTGGTTTCCTCGAAACAGTCGATGCAGCGCTGATAGGCTGAAACCGACACGCACGGCACCAGCGCAACCGGGCCTTCCATCAACCGGATGATCTCGCCAAAACTGATCTGGCTGGCAGGCCTGGCCAGCCGATATCCGCCCGCCTTGCCGCGAAAGCTGTTCACCAGCCCGCCGTGCTTCAATTCCAGCAGGATGGCTTCAAGGAACTTGCGCGGCAGCTTCTGATCGGCGGCAATGGCCGAAATCGGCACGGGTGCCATGCCGCCCTGCCGGGCAATGAAAATCAGCGCGCGCAGCGCATAGCGGGACCGCTGGGTAAGCACCCAACTCCTATGCACCAACAAGGGATTCGTGCCAACCCACGGCAGCCCGATAGCGTCACCAATGGCCGCGCGCCCCTGAAATCAGAGGCTACCAGACGTTGGGAAAATTTGCTGGATTTCGGCGCTTTGTGCCAATACTGTACTATTCATGTAATATAGTGATGACATTATATCTCTGATTATAAACATTTTTTGTTTTTCCGCCAAAACTGGCACGGGCCTTGCTGATGGTCTGGCATCGGCGCCGGATGGTCTGACGCCGGACATCAGAAGGAGGACCCCCCATGATCGCTTCTGCCAGCACTTTCTCCCGCACCCTCGCCGCCGCCACCGGCTCGCTGCTGTTCGCCGGCCTGTGCATCGCCGGCGCCGCGGCCCCTGCCGCCGCCAAGCAAGCCGTCTCCATCAACGAGGACGGCAAGCGCGTCGTGCAGATATCATATGCAGATCTCGATCTTGGCACCAAGGCCGGCCGGGCAACGCTGGACTCCCGCATCCGCATTGCCGCCCGCAAGGTGTGCAGCGACACCAGCTCCGATCCCTGGGCCAGCGCGCGCCAGCACCAGTGCGTGATGCAGGCCATGGAGCAGACGCGGCACGCCACGCTGGCCGCCCGGGCCAACGGCCGGATCGGCGACTGACCGTGCGGCGCGGCGCGGGCACGAACCGCGCCCAGCACCTTGCCGCTTGCCTCTCCCCCCTTGCGTCCCTCCCGCCCTCTCGGGACGCAATGATGCCGCCCGGCGCCACAAGGCTGCCGGGCGGCATTTGCTTTTGCGGGCGAACCCGGCAGGATGCCGCCATGCGCCCTTCACTGTTCCTGCTGGCCCTGCTGCTTGCCACCCCCGCACTGGCGAGTCGCGCGCGCGACATCGGCATTGCGCCGGGGCCGCTGCCCACCGGGCCGCTGAACGCCATCACCGATGTGGCCGGCGTGCGCGTGGGCCATGTCACCATCAATCGCGGCGACAACATCCGCACCGGCGTCACCGCCATCCTGCCGCACGGCGGCAACATCTTTGCCGACAAGGTGCCGGCCGGCATCTTCGTGGCCAACGGCTTCGGCAAGCTGATGGGCAGCACCCAGGTGCGGGAACTGGGCGAGATCGAAACGCCGATCCTGCTGACCAACACGCTGAACGTCCCGGAAGCCGCCGCCGCCATCATCGAACACACGCTGGCGCAGGCGGGCAACGAGGGCGTGCGATCGGTCAATGCCGTGGTGGGCGAGACCAATGATGGCGGCCTCAACGACATCCGCGCCCGCGCCGTCACCATCGCCGATGCCCGCCGCGCCATCGCCGACGCGACAACCGGCCCGGTGCCGGAAGGGGCGGTGGGCGCCGGGCGCGGCACCATCGCCTTTGGCTACAAGGGCGGCATCGGCACATCCTCGCGCGTCACGCCGCAGGGCTTCACGGTGGGCGTGCTGGTGCAATCCAATTATGGCGGCCGCCTGATCCTCGCTGGCGTGCCCATCCCGCCGCCGCCCGCTGCCCCGCCGCCGTCCGCAGATGGCTCGATCATGATCGTGGTGGCCACCGACGCGCCACTGTCGGACCGCAACCTGACGCGCCTGGCCGCGCGCGCCATGGCCGGGCTCGCCCGCACCGGATCGGCCTTTTCCAACGGTTCAGGCGATTATGCCATCGCCTTTTCCACCCATGCCGATGTGCGGCGCACCCCGGCGCGGCGCGCGCAAGCGACCGCCTATCCAGAGATCGGCAATGATCAGATCAGCCCGCTGTTCGTGGCCGTGGCCGATGCCACCGAGGAAGCCATTCTCAACAGCCTGATGACGGCACAACCCGTGAGCAGCCGCGACCCGGCCACCGGCAACACTCGCACCATCCCCGCGCTGGACGCAGCCGCCGCCTTCGCGCGCATGCTTCCAGAGCAGCGTTAAACGTCGAGGTTGGCGACGTTCAGGGCGTTTTCCTGGATGAAGCTGCGGCGTTCTTCCACCACATCACCCATCAGCTTGGCGAAGATGTCATCGGCATCCGCCGCGTCGGACACGTCCACGCGAAGCAACGTGCGGGCGGCCGGATCCAGCGTGGTTTCCCACAATTGTTCGGCATTCATCTCGCCCAGGCCCTTGTACCGCTGGATGGCAAGGCCCTTGCGCCCGGCATCCAGAACGCCCGACAGCAGATCGGATGGGCGGGTGACACGCATGGCGCCCAGCATGGCCGGCGCGGCATAGGCCGCGGCTTCCTGCGC
>Ga0075157_10002181_pt1 | contig 11504 bp, 9 predicted proteins | sample JI81BgreenDNA_FD_70967 | JGI IMG/M metagenome (GOLD analysis project Ga0075157, IMG submission 70967) | Wastewater effluent complex algal communities from Wisconsin, to seasonally profile nutrient transformation and Carbon sequestration -... | ecosystem: Engineered > WWTP > Effluent > Algae...
CCGCGTTCGGCCGGTAGGTGGCCAGGCCCTTCAACCCGGCCTCCCAGGCCTGCAGGTACAGGCCCTGGAAGTCGGCATAGGGGTAGTCGGCCGGCACGTTGACGGTCTTGCTGATGGCCGTGTCGATGCACGGCGCCACGGCCGCGACCATTGCCTCATGCGCCTTCGCGCTCATCTCCAGCGCGGTGACGAAGGCGTTGCCCAGCGGCGCCTTCTCGCCCTTGAGGTGGCGGTACAGGCGCCAGGCGTGGTCCTCGACCGCGTACTCCTTGAAATTGCCGTCGGGCATGCGCTTCTTGCGCGTGTAGGTCCAGCTGAAGGCCGGCTCGATGCCGTTGCTGGCGTTGTCGGCAAAGGCCAGGCTGATGGTGCCGGTGGGCGCGATGGACAGCAGGTGCGAGTTGCGCAGCCCCTGCGCGCGGATGCGCTCTCGCAGCGCGGCCGGAAGGCGTGAAGCGAAGGTGGCGCCGCTGAGGTACAGGTCGGCTGTGAACAGCGGAAAGGAACCGCGCTCGGCGGCCAGGTCGGACGACGCCTCGTAGGCGGTGTCGCGCAGCAGCTCGGCGATGCGGCTGGCCATGCCGCGTGCGGCCTCGCTGTCGTAACGCAGGTTGAGCATGACCAGCGCGTCCCCCAGGCCAGTGAAGCCCAGGCCGATGCGGCGCTTGTTGCGCGCTTCTTCCTGCTGCTGCGGCAGCGGCCAGACGGTCACGTCGAGCACGTTATCCAGCATGCGCACGGCCACGCGCGCCACCTCGGCGAAAGCCGCCTCGTCGAAATGCGCGTCGTCTTCGAAGGGCTGGCGGATGAAGCGCGTCAGGTCGATCGAGCCCAGGCAGCAGCAGCCGTAGGGCGGCAGCGGCTGCTCGGCGCAGGGGTTGGTGGCGGCGATGGTCTCGCAGTACGACAGGTTGTTGTCGCGGTTCATGTGGTCCAGGAAGAGCACGCCGGGCTCGGCGTGGTCGTAGGTCGACCGCATGATCTGGTCCCACAGGTCGCGCGCGGCCACGCGGCGGTAGACCCACAGGCCGCCGTCGGCCGCGCCCAGCTGGTACGCGCCTGCTTCCTTCTGCGCCACGCCGGGTTCGGCGGCGTGCAGCAGCTTGACCTCGCCCCCGTACTGCACGGCGGCCATGAAGGCGTCCGTGACGCCGACCGAGAGGTTGAAGTTCTTCAGGTCGCCGCCGTCCTTGGCGCGTATGAATTCCTCGATGTCGGGGTGATCGCAGCGCAGCACGCCCATCTGCGCGCCGCGCCGTGCGCCGGCCGACTCGACGGTTTCGCACGAGCGGTCGAACACGCGCATGTAGCTCACCGGGCCCGAGGCGCTGCTGCGGGTGCTGCCGACCCAGGCGCCGCGCGGCCGGATGCGCGAGAAGTCGTAGCCCACGCCGCCGCCGCGGCGCATGGTTTCGGCCGCCTCGGTCAAGGCGGTGTAGATCCCGGGGTGCCCGTCCTCTGCCTGCGCGATCGAATCACCCACCGGCTGCACGAAGCAGTTGATCAACGTGGCCGCCAGGCCCGTGCCCGCTGCCGACTGGATGCGGCCGGCCGGCACGAAGCCCGCGCGCAGTGCCTGCGCAAAACGCGACTGCCAGTGTTCGCGCTGGGCCGGAAGCTCGGCCTGGGCCAGGGCGCGCGCGACGCGCCGGTTTACGTCCTCGATAGAGGCCTCATCGTCCTTGGCGTACTTTTCCAGCAGTACCTCGGTGCTGATGTCCTGCGCAGGCAGCACAGCGCGCTCTGCGGCAGTCTTCGTCACGGAGGTGAGGGTGGAATCGGCGGCATGCAATGACATGGCAGCGGCTTCGGGTTGGGGGTTCAGGAGGGGACGGCCTCTGCGCAGGGTGTCAGCAGCCGCGACATCAGCGCGTGCACGCTGCAAATCTCGCGGCCAAAGGGCAGGGCGCCCACGCCGCGGAAGAACAGACCCTTCTTCACGTCGCCGCGAAGGGCCGCAGCCAGTTGCTTGTCGATGCAGAACTGGCCCCAGCCGGCGAGGCCGTCGCGCAGCCCGCACTGCGCCAGGCAGTCGAAGGCCAGCGTGCAGCGCGGCTTGACATGGACCACGCTCTGCAGCCTCGCCTCGGCGGCGAGGTAGTTGCGCAGCCAGGGCGTCAGCACGGCACGTGCCGGCAGCCCGGCGACGCTGGTGAATTCGACCATGTCATCGTCGCCTGCCTCGGCCAGCACACGTTTGAAGGCTGGGTCGGCGTCGCACTCTTGAGTGACGGCGAAGGGCGTGCCCACCTGCACCGCCGCAGCGCCCAGGGCTTGCACACGCACGATGTCTTCGAACGAACGGATGCCGCCGGCGGCGATCAGGGGCACGCTGGCTTCCAGGCCCGCCGCCCGCAGGAATTCGAGCGCCTGCGGGATGACGTTTTCGAACTCGAAGCGCGGGTCGTTCAGGTCCTCGACCTTGGCCGCACCCAGATGTCCGCCGGCCAGCCTTGGATGTTCGATCACGATGGCGTCGGGGATGCGCTTCTTGCGTTCCCACTTGCGCACCACAAGCTGCACGCCGCGCGCATCGGACAGGATGGGCACCAGCAGTGCCTGCGGGTGGTCCCGAGCCAGCTCGGGCAGGTCCAGCGGCAGGCCAGCGCCCACCACCACCGCATCGATACCGCATTCGAGCGCGCGGCTCACGGAAGGGCCGTATTCGCTGACGGCGCGCATGACGTTGATGGCGAGAAGGCCACGGCCTTCGGAGAGCACGCGTGCAGCACGGATCTCGCGTTCAAGCGCCTCGAGGTTGGCGTCGTTGATGACCGCCTTGACCGCCGCAGTGGCCGCCGCGCCCGGCGCCAGCTCGCGTGTGCGCTCCATCAGGTCGGGGTGATGCCGGCGCAGATCGACCGAAGAGATCGTGCCCACGGCCCCCAGCGCGGCCACGCTGCCGGCCAGGCGGTGCGCCGAGATGCCCACGCCCATGCCCCCTTGCACGATGGGCAGGAGCGCGCGCCCACGCAGCCGCAGCGGTTTCAGGTGGTGTCGGCACGCTTGGTCGAGCAGGCCGCCAGCAGCGTCTGGGCGCTGGTCGCGCACACTCATGACCTCGCTCCGATTCGGTGGCTGCAATCGCACCGGGAAACGAAGAACCCGTGGTGCGACGCGCATGCCGAACTGCACGACCGCCCGTCCGATGTCTCGCAGGAGTTTATAAACATGTACTGAGTGTGCATCTAATAAGCCGCTCCTTGCAACTCGGATCCGTCGCCGTCTGGGTCTGGCTGTGGTCAGGCTGAAACGAGCCGGCCTGTTACGCACCCGCTTGATCGACATCAAGCCCGACAGCGTCACAAGGGCCCACCGCTGCACCAGCGTGCCCTCTCCCACAAAAGAGTCACGCGGCGGATGTGTTGCGCCAGTTCGATGGCCACTCACCCGGCTCGCGTCGAAGGGCGCCACTTCGCACTTTCGTTCGACCCATTGACGATTGGCAAGCGTCATCGACCAGGCGCAGCGCCAAACACAGTCACAGCGTCACAGCGGCGCTGCACGAGGGTGATGGGGACCTCGCGACGACGAAAGGCCACGGGCTCCTCAAAGCTCCGCGGCACCCAGCCTGCTGAGAACACCAAGCGGATGATGGGTTAACGCCACCGACACCATGAACCCATACACGATTAAAGCCGCCACGAAACTGAGGCGCTGAACAGTCGGGTTCGGCGCGCGCTTGAGTGCCAGCGAGCCGAGCAGGATGTAGACCACCAGCCACATCAGCTTCGTGGCCAACCACGGGCTGTGCACCGGGTTGATGGCCAGCGTCACCCACAGCGTGACACCCGCGGCCAGCAGCACGGTGTCGAGGGCATAGCTGAGCCATCGCCACGGCTTGCGCATCGCCCAGCCCTGCCCCGCCAGCACAGCCACACCGCGGACGGCGAACAGCAGTCCGCTTGCGGCGACGAGCGTGATGTGGAGGTGCTTGAGTTCCGGGTACCAGGACAGAGCGTTCATGGTGACCCTACCGCACCGCCGCCGGCTAGCCGAGCTGCACGGCCTCGCCAGAACGGTCGAAAGGCACCAAGCCTGACAGCTCGCCCGACTTGACGGCCTGGACCATACGTTCAAGTGCGGCGTCAATCTGGCTGTCGCTGGGCGGCCGCCCAGCACGGCCAGCGAGGGCGGCGGCAAACACCAGCGCCCAGTCAGCGCCCAGCGTTGCGCTTTCCTGGACCAACGCGTCGAAGTCGGCAAGGTCGTCGGGGTCCTTGGCCACGCACATCAAGGGCGCGAGCTCGCCGCCCTCACCGGCCTCGAAACGGGCCCGCTGTTCGGCAGTGGGGTGGTCAGGCAGGCTCGCGCCTGCAAAGACCAGCAGCAGCCGCTGGGGTTCGGCTTGTGCCAGCGCGGCGGCGATCAGGTCGTCGAAGTGGGTGATGTTCATGGGTGCGTTCAGGCCAATGCAGATCGTCACGGGGATCGGCGTAGGGGTCGGAGGGATCAGCGTGGCGTCATGGCCGAGCCAGGCAAATCGTCAGCAGCGCGGTGGCGTCTGACAGGGCGTGCAGCGAGTGCGGCTCGCCGCCGTGCAGGTGGACAAGGTCGCCGGGCGAAAGCCTGCGGGTGAGCCCGTGCGCGCTGAATTCGATCACCCCTTCGATGCACAGCACCGTGATCTCGCCAGTCACCCGGTGCTCGCGCATCACCTTGCCGCAAGGCATGACCAGGCGGACGAGCTCCAGCTGAGCGGACTTGAAGAAGGCAGATGTGACGTGTTCGTGCAGGGCGGCTCCCAACGGCCGGACATCGATCACGTCCCCAGAAACCGCGTGTGGCTGCGACATGGTGTGCCTTTCAAAGTCGCGTGGAATCTTCCCTGGTGACTTCTTCAGGCAGGTGCGCCACGTAAGGGCCCGTGCCTGCATTTTCCGCCTCGGCCGCAGGCACGAAGCCGCCGCGCTGCACGTCAAAGACATGGACTTCGCCATCCTCGATGACGTAATGCCAGCCGTGCAGGGCCAGCGTGCCGGCTTCGACACGCTCGCGCACCATCGGGTAGTCCATGAGCCGCTCCAGTTGCAGCACAACCGCGCGCTGCTCGGTGCGCCGCAACACATCGGGCCCCGGCTCGGCCACCGGCAGCGCTGCCTCGCGACCCAGTTCCAGCCATTGCGACAGGTGCTTGGCCGCGGGCGGGACATCGCCGTACAGCGCACGGATCGCGCCGCAGTGGCTGTGCCCACACACCACGATGCGCCGCACCGCCAGATTGAGCACCGCGAATTCGATCGCTGCCGCGGTGCCATGAAATCCCTGGCTCTGATCATGCGGCGGCACGAAGGCGCCCACGTTGCGCACCAGGAACAGCTCGCCGGGGCCGGCACCGGTCAGCAGGTAGGGCACGAGGCGCGAGTCGCTGCAGCCGATGAACAGCGTCATCGGGTGCTGGCCGTCGTCGACCAGGTGCCGAAAGTGGCTGCGATGCAGTGGGAAGGCTTCGGTCTGGAAGCGTTGCAGGCGCTGCAGCAGTTCGTCAGGCATGGCGGCGGGCCTCGGAACAAACCTACTGCACCAGCGGCGACGCGGCCGCCTCAAGGTCCACGCCTACCAGCGTGGCCTCGCCGGCCAGCAACTGCAGGTACTGACGCAGCGCCGTGGCAAAGGCCTGCTGCCGAAGGCCCTGCGCCACGGCCGACTTCACGGCTTCAAAGGCCGGATCCAGGCCCGCTTGCCGCGCCTGAACCTCCACCACGTGCAAGCCGAAGCGGCTGTGCACCAGACGTGGCAGCACGCCAACCTCGGGCTTGCCGAAGATCTCGCGCGCGAACTCCGGCGCACATTCCTCGGCGGTCAACCAGCCCAGGGCGCCGCCCTCGGCGCCGGTCGGGCAATTGGAGGTGGACGCCGCGGCGGCAGCGAACCGATCTTCACCGCCCGGTGAGGCGCAGCGCACATCCAGCAGGCAGGCTTCGGCGCGCTGGCGCAGGGCGTTGACGTCCACGCCCGGCGTGACGGCGAACAGCACATGGCGAAGCTGTACCCGCTCACCCACCGCGTAGCGGCCGCGCTGGGCGGCGTGATGACGGCGTAGAGCCTCTTCCGAGGGTTCGGGCAGGTGAAGTTCCCGGTCCAGCAAGGCTTCGATGGCGCTGCTGGCTTCTTCGGTCATGGCGCCACCCGTGGGCAGCGGGTCGTCAGAGGCCAACAGGCCGGCCTGAATGGCCGCCTGCCGCAGCAGTTCGGCGCAGGCTCGTTGCCGTAGCTCTTCGAGTGACAGGCCTTCCTGGGGATACGACAGCACGACGCCATTGACCTGGGGCAGCACAGCGGTGGAAGTGTTCATGGTGGGGTCCTTTCCAGGGAGTGAGCAGCTCAGCCAGCGCGGCGCGGCTGGTTCTGGCGGGCCGGCACATTCAGCCGACGTGCGCGCACCATCTGGTACGGGCGCACCAGGTAGGCCAGCGTGCCGAAGCCGCTCCACACATGCACAAGGCGACTGAAGGGGAACAGCAGGAAGATCGTCATGCCCAGAAGCATGTGCGCCTGGAAGTGCCACTCCACGCCGGCCACCAGCGCCGCGTTGGGCTGCATCAGCACGATGCCCTGCAGGTACTCGGCCAGGCGCAGCATGGTCTGCGGGTCTTTCACGTGGTGCAGGGAGGTCGGCAGCGTGCTCAGACCGATGACCAGCTGCACCCACAGGATGACGAGGATGGCGATGTCGGTGCGGTGGCTGGTCAGGCGGATTCGAGGGTCGAACAGGCGCCGGTGCAGCAGCATCGTCAGGCCGATGAAGCACAGGCCCCCGGCAATGCCACCGGCCACCACGGCGATCAGCTGCTTCTGCGAGGCGGTGACGAAGATCTCGTACACCGCGTGCGGCGTGAGCTGCCCGAACAGGTGGCCGAAGAACAGGAACAGGATGCCGCCGTGGAACAGGTTGCTGCCCCAGCGCAGCTGCGCCTTGCGCAACAGCTGCGAGCTGTCGCTCTTCCAGGTGTACTGATCGCGGTCGAAGCGAGCCAGGCTGCCCATCAGGAAGACGGCCAGGCAGAGGTAGGGGTAGACGTTGAAGGCGAAGTTGTGGAGGGTGTTCATGCGGACGCTCCCGGTGTGACGTGGGTAGCGCGTGCCGTCTGACTGGCGGGCGCGCGCACGATCTGAATCGGTTGCGGCTGCCCGGGCCGGGCCTGACCCGATGTCGAACAGCCATCGAAAGCCATGGGTTCGGCCCAGCTCTCATCGAGCTCGGGCTCGGGCGGAACGGCCACGGCCTGCGCTTTCTCTCCGGCCAGCTCAAGCAGCGCGGCCAGCACGCAGGCGTGCGCCGCCTCGCGCCGCAGCAGCGCGCTGAAGATCACCTGCAGGATGTGCGCGATCTCGCCCAGGAATGCCTTGGCTTGGACTGGGGGCTGTGTGGACGCGTACTGCAGCACCACGGTCAGGTGATCGGGAAGCTCGCCCGGTGCCAGGAACAGGCCAGCGGCCTCGTAGGTCTGGCACAAATCGATCATGGCCGGGCCACGGTCTCGGCTGTCGCCGTGCACGTGCTCGAACAGATGCAGCGCCGTGCCGCGGCCGCGGTCGAAGAGCTCGACGTGATCGGCCTCCACGTCCAGCGGCCGGCGGCGCGCCAGGCGGCTGATGAGTGCGTCCAGTTCAGCCAGACGTGCCGCGCTGAGTGCGCCTTCTTCGCGCAGCGCCGCCTGCAGTTCAGGCAGGTGGGCACGCAGTTCGGCGTCGGGGTAGCTCAACAGGTGGGCCAGCACACGCAAGGTCACCGTCATCGGCTTGGGAGGGGTGGCGAAGAAGCTCATGCTCAGACTCCTGCCTTGATGGGAATGGTGCGCTTCTTCTCGCTGCCGAAGAGGCTGGTCTCGGTGGTGCCTTCGCTGCAGCCGTTGCCGAAGCTGAACCCGCAGCCGCCGCGCACGTTGAAGGCGTTCTCGGCGTACTCGCGGTGCGTGGTGGGGATGACGAAGCGGTCTTCGTAATTGGCGATCGCCATCACCTGGTACATCTCCTCGACCTGGTTCACGCTGAGCTTCACCTGGTCGATGGCAGCGTGGTTGGCCACGCCGTCCACATGCTTGGCGCGCTGGTAGGCACGCATCGCCAGCATCCGCTCCAGCGCGCCGACCACCGGCACGGTGTCGCCCGCCGTCAGCAGGTTGGCCAGGTACTTGACCGGGATGCGCAACTGGTTGACGTCAGGGATCTCGCCGTTGGTGCCCACATGGCCCGCGTTGGCCGCGGCCGTGATGGGCGACAGCGGCGGCACGTACCACACCATCGGCAACGTCCGGTACTCGGGGTGCAGCGGCAGCGCCACCTTCCACTCCACCGCCATCTTGTAGACGGGGCTGTTGCGCGCCGCGTCCATCCAGTTGTCAGGGATGCCGTCGAGCTTGGCCTGGGCGATGACCTTCGGGTCGTTCGGGTCCAGGAAGATGTCGAGTTGCGCCTGGTACAGGTCCTTGTCGTGCTCGACACTGGCGGCTTCCTGGATGCGGTCGGCGTCATAGAGCAGCACACCCAGGTAGCGGATGCGGCCGACGCAGGTCTCGCTGCACACTGTGGGCTGGCCGGCTTCGATGCGCGGGTAGCAGAAGATGCACTTCTCGGCCTTGCCGCTCTTCCAGTTGTAGTAAATCTTCTTGTAGGGGCAGCCGCTGACGCACATGCGCCAGCCACGGCACTTGTCCTGGTCGATCAGGACGATGCCGTCTTCTTCGCGCTTGTAGATGGAGCCGGATGGACAGCTCGCGACGCACGCTGGGTTCAGGCAGTGCTCGCACAGCCTGGGCAGGTACATCATGAAGGTGTTCTCGAACTGGCCGTAGATGTCCTTCTGGATCGCTTCGAAGTTGGCGTCCTTGCTGCGCTTCGAAAACTCGCCGCCCAGGATCTCTTCCCAGTTCGGGCCCCACTCGATCTTCTCCATGCGCTTGCCCGTGATGAGGCTGCGCGGCCGTGCGGTGGGCGCGTGCTGCATCTCTGGCGCCGACTGCAGGTGGTCGTAGTCGAAGGTGAAGGGCTCGTAGTAATCGTCGATCTGCGGCAGGTTGGGGTTGGCGAAGATCTTCATCAAGAGCTTCCACTTGCCCCCCTGGCGCGGCTCGATCGCGCCGTTGGACTTGCGCACCCAGCCTCCCTGCCACTTGTCCTGGTTCTCCCATTCCTTGGGGTAGCCGATGCCGGGCTTGGTCTCGACGTTGTTGAACCAGGCGTATTCCACGCCGGGACGGCTGGTCCAGACGTTCTTGCAGGTCACGCTGCAGGTGTGACAGCCAATGCACTTGTCCAGGTTCAGCACCATGCCGATCTGCGCACGTACTTTCATGTTCTTGCTCCTAGGCTGATCGGCCGGTTCAGGGGTTTTCGCCCTGGCCCTGGTAGGCCTCGGCGAGGTGGTCGTCGGCGGGCGTATCGAGCCAGTCGACCTTGGCCATCTTGCGCACCACCACGAACTCGTCGCGATTGGTGCCGATGGTTCCGTAGTAGTTGAAGCCGTAGCTGAACTGCGCGTAGCCGCCGATCATGTGCGTGGGCTTGAGCACGATGCGGGTCACGCTGTTGTGGATGCCGCCACGCACCCCGGTGATCTGCGACCCGGGCGTGTTGATGATCTTTTCCTGCGCGTGGTACATCAGCAGCATGCCCGGGTTCACGCGCTGGCTGACCACCGCGCGGGCCGCGATGGCGCCATTGATGTTGAAGACTTCGACCCAGTCGTTGTCCTCGATGCCGCTTCGCTTGGCATCGTCCTCGCTCAACCACACCACCGGGCCGCCGCGGTTGAGCGTCAGCATCAGCAAGTTGTCGCTGTAGGTGCTGTGGATGCCCCACTTCTGGTGCGGCGTGATGAAGTTGAGCAGGATCTCCTTGTTCCCGTTCGGCTTGATGTTGTGGATGCCGGCCGTGGTCTTCAGGTCCACGGGCGGGCGATAGCTGCTCAAGGCTTCACCGAAGGCGATGACCCACGGGTGGTCCAGATAGAACTGCTGGCGGCCCGTCAGCGTGCGCCAGGGAATCATCTCGTGCACGTTGGTGTAGCCGGCGTTGTAGGAAACGGTCTCGCTCTCGATGCCGCTCCACGTGGGGCTGCTGATGATCTTGCGCGGCTGGGCCTGCACGTCGCGGTAGCGAATCTTCTCGTCCTCACGGTACAGCGCGAGGTGAGTGTGGTCGCGGCCGGTCTGCTTGCCCAAGGCCTCCCAGGCTTTCACGGCCACGTGGCCGTTGGTCTCAGGTGCGAGTTGCAGAATGACCTCGCAGGCGTCGATGTCGGTCACGATCTTGGGCATGCCCTGCGTCACGCCTTCCGTCAGCGTCTTGCCGTTGAGCTGGCCCAGTTGCTCGACCTCGGTGCCGGTCTTCCAGGCGATGCCCTTGCCGCCGTTGCCGATCTTCTCCATCAAGGGCCCGAGGGCGGTAAAGCGCTTGAACACGTTCGGGTAGTCGCGCTCGACCACGGTGATCTGCGGCGCGGTCTTGCCGGGGATCAGCTCGCACTGGCCCTTCTTCCACTCCTTCACATCGAAGGGCTGGGCAAGCTCACCCGCGGTGTCGTGCATGATGGGCGTGAGCACGACTTCCTTCTCGACTCCCAGATGGCCGACGCAAACTTCGCTGAACGTCTTGGCGAAGCCCTTGTAGATCTCCCAGTCGCTGCGGCTCTGCCACACCGGGTCCACGGCCGCGGACAGTGGGTGAATGAACGGGTGCATGTCGCTGGTGTTGAGGTCGTTCTTCTCGTACCAGCTGGCCGTGGGCAGCACGATGTCGCTGTAGAGGCAGGTGGTGCTCATGCGGAAGTCCAGCGTCACCACCAGATCGAGCTTGCCCACCGGCGCTTCGGCGTGCCACTTCACTTCGCTGGGCTTGGCATCGTCATGGCCCAGGTCCTTGCCCTGGATGCCGTTCTCGGTGCCCAGCAGGTGCTTGCAGAAGTACTCGTGGCCCTTGCCCGATGAGCCCAGCAGGTTGCTGCGCCAGACGAAGAGCACACGCGGCCAGTTCTGCGGCGCGTCCGGATCCTCGCAGCTCATCTGGACGGTGCCGTCCTTCAGCGCCTTGACGACATAGTCCTTGGGTGCCAGGCCGGCGGCGGTGGCGTCCTTCACCACTTGCAGCGGATTGGTCTTGAGCTGCGGCGCGCTGGGCAGCCAGCCCATGCGCTCGGCGCGCACGTTGTAATCGATCATGCTGCCGGCCCAGACACTCTTGTCAGCCAGCGGCGAGACGATCTCTTCCATGCCCAGCTTCTCGTAACGCCACTGGTCGGTATGGGCGTAGAAGAAACTCGTGCTGTTCATCTGCCGCGGCGGGCGGATCCAGTCCAGCGCGAAGGCCAGCGCCGTCCACCCGGTCTGCGGGCGCAGCTTCTCCTGGCCCACATAGTGCGCCCAGCCGCCACCGCTCTGTCCGATGCAGCCGCACATCATCAGGAGGTTGATGACGCCGCGGTAGTTCATGTCGGCGTGGTACCAGTGGTTCATCGCCGCGCCGATGATGATCATCGACTTGCCGTGCGTCTTGTGCGCGTTCTC
>Ga0075157_10002182_pt1 | contig 11502 bp, 4 predicted proteins | sample JI81BgreenDNA_FD_70967 | JGI IMG/M metagenome (GOLD analysis project Ga0075157, IMG submission 70967) | Wastewater effluent complex algal communities from Wisconsin, to seasonally profile nutrient transformation and Carbon sequestration -... | ecosystem: Engineered > WWTP > Effluent > Algae...
CTCGCCGCGCTCGCCCTGTTCATCGGTGACCGGCGCACCTAGCGGAATGCCTCCCCCCCACCGCCTGATTGCGGCACGGCGCGCAAGCATCCCCAGCGGCTGAACGGCAATCCGGATTCCATACCCATGCGCAACAGTGCTTCCGCAGCACCGATCACGCCGTGTTGCGCAACATCTGCCAGCGCGTCGCACCGAACGACGCGCGGCGCGCAAGCAACCGAATCAACAGCAAACCCTGCAGGAAAGCTCGACTGCTGGAGGTCATCAGGGATCCTGTGGGATTAGTAGGTGGCGGAGACGGAGGGATACAAAATATTATTATAAACAACTGATATTACTAGCATAATATTGATGGAAGTTCATTCATGCCCTCTCTGGTGCCCCACGTTTGGCTTTTGCACTGAACTGCAGCGCCGCAAATTTGACAATTCCATTCTGGCACGTGGTGTGCCTGGGCAGTGCTGTGTAGTACGAATTCACGAGTATGCTGCGCCACGCCCGACGCTTGTCGACGCCTTGGGACAGTGCAGTGACGCGAGCCTTGCGCTGCTCGGCATCCGCATAGGGCGGGGTGTTTATGTAAGCGACTCACAGCATCACCCCATAGGCGTCAATAGCGGCCATCACCATTCGCTGGCGCGGTCGACCCCCGCCTGTGCAAAACGTGACGAAGCTATGCGCCGGATCTAATTGGCATGGTGCAGTTCCTTGGCCTCGATCTCCAGCGCCGTAACCCGATTCCGGTCACTGGCGATCTGCGCCGTTGATCCGGCTCGTCGGGTCGCCTCCTAGCGACACCAGCGGCGCGCCAGCTCGGTCGTGCATCCGGCCTCGGCGGCAATCGAACTCATCTCCGCCCTGTCGGAGGGGTATTCTCTTCGGTGCTCCGCTGCCTTCACCACAGTTCGTGCTCGGAACTCTGTTGAAAGCTTGGTCATAGTAGCGCTCATCGTCGCTTCCTCTGACCAAGCGGAGCCTTTGGAAACGCGGGGACGCGCCTAGGCAAACTGGTTCGGCTAGACGGGAGGCACGACCACCTGCGGCCGAACTGTCATTGATTGTGATCGTAGCTCCGCTCTGCGCCAGTCCATATGCACAGGGCGGGGGCGGGCGTCTAAGACAAGCCGACATGGCGATGCGGCCTGTGTGCATCAAGGCAATTTTACAAATGCGCTACCGCACTTGCGATCCCGCAAGATTTCCGGCCTTTGTGGGATTTTATCCCCAAAATAGGGAGATTGTTTACCGAATAAATCCCCTTGCGGTTAATCACTCACTCGCATATCAGGTTTGCGTTTGCGCACATACATGTGCGTTGAAGTTTAATGTGCAAACCATACGCAAGCCACTACAGGGGGCCTAAATGACCAATCGAGTTCGTTCCATCCGTCGTGCATTTCTGGTGTCGGCGTCTTTCCCAGCTGCGGCCGTGCTGGGAATGTCGAGCGCCGCTGCGCAGCAGACTGTTACGGTGGCTCAGCCGGCCACCACAGCGGATGTGAATGCCCGCATTGCGACCGCTACTGCCACGCCCTCGCGCGACGTGAAGGTGGATGTCACCGCCGCTGGCGTGGTCACCGGTGGCGGCGCAGTAACTGTTCAGCCCGCTGATGGCCGGGGCGACGGGACTGTTGTTTTCGTCAATGCCGGCCGAATCGGTGCTCTGGATTCTGCTGGTGCAGCCGTCACCGACAATGTCGCCGTCATCCTGCGTGGGGCCAACTCGAAAGGCGACAACAGCGTCTCGCTGACCAATTCCGGCCTCATCACAGGTGGCGTGCAGGTCGGCACTGGCACCCCTGTGGGCGGAACGGCAACATTTTCCAACGCCGCAACCGGCCAGATCTTTAACGGTGTCACGGTCATCGGGCTTGGCGATGTAAAGGTCGACACCGCTGGCGGTAGCACCGTAAGCTCAGGCAGCGTGATCGGCAACGCCCTGCGCACCGCTAAGTCTGATACCAAGGACGGCGTGACGACGGTCACGACGACGGGTGGTGTTGCCACCATCAACATTGCCGGCGATGTCCAGAACAAGGATGGCACCGTGCGGGGTGCTGTTTCCGGAACCGGCGTTTCTGCCAGCACTGTAAACGTTGCGGGCAATGTCGGTGCGGTGACCGCCACGGCGACAGGCGCGCGAATCTCTACCGGTCTGGGCCTGGTTCCGGCAATTGAAGCCAGCAAGACGATCACCACGGTAAACAGTACAGATACCTTTGGTGCAGGCGCGGCTTCTATCACGGTTGCGGGCAAGGCGACGAGTGCAATTGCTACGGGGCAGACCAGTGCGACGGTCGTGGTCAATGGCGCAGTGGCAGGAAACGTCACCGCGGTGATTCCTTTCAATACCAATACGACCGCGTTGATCACTGAAACGCGTGACGCCAATAAGGCCGTTGTTGCAACGAACTCGACCCAATCCACCAAAGCTGTGGGGGCGGCCGCAAGTGTCACGGTGTCGCAGGGCGGCAGCGTTGGTTCGCTGGATAATCAGGGGAACGTCCTCGCGGCCGGTGTTACATCTGCGTCGGTGACGAACCAAGGCACGGTGATTGGCAATCTCGTGGCGCAAACCACGCAGGCTCCGACCGAGTTCAGCTTTGTGCAGTCAAAGGCGTTTGATGCCAAGGGCGTTCTCACCTCTCAAACCTCCAAGCAGGTCAATAGCTTCGTTGGCGGCGATGCAACCGTGACGATCGCTGCTGGTGCCGTGGTTGGTGGCCAGAAGGATGGCGTGACCGTCTCTGGCGGCGACGTGACGGCTCAAGCGCAGGTCGGCAAGGCTTCCATTGCCAATGCCGGTGCCGTACGTGGAAACGCTTTTGCTTTTTCGGGCGCGTCGACCACAACATTCGTGAACAGCTCTAAAACCGAGACATTGGCATCGCCAGCCGCTGTCCGCACGACCACCTCGTCGGTTGTGACCCGGGAAATCACCGGATCGACGGCAAGCGTGTCGAATGCTACCACCGGCAACATTGCAGGTAACGTTTCTGTATCCGGTGACGCGGGTGCTTCGCTGACGAATGCCGGCACGATCGGGCGTCCAAACACGGGCCAGGGCACCAACGTTAGTTCGCGACGCTTCGAGACCGTGCTCAATCAGAGTGATCAGATCGCGACCCAAGCCGCTGACGGACTTTCGTCCTCGTTCGACAATTCCTCCAAGATTGTGAGCCGCGTCTTGGGAGGTGCCGTCGCTCTCGAAAACAGCGCGACAGGTGTGCTCTCCGGCAACATCTCGCTGAACGGCGCTGGGGACATTTCGATCGTCAACGCCGGTGCGGTTCGTGGCATCACTTCAGCGGGGACCTCGGGCGCCACGACCGAAACAACCAACTCGAGCATCGGCAGCACAGTCACTACGCCCGGCAAGGCGCCGGTCCTGGATGTGACGGCAACATCGACGAAAAATGCCTCATCGACGACCATTACCAACACCGCAGGTTCGATAGTCGGTACCTATTCGGGTAGCAACGGTTCCTTGAACTTCGCCCCGATCGTCGATGGCTCGATCAGCCAGAATGCGGCCAAGGACAGCAGCCTCACCGTTTCCGGCACTGTTTTCGGCGCAGTCAATTCCACGGCTGGCAACGGAGTTAATCAGACGTCATCGACGACCGAACTGACAGAAACAAGGCTCGATACTGCCGGAACCGGAACGCGGACCAGAGAGGCGACCAGCCAGTTTAAGTCCACCCAGGTTGCCGGCACCAGCGCAGTGACGGTTTCGGGCGCTGTCAACGACAGCACTGTGTCGTCGGCTTCGGTCCAGTCTACCGGCAACAACAAGGCATCGGTCGCGATTTCAGGCCGGGTCGAGGGCAATGTCGGCGTGAGCTCGAACGGTGTGACCACTTCCACCAACGCCAACCAGCTCTCTCTCTCGCAGCAGGACACCAAGGGGGTCACCCGTACCCTGTCAGTCTCCGAAGGGAACCAGAACAGCTTCAGCCGTACCGGCGGATCGGCTAGCGCGGAACTCAGCGGCAAGGCCGTGGTTCTGGGCAGCGTGAACGTGAACGGTAACACCGATGCGTCGGCGGTAGTTGGCAGCACCGCTGCGATCGGATCGACCACGGTTACTGGTAATCTGATCGTGACGGCCGGGGCCGGCGTTGACACGACCTCGAGCACCTCCAGCAAATATACCTTCGATACCAAGACCTCGCGTGGTTCCTCCACGACCACGACTACCTCCGTGAGCACGCCTTCGGCGCCTGCAGCAGTCGCGTCGGCAAAGGTTGATGGCAAGGTGTTCGGCACCACCAACGTCAACGCAGCCGGCAACGCTTCCGTGGTGCTGACCGGTGTGTCGACGAACGGCGTGAATGCGAGCGCAGGGGCGACCAAGACCGAAACCACCAGCACACTGACCCAGGCGGGTGTCAGCGCGCAGCCGGCAGCGACGACCTTTGGCGGCGCGACCACCGGCTTAACCAACGCCACCCGGTCCTTCACGTCGACGACGACTCAGTCGCTGGGCAAGGCCAGCGTCTCGGTTGCCTCCAACGCAGAACTCGTCGCGGCAGGTACGCCGGCGGTGACCAACGGTGCTGTTTCGGCCAACGGTGCCGGAGGCGCCACAGTTTCGATCGCGCAGGGTTCCATCGTCAACAACAACGTGTTTGCGAATGCCGTGCGGTTTGACTCGTCGAACACGGTCAATGAGACGTTCACGCAGGATCCGACCAATGTGGATGCCAGCGGGCAGCCGCTGACTCTCGACAGCAAGACCGTCAGCACTCCGGTCGGCAGCGTTGCAGGGATTGTCAACAACGGAACGGTGACTGGCACCCTCCAGTCGTTCGGCCTGACCGGTGCCACCGTCGAAAACAGCGGCAAGGCGGGCTCCGCTGTGGCGATTGCGGCCACGACCGCAACCACCACGACGGTTGCTGGAACCAATCTCAGCAATCCTGCCCTGCAGCGGCAGGTTGAAACCGCCTCGTCTTCGACTGTAGGCGGCGCAGCCTCGGTCACGAACAAGGCCGGCGGTGTCCTAGGAGGCATCACCGTTGCTGGCGTCACCGGATCTGCGGTCAACAACGGCGTGGTGACCGGCACGATCCAGGCAGGCACCTCGTTCCAGGATTTCACGGTCACCACGACCCGAACGTCCGTCTCGACGGTTCAGGATGTTACGCAACCGACCAAGCGGCCAACCCAGACCTACACGATTGACCAGAACGCGATTGCTCGGGGTATCTCGGTCGGTGGCGCAACGACGACGGTGAGCCTGGCGGACGGCAGCAGCCGCGTTCTTACCACGAGCGATGTGGCAGCGACGGTCAATCTGAACAAGGGATCACTCACGCTGGGTCCGATCGTCGGTGAGACCGACGTCAAGACCGGTGCGCGTCTGACAAACACCACGGTGAACCTCAACGATGCGGGCTTCCTCGGCGCTGACACCATCGTGTTCGGCAATGTGGCACCCAATGCCCTTACGGGTGCGGCAACCCCGATCGCGACCGTACCCGAGAAGATTGCTCCGCTTCTCGGCTTCGCCGACAACTCGATCGCCTCTGTCTCGACGCGGGTTCTGGGTGTCACGACGCTGAACAAGACTGGAGCCGGTACCTTCGTCATCAACGGCACGCCCTATGTGGCGCCGACGAGCGCAGGAACCAAGGCAGCCTGGACGGTCGAAGCTGCCACGCTCAACAACAAGGCGGGCGAGCTGCAGCTGACGGTTCCTGGGGACTTTGGTGTCGTTCGGCCAGAGTTCGGCATCCTGGGCAATGTCAACAACGATGCAAGCCTGGTGCTTGGTCGCCGCGTTCCGTCCAGGATCGCAGCGGTTGGCGACAGCTTGGTGAACAATGGTCCCGAAACGATCGATGGCATCATTGTCCGTCAGCAGGGCAACTTCGTCCAGTCGGCAACCGGTTCGCTCGTCGTAGGTGTCACGCCTTCACTGGTGCGGTTCAGCCCCGTGGCGGTCGGAACCGCCGGAAATGCGCCCGAGCCTCTCGGTCCGGTGGCGGCCGGGGTCAACATCCCGTTCTTTACCACTGCGCAGCGTCTGGGCATTTCCAACCAGACGTCCGGCCTGAACATCACTGGCGACCTCAACCTCGCAGGGACCGTCCGGCTTAACGTGACGCGTGACAGCCTCTTCACCAATGGCGATGGCTACACGCTGATCACCTACACCGGAAACGGCACGGTGACCGCAACAGCGGTTCCCACCCTGGCGTCGCGGTTCGTGTCGTTCGGTCTTGTCCATGATACGGCAGCCAAGACGGTGGCTCTGAGGGCGACGCGTACCAGCTACGCGACCGGTGCGACGGATCCCAACTCGGTCCGGGCAGCAACTGCCCTTGACTCCGCACTCACCGCAGCAGTTACGGCCATCCGTACGGATGCTGCTGGCGGGGCCGGCTTCCAGACCGTCAGCCAGATCGGATTCGCCCAGGATGTTGCCAATGTGGCAACAGCTTTGGACTATCGTCTGACCGCCGATCAGGCTGCCCAGCTGTTCCGGGAACTTTCCTCCGGCGAAATCTATGGTTCGCTCTCGAGCCTGAACCAGAACGTCGCCTTCGGTGAGACCATGAACATGCTGGCCGTCCGTCGCGCACAGGGTGGTGAGTTGGGCACGTCGATTTGGGGCGCGCCGATCGGAAGTTTCGCCCGCTATGGCGGACTTGCCTCCGGTGCCAGCAGGATCGAAGCAACCAGCTATGGGGCATCCTTCGGTATCGACCTGGCCTACAGCCCGAACGGGGTGATCGGCTTCGGCGGTGCTTATGCCGAGCACGATGTCAACGCTCAGGGTACGGCTGAACAGGCAGACGCCACCACTTGGACCATCGGCACCTATGTGCATCAGCGCTTCGACCAGTTCTATGCCAACGCGCTGTTTGCCTATGGCTTCACCAGGTTCGACGTCGAACGCAACCTGACGTTGCTGTCGCGGAACATTCAGAGCGATTTCCGTGGCAAGCAGCTCGATGCATCGCTCGAGGTTGGCTATGACTTTGAGCTGGGTCAGGCTGCGGTAACGCCTTATGGCAAGTTGGCGCTGCGTCGGGTGTCGTTCAACGGCATCACCGAAGAGAATGGCGGCGGACTGGGACTGACGGTGGACGGCTTCTCGAAGTCCATCTTCTCCCCGACAGTTGGTGTCCGCATCGGCGGGGAATTCGCTCCGAATGACACGATCACGGTTCGTCCGTTCATTCGCGGCGCCTTTACTTTCCAGGGCGATGTGGGTGCATCGCGCGGCGTGGGTTACCGCGCCGGTGGCGACCGGTTCATCCTGACCGGTGTGCGTCCGGACGATTTCGGATCGATTGATCTGGGTGTCGATACGAACCTCGGTTCCGGTCTGAACCTTTTTGTGAATGGTGGCTACAGCTTTGGTGGCGGTAACAAGGTTACTAGCATCCGAGGCGGTCTGAACTTCCGGTTCTAAAATGGGTCGCAGCTAGCCACAGACTGGGGGCGCGCTGAATAGCGCGCCCTTTTTTTCGGGATGATTGATGTGTCGAACGACGGTTATATTTTAGACATCGACTATATTTATGGTTACTTCGCTGAGCAGGCACCGGTAAATTTACGCTTGGCGCTGCTATCTAAGGGGATTGCGAACAATATCTCGGGATCGTCAAGCTATCTCGAGCTTGGGTTTGGGCAAGGCTTAACGCTTGCTATTAATGCTGCAACGTCGCGTGGCGAGTATTATGGTACTGACTTCAACCCGTCACAGGTTGCAGCCGCTCGGCGTCTTATGGAAGCTACAGGTCGTGACATAAAGCTGTTTGACCAGTCCTTTGAGGAATTTGCCCGGCGTACAGACTTGCCGCAATTTGATATCATTGCGCTCCATGGCATCTGGTCGTGGGTATCCGATGACTCAAGAGCTGCGATCGTTCAAATCGCGAAGAACAACCTCAAGCCAGGCGGAATTCTGTACGTCAGCTACAACACCAATCCGGGTTGGTCCCCTGCGACGCCGATGCGCCATCTTTTGAGGGAGTATGCTCGTAGGGCAGCGACCGGTTCATTGATGCAAAAGGCCGAGCAATCGTTGGATTTTGTCGATTCGATCATGCAGGCTGGGGCACGATACTTTGTCGATAATCCAGGTTTGCAACAGCGGCTGGACCGAATGCGTGCGAGTGACAAAACCTATGTCTTGCACGAATATTTCAATGAAAACTGGCATCCTATGTCTTTTATCGACATCTCCGAGATGTTGTCAGAAGCGAAGCTGTCGTATGCCGCATCGGCAAACCTGCTTGACAATATCGATTCCCTGAGCATTCCAGAATCGGCACGACGGATCATTGATGCGCTGCCAGACGAAAATTTGCGTCAGATGACGCGTGATTTTTTTGTTGGCCAGCAGTTCCGGCGAGACATTTTCCAGAAAGGAGTTCGGTCGATCTCGGGCCGCGAACTTCGCGAGGAAGTTAACTCACAGTCATTTGTTTTGGTTGATGCCCTTGCACCACCGCCAAGCAAGATTCTGACCAGTGCAGGCGAGGCGCAACTGCTCGAAGGTATATACGGGCCGGTGGTTCAAGCGATTCTTTCGGATCTCAACCAGGATATATCCGCGTCTTCCATCAGCGACCGGCTGTCGGGAACAGATATCAGTTTCTGGCAGGTATGGGAGGCACTTCTTGTCCTGACGGGGGCTGGATGGTTGAGCCCCAAATCGGATTGTTCCGATTTACCGGACGTTATCGATGCAACGCGAAGCCTCAACCGCGAGATAGTCAACAGGTCGGTTTATTCGGAACAGATAAAGGTGCTCGCATCACATAAGACGGCGGCCGGCATTTCTTACAGCCGCATCGAGCAGATGCTGATGTACTGCTATAATCGTGGTAGCGAGGACCCATGTGGATCAGTTCTGGAGATGCTGGATGCCGAAGGTGAGAAGATTCTATCGCAGGGTGATGTCGTTGAAGATCACGATGCAGCACTTGTAGTGCTAAGCCAAATATGGGGTAATATGAAGGACACGAAATTAGATCTCGTATTGGTTTAGATTAAGCCAAAGAGTCCCGGCTGCTATGTTGGAAAAATCATTTCATTTAAATGACGAATCAATGAATACAATTCAGCAAGAGATTGTGGCGGCTGAACAGATCATTGAGCAGGCGCTTCGCGATATAAAAATTCACTATGCTAAGTTAGAGAAGCTGCGGCAGCTAGATCCCGACTTTGTTTCGTCGGGTGACGGTTCTTGGTATGAGGATAGGTACGATAATCCACGAGCCCGCCTCCCCAGATATAGAAAGGCTAGGCCGCGATGGCAATCAATCATGCAGATGGTGCATTATCTGGATAAGCCGTCATTCAACTATAGTGACCTTGCAAACGCAATTCACTTGCACAAATTTAAAATTGCCGATTCAAGTATGCGAGTGCAGATGTATAAATACGTCAAGCAGGGCTATATATTGCGGTTAGATGATGGCGAATTCAAGTTAGCTTCTCCAGGACTAGTCCACTTCGATATATATAAAAAATAAAAATCAAATATACATAATATAATTTCACGGCATTTGTAGTTTAAGTAGTAAGCAGGCGCACTTGGGTATCGAAATTTCAAAGCCCATAATAAAATAAATGTTTATTTTGAACATTAATGAGTTCTTGCACGTAAATAATGTAGCGCGACCTTTGGGTCGAATTTTTTTTGAAGAATTGGTCAATAGGTTTTTAATCTATTTATGATTTCACTCCTCCAGCAGTGCAACAATTGAATATACAAAAGACAAATCGCTAATCGCTATTTCTGCCTGTTTGTGTGTCTTGTGCTGCCATAGCGTGATCGAGTTTGAAGTGCGAGAGATAAGCTGAGCCACGCAATATAGAACGCATTTTTCAGTTTTTGGGCTGTCGGTGCTGACACTGATGCCGACGAGTACATCAGTCCTGATTCCTGCTGGTTTCAGCAGGCTTGCAATAACAATTTCTCCGGCGCGGTACCTCGGTTCCATGCCATCCCCGGGAATGTAGGTGGCTATCAGGTTCTGGTGCCTATGGGTCGTTGCAGGTATGCTGATATATGCGCACGGCAGCTGAAGGTTGCCGTGCGCCAGTTCAAGACCAAGTTCATCCTGGATTTTCCGCAAACGTTCATTCGCTGTGCTTGCAAGCGACAGCGGAGTTAGCGAGAACAATGGGGTTAGTTCATTCGCCAAGCCAGGCATTACATCCAATTTGGAGGTAAATTGTGTTGCGTTTTCATGCGGATTAGCCCAGCCTCGCGGGGCGGGAATGTGTGGAAAAGCTTGCTTGATTTTCAGCAAAGTGCGACGCGATAAGCTATAGGAGACTTTCGGGTTGGGGAAAATTCTTGTAAGTGTTGAAGCGGAAATTCCGGCTTTCCTTGCGATTTCGGACGCAGTAAGCCCTGTATCTTTCGAGATCTTTTCAAGGTAATCTATAACGACTTTCTGGTCCGGAGACCATTGCTGGTCTCCTAATGTGGCCATGGAATTCATGGATTTGTCTCTTCGTGTGTTATCGTTGACCCACGAGAACACTACCACTCCGCGTTCCTATCTGCAATCCTCGGCTCGAGGGCATCGCGCGCATAGCTAGAAGGCGGCATGGCCTGACGTTGACCCGAAGTTTCTACCGAACGCGTGGTAGCGGGTAGCGATGCGGCGGAGATCCTTGAGGTGGAGCAACATAGTGTCAACCAACCAGCTGCTATTGCAGCGCTACTGGTCATAGTGGATCGGGTGCTTGTGAAGTTACCATCCCGGGACTAGGGCGATTGTACGTCGGTGGCCCATTCGGCCCTGATCTGGTTGACTTCATAGCCACGGTTGGCAACCGCCCGCGTCTCGATGATAACTTGACCAACCAGTAGGTAACCTCCTTTTGCATCTGAGGTTTTGCCGGATTTCATCAAAAGATTTCATGATATACTTCGGCGCGTGCAGTAGCGTGGTCTGTGAATGAGTGAGGCAGTGTATTTCGGCGTGGTACCTTGATCCCTGGAATGAGCGACATTTTGATCGTTGCCCGTTCACCGCATCGAGCGTTCCTTGCAGCTTGTTCGGCTTGCAAACCACTGGATTCAGCGTCGAGGAATGTCATCGTTGCACCGGTGCAACAAGGCTTGAAAAGGCCCAATGTCGGCAGGGTACAAACTGTGTCCCATAATAGAGCAGTGCGGATTTTGCCGATCTGATCACCCCTCTGAACGGTAGCGACCATCCTAGAACCGTCTTCTAAACAAAGGAGGCGGCTTTATGAGTAAGTTAACAAGAAAGGCAAATTCAGAATTAACTATTGACCCGCTCGGTGTCAGAGATGTCGGCTCTCTTCTCTTTCGGAAGATTGATCAATCCTGTTGCGTAGCAGAGCCGCAAAAGTACAGGAGGATCTCTGTCGCTCGATGGCTTGGGGAGTTGACCGACAAGCCGTCGGTCGATGAGACTGACTGCCGCGCTGCTCCCGAATTGGCGGTAGTCCGAATTGCCACTCCTTCCGCGCAATCAACGCGCTGCTGCGAGCGAG
>Ga0075157_10002184_pt1 | contig 11500 bp, 9 predicted proteins | sample JI81BgreenDNA_FD_70967 | JGI IMG/M metagenome (GOLD analysis project Ga0075157, IMG submission 70967) | Wastewater effluent complex algal communities from Wisconsin, to seasonally profile nutrient transformation and Carbon sequestration -... | ecosystem: Engineered > WWTP > Effluent > Algae...
ATATTTTATTAAAACTCTACCATTATGAAAAAAATAGCTATTTTTTTGACCTCTTTGGCACTATTGAGTGCTTGTGGAGGAAATGAAAACACTTCCCAAACTAATACACAAACTGAACAAAATGACTCTTCACAAGCTACAGGGCAATCAGGGGTAAAAGATGATACTTCCAGCCCTAATATTGTACAAGTGGCTATTAGCAGTAAAGACCATACTACTTTGGTAACAGCTGTAAAAACTGCTGAACTAGTTGATGTCCTTAGTAATGCTGGACCATTTACTGTATTTGCTCCAACCAATGCTGCTTTTGATAAATTACCTAAAGGTACTGTTGAGGGTTTGCTCAAGCCTGAAAAGAAAAATGACTTAAAGAATATTTTAGAATATCATACTTATGTAGGAGTTCTCTCACCTACTCTATTACAAGATGGTGCTACTTTTGAGCAAGTAAATGGTGGAAAAATTAAAATCACCAACAAAGATGGAAAAATCTTTATCAATGATAAAGCCGAAATTACAGCTACCATCAATACCTCTAATGGTGTAATTCATGTAATCAATGAAGTTTTGTTACCACAATAAACTATAAAATTATGAATTTAGAAGAAAGTAAAGTAGGCGAAGTAGTCGCTGAAAATTTCCATACAGCTCAAGTATTCACAAAGTATGGTATCGATTTTTGTTGTAAAGGAGGCATATCTCTTTTAGAAGCTTGTAAAAATCAGAATATTGATATGAGTATGCTCATAGATGAACTCAAACAAGTTGAAAAATCAACAGATATACCAGATTACCAATCTTTTGATGCAAATACCCTTATAGAACATATAATTGCCGTTTATCATCACTACATTGAAGAAACTGCTCCAACAATTAATTTGTATCTCAATAAACTTTGTCAGGTACATGGAGAAAGACATCCAGAACTTTATACGATACAAGTTTTATTTAAACAAGCATCAGATACTCTTTTGGTACACATGCAAAAAGAAGAAAAAATTCTATTCCCTCTAATAGAAGAAATCGAAAAACGAAAACTTTCACAAGAATCTTTAATAGGACTTATGCCTGTAGAAATGCCCATGCAGGTCATGGAATCTGAACATGAAGAAGAAGGCATAAGATTTGCAAGTATTGCTAAATTAAGCAATCAATATCAAGTACCAACAGATGGTTGTCAGACCTACCAAGTGGCTTATGCCATGCTTGCTGAATTTGAAAAGAAATTACATACACACATTCATTTAGAGAATAATATTCTTTTCCCATTAGCAAAAAAGATGCAATCAAGCTTCTAATCAGTTTAAAGAGAGAGTATTTTTTTAGAATACTCTCTCTTTATGATTAAAAATCAGTTTTTTCGTATGTTTTCAGTCATAAGAAAAATATATTACTGTGTGTATTTTTGTTTTAAATAGTTCTTGAAAAGTTTGTGAATCTAATTTACAACCTGTTACTTCGCGTCAAATTACTAAACTCTTGAAAAAATACATCTCTATATTTCTTCTTGTGCTAATGTTTGCACCTATATTTGGAAAAATAGGAGTGATTGTATATTTCAAATCCAATCAGGCATATATTGCAAAAAACCTTTGTATTCAAAGAGAAATGAAAAATAATGCTTGTCAAGGAAATTGTTTTCTTGCTAAAAAACTTAAAAAGGTATCGCAAGACCAAGAAAATGCAGGAATGCCCGAAAGTATAAAAAAGCTCATAGAAATGGGTTTTATATATTGGTATCATCAACAAAAATCTCTTACAATTTCTTATACAACTCAAAATAATATTCTTTACAAAAAAATAAATGTTTTGGCTACTTCTTCATATAGTCATGATATTTTTCACCCTCCTTGTTAAGTCTAAGTACATCTTTTATAAACGAATAATCATCTATTTGTGGATATAAACCACAAATAATGACATGGTACTGCTCTCATAGCTTTACTCATCAATATTTTATTCTTTAAAACTTAGACTATTTATGAAAATAAAAATATTTATCAATGTTTTATCCATTTTTTGGATAAGCTTAGTAGCTCATGCTCAAAATTTTCAAAAAATTGAAGGAAAAATTTTTGACAATCAGACTAAAGAACCTATTGTAGGAGCCAATATTTATATTCCCAACTCAAAAACAGGTACAGTTACCAATTCAGAAGGCTTTTTCAGTTTACAGATTCCTGAAAATACACCAAAAATTTCTGTAGAAGCTATAGGCTATGAAATCCAAGAGATTTCAATCAAAAGTACATCTTTGAATATTGCCTTAAAAGCCAATATTCAAGAACTTCAAAATGTAGTAGTTACAGCCAATAGAGAAGCTAGTGTAAGAACTGAAACCCCTATTGCCATCACAAAAATAAGCTCTCAAATGATTCAGGAAGCAAAACCAACAGCTATCTATGAAGTCTTAAATAAAGCTACAGGCGTTTTAATGGTTAATCTTAATAACGAACAGCACAGCATGGCTATTAGACAACCCATCGGAACATCTCCTTATTATTTATATATGGAGGATGGTATACCCATCAGATCTATGGGTGTTTTTAACCATAATGCTTTGCTTGAAACCAACCAATTTGCTGTTAGTTCTATAGAAGTTGTAAAAGGTCCAGTTTCTTCTATTTATGGTCCAGAAGCTGTAGGAGGAACTGTTAATTTTATCACACAACGCCCTACTGCTATACCTACAGTCAGAGCAGGTATCCAAATAGATCAATGGGGTTATCATAGATTACAGATGGGTGCAGGTGCAAAAATAGGTAAATTAGGCATCTATGTAGGTGGTTTGAAAAGCCAGCAAATAGACTCTTGGATAACCAATTCTAATTATGACAAAAATATAATCAACACTCGTTTAGAATATCATTTTAATGAAAAAACAAGGTTAATTGGTACTTTTATGTATGGAAAGTATTATTCACAAATGTCAGGAAGTACAGACAGTTTAGCTTTCTATAATCGAGAGTATATCAGTACATCAGATTTTACTTATAGACAATCAGAAGCAAGTCGTTCAAGATTAACACTGGAACGTGATTGGAACCAGAATTCAAAAACATTCATTACGATATTCAATAGGGTAAATACTTTAGGGCAAAATCCTTCTTATGCAATTCGTTGGAGACAAGGACAAACCACAGCCACAGGAGAAATTAATTCTAATTATTTTGAAAGTTATGGAGTAGTTGCTCAACATAGTGAACGTTTCAAGTTTTTAGATTCCAAACTAATTTTAGGTGGATTGCATGATTTTTCACCCAATCGTTACAGTGCTTATCGTATTGATTTAGAGGCAAAACTACGCCCTGATGGAAGATCAGTAGAAAAATATACAATTCTACAAGAAAGATCAGACATTAGGCTTGCTGATTATAATGCAAAGATTAATAATTCTGCTACTTATTTACAGTATGATTTTGCCCCTATTAAAAATCTAAGGATTTCTCTTGGAAGTCGTTGGGATAGAATGGCTTTTACTTATACCAACGATTTAGATAAAACTGATGGAAAAAAAGAATATAGTCAAATAACCAGTAAAATAGGTGCTACCTATGATTTTGGTAAAGATAAAGGTGTTTATACCAATGTTTCTCAAGGCTTTGCTCCTCCAAGCCTTACAGCTGTCTTTCGTAGAAAACCTAACCCTGATCCCAATGCCCCTGCTGAGTTCTATTATAACTTAAAACCTGCTCAGTTTATCAACTATGAAATAGGTGGATGGATGGCTTTATTTGAAAATAAACTCTATGCTGATCTAGCTATTTATCAGATGAATGGTAAGAATGAACTCCTTAATATTCGTCAACCTGATAATTCTTTTGATTACCAATCTGCTGGAAAAACCCTTCACAGAGGAATAGAAATGGGTTTTACCTATAAACCTACTTCTGAGTTTTTCTTACGTTGGGGTGCAACCATTGCCACTCATAAATTTGAGGACTTTCAAATCAGCAACAAAGAAACTGACTTGATTCGTAATTTAGATGGTTTTCAGATGCCAAATGCACCACGTTGGGTATGGAACACGGAATTTACTTATTATCCTAAGTGGTTAAAAGGTTTTAGAAGTGCTTTAGAATGGCAGCATGTTTCAGGCTATTATCAAAATCAAATCAATACTGTGAGATATGATGCCTATGATTTACTCAATTTAAGAATTGGTTATGAATGGAATGGCTTAGAAGTATTTAGTAATGTTATGAATATTGCCAATACTTTATATGCTACCAATGTTTCAAGAGGAAATAATCCAACAGATAGAAGCACTTTCACACCTTCTGCTCCACGTACTTTTGTGATGGGTATTCAGTATAATTTTAGTGCAAATAAATAATATAAATAGCATGAAAAACAGCACTTTGTTTCAGGAGGCTAATATCAACCCCAAAGATGAGTTTCAATCATCTTTGGGGAATAAAGTGAATCGATACATCAAAAGAAATATGTATCAATGGCATCGAATATTAGGTTTAATTACCATTATTCCTGTTATTTTTTGGACTCTTTCAGGGCTAATGCACCCTTTTATGTCACATTGGTTTAAACCAAGTATTCCCAAAGAGTTTTTAGCTGCTCAACCTATTCAAAAAGAGCAATGTAAACTGTCTATCCAAGAAGTTTTAGATAAAAATAAGATTGAGACTATTAAAAAATTCAGGATTGTAGCTTGGAATAATCATACTTATTATCAGATAAAAAAGCAAAATGGTGAGCTCATATACTTCAATACTTCTGATGGAAAAGAACTTATAAATGGGGATAAAATATATGCAGAATGGTTAGCTCGTTATTTTTTACAAGACCAGAAAAGTAAATTGTTGGATATTAATTTACAAACAGAATTTTCGCAACATTATAAATACATTAATAGATTACTTCCTGTCTGGAAACTTAGTTTTGAAAGAGCTGATGGTATGGAAATATATGTTGAAACAGCCTCCAGTCGTCTAGGAACATTTAACACCAATACCCGAAAAACATTTCTATGGATATTTGATGTATTTCATAATTGGTCTTTTTTGGAAAATATTTCAAATAATACCTTAAGAATAAGTATGATGATATTTTTTTTAGGCATCATTATATTTTCTTCATTGAGTGGACTGGTGATTTATGGTTTTTTATGGAAAAGATTTAAGAAAGTACCCACAAAAACATCTTCTAAGAGTATTCTTAGAAAATATCATAGACAAATAGGTATTGCTGTTTCTTTTATAACTTTTACTTTTGCTTTCAGTGGGGCATATCATGCAACCAGAAAGTTAGAGCCTAATTTATTGCCAGAGATGGTGATAGAACCAGACATCACCTCTTTTGAACTACAGAAATCTAATATGCTTTTACCTATTGAGTGGCAAAAGGTAAGCAATATTTCTGTTGTGAAAATGCAAAAACAAAGTTATTATCAAGTTTTTCTACTAGCTGATGAAGATAAGAAAGCAAGTATAGAATACTTTGATACTAATACAGGTAGTGTTTTACCCCAAGGAAATGAGTTATATGCTAAATTCTTAACAAAAATATTTGCAAAGAAAATCTATGAACCAGAACTGAACATTTCACAATGTTGTGAACTAAGTGATATTTCAACTGGAGAAGCCTCAACAGATTTATCCAATGAAAATTTATTAAAAACCAAAACTCTTTATTCTTTTGATAAACGAGAATATGGTTTTGTATTTAAGAGGCTTCCTGTTGTACAATTGGCTTATGATACTCCCAATAAGGATAGCTATTACATTGAAACTGCTACATCTCGTTTGGCTGCCTATGTCACTAATTCTGATAGAACAGAGGGGTATTCTTTTGCTATTCTCCATAAATTCTCTCTGATGGAATGGGCCGGAAAAAATGTAAGAGATATTACAACTATGATTGCTGCGATAGGCGTTTTGGTGGTTAGCTTATTAGGTTTTGTTTTATTTATTAAGGAATAGTTTTATTTATATCTTCAAAATTTTATTTAAAGAAAGGTTTTCTTAAAAAATTAATTTTAGTATATGTAATAGTTATAAGTTTTTTAATTTTTAAATATCCGAATATAAAAATCATAATTTAAATACTTGTAAAAAAGTGTCAGATAAGTCTATGTAGTAAATGACTTTTGTCTGATATAATTCATAAGCTTTTTATGATTGATATCATAAAATTTTCTCATAGAAGTCTCTTACCTTTGAGTTAAGATAATATATTTAATTTATACAACTTACTCTTATGACTACTTGGCTTTTAGAATGGAATCCTGAGGACAATAATTTTTGGGAAACAAAAGGTAAAAAAATAGCATGGAGAACACTTATCATTACAACAATAGCTCTTACATTATCTTTTGCATCTTGGTTTATGATGAGTGCGATAGTTACCCGTCTAACTGGTATAGGGTTTAAATTCACTAAAGAGCAACTCTTTTGGCTGGCGGCTATGCCTGGACTTGCTGCGGGCACATTACGTATAATTCATACTTTTCTTATTCCTATATATGGGACAAGACATACTATTTCTATTGCTACTTTGATTAAATTATTACCTGTTATAGGTATAGGAATAGCTGTGATGAATCAAAATACACCTTTTTGGGTGTTTATGATATTAGCTTTTACAGCTGGCTTTGGAGGTGGGGATTTTTCATCTTTTATGCCTTCTACAAATATGTTTTTTCCTGCACGCCTTAAAGGAGCTGCTCTTGGAATTCAAGCTGGTATAGGAAATTTTGGTGTAAGTTTAGCTCAATTTATGACACCAATTATGTTGGGGATAGCTTTGTATGGATCCCCACAAGTGTTTAGTAAAACCATTTCGCAAACTCAGGAGATTGTTACAACAGAAATTTATTTGCAAAGTGCTACATTCTGGTATGCTCCTTTATTACTAATTATGACCTTTGTATGTTGGTACTATTTGCGAAGCATTCCTATCAAAGCTAGCTTCAAGGAACAGTTAGATATTTTTAAAGATAAACATACTTGGTTTTGTACTATCATCTATTTTATGACTTTTGGAACATTTGCTGGTTTATCGGCTTCATTTCCTATAATGATACAAACATTATATGGTAAGTTTGATGGAGCTCCTGACCCTTTAAAATATGCTTTTTACGGACCTCTGATTGGTTCAGCAGCACGTGTTTTATTTGGATTTGTTGCAGATAAAATTGGAGGGGCTATTCTTACTACTATATCAGGGTTTGGACTCATAGTAAGTATTATCCTATTAATTTCTATGGATTTAGTGAACCCAACTAATATGGAAAGTTTTCCAATATTTCTTATAATGATGATGTTAATTTTCTTATTTTCAGGTATTGGTAATGCATCAACATTCAAACAGTTCCCTGTTATATTCAAACATAATCCCAGACAAGCAGCAGGTGTAATAGGTTGGACAGCAGCTATTGCTGCTTATGGTCCGTTTGTATTTTCTTTAACTATTGGAGCCTTTATTAGTAATACAGGTGGAGCTTCTGGTTTTTTTTGGTTATTGATTATATTTTGCTTGATAGCTACTTTTATTAATTGGTATTTTTATAATAAAAAAGGGGCTGAAAGACCTAGTTAATCTATCATTAAAATTACAATATTATGCTTGAATTATTTAGAACACTTAATCGAAAAGCCATTATCAATGCCATTATTGCAATGGTTTTAGTAATTGTAATGGTATTTATGGGTTCAAGAAAATTACAAAATTTTGATGCTGCTCTTATTGCTTATTTGTTTGGAACTATCTTTGCTGTGTTTGGTGTAACCTACCGTTATTCTGTTTGGATACAACGCCCTCCCACCAAAATGTATTGGCAAAGAACTAGAATGTTTTTATTTAGTAATAATTTTTTTAGTTATATCAAAGATTTTTTTATATTATTCTTAAAAAATATTCTTTTTCAAAAGTTTATTATACCTCGTAGTAAAGCAAGATGGGCTGGACATTTTCTTTTGGCAACAGGATGTTTAATAGCCTTTGCAGTTACTATACCACTTACATTGGGTTGGATTCACTTTGATTTAGCTCCTGAATCAGACACAATATATCATATTCATGTTTTTGGATTTGATATTGGTACTTTTCAACTTGGTTCAGCAATGGCGTTTATCATTTTTCATGCACTGGTTTGGTGTTCTTTTATGGTAATAATTGGGGCTTTAATGATGATGAAACGTAGATTTACTAATGGTGGTTTAATAGCTACACAAACATTTGAAGGAGACTGGATGCCCTTGTTATTATTGATAGCAATTTCTCTTACAGGTTTAGGTATTACATATGACTATACATTTTTACAAGGGAAAACAAATCAATTTATGTCTGTAACACATGCCATTACAGTTGTAATCTGGTTGGTGTGGCTTCCTTTCGGGAAGTTTTTTCATATATTTCAACGTTTAGCACAATTAGGAGCAAATATTTATCGTATTGAAGGTAAAAAAAAGGGGATGGCAGTATGTCCACATACACAACAAGAATTTGCTTCTAAAATGCACATAGAAGACCTAAAAATCGTAACTAAAGAATTAGGTTTCGATTTTACATTAAAAGATGGTAAAAGTCATTTAGACTTATCTCCTGAAGGTAAAAGGTCTGCTTTGGCTAAAGCTCATTTCAATGCACGTAAAGATTCAGGTGCTTTCTTTGGTTAAAAATTTCTTTAAATACAATTATGGCAAAACTTCCTATATCTTCAGAAGAAATTATTAGACAATATGGACCTCATAAGCATTATACGCCCAAAGATGGTTTCATTGGCAGTCATGAACCTGATAAACTTATCAAAACTCATTGTTGCTTTTGTGGTATGCAGTGTGGTATTCAGCTTAAAGTGAAGGACAACATGGTAGTAGGTTTTGAACCTTGGATGGAATTTCCATTTAATGAAGGTAGACTTTGCCCTAAAGGAGTCCAACGTTATCTACAAAATAATCATCCTAATCGATTGCTTTCCCCCATCAAAAGAGTTGAGGGAAAGGGTTTTTTACCTATAGAATGGAATGAAGCTTTTGAAACTACCATAGAGCAAATTAAACATATTCAAGATAAATACGGTAAAGATGCATTTGCCATGCTTTCAGGAGTTTCTCTTACCAATGAAAAAAGTTATATGGTAGGTAAATTTGCAAGATTAGCACTTAAAACAGCTAATCTTGATTATAATGGAAGACTTTGTATGGTGAGTGCTGGGACGGGCAACAAAAAAGCATTTGGATTAGACAGAGCTTCTAATAATTGGAGTGATCTTAAGCATGCTGAGGTAATTATCATTGCAGGAGCTAATGTAAGCGAAACATTTCCCACACTGACACATTATATTTGGGAAGCAAGGGATAATGGGGCAAAACTTATTATTGTAGATCCTCGAGTTACTCCTATTGCTCGAACAGCAGATTTACATTTAGATATAAAACCTGGTACAGATTCAGCTCTATTTGGAGCAATATTAAAAATTTTAATTGATAATGATTGGTTAGATAATGATTTTATTAATCAATATACTTCTGGATTCTATGAAGCAGCAGAAGCTGTGAAAGATTATACTCTAGAATGGGCTGAGAAAATTACTGGAATAAAAGCTGAGAAAATTTTACAAGCTGCTACTTGGTGGGGGAAAGCTGCAACAAGTTTTTTGCTACATGCGAGAGGTATAGAACATCATAGTAAAGGAGTGGATAATGTATTAGCTTGTATTAATCTAGTGCTTGCTACAGGAAGAATAGGCAAGCCATATTGTGGCTATGCCACAATTACGGGACAAGGGAATGGGCAAGGAGGTAGAGAGCATGGACATAAATGTGATCAATTGCCAGGAAATCGTGACATTACTAATCCAGAGCATAGAAAATACATAGCTAGTGTGTGGGGGGTAGAAGAAAATGAAATACCAGGAAAGGGTTTATCTGCCTATGAAATTATAGAGGCTATACACAGAGGAGAGATTCGAGGCTTACTAACAATATGTTTTAATCCTTTGGTATCATTACCTAATAATACTTTTGTAAGAGAAGCACTTGAAAAACTTGAATATTTTGTTGCTATTGACTTTTTTTTAAGTGAAACAGCACGACATGCAGATATTATTATGGCAGGTTCATTACATGAGGAAGAAGAAGGAACAGTCACCACAGCTGAAGGGCGTGTAGTGAAGATTAATCAAGCTATTACTCCTCCTGGAAAAGCAAAAAGAGATAGTGAAATATTGTTGGAGCTAGCTCAAAGATTGGGAGTTGGAGATAAATTTAATTATGTAAATAGTGAATCTATTTTTAACGAGCTTCGGATAGCTTCTAAAGGTGGTACTGCTGATTACTATGGTATCACATACGAAAAAATAGAAAAAAATATGGGTGTATTTTGGCCTTGTCCTGACTTAGATCATCCTGGAACACCACGTCTTTGGGAGGATAAAAAATTCAAAACTTCTGATGAAAAAGCACATTTTAACCCTGTCAAATATAAAGATCCTGGTGATGTGGTAGATGAGGAATATCCTATTGTTCTTACAACAGGTAGAGTTGTTTCGCAGTATTTGAGTGGTACGCAAACTAGAAGAATAGGTAAATTAGTAGACCAATATCCTGAACCTTTGCTAGAAATTCATCCTGAACTTGCTCAAAAGTATGGTATTCAAGAAAGAGAATTGGTGAAAGTAGTTACAAGAAGAGGAGAAGCTGTTTTTCCTGCTCAAATTGTAGAAACTATTCGCAAAGACACAGTTTTTATTCCTTACCATTGGGGAGGAAAAGATTCAGTTAATGTTCTAACATCAGGAACTTTAGATCCTATTTCTAAGATTCCAGAGTTTAAAGTATCTACATGTAAGCTTATCCCCTTAAAAAAGCAAGCACTTTCTATAGAGCAATCAGATGCTTACAAAAGCTTATAAAATTATCACCTAAACCTTTATTAAAATGATTCAGGCAGAATATAATCGTGAAATGGCATTCTTCATAGATATGCAACGTTGTATAGGTTGCCATGCTTGTGAAATGGCTTGTGCAGAATGTGAAACCAATGGTCAGGAGAGTATGATACATATCCATTATGTGGATAGAGCGTCAACAGTACAAACAACAGTACAAGTTTGTATGCACTGTGAAGATCCTGTTTGTGCAAATGTATGTCCTGCTGATGCTATTACAAAAGATAATTTTGGTGTTGTACATACAGCTAATACTGCTCGTTGTATAGGTTGTTCTAATTGTGTATTAGCTTGTCCATTTGGGGTTCCTAAAAAAGAAGAAAAAATGGAATTGATGATGAAATGTAATATGTGTTATGATCGTACAAGTGCAAATAAGAAACCAATGTGTGCAACTGTATGTCCTACAAGAGCTTTATTTTATGGTACAAAAGAAGAAATTGAAAAAATGAGACCTAATAGTACACCTGTCAATACCTTTATTTTTGGTAATGAAGAAGTAAAAACAAAAGTAAATATTATGATGCCCAAAGGTAGCACTTATTTACAAGTGGATTAAAGCTACAATTATTAAAACTAATTTAAAGAAAT
>Ga0075157_10002188_pt1 | contig 11488 bp, 11 predicted proteins | sample JI81BgreenDNA_FD_70967 | JGI IMG/M metagenome (GOLD analysis project Ga0075157, IMG submission 70967) | Wastewater effluent complex algal communities from Wisconsin, to seasonally profile nutrient transformation and Carbon sequestration -... | ecosystem: Engineered > WWTP > Effluent > Algae...
TCCTGGTCCATGATGGCCAGTCGCTTGATGCGCTTGGTGCGTGGCCCGGTTTCGCTGACATAGACGATGCGGCTGTCGAAATAGCCGGTTTCGCCGGTGAGCCGCGAATAGACGAGATCGGCGCACTTGTGGGCCGCGCGGCGCCAGCCGGCCGCCGTGGTCACGAAGCCCTGCCGGGCGATCTCGCTGCCGGCGAACACATCATAGGCGTAACAGGCCAGGGTGATCCCGCCATCGGGATTGGCTGTCACGGTGCCCGTCACCAGTGCCTGCGCGGCAATGGTGCGCCACGCCGGGAAATCGGGCGCCAGCACGCTGTCCACCCCCACGGTGGTGGTGAACGCGGCCGGATCGAGTGGGCGGAACAGGCCGGACGATTTGAGATCGTTGGCAATCACCTGCGCCACCCGTTGCCCAAGCGCCGTCGTGGTGCCCGCTTCGGTGGTGCCGGCATTGCCGGGGGCAAAGGCCGGAACGGCAATCGGCATCGGTTGGGTGAGGCCGGCATTGATGTCCACCCGCAGCGGGCCGGCAGCGGGTGCAGCCGCCGGCGCGGCGGGCTGGGCGAACGCGGGGGCGGCAACAGCCGCAAGCAGCAGGGGAATCAGGCGCATGAACAGACCATAGCAACAAGCCGACGCAAGCGGCACCCCGGCCGGACGCTGAAAGACGGCAGGTCGAGCCATTGGTCAGGTCATCTCCTCGGGATCGAAGTTGATTTCGACATTGGCCCACAGATCATACATCTCGGCCGGCAGTTTCAGCGGCTGGCAGCGCAGCACGGCACGGCGCGCGGTTTCGGCGAAGGCCCGGGCATAATCGGCGTTGGCCGCCGTGGTGCCGCTGGGCCGGCCCACTTCGGGCATGCCGACCACCCGGCCATCGCGGCTGTATTGCACCTGCACGATCACGGTCATCCGCCGCACGTCGCGGCCGCCCGCTGGCGGGTTCCAGCACGGCGCCACCTGGGCGCGGATGGCCTGTGCAAGCGTTGCCGCCGCACGCGGATCAACCGTGGCGGTCCTGGGGGCATCATTGCCCAGTTCCTTCGCCAGCTTCGACGTGTCGAGCATCTTCTTCGGCGCCTTGGGCAGCGCCTTGTCGATCAGGTTGGCGAGGCTGGATGTGTCGAGCGGGGAGGGTGGTGCCCTGGTCGGCGCGGCCTGCGGCTTGGGTTCGGGTTTCGGCTTCACCGGTTCCGGCGGTGGCACTGCATCGGGTTTCACCGGTTCCGGTTCGGGCGCGGTGTCCGGTTGGGCTTCGGGCGCGGCAGCCGGTTCCTGCGGCGCGGCTTCCATCGAGGGCTTCGGCGCTTCGGTAACACGCGGCGCATCGGCGATGGTCACCAGCTCCACCGGCACGGCATCGGTGGCCGCCGGCATCAGCCGCTGGCTGTGCTGCCATGCCAGGCTCAGCGCGCCAATCAGCGCGATGTGCGCGACCCCGGCGGCCAGCAGCCAATATCGTTCCGTCGCGGTCATTGCTGTTCGCGGGCGCTGTCCGTCACCAGCGCGACCTTCTTGAAGCCGGCGCCATTCACCTCGCCCACCACTGCCATCACCCGGCCGTAATCCAGGCTGCGATCGGCGCGCACATAGACGCGCGCATCATCGCTGCGGGCCTCGCGCAGGGCGGCCAGCTTGGCGGGCAGGGCCGCCGGCGCAATCTCCATCTGGTCGATGAACAGCGCGCCCTTGCCATCAAGGCTGATCTGGATCGGCGTCTGGTCCTGCGGCAGGCTGTTGGCGCGGGCATCCGGCAGGTCCACCGGCACGCCGGCGACCAGCAGCGGCGCCGTCACCATGAAGATGATCAGCAGCACCAGCATGACGTCCACCAACGGGGTGACGTTGATCTCCGCCATTGGCGCGCGGCGCTGGCCCCGGCCAGCACTGGGGCGGCCACCGGCAAGGTTGATCGCCATCAGCGCCCCTCCATGCCGTCAAGCTGGCGGGACAGCAGGTTCAGGAACTCTTCGCCGAAGCCCGACAGGCGAGCCTCCAGCCGGTTCACCCGGTGCAGCAACCGGTTGTAACCGATCACCGCGGGGATCGCCGCGAACAGGCCGATGGCGGTGGCGAACAGCGCTTCGGCGATGCCGGGTGCCACGATGGCCAGGCTGGTGTTCTGGCTGGCGGCGATGCCGGTGAAGCTGCGCATGATGCCCCACACCGTGCCGAACAGGCCAACGAACGGCGCCACCGAACCGATGGTGGCCAGCACAGACAGCCGATCCGAAAGATCGTCGATATCGCGGGCGATGGCCACGTTGATGGCACTGGCGAGGCGCGCGCGCAGGCCCTCGCGGTCGATGCCGGCGCGCTTGGCCGAAAGGCTGCGTCGCCATTCGTTCATGCCGGCGGTGAAGGCCCGTGCCGAAGGATGGGCGGCCCGGCTCGCCTGGTCATAGAGCGCATCGAGATTGTCCGACTTCCAGAACCAGTCCTCGAACCTGGCGGCTTCGGCGTTGATCGTCTTGAGCCGGCGGGAACGTTCGAGGATGATCGCCCAGCTCCACACCGATGCCAGCAACAGGCCCAGCATGACCGCCTTCACAATGATATCGGCCTGCAGGAACAGTGCCCATGGCGACAGATCGGCAGCGGCTTTCAGGGCGATTTCGGTGTCCATCATGCATCCTGTGGCAGAAGTTCGGAAAATATGGCCATCCAGTCCGCCGGCTGACGGCGCGGACGGCCGGCGGGATCGAGGAAGGCGGCGGTGAGCGTGGCTTCGGCCAGCACCTCGCCATCGCGGCGGATGGCCTGCGCCAGCCGGCAGGCAGCGGCACGCGCCGACAACAGGCGCGTTTCGATGGTCAGCACATCGTCCAGCCGGGCCGGGCGCCGCCACTTGATGTCCATTTCCGTCACCGCATAGGCGCCAAGGCCGGTTTTCACGGCGGCGCCATGATCGATGCCGGCCATGCGCAGGAACTCGGTGCGGCCACGTTCCAGGAAATGCAGATATTTGGCGTGATACATGATGCCGGCCGTGTCGGTATCCTCGAAATAGACGCGCGCCGTCAGGCGGTGCAGGCCATGTTCGATGGTACCGGAGGGGGGCAGGGTGACCATGGGCTCCAGATAGAGACGGCTGCCCCGGAAGGGCAACGAAAAATGGACGCAATGAAAAGGGCGCCGGCAGCAGTGCCACCGGCGCCCTTTCCTGAATGTGAACGCGCTTATTCGGTTGGCCGGGCGTCGCGCTTTTCCACGATGCGCGCGGACTTGCCGCTGCGGCCACGCAGATAATAGAGCTTGGCGCGGCGCACGATACCGCGGCGCACCACTTCGATGGCCTCGATGCTCGGGCTGTACAGCGGGAACACACGCTCCACGCCTTCGCCAAAGCTGATCTTGCGCACGGTGAACGACGAACCGATGCCCTTGTTCGAACGCGCGATGCACACGCCTTCATAGTTCTGGACGCGGGTGCGTTCGCCTTCAACCACGCGCACGCCTACGCGCAGCGTGTCACCAGCACGGAATTCCGGAATCTTCTTTTCGGCGGTCAGCTTGGCAATCTGTTCCGCTTCGATCTGCTGGATGAGATTCATCTCATTCCTCATTCTTCTTCTGTCGCGCGCCAGAGGGCGACTGGACCCGGCCATCCCCATGATGACCCCACAGATCCGGCCGCCGTGACCGTGTGTCCGTTTCGGACCGCGCGCGTCGCCAGGCGGCGATGCGTGCGTGATCCCCCGATCGCAACGCTTCGGGGATCGCAAGGCCTTCCCACAGGGCCGGCCTTGTATAATGCGGATGTTCAAGAAGGCCGCTCTCGTGGCTTTCCTCAACCCCGCTTGAAGCGGCGCCCATTACACCGGGGAGCAGCCGTACGCAAGCATCCATCACCACCAGCGCCGCCATCTCGCCACCCGACAGCACATAATCGCCGATCGAAACCTCCTCGATGGCGCGGCGCTGGAAAATGCGCTCGTCAAACCCCTCAAAGCGGCCGCACAGGATGATGGCGCCCGGCCCTTCCGCCAGCCCGCGCACGCGGGCTTGCGTGAGCGGGCGCCCGCGCGGTGTCATCGCAAGACAAGGGCGGCCATCGGCCACTGCATCGATGCTGGCGGCCAGCACGTCGGCCTTCAGCACCATGCCCGGCCCGCCACCGGCCGGCGTGTCGTCAACCGTGCGGTGCCTGTCGGTGGAAAAATCGCGGATGTTGACCGCCTCGCAGGTCCAGCTTCCCTCGGCCAGAGCGCGGCCGGCAAGACTGTGCCCCAGCGGCCCCGGAAACATGTCGGGATAGAGCGTCAGTATGGTGGCCCGCCACATCAGGCCAGCCACACCCGATCAATCACCAGGCGGTCGGCTTCCTCGCGGACGGCATCGGCAACGAATGGCACCATCACGCTGCCGCCGCTTGTTCGCGCGATGTCCAATATGTCGGACGCGCCATAATTCTCGATGGACTTCACATGGCCCACGGCGGCGCCCGTCTCGTCCACCACGGCCATGCCGATATAATCGGCAACATAATATTCGCCGTCGGCCAAGGGGGGCAGCGCGTCGCGCGGCACGGTGAGTTGCAGGCCGCGCAAGGCTTCGGCGGCGTTGCGATCGGTGATGCCTTCGAACCTGGCCACCGCCATGCCGGGCTTGTCAGGGCGAATGCCCTGCAACGCAAGCGCCCGCCCGCCCGCATCAAAGCGGGCGTGGCGGGCGAGTGCATCAGGCGTATCGGTGAACAGCTTCAGCCGCACCTCGCCCCTTATGCCGTGGGCGCCGGCAATGGCGGCCAGCACGATGTGATCGGCCGCCATCCCGCAGGCGCCTTATTCGGCCTTGTCGCCTTCGCCGGCGTCGGCGGCGGCTTCTTCAACGGCAGCTTCTTCCACGGCAACTTCTTCAGCCGGCGCGGCGGCAGCCTCTGCGGCAGCGGCGGCGGCTTCAGCCGCTTCGGCTTCGGCGGCAGCGGCGGCTTCAGCGGCTTCGGCGGCCTTCTGGGCGGCCATTTCAAGCCGTTCCTTGGCCTTGGCGCCCGGTTCGCCCTTCTGCGGGTTCACCTTGGCAGCGCGGGTGCGCAGGCCAGCGGCATCCAGGAAGCGGGAGACACGATCCGTCGGCTGCGCGCCAACACCCAGCCAATAGGCAGCGCGTTCGGTGTCCAGCGTCACGCGGCCCGCGTCGTCACGCGGCAGCAGCGGGTTGTAGGTGCCGATCTTTTCCAGAAACTTGCCATCGCGCGGGGCGCGGCTGTCAGCCACGACGATGCGATAGAAGGGGCGCTTCTTCATGCCGCCGCGCGCGAGGCGAATTGCGATAGCCATTGATATTCTTCCTTCAGTTTAACCAGAGCGTTGAAACTATTTCCTGCCGAACTTGTTGAAGCCGGGTGGCAGTGAACCCATGCCGGGGCGACCGAACATTCGGCCGATGGCCCCCAAATCGATGGCGCCGCCAGGTTCGCCAGCCGGCGCCGCGCCGTCCGGGCCGGGCAGGGCGCCAGCCCCCCCCATTCCCGCCAGCATCTTCATCATGCCCTTCATGCCGCCCATCTTCTTCAGGCGCTTCATGGCATTGGCCATTTCCTGGTGCATCTTCAGCACCTTGTTCACATCCTGCACGGTGGTGCCGGAACCGTTGGCGATCCGGATCTTGCGCTTGGCAGTCAGGATTTCCGGCTTGGTCCGCTCCTTGGGCGTCATCGACAGGATGATTGCTTCCATGCGGTCCAGCAGCTTGGGGTTGATGGCGCCCGTGTCCATCGCCTTCTTGGCTGCGCCCATGCCCGGCATCATCGCCGCCAGGCCGGACAAGCCGCCCATCTTCTTCATCTGGGCCAATTGCTGGCGCAGATCGTCCATGTCGAACTGGCCCTTGGCCAGCTTCTCCGCCATCTTCTCCGCCTGTTCGGCTTCGAAATTGGCGGCGGCCTTTTCCACGAGGCCAACGATGTCGCCCATGCCCAGGATGCGGCCAGCGACGCGGCGGGCATCGAACAGCTCCAGCGCGTCGATCTTCTCGCCCACGCCGGCAAAGCGGATCGGAGCGCCAGTAACGCTGCGCATCGACAGCGCCGCCCCACCACGCGCATCGCCATCCATGCGGGTGAGGATCACGCCCGTCAGCGCCACGCGCTCCTTGAAGGCGGAGGCCACGTTCACCGCGTCCTGACCGGTCAGGCTGTCCACCACCAGCAGGATCTCATCAGGCGTGGTGGCGCCGGCGATGGCGGCCATCTCGGCCATCAGCGCTTCATCGACGCCCAGGCGGCCTGCGGTGTCGAGCAGCACGACATCAAAGCCCTGCAGCTTTGCCGACTGGCGGGCACGTTCGGCAATCTGCACCGGAGTCTGGCCGGCAATGATCGGCAGGGTGGCGATGCTGGTCTGTTCGCCCAGCACCCGCAGCTGTTCCTGGGCAGCCGGACGCGCAACGTCCAGGCTGGCCATCAGCACCTTCTTGCGCTCACGCGTGGTCAGCCAGTTGGCGAGCTTGGCCGTGCTGGTCGTCTTGCCCGAACCTTGCAGACCCACCATCATCACCACGGCCGGTGGCGTTACGGCAATCTTCAGCGGCGCCGGTTCGTCGCTGCCGCCCAGCAGATCGACCAGACAATCATTGACGATCTTGACGACCTGCTGACCGGGGGTGACCGACTTGATGACCTCGGCGCCGATGGCGCGCTGGGTGGCGTCCTCGATGAAATCCTTGACCACCGGCAGGGCGACATCGGCTTCCAGCAGCGCCACGCGCACTTCCCGCATGGCGGCGCGCACATCAATCTCGGTCAGCGCGCCACGGCCGCGCAACCGCTCGAAGATACTGCCAAGCCGATCGGAAAGACTGTCGAACAAAGGCCGCGGCCCCTCAGGTGAAGTCAGCTTGCCTCCAAATGAAAACGCGCCGGCGGGCGAAAACTCGCTGGCCGGCGTGCATCCTCGGACGCAAGGCCCCCGGTTGGGAGCCGCTGCCGCCATAGGGTGAGGCGCGGCTGTGGTCAAGGAAAACCGCCAGTGAAGGGGCGCGGCTGTAGGCGCGCAGCGTGATTGGGCCGTCGCCAGCTTTCAAAACTGTGAATGAATTATGATCAGCAGTAGCGCGGGGGGGAGGGCCATGCTATGCGCCAAATGCGAGATGAGGGAACAGGTCGCCGTTGTCGTAAGGCCGCCGGGCTTTTGGCCCCGTGTGCTGGAGCGTTTTTTCGGGCCGCCGCTGCCAGAGCGGTTGCGGTTCGAGTTCACGCGTGAGCTTGGGGCCTACTTCCTGCCGTTCCTGCTGGCTGGTCTTGTGGCCGCGATTCTGGCGGTTGCCACCGCCGTGGCAGTGCGCAGCACCTTGGCCATGTTTTTTGCCGGACTGGGTCTGGCCGGCTTCGCTTTCATCGTCATGGCCTGCCACGATGCCCGCCGCGTCCTGAACGAGGACGAGCTGGAGGAGACCGAGGCACGCTATGGCCTCGGCGTCACCGTCGTGGCCGCCGGTGTGGGCGGCATCGTCGTGGCGGTGCTCACGGCAGACGCCCCGTTGATCGTGCAGGCGATGGTGGTGATGGTGGCGCTTGCCGTGCTGGGCGGTAGCAGTGGCGCCCGGCGCGGTCGGCCGGAACTGGCGCTGGTGCAGGCGCTTTGCGTCAGCCTGCCAACCGCCGTTGCCGTTGGTCTGCGCTGGCCGGTGCCGTGGGGCATTGCCACTGCCATCGGGGTTGCCACCTTCGGCCTGTTCAGCGTTGCGGTCGCCCGCCGTGCCTATCTGGGCCAGGTCGCCTTGCTGCAGGCGCGCGAGGATCAGCGCGGCGAACGCAGCCGCATGCGCGTGGCGCTCGAGAATCTGGGGCAGGCCGTGGCCGTGCTGGACGGTGGTCTGAAGGTGGTGATGATCAACCGCAGCGCGCTCGACATGCTGGGTCTGGACAAGGTGAACGAACAGGCGCCGCCGCGGTTCGATGAACTGCTGTCGTCGGCGCCCAACCTCGTCAAGGCGTCGGACAGTCGGGAAGAAGTGCTGGCCCATGCCGATCTGATGGCCACGGCCCGCCAGCCCTTCAACGGCGTGCTGCATCTGAACGATGATCGCATGGTCGATCTGGAGTGCCTGCCCATTCCCGATGGTGGGTGGGTGGCCATGCTGCGCGATTCCACGGGTGAGCGCCACGCCATTGCCGAACTGAACCGCGAAATTCGCCGCTGTCCGTTGACCGGCCTGCCAAACCGGCGCGGTTTCCTGGAAGAACTTGACCGCCGCCTGACGCGGGGGGACGTGTTTGCCCTGCTGATCGTCGATCTCGATGGCTTCAAGCAGGTGAATGATCGCCATGGCCATTCGGTGGGGGATCGCATGATCACCCGCATCGGCTTCCGCCTGCGGACGGCCGATCCGGCGCTCTATGCTGCCCGCCTTGGCGGGGATGAGTTTGCCGTGCTTGCGGAAATCGACAGTGGCGATGATGCCGTGGCCCTGGCGCGGCGTCTGGTGGACACGATCGATGTGCCGGCCCGGTTTGGTGAAGCCGAGGTGCAGGTGGGTGCGGCCATCGGTGTGGCGATGGCGCCAGATGATGGGATGCTGCCCGAAACGCTGCTGCGGGCGGCCGATCTTGCCTTGCTGGCCGCCAAGACCCAGCCGGGCAACCAGATCCGGCTGTTCACGCCGGATCTGTTGGAAAAATCGGCCTACACGGCCAATCTCGAGGCGCGCGTGCGATCAGCGCTGCGGGGCGGCCGGGTTGATGTTGCCTATCAGCCGCTGGTTGATCTGGTGACGGGCAAGGTCGTCGCGGTCGAGGCGCTGGCCCGCTGGCGCGACGATGGCGGGGATATGGTCAGCCCGGACCAGCTGGTGGCGATTGCGGAAGCGCGCGGACTGGTGAGCGATCTGCGTCGCCTGGTGCTGGCAGAGGCAGCGGCCACCATGGCGGCCGTTGATCGCTCCCTTGGCCTGTGGGTCAACGCGTCGGTTCACGATCTGCGCCAGCCCGGCATGGTGGCTGAGGTGATGGCGGCGCTGGCCGCCGTTGGCCTGGAGCCGACGCGCCTCGCCCTCGAAGTCACCGAAACCGCGCTGATGACGGATGAAGATGGCTGCCACGCCAATCTGACGGCGCTCAATGCGCTCGGCATCACGGTGGCGATGGACGATTTTGGTGCGGGCTTTTCCTCGCTGGACCGGCTGCGCCGACTGCCGATCAATGCGCTCAAGATCTCGGGATCGCTGCTGCACGGCGCTGCCGATGATCGCCTCGCAGCCGATATCTTCCGGATGGCCGCCAGCCTTGGCAAGGCGCTGGGCCTGATGCTGATTGCCGAGGGCGTTGAAAGCGAAGCCGAACTTACGCTGGCCCGATCAACGGGTATCAATCGCGCACAGGGCTTCGCATTGGCACCACCGGTGCCGGCCGATCAGCTGCGGGAGGCCATTGCAAGCGCGGAAAATGCCGCCCGCAATGCCGCCTGGCTGCGCCCATCCGCTGCCGCGCCGACGGTCGAAACGCCGCCGGCCAAGCGCAAGACGGCGCCGCCCAAGCCAGCAGCATCGGCACAGGTTCTGGCTGCTCCGGCCGGGAAGGCCAAATCGCGCGCCGCCGCCAAGGCGGAGGTGCCTGCCGTGACCCCGGCGGCCGCGAAGAAGCCCAAAGATGGCACCAAGGATAGCGCCAAGGCGAACCGGGCCCGCGAGAAGACCGCCAAGCCCGGCAAGCAAAAGGACAAGAAGGCCGAAGCCAAGGTGGGTGCGAAGGCTGGTTCCAAGCCAACACTCGTGGCCGTGCCAAAGGCCGTCGCGACGGCTGCGGGCCGGAAGTCACCTGCTGCCCTGACCAACGGCAATGGTGCCAGGCCGCCCGGCAAGCCTGCCATGGCCGTGGACATGGACATGGCCGCCGCATCGCAGCCGCCGTCCAAGGCCTCCGGTTCGCGCCGCAAGCCCGCGCGCGCCTGATCGCGGTCAGTCCGTTGCGCCAACCAGTGCGGCGGCAAAATCGGCCGGTGTGAAGGGTTGCAGATCGTCCATGGCTTCGCCCACGCCGATGGCATGGATGGGCAGCCCATAGGTTTCTGCCGCCGCCACCAGCATCCCGCCCCGGGCCGATCCATCCAGCTTGGTCATCACCAGTCCGGTGACGCCGGCAACCTCGCGGAACACCGCGATCTGGGAGAGCGCATTCTGTCCCGTGGTGGCGTCCAGCACCAGCAGCACATCATGAGGCGCCGTGGGATCGATCTTGCCGATCACGCGCTTCATCTTGGCCAGTTCGTCCATCAGGCCGGCCTTGTTCTGAAGCCGGCCTGCGGTATCGATGATCAGCACATCGATGCCATCCTCCTGGGCGCGCTTGACCGCTTCAAAGGCCAGGCTGGCCGCATCGCCGCCCTGTTCGCCGGCCACGATCGGCACGCCCACACGGTCAGCCCAGATCTTCAGTTGTGCGATGGCGGCGGCGCGGAACGTGTCACCTGCGGCCAGCATCACCTGCTTGCCTTCGGCCTTGTACAGGCGCGCCAGCTTGGCGATCGTGGTGGTCTTGCCACTGCCGTTGACGCCCACCACCAGCACCACCTGCGGCTTTCGGCTGATGATCAGCGGCACGGCAACCGGCGTGAGCACCTGCTCCACTTCCTCGGCAACCACCCGCCTGATGCCGGCGGCATCGATGCCCTTGGCGAATTTCTGATCAGCAAGGCGCAGACGGATGCGGCCAGCAACGGCGGGACCCAGATCGGCTGCGATCAACGCCTCCTCGATCTCGTCCAGCCGTTCATCGTCCAGCGGCAGCGTGCCAGTGGCCAGGCCGGTGATGTTGTCGGCCAGCCGCTTGGTGGACTTGGCCAGGCCCTGGGTGAGCTTGCCGAACCAGCTCATTGATAATGCTCCAGATCAACGTCGCCCGAAAAGGCGATCACGGCCGGCCCGGCCAGCAGGAGATGGCCATCGTCACGCCGCGTCACCACCAGTTCGCCGCCCGGCAGGGAAACCCGCACACGTGCATCCACAAGCCCGCGCCGCTGCGCCGCTGCCACTGCCGCCACCGCACCGGTGCCGCAGGCCAGCGTGGCGCCGGCGCCGCGTTCCCACACGCGCAGGATGACATGGTCCCGCGTCGCCACCTGCGCGATGCCGACATTCACGCGTTCCGGAAACACCGGGTCATGCTCGATCACCGGGCCGATGCGTTCAAGATCAACTGCCTGTGCATCCGGCACGAAGAACACCGCGTGCGGATTGCCCACGGACAGCGCGGCCGGGCTTGCCAGTTCCTCCCAGGCGAGGGGCAGGGACATGGTGTCCATCGGATAGGCCAATGGCACCGCATCCCAATCCCAGCGCGGCGCACCCATGTCGACCTCGGCGCCGCCGGCCATGGCTGTGCTGTCCAGCATGCCGCCGGCCGTTTCGATCCGATGCCGCCCGCCCAGCAGGGTCGCGGCCGCGCGGCTGCCATTGCCGCAAGCGGCCACCTCGCCGCCATCGCTGTTCCAGAAACGCAGGCGCACATCCGCCGTGTCGCTTGGCGCAATCAGGATCAACTGGTCGAA
>Ga0075157_10002190_pt1 | contig 11485 bp, 9 predicted proteins | sample JI81BgreenDNA_FD_70967 | JGI IMG/M metagenome (GOLD analysis project Ga0075157, IMG submission 70967) | Wastewater effluent complex algal communities from Wisconsin, to seasonally profile nutrient transformation and Carbon sequestration -... | ecosystem: Engineered > WWTP > Effluent > Algae...
GCGGTCTATGACACCACCATCGGCTGGCGTTTCGTGAACGCGGCGATGAAGGCGGCGCATGGCATCGATTCCATGCCGCAGACGGCGGATAACGTCGCGGCGGATTGGGGCGTGTCGCGCGCCGATCAGGATTCCTTTGCGCTGCGCAGCCAGCAGAAATGGGCCGCGGCGCAGGCGGCGGGGCTGTTCGCCGATGAAATCGCGCCGGTTGTGATCGCCCAGAAGAAGGGCCCGGCGCTGGTGGTCGATACCGACGAACACCCCCGCGCGGACACAACGCTGGAGTCTCTGGCCAAGCTCAAAGGCGTGAACGGCCCGGACCTGAGCGTCACCGCCGGCAATGCCAGCGGCGTGAATGACGGTGCGGCGGCGCTGATCGTCGCCTCCGAGGCGGCGGCGCGGGCGCAGGGGCTGACGCCGCGCGCCCGGATCGTCGGCATGGCGGCGGCGGGCGTGCAGCCCCGCGTGATGGGCGTGGGCCCGGTCCCCGCGGTGCGGCGCCTTCTGGCGCGCACCGGCCTGACGCTGGACCAGATGGATGTGATCGAACTGAACGAGGCTTTTGCCGCGCAGGGCCTGGCCGTGCTGCGCGACCTTGGGCTGCCAGACGACGATCCCCGCGTGAACCCTATGGGCGGGGCGATCGCCATCGGGCATCCGCTGGGCATGTCGGGCGCGCGGATGGCGGGCAGCGCGATGTGGCAATTGCAGCGCGGCGGCGGGCGCTATGCCCTGTGCACGATGTGCGTGGGTGTGGGGCAGGGCATCGCGCTGGTTCTGGAACGGGTCTGACAGGGGGCAACGATGTATGCACAGATGGTGAAATCCGAAGCGACGAACGAGGATCCCGCGCTGCTGGCCGCCTTTCAGGCGCGCATCGACGCGGGCGAGCGGATCGAACCCAAGGACTGGATGCCCGAAGGCTATCGCCAGACCCTGATCCGCCAGATCGGCCAGCATGCCCATTCGGAAATCGTGGGCCAATTGCCCGAGGGCAACTGGATCACCCGCGCCCCCACGCTGGAAAGGAAGGCGATCCTGCTGGCCAAGGTGCAGGACGAGGCGGGGCATGGCCTGTATCTGTATTGCGCCGCCGAAACGCTGGGGGTCAGTCGCGATGAACTGACCGAGGCCCTGCTGAACGGGCGGATGAAATACTCCTCGATCTTCAACTATCCCACGCTGACCTGGGCCGATATCGGCGCCGTGGGCTGGCTGGTCGATGGCGCGGCGATCATGAACCAGGTGCCGCTGCAGAAGACCAGCTTCGGCCCCTATGCCCGCGCCATGGTCCGCATCTGCAAGGAGGAAAGTTTCCACCAGCGGCAGGGCTATGACATCATGATGAAGATGGCGCAGGGCACGCCGGAACAGAAGGCGATGGCGCAGGACGCGCTGAACCGCTTCTGGTATCCCTCGCTGATGATGTTCGGGCCCTCGGACAAGGACAGCGTCCATTCCTCGCAGTCGATGGCCTGGCGGATCAAGATCAACACCAACGACGAGCTGCGGCAGAAATTCGTCGATCAGACGGTGCCGCAGGCGCAATTCCTGGGGCTGACGGTGCCGGATGAAAACCTGCGCTGGAACGAGGACAAGCAGGGCTGGGATTTCTCCGAACCCGACTGGACCGAGTTCTACGAGGTCCTTCGCGGCAACGGCCCCTGCAACGCCGACCGCATGGAAGCCCGCCAGACCGCCTGGCGCGAGGGCCAGTGGTTCCGCGACGGGCTGATGGCGCATGCCAGGAAATCCGCGGCGCGCAGGATGGCGGCCGAGTAAGGGGGGCCAGCCCCCCTCTGCGCGCAAGCGCGCATTCACCCCCCGGAGTATTTGGGGCAAGATGAAAGGGACAGGTCATGTCTAACGAATGGCCGCTTTGGGAAGTCTTCATCCGGGGTCAGCACGGGTTGAACCACCGGCATGTCGGAAGCCTGCATGCGCCCGATGCCGAACTGGCGCTGCGCCATGCGCGCGATGTCTATACGCGGCGCAACGAGGGGGTCAGCATCTGGGTCGTGCCTTCGGCGCAGATCACCGCCTCGGCGCCGTCGGACAAGGGCCCGCTGTTCGAGCCGTCGAATGCCAAGGTCTACCGGCACCCGACATTTTACGACATTCCCGATGACGTGGGGCACATGTGATGGCGCCCTCGTTGTCTGACATCATGACCCCGGATGCGGCGGCCTTGGCCAAGGCGGCAGGCGGCGAGGGGCGGGCGCCGCTGGGGGCCACGGGCGCGGCCTTGGACCTGTTCGTCGGCCTGACAAGACTGGGCGACAACACCTTGATTCTGGGGCATCGCGTGTCCGAATGGTGCGGCCATGCGCCGGTGCTGGAGGAGGATATCGCGCTGGCCAACATGGCGCTGGACCTGATCGGGCAGACCCAGTTGTGGCTGGGGCTGGCGGCGGCGGTCGAGGGGGCCGGGCGGGATGCCGATGCGCTGGCCTTCCGCCGCGATGTCTGGGACTTTCGCAACCTTCTGCTGGTTGAGCGCCCGAACGGCGATTTCGGCCAGACCCTGATGCGGCAGTTCCTGTTCGATGCCTGGCACCAGCCGATGCTGGCGGCGCTGGAGGGGTCGAATGATCCACGCATTGCCGAAATCGCCGCCAAGGCGGGCAAGGAAGTGGCTTATCACGTCGAGCGTTCGGCCGATCTGGTGATCCGGCTGGGCGACGGGACCGAGGAAAGCCACCGCCGCATGCAGGCCGCGCTGAACGCGCTCTGGCCCTATGCGGGCGAGATGTTCCTGGGCGACGCGGTCGATGCGCGGCTGGCCGAGGCCGGGGTGATGCCCGCGCCCGAAAGCCTGCGCGCGCCCTGGGAGGCGACGGTGTCGGCGGTGCTGGCCGAGGCGACCCTGCAGCGCCCGGCGGGAACCTTTGCCCACAAGGGCGGCAAACAGGGCCGCCATTCCGAGCATCTGGGCCATCTGCTGACGCAGATGCAGTGGCTCCAGCGCGCCTATCCCGACGCGCGGTGGTAAGATGCGCCCTGCGGTCGATCAGGTCTGGCGCTGGCTGGGCGAGGTGCCGGACCCGGAGATCCCGGTGATCAGCCTGACCGATCTGGGGATCATCCGCGACGTGGCCTGGGACGGCGAGGTGCTGGTGGTGACGGTGACGCCCACCTATTCGGGCTGTCCTGCGACCGGGGTCATCAATCTGGAGATCGAGAAAAAGCTGCGGGAAGAAGGGGTTGCGTCCTTCCGGCTGGAACGCCAACTCAGCCCGCCCTGGACCACCGACTGGATCACGCCGGCGGCGCGCGCAGCCCTGAGCGCCTATGGCATCGCGCCGCCGGTGGGGCAGGCGGGGCGCGTGGACCGGCTGACTGGCGCCGGCGGCCCGGTGCCCTGCCCGCGCTGCGGGTCGCACAAGACCGAGCGCGTCAGCCAGTTCGGATCGACCCCCTGCAAGGCCGCCTGGCGCTGCACCGACTGCCTGGAACCCTTCGATTATTTCAAATGCCACTGAGGCCGCCATGTCCCGCTTCCTGCCCCTGACCGTGACCGAGGTTCACAAGGACACCCGCGATGCCGTGGTGGTCACGCTGCGCCCGCGGCCCGAGGATGCGGCGCGCTTTGCCTTTGTGCAGGGACAGTATCTGACCTTCCGGCGCGAGTTCGAGGGCGAGGAGCTGCGCCGGTCCTATTCGATCTGCGCCGGGCTGGATGAGGGGCTGTTGCGCGTCGGCATCAAGCGGGTCGAGGGCGGCGCCTTCAGCACCTGGGCGAACGAGGATCTGGCGCCCGGCGCGGTGCTGGAGGCAATGCCGCCGATGGGCAGTTTCCATCTGCCGCTGGAGCCTGCGAAGGCGCGCCATTACCTGGGCTTTGCCGGCGGATCGGGGATCACGCCGCTGCTCTCGATCCTCAAGACGGTGCTGGCGCGCGAGCCGAAGTCGCGCTTCACGCTGGTCTATGCCAACCGGCTGGTCAGTTCGATCATGTTCCGCGAGGAGCTGGAGGACTTGAAGAATTCCAACCTCGGGCGGTTGTCGGTGCTGCATATCCTCGAGTCAGAAGCGCAGGAAATCGATCTTTTCACAGGGCGGATCGACGAGGCCAAGATGGCGGCGCTGTTCACCCATTGGGTCGATCCGGCCAGTGTGGACGCGGCCTTCATCTGCGGGCCGGAGCCGATGATGCTGACCATCGCGCGCAGCCTGAAGGCCCATGGCCTGAGCGATGCGCAGATCAAGTTCGAGCTGTTCGCCAGTGGCCAGCCGGGGCGGGCGCGGCAGAAGGCGGTCAGCGTTCAGGCCGCCGGGGGCGAGGCCTGCGAGGCCACGGTCACGCTGGACGGCACCACGCGCAGCTTCCGCATGCCGAAGACCGGCGAAAGCCTGCTGGACGCGGCGCTGGGCGCGCGGCTGGATGCGCCCTATGCCTGCAAGGCCGGGGTCTGTTCGACCTGCCGCGCCAAGGTGCTGGAGGGCGAGGTGGAAATGCGCACCAATCACGCGCTGGAAGATTACGAGGTGCGGCAGGGCTATGTGCTGACCTGCCAGTGCTATCCGCTCTCGGACAAGGTGGTGGTGAGCTATGACCAATGACGAGATGAGCCTGGACGAATATCTGGCGCATGGCGGCAAGCTGACCTCGCCGGGCAATGTGCCGCCGCGCTATCGGGGCGAATTGATGCGGCTGATGGCGTCGTTCGTGGACAGCGAGCTGGCGGCCTCGGCCGGGTTCGCGGACACGATCAACGAAGCCCCAGGTCTGAAAAGTCGCATTGCGGCGGCCAAGATCACGCTGGAAAAGGCGGCCCATGCGGCAAAAGTGCTGGTCGTAATGTCAGACTTTGGTGTGGATGCCGACCGTTACCAGGGCGTCCACCCCTGGGCCGCACGGCTGGGCCGCGAGGCCGATATCGGCGCGGCGCGGCACGGTGGCGACATGCGCCTGAGCGTGTTCCACTATCCCTTGCAGGGCTGGGTGGATGCTGTGGTGATGAATGTGGTGCAGGGTCTGGCGGCGCGGGTGCAACTGGCCGAACTGGTGCAGGTCAGCTATCTGCCCTTGGCCGAGGCGTTCCGCGCCATCACCCCCGCTGAAAACCGCCACGCCGAACTGGGGATCGAGGGGCTGGCGCAGATCGCCGGCACGGAACCGGGGCGCGCGGCGGCGAGGGCCAGCCTGTCCTACTGGCGCCCGCGGGTGGCGGCGGGGTTCGGGGTGGTCAATTCGGCCCGCTATGAACGCCTGGCGCGGATGGGCCTGCGCCACCGGCCGAACGCCGACCTTCTGGCCGACTGGGAGCGCGCGCTGGACGCGACCCTGGCCGATCTCTCGCTCTGAAAGGCTTTGACATGACCGAACTGGCCCCCCGGCTGCACAGCTATCTTTGCGGCGACTGGCGTGTCGGGCGCGGCGCCGGGCAGCTTTTGCGCGACGCAGGCACCGGGGCGCCGGTGGCGGTGATCGATGCCGCGGGGCTCGACATGGCCGGCGCGCTGGAGCATGGCCGCGCGGCCGGGGCCGCGCTCAGGGCGCTGACCTTCCATCAGCGGGCCGAGATGCTCAAGGCGCTGGGCAAGGCACTGACCGAAGGCAAGGCGGCGCTGCATGCGCTGTCGCTGGCCACGGGCGCCAATCCGCGCGACGGGATGGTGGATATCGAGGGCGGGATTCACACGCTGTTCAGCTATTCCGGCATGGGGCGGCGCGAATTGCCCAATACGCGGGTGCTGGTCGAGGGGCCGGTCGAAAGCCTGTCCAAGGACGCCAGCTTCAGCGCCCAGCACGTCCTGACCCCCTTGCAGGGCGTCGCCGTTCACATCAACGCCTTCAACTTTCCGGTCTGGGGGATGCTGGAGAAACTGGCGCCGACGCTGCTGGCCGGGATGCCCGCGATCATCAAGCCCGCCTCGCAGACCGCCTATCTGACCGAGGCCGCGGTGCGGCAGATTCTGGCGACCGGGATCCTGCCGGAAGGGGCGCTGCAACTGGTCTGCGGCAGCTTGGGCGACATGCTGGACCATGTGACGGCGCAGGATGTGGTGACCTTCACGGGCTCGGCGGCGACGGGGCGGATGCTGCGAACCTCGCGCGCGATCGTGGAAAACTCGGTCCGCTTCACGATGGAGGCCGACAGCCTGAACGCCTGTGTGCTGGGCCCCGATGCCGGGCTGGGCACGCCGGAATTCGATCTGTTCATCAAGGAAGTGACCCGCGAGATGACGGTCAAGGCCGGGCAGAAATGCACCGCCATCCGCCGGGTTCTGGTGCCGCGCGCGATGGTGCAGGCGGTGGTCGCGGCGCTGGGCGCGGCCCTGGGCAAGGTGCCGGTGGGCCTGCCGTCGGACGAAGGCGCGCGGATGGGGGCGCTGGCGTCGCTGTCGCAGCGCGACGAGGTGCGCTCGCGCATCCGCGATCTGGCGCAGGACGCCGAGGTGGTGATCGGCAACCCGGGGGCCGTGTCGCTGGTCTCGGGCGACGCGGACGCGGGCGCCTTCCTGAACCCCGTGGTCCTGTATTGCGACAAACCCCTGTCGGCGCGGGCGGTGCACGATGTCGAGGCTTTCGGGCCGGTCAGCACCCTCATGCCTTACGACGACCTTGACGAAGCCGTGGCGCTGACGCACCGGGGCAAGGGGTCGCTGGCGGCGTCGGTGTTCACCGATGATCCCCTGGTGGCCGAGGCGGCGGTGCTGGGCATGGCGCCCTTCCATGGCCGCATCCTGATCGGCAACCGGGCCAGCGCGAAATCCAGCACCGGCCACGGTGCGCCGCTGCCCAATCTGGTGCATGGCGGCCCGGGGCGCGCGGGCGGCGGCGAGGAGATGGGGGGCATCCGCGGCGTCAAGCATTACCTGCAGCGCACCGCCGTGCAGGGGGCGCCGCGCCTGCTGTCGGCTGTCACAGGGCGCTGGAGCCCCGGCGCACCCACGCAGGAGGGCGAGCATCCCTTCCGCAAGTCGCTGGAAACGCTGCGCATCGGCGACCGGGTGGTGACGGCGACGCGCACCGTGACGCTGGCGGATATCGAACATTTCGCGGGTTTCACCGGCGACACCTTCTATGCCCACATGGACGAGGAGGCGGCCCGCGCGAACCCCTTCTTCGATGGCCGCGTGGCGCATGGCTACCTGATCGTCAGCTTTGCCGCCGGCCTGTTCGTGCAGCCTGATCCCGGCCCGGTTCTGGCTAATTACGGCGTGGACAATCTGCGCTTCCTGACGCCGGTCTATGCGGGCGATACCCTGGGCGTGGTGCTGACCTGCAAGGAGATCAACCCGCGTGAAGGCGCGGGCCATGCCGAGGTGCGTTGGGATTGCGTGGTGACCAACCAGAAGGCCGAGGTTGTCGCGGCCTATGACGTGCTGACGATGGTGGCGCGGACCTGGCCCCTCAGCGGATGATGCGCAGGGCCAGAGGGGCCCGGAACTCCCACCCGCGGAACACCGGGGGGGCGGCCAGTTGCAGGTCGGGCAGGGCGTCCAACAGCACGTTCAGCAGGATTTCCACCTGCGCCTTGGCAAACCAGCGGCCCACGCAGAAATGCGAACCCAGCCCGAAGGACACATGCGCGCCGTCCGCGCGGTGCAGGTCGAAGCGGTCGGGGTTCCGGAACTTCGTCTCGTCGCGGTTGGCCGAGGCCAGGATCAGGCTGACCGCCGCGCCCTTGGGGATGGGGATGCCCGCAACCTCGGTCTCCACCAGCGCCGTGCGCATGAAGGTGCCGATGGGGGCCACCCAGCGCAGCCCCTCGTCGATGGCCTGCGGGATCAGGGAACGCTCCTCGCGCACCGTGCCGATCTGGGCGGGGTCGGCCAGAAGGCCGGCCAGCGTGCTGCCGGCGGCGTGACCGGGTTCCTGCATCCCGCCCAGAAGCGTGACCTTCAGCGTGGGCAGGATCCAGTCATCGGGGCGGCTTTGCCCCGGTTCCATCCCGGCGTGCAGCATGTGCGACAGGGGCGAGGAATCGGGCGTCGCGCGCAGGCGCGCCAGCAGCGGGCGGACGTGGGCTTCGATCTGTTCCACCGTCGCATCGCAGATCGCCTGCCGCGCGGGGTCGCGTTCAAAGTTGATGGCGCCCTGGCAGAGGCCATGAAACCAGCCGCGCAGCGTGGGGCCGTCAACATCCATGATCCCCAGCGACCGGGCCAGCGCCAGCGAGGAGACGGGTTCGAAATAGCCGGCCATCAGATCGGTTTCGCCGGTGGACAGGAAGTGTTCGAGCTGTTTTTCGGCCAGCGGGCGGACGAGGGGTTCGGTGATCTGCGCGACCGGGCGCGGGCGGTAGCCGGGTTCGATTCCGTCGCGGATCGCGCGGTGGGTGGGGCCTTCGGTGGTCAGGATATTGGGCCGTCCGAAGGCATCGTTGACCGGCGCGTCATCGGAGGCCGAGGTGAAATCGGCGTGGCGGCTGATCGTCTGGATGTCGTCCCAGCGGGTGGCGAACCAGCAATTCGCGGCGGGGACCGGGGCGATGGGCGCCTCGGCCCGCAGGCGGGCGTAGATCGGGAAGGGATCGGTTTCCAGGGCGTCGATGGTGATCGTGTCGGCAAAGGGCATCGGCGGGCCTCCTGGGTTTTGGGGCGAGTGTGGCGGGGAGAGGGAGCCGAGTCAAAAGGGGTTTCGATGTGGCCGGGCGCTGCGACGCGCATCTTGCGACCGTCCTGTGGACGGTCGCGCGCGGCGCACGGCCGAGGCGCAAGCCGAGGCCGTTCAGGACGGTTCAACCCGCGTAGAGGGAGGGCGCGCGCCTGCCTGGGCTGGCGCGGAAACGCGCCTGCGTCGCGCGGAACGCGCGCCTCTGGCGCGACGGGCAGGCAGGCGCGCGCCCGGAGGCTTTGGGCCTCCGGGCGGCCTTGTCGAACCGTCACGGCATGGCCGGGCATTGGCCCGGCCACCGCACCGGGGTCAGAACGCCTCTTGCGTGACCGGCACCCAGTTGCCGCCCTGGATCTGGTCGATCGAGATCAGTTCCGGCATCGCGTGGTTGGCCTCGAACCCCAGCTCCGTGTAGGTGGTGAAGTCCGAATGGCGCGTGGTCTGGGCGGCGGCGGCGAAACCTTCGGTCGTAAGATCGCGCCCGGCGTTGCGCAGGATGTCCAGGAACCAGTTGGTATAGGAATAGGCATTGGCCGCGTTTTCATCCGGCGGGGTGCCATAGGCCGCCGCATAGGCCTGCAGGAACGTCTGCGCGCCCGCGTCCGTCGTATCCGCCCCGTGCAGCCGCCAGCCGCCCACACCATACAGCCCCTCGGTATCCGCCCCACCCAGACGGGCCACCACGGTCGAACGGCCCGGAATGGCGGTCAGCACCTTCACATCGTTCCAGCCCAGTTTCTTGACCTCGGCCATCACCGCCACGGTCTCGCGGATGATGGTGCCCGCCAGAATCACCTCGACGTTCGCCGCCCGCATCCGCGCCACCTGGCTGGACAGGTCGATGTCGCCGGGCCGGTAAGCCGCCTCGTCGGCAATCGTCAGGTTGGCCGAGGCCAGCGCGGGCGTGATCCCGGCGCGGATCAGGTCGCCGAAGGGGCCTTCCTGCAGGATCGCGCCGAATCGCGTGGCGCCCCAGTTCTGCATCGCCCAGCCGATCGCCCGGCCGGTGGTGGTGTGATAGTTCTGGACCGTGGTGAACAGGTTCGCATAGCCCTGCGAGACCTGATGGAACACCGCACTCGCGCCCCAGGGGGCAAAGACGATGGTCCCGGCCTCGACCGCCGCGCCCATCGCGGCGGCATTGGTGCCCGAGCCGAAGGGGTTCAGCAGCGCGAACACCTCGTCCGAGCGGATCAGCTTCTGTGCCGCGCGCACGGCCATCTGCGGCTGTCCGCCGTTGTCTTCGACGATGAAGCGCACCTGCCGGCCGTGGATGCCGCCCGCGGCATTGGCCTGCGCAATCGCCAGTTCCGTGGCGTTGCGCAGGGCGGGCATCCCGGCGGCGGCAGGGCCGCTGAGATCAATGTGGGTGCCGATGACGATTTCGGCATCATGCACCCCGGCGGCGCGCGCCGGGCGCAGGCTGCCCCCCAGGGCCAGCGCGGCCGCGCTGGTGGCAAGCATCTGGCGACGGTTCAGGTTCATTCTGTCCTCCCTCTGGACTGGCTACTGGCGGTGGTGGGCATGTCTCTCCTCATGGGCTGCCGCCGTCAGGCCCCATACATGCCATCGATCAGCGCGGCGTATTTGGCCGCGACAACCTTGCGTTTCAGCTTCATCGTCGGCGTCAGTTCCTCGTCCTCGGGCGTCAGCAACTGGTCGATGATGCGGAAGTCCTTGATCTGCTCGACCCGCGCCAGACGGGGGTTCACCGCCTCGATCTGCTCGCGGATCAGGGCCACGACCTGCGGCGCGCGGGTCAGGCTGGCGAAGTCGGTATAGGGGATCGCGTGTTCCTGCGCGTGGCGGGCGACGTGCTCCTGATCGATCATCACCAGCGCGGTCAGGTAGCGCCGCCCCTCGCCGATCACCACGGCGTCGGTGATGTAGGGGCTGAACTTGAGCTGGCTTTCGATCTGGGTGGGGGTGATGTTCTTGCCGCCGGCGGTGATCAGGATGTCCTTCAGCCGGTCGCGGATCGCCAGATAGCCCTCATCGCTGATTTCCCCCACATCGCCGGTGCGCAGCCAGCCGTCCGGGGTGATCGTTTCGGCAGTTTTCGCAGGGGCGTTCCAGTAGCCGGCAAAGACATTCGCCCCGCGGATCAGGATTTCGCCCTGCTCGCCGATGCGCATCTCGGTGCCCTTGGCCGGGGTGCCGGCCCAGCCCAGCCGGATCGCGCCGGGGGGTGTGGCGCTGGCGAAACCGCAGGTTTCGGTCATCCCGAACGCCTCGCGCAGTTCCACGCCGATGGACAGGAACCAGCGGATCAGGTCCGGGGGCACGGGAGCGGCCCCGGTCAGGGCGGTGCGGCAGTTGGTCAGTCCCAGAAAGGCGCGGATATTGCCGAAGGCAATCTTGCGCAGCAGGGCCTCGGCGGGGCCGATGGCGGGCGGGGGGCGGCCCTCCAGTATCGCCGCCACGCGGGGCGCGCCCTTGGCCAGCGCGGTCCGGTAGGCCCAGCGCGCGGGGGCGATGGCGTCGCGCATGGCCAGGTCCACGCCCGAGTGCATCTTTTCCCAGAACCGCGGCGGGGCGAAGACCACATGCGGCGCCACCTCGCGCAGGTCGTTCATCACGGTGCCGGCGTTTTCGGGGAAATGCACGATCAGCCCCACGGCCAAGGGGTTGAAGGCCGAGGCCATGCGCTCGGCGATATGGCACAGCGGCAGGAAGGACAGCGATTTGTCGCCGGGGCGCGCGTCCAGGTATTCGGTGGCCTTGTTGAGCTGGAAGACCACGTTGGAATTGGCGATCATCGCCCCCTTGGGCGCCCCTGTGGTGCCGGAAGTGTAGACGAGGAAGGCCAGATCGCCCGGTTTCCCGGCGTCAATCGCCGCCTCGAACTCGGCCGCGCGGGTCTGCGCCAGCGTTTCGCCGTGCGCGATGAAATCATCAAAGAACCCCACGCCGGAGTCG
>Ga0075157_10002191_pt1 | contig 11484 bp, 10 predicted proteins | sample JI81BgreenDNA_FD_70967 | JGI IMG/M metagenome (GOLD analysis project Ga0075157, IMG submission 70967) | Wastewater effluent complex algal communities from Wisconsin, to seasonally profile nutrient transformation and Carbon sequestration -... | ecosystem: Engineered > WWTP > Effluent > Algae...
GCTGGCGCCCAGGTGCAAGGCGATGTGTTGCTGCGGGGTGCTCCGTTGTCCCGCCTGCCGGCGCGCCAGCGCGCACAGACCGTGGCCTGGCTGGCGCAGGGTGAGCCGGAGGCCACCGCCAACGACCTGTCGGCCTACGACGTGGCCATGCTGGGCCGCCTGCCACACCGGGGTTGGCTGGCCGCCCCGGGGCCGCAAGACCACGCTGCGGTGGAGCAGGCGCTGCGCCGCACCCACGCCTGGGACTGGCGCCACAGGCCGCTGGGCGCCTTGTCGGGCGGCGAGCGCCAGCGAGTGCTGCTGGCCCGCTTGCTGGCGGTGCAGGCCAGCGTGCTGCTCATGGACGAACCCATTGCCAACCTGGACCCCCCGCACCAGGCCGACTGGCTGCGGCTGGTGCGCGATTTGGTGAAGCAAGGCCACACGGTGGTGAGCGTGCTGCACGATGTGAGTCTGGCTCTGCTGGCCGATGATCTGGTATTGCTGCGCCAGGGAGTGGTACACCATGCGGGCCCCAGCCACAGCGAAGCCGCCCGCGCAGCCATTGAATCCGTGTTCGACCACCGCCTTCGCCTCGTGCGCACGGAGGAGGGCGGCTGGGTGGCGGCCCCCTGCTGAACCACGTTGGAACTGCCACCGCTGCACCCCAGCTATCTGATCCACTCTGCTTATTCCTACCAGCCATTCCATGAACCCCACCGAATTCCAGCCCACCGCCTTCTCTGCCGTGCCAGTCGGCTTCAAACTCCCCACCCTCATCGACCTGACCGACCCCGACCTGTCCCAGCGCCTGCAGGCACGGCTGGACAACAAAACCAAGCCCGTGGGGTCCCTGGGTCGGCTGGAGGCGCTGGCTGTGCGGTTGGGCCTCATTCTGGGCACCTTGCGCCCGGAACTGCACCACCCGCAAATGGTGGTGTTTGCCGCCGATCACGGCCTCGCTGCCCACGGCGTTTCGGCCTACCCCAGCGATGTCACCTGGCAGATGGTGAGCAACTTTCTGGCGGGCGGTGCCGCCGTGAGCGTGCTCGCGCGCCAGCATGGCCTGGCGCTCACTGTGGTGGATTGCGGCGTGAGCCACGACTTCCCCGCCCACCCGCAGCTGCAGGCACGCAAGGTGGCACCGGGTACGCAGGACATGCTGCAGGCCATGGCCATGACACCGCGCCAGTGCGCACAGGCCCTGCAGCACGGCATGGACCTGGTGCGCGAGTTGCCCGGCAACGTGCTGTTGCTGGGTGAGATGGGCATAGGCAACACCTCTGCAGCTTCCTTGTTGCTGGCCCAGCTCACAGGCAGGGATCTGGCCGACTGCACCGGCGCAGGCACAGGCCTGACCGAGGCCGGCTTGCAAGCCAAGCTGCAGGTGCTGCGCGGGGTGCAGCAACGCCACCAGATGGATCTGGATGCCGCGCGCGCCAGTGGGCTCCTGAAGCCCGAGGCGTGGGGCGGTACCGGCGCGGGCGTGGTAGCGCGCCACGAGGCGGCCGCGCTGTTCACGCTGGCCTCGCTGGGTGGGCTGGAGGTGGCCACCATGGTGGGCGCTGTCCTGCAGGCCGCGTTCGAGCGCAAGGTGATTCTGGTGGATGGATTCATCGCTTCGGCGGCCGTCATGGCGGCGGCGGCGCTGCGCCCGCAGGTGCTGCAGCGCTGCGTGTTTGCGCACCGCTCCAGCGAGCATGCGCACGGCCTGTTGCTGGAACACCTCAAGGCCGAACCGCTGCTCGATTGGGGCTTGCGCCTGGGTGAGGGCTCTGGGGCGGCGCTGGCGTGGCCGCTGGTGGCATCGGCCAGCCGCATCCTCATCGAAATGGCCAGCTTCGAGGACGCGGGCGTATCCCGCCAGGCCAGCGGAGCCTAGCCGTGCAGCCCGTGAAGCACTTCCTGCTGGCGGTGCAGTTTTTCACCCGCGTACCGGTCACAGGCCGCCTGGCCGCCTGGGTGGGTTACAGCCCGGCCATGTTGCAGGCCAGCGCGGCCTATTTCCCGGCGGTGGGCTGGCTGGTGGGCGGCGCCACCGCGCTGCTTCTGTACGGGCTGCTGCTGGCGTTGCCCCCTGTGGCCGTGGCGCCTGCCAGCGCGTGGGTGGCGGCGGTGTTGTCCACCGCGTTCGGGCTGTTGCTCACTGGAGCCTTCCACGAGGACGGTCTGGCCGATCTGGCCGATGGCCTGGGCGGCAGCCTTAACCGCGACCGCGCTCTGGAGATCATGAAAGACTCGCGCATAGGGACGTTTGGCGCTGCCGCGCTGGGCATGGCGTTGCTGGCCAAGGTGGCATTGCTGGCGGTGCTGGCGCAGGTTCAGCCGCTGCTGGCTGTGCTGGGTTTGTTCGGCGCGCATGTGGTCTCTCGCACCATGCCGCTGCTGGTCATTGCCCTGCTGCGGCATGTGGAGCAGCCAGGCTCGCGTTCCAAGCCGCTGGCCGACCGCATCACGGTTCCGGCGCTGGCCCTGGGCCTGTTGCAGTGCGGGTTCACGCTGGTGCTGCTGGCGTGGCTGGGGCCGCAGTGGGCAGGGCCTGTGGCCGGCTGGCCATGGTGGGGCGCTGGCACGCTGCTGGCCCTGCTGGGCGCAGCGGCGGTGGCTTGGCGCCTCAAAGTGCGCTTGCAAGGCTTCACCGGGGACGGGCTGGGCGCCACCCAGCAAGTGGCCGAGGTGGCATTCCTGCTGGGACTGGCGTTGTGCCTGGGCCCGGCTGGCGCAGGATGGGCCGGGAATTGACCCTGCCAACCGGCTCCGGCTATACGCTTTGGGTGGTGCGCCATGCGGAGGTGCTCTTGCCCGAAGCCCTGCAAGGCCAGGTGTGCTGCTACGGCGCCACCGATCTGCCCGCTCGGGCGGAGGCCACGCAGGCGGCTGCCCATGCGCTGGCGCCAGGCCTCAGGCACCTGTGGCACGCCGGAGCGCCGCGCTGGGTGTCTGGGCTGCAACGGGCCAAGCAAATGGCCGAGGCGCTCGATGCGGCCGTCGCCAGCCTGCCACCGCTGCCATGCGTACCTACAGCCCCAGCGCTGGCTCCCCCCAAGCCGCTGGCCCCAACCCGGGTTCCACCCCTGCAATGGCATACCGATAGCCGGCTGAACGAATTCAACTTCGGCTGCTGGGAGCTCAAGCCCTGGGCCGGCATTCCGAAGGCTGCCGTGGACGAGTGGACGGCACACTTTCCGCACCACCCTTTTGGCGGCGCAGAGACCGCCTGGCAGATGGTGCAGCGCGTTCGCGCGGCCCTGCGCGTCACCCTGGCGCAGTTGCAGGCCTGTGGCCAGCACGAAGCCCTGTGGGTCGCGCATGCCGGTACGGCACGCGCCCTTCAAGTCTTGCAGACCAGCCCGGCAGGAGAGTTGGGATCTGCGTCAGACTGGCCCTTGAGCGCCCCCGCTCCAGGCAGCGCCTGCGCCTACGTGCTTTCGCCCGACGCCTTTACTCACTAGGGCTTACCCTAGGGTTGGACCCGGCGGCACCGATTCATAAGTTCACTGTAAGCAAGCGGGCAGACAGTCCGCCCGAGCAATGCTGCGGGGCCTCTTTTGCAGCGTTCTATCGGGGGTGGCGCAAGCTGCCGAATCACAAGGTTTCATCTGAGGAGATGACATTCATGACTCTTGACAGCAATGCAAAGGCCTACTGGTCTGCGACGCTGCGCCTGCTAACGATCATCTTGATCGTCTGGGCACTGGTGTCTTACGGCGCCGGCATCATCTTTGCGCCGGTGCTCAACAACATCCACCTCGGTGGTTATCCCCTGGGCTTCTGGTTCGGCCAGCAGGGTTCCGTGTACACCTTCATCGCGTTGATCTTCATCTACGCCAAGAAGATGGGTGAGATCGACCGCAAGTTCGGCGTGCAAGAAGACTGATCACAAAAAGGCACATCCATCATGGAACTTCAAACCACCATCTACCTGGTCGTAGGCGCAAGCTTTGCGATCTACCTGATCATTGCCTTCCTGGCCCGCGCGGCCAGCACCTCCGAGTTCTACGTGGCCGGCGGCGGTGTCCACCCCGTCACCAACGGCATGGCCACGGCAGCCGACTGGATGTCTGCAGCATCGTTCATCTCCATGGCCGGTCTGCTGTCCTCCATGGGTCACGGCGGCGCTGTGTTCATCATGGGCTGGACGGGCGGCTATGTGCTGCTGGCCATGTTGCTGGCTCCCTACCTGCGCAAGTTTGGCAAGTTCACGGTGCCGGAATTCATCGGTGACCGCTACTACTCGCAGACTGCCCGTACCGTGGCCGTGGTCTGCCTGCTGATCATCTGCGTGGTCTACATCGTGGGCCAGATGACTGGCGTGGGCGTGACCTTCGCGCGCTTCCTGAACGTGTCGTCCGAGACCGGCATCTACATGGGCATGGCCATCGTGTTTGCCTACGCTGTGTTCGGTGGCATGAAGGGCATCACGTACACGCAGGTGGCCCAGTACATCGTGCTGATCATCGCGTACACCATTCCCGCTGTGTTCATTTCGTTCAACCTGACCGGCAATCCCTTCCCCATGCTGGGCCTGGGCAGCAATCTGGCTGGTACCGATGTGTCCCTGCTGGCCAAGATCGACCAGGTGGTGACCGACCTCGGCTTCAGCCAGTTCACCACCACCACAGCCGGTTCCACGCTGAACATGGTGTTCTTCACCATTTCCCTCATGATCGGTACGGCCGGTCTGCCGCACGTGATCATCCGCTTCTTCACCGTGCCCAAAGTGGCCGATGCACGCTACTCTGCAGGCTGGACGCTGGTTTTCATCGCGCTGCTGTACACCGTGGCTCCCGCCGTGGGTGGTATGGCCCGCCTGAACCTGGTGGGTACGTTCAACACCAACGTGGGTATCACGCAGAGCGAGACCGGTGCACTGACCACCAACCCGGCGATCATCTCGGCCAACGCAGACTTGTTTGCTCCTGAGGCCAGCCTCCTCTACGAAGAGCGCCCCGACTGGGTCAAGCGCTGGGAGAAAACTGGTCTGCTGAAGTTCGAAGACAAGAACGGCGATGGCCGGATCCAGTACTACAACGGTGCCACCAAGAACCCCGAGTTCCTGGCCAAGGCCGAGGCCGCTGGCTGGAAAGGCAATGAGCTGACGGTGAACAACGACATCATTGTGCTGGCCAACCCCGAGATCGCGCAGTTGCCTAACTGGGTGATTGCTCTGGTGGCTGCCGGTGCGGTGGCGGCAGCGCTGTCCACTGCAGCGGGTCTGTTGCTTGCCATCTCCTCGGCCATTTCGCACGACTTGGTCAAGCGGGTGTTCAAGCCCGACCTGAGCGAGAAGGGTGAACTCATGGCGGGCCGCATCTCGATGATTGCTGCCATTATTCTGGCCGGTTATCTGGGTCTCAACCCGCCTGGCTTCGCGGCCGCTACGGTGGCGCTGGCCTTCGGTCTGGCTGCATCGTCGCTGTTCCCCGCCATCATGATGGGCATCTTCAGCAAGACCATCACCGACAAGGCAGCCATTGCCGGCATGATCGCTGGTATGGTCGCCACCTGCTTCTACGTGTTCGCACACCACGGTATCTTCTTCATCCGTGGCACTGAGTACGTGGAGCTCATCGGTGGCCCGAACAGCTTCTTCGGCCTCACGCCGGCAGCTTTCGGTACCGTCGGTGCCATGGTGAACTTTGCCGTAGCTTTCCTGGTGACCAAGGTCACTGGTGGTCGCGTGCCTCAGCACGTGCAGGACATGGTGGAATCTGTCCGCGTGCCGCGCGGCGCCGGTTCGGCCATCGCTCACTGATTGCGCAAGCCCAGCCCCTCATCCGGGGCTGGACTGAGCGTTCTCTAACCCCGATGGTTCCCATCGGGGTTTTTTGTTGCGACAATCAAAAACCAGCCTCAGCTTGGAGGCTGTCCGAATGGCACGTATGGGTATCTACATCTTCAACTGGTTTTTCCTGCTGGCGTTGTTCCCGGTGGCCTTTTTCTGGCTGCGCAGGGCTTGGCGGATTTACGCCCGGCGTGACTTTTCCGAAGTGGCCCTGAAGAAGGGTATGCCACCCCCCGACGCCGAGCGCTATGCCCCTTACGAAATGGCCATCAATATGCTCGGTGGCATCGTGATTGCTGGCGTGTTGGTGGCCGTACTGGGTTTCCAGGCCCTGGCCCGCGACGACTGGATGGCTATTGCCGGTATCACGCTATGGACCAAGTTGCTGGCCTCCTTCGCTCTGGGACGCCACGCGCACGGTATCGACATAGGCAAGAAGAAAGCCGAGAAGGGTTGACGTGTTGCGCGCTCTGGGTGCTCATCTGGTGCTGATCGCGGGCTTGCAGCTGTGCGGCGCAACCGTGCTGGCCAACACGCCACCACTTGCTGCCATGCCCGCGGTGGCTGCGCCCGAATGGTCGGACGAGCCGCCCATGCTCTCGCGCTGGATAGAAGAAGGCTGGGCCGCGCAGCAGGCCAGAGACCCGCTGAAGGCGGCCGCCCGCTACTGCGATGCCGCCCGATTTGGCAGCACCGAAGCGCAGTACCGGCTGGGCCTCGTGTTTCTGGACCGCCCGGACGACGAAGGCCCACGCCTGGCGCGCAACCTGCTGTCGGTAGCGGCGCAACGCGGCCATGAAAAGGCGCAGGCCGCCCTGGCCGTCCTTAGCCACAGTCAGCCCGGATTGCAGCGCCTGCCGCCCGGCCCGGACCTGCCCGACTGTCTCCTCACCGGCGCCGCTCCACAGTTTGCCGTGCGACCGGCCCAGAACGACTACGCCGCCTGGGTGGTTCCGCACGAGGTGGTGGAGCGTTACATGCTGGCGCTGCCGCAGGAAAAGCGCCGCCATGCCCTCATGATCCAGCGTCTGGCCCCGCGCTTCGATGTGGATTTCCGCCTGGCGCTGGCCATTGCACGGGCGGAGTCCAATTTCGATGCCATGGCCGTGTCGCCCAAGAACGCCCAGGGTCTCATGCAGCTCATCCCGGATACGGCCAGCCGCTTCGGGGTGCGCAACCCCTTCGACCCCGAGCAGAACGTGCGCGGCGGGCTGGCTTACTTGCGCTGGCTGCTGGAACGCTTCGAGGGCGATGTGGCGTTGGCCTCGGCCGCCTACAACGCCGGCGAGGGCGCCGTAGACCGCTACGGCGGCATTCCGCCCTACAACGAAACCCGCAACTACGTGCAGCGCATCCTGAACTTTTACCGGGCGCCCATGCACCAGCGGCCTACGGCCTCGGTGGCGCCACAGCAGCGCTAGGGAACTGCCCCGGGCTCTGGGCCTACTCAGTAATCCATGCGCTCAGGATGCAATTCCTGAAGCACCACGGCAGCAATTTCCTCGATGGATTTGGTGGTGGTGGACAAGGACCGTATGCCCGCACGGCGCATCATCGCCTCGGCCTCGGCCACCTCGTAGCGGCAATTTTCCAGGCTGGCGTAGCGCGAATTGGGGCGACGCTCGTTCCTGATTTCCGACAAACGCTCGGGCTGGATCGTCAATCCGAACAGTTTCTTGCGGAACGGCACCAAGGCAGGCGGCAACTGGCGGCGCTCGAAATCTTCGGGAATGAGCGGGTAGTTCGACGCCTTCAGCCCGAACTGCATGGCCAGGTAGAGGGACGTGGGCGTCTTGCCGCTGCGGCTCACGCCTATCAGGATGACATCGGAATTGGCCAGGTCCACGTGGGTCTGGCCGTCGTCGTGGGCCAGCGTGAAGTTGATGGCCTCTATGCGGTCGTGGTAGGCCTTGCTCTTCGACACATCGGAAAACCGCCCCACCCGGTGGTTGGACTTGATGGCCAGTTCCGACTCCAGGGGTTCGATGAAGGTGCCGAACATATCGAGCACCATGCCCTGGCAGTGCTCCTTGATGACGCGCAGCACCTGCATATCCACCACGGTGGTGAACACCAGCGGGCGCTTGCCGTCCACCTGCCCCGCATGGTTGATCTGGCGCACAGCCTGGTGGGCTTTGTCCTCGCTGTCCACAAAGGGCAGGCGCACCCGGCGGGGGTCTATCTCGAACTGCGCCAGTATGGCGTTGGCGAACGTTTCGGCCGTGATGCCGGTGCCGTCGGAGATGAAAAAAGCGGTGCGGTTTGGCATGGCAATGGGCAAAAAAGAGCGGCTTTTACAATAGAGCCATTATCCAGATTTGACGTCTGGTGTTTTCGCGTTGCCACAACAGAACAACGATGCGGCGCAGACACGGGGCGAGACCGGTTTTTCAACATCGCGGAGTTTTCTCATGTCTCAACTCTTCCCCCCGACCGCACTGGTCGTTCCCTTCGAAAAATTGCGCATGGCCGACGTGGAAAGCGTCGGTGGCAAAAACGCCAGCCTGGGCGAGATGATTTCCCAGCTGCCGCAGGGCGTGCGCGTGCCCACCGGCTTTGCCACTACGGCCTACGCCTTCCGAGAGTTCCTCAAGCACGAGAACCTGGACCAGCGCATCCACGCCAAACTCGACGCGCTCGATACCGAGGACGTTCGCGCCCTGGCGCAAGTGGGCGCCGAAATCCGCGCCATGGTGGAAGCCCAGCCCTTCCCGGCCGACCTGGAAGCCGCCATCCGCGCCGAGTTCATCCGCCTGGTGGACGACCACGACGCCGGCAACCATTCCGCCAGCTTCGCGGTGCGTTCTTCTGCCACCGCCGAAGACCTGCCCGATGCGTCCTTTGCCGGCCAGCAGGAAAGCTTCCTGAACGTGGTGGGTATCGAGCAGGTGCTGCACAAGATCAAGGAAGTGTTTGCCAGCCTTTACAACGACCGCGCCATCAGCTACCGCGTGCACAAAGGCTTCACCCACGCAGAAGTGGCGCTGTCGGCCGGCGTGCAGCGCATGGTGCGTTCCGATCTTGGCGCTGCCGGCGTGATGTTCACCATCGACACCGAAAGCGGTTTCGAGGACGTGGTCTTCATCACCTCCAGCTATGGCCTGGGCGAAACCGTGGTGCAGGGCGCCGTGAACCCCGACGAGTTCTACGTGCACAAGCCCATGCTGGCAGCGGGCAAGCAGGCGCTCATCCGCCGCAACCTGGGCTCCAAGCTCATCCAGATGGTGTTTTCCAGCGCCGAGGAAAAGGCGGCTTCCGGCAAGCTGGTGAAAACCATCGACGTGCCGGTGGAGCAGCGCAACCGCTACAGCCTGACCGACGCCGAGGTGCTGCAACTGGCGCACTACGCCACGGTGATTGAAAAGCACTACGGCCGTGCCATGGACATCGAGTGGGGCAAGGACGGACTGGACGGCCAGCTCTACATCCTGCAGGCGCGCCCGGAAACCGTGAAGAGCCAGGCCGCCGGCCAGGTGGAGGTGCGCTACAAGCTCAAGAGCACGGGCACGGTGCTGGCCCACGGCCGCGCCATTGGCCAGAAAGTGGGCACGGGCCCGGTGCGGCTGGTGCACAGCATTGCCGAAATGGACAAGGTACAACCCGGCGATGTGCTGGTGACCGACATGACCGACCCGAACTGGGAGCCGGTCATGAAACGCGCCAGCGCCATCGTGACCAACCGGGGCGGGCGCACCTGCCACGCCGCCATCATTGCGCGCGAACTGGGCATTCCTGCCGTGGTGGGCTGCGGTGATGCTACCGACGCGCTGAAGGAAGGCACGCTGGTGACGGTGAGTTGCTCCGAGGGCGATACCGGCCATATCTACGACGGCCTGCTGGAAACCGAAGTGACCGAAGTGCAGCGCGGCACCATGCCCCCGCTGGACGTGAAGATCATGATGAACGTGGGCAACCCGCAGCTGGCCTTCGACTTTGCCCAGATTCCCAACGCCGGCGTGGGCCTGGCGCGGCTGGAGTTCATCATCAACAACAACATTGGCGTGCACCCCAAGGCCATCCTGGACTATCCCAATGTGGACGCCGACCTGAAGAAGGCGGTGGAATCGGTGGCACGCGGACACGCCTCGCCGCGTGCGTTTTATGTGGACAAGGTGGCCGAAGGGGTGGCCACCATTGCGGCCGCTTTCTGGCCCAGGCCGGTCATCGTGCGCCTGTCGGACTTCAAGAGCAACGAATACAGGAAGCTGGTGGGCGGCAGCCGCTACGAGCCCGACGAGGAGAACCCCATGCTGGGCTTCCGCGGTGCCGCGCGCTACATCAGCGAAGACTTCCGCGAAGCCTTTGCCATGGAGTGCGAAGCCCTGAAGCGCGTGCGCGAGGACATGGGTCTGACCAACGTGCAGGTCATGGTGCCGTTTGTGCGCACGCTGGCCCAGGCCGAGCGCGTGACGGGCCTGCTGGCCGACAAGGGCCTGCAGCGCGGCGTGAACGACCTGAAGGTCATCATGATGTGCGAAATCCCCAGCAACGCCGTGCTGGCCAAGGACTTCCTGCAGTACTTCGACGGCTTCTCCATCGGCTCCAACGACCTGACCCAGCTCACCCTGGGCCTGGACCGCGATTCCGGGCTGGAACTGCTGGCGCACGATTTCGACGAGCGCGACCCTGCGGTCAAGGCCCTGCTGCGCATGGCCATTGCCGCCTGCAAGGCCGAAGGCAAGTACGTGGGCATCTGCGGGCAGGGCCCCAGCGACCACCCGGACTTTGCGCAGTGGCTCAAGGACGAGGGCATCAGCTCCATTTCCCTGAACCCCGATTCGGTGGTGGAGACCTGGCAGCAGTTGGCGGGCTGAGCACTGACTGAGGGCAGGCCGGGGCCGCCTGCAAGGCCCCGGTAAGCGCTGCGGGTGCACAATGGCTGCACAGAGGAGACCCGCATGAACCAGAGTCTGGTGTCGCAGCGCTTGCTGGCCCTGTTCTTTGCAGGGGGCATGCTGCTCAACTTTCCCTTGCTGGCACTGTGGAACCACCCAGCGCAGGTGCTGGGCATACCGCTGTTTCCGCTGGCGCTGTTTGCCATCTGGGCCCTCATGATTGCGGCCTTGGCGTGGATCATGGAAACCCGCCAGGACTGACCCGGCTTCCCAGGGAATAGGTGCCGCATGTCCCCGCTGCTGGTCATTGCCACCTCGTTCGCCTACCTGCTGCTGCTGTTTGCGGTAGCCAGCTACGGGGATTGGCGCGCGCGGCAAGGCCGCTCACTCATCGGCAGCCCCTGGGTGTATGCCCTGTCCATGGCGGTGTACTGCACCGCCTGGACCTACTTTGGCAGCGTGGGCCGTGCCGCCAGCACAGGGGTGTGGTTTCTGCCTATTTATCTGGGGCCCATGCTGGCCATGGTGCTGGCCTGGGTGGTGGTGCGCAAGATGATCCGCATTGCCAAAACCTACCGCATCACGTCCATCGCCGATTTCATTGCATCGCGCTACGGCAAGAGCCCCACGCTGGCGGGCTTGGTCACGCTGATCACGGTGGTGGGCATCGTTCCCTACATCGCGCTGCAGCTCAAGGCCATTTCGGTGGGCTACGGCGTGCTCACCGCGCCCGGGCTTGCGGCCGCCACTTCTGTCGCTTCTGCCGGTCCGCAGCCAGCCCCTGTCAGCCCGCTGTGGTGGCAGGACAGCACGCTCTACATCGCGCTGGTACTGGCGGGCTTCACCATGGTGTTTGGCGCGCGCCACCTGGACAGTACCGAGCGC
>Ga0075157_10002192_pt1 | contig 11483 bp, 11 predicted proteins | sample JI81BgreenDNA_FD_70967 | JGI IMG/M metagenome (GOLD analysis project Ga0075157, IMG submission 70967) | Wastewater effluent complex algal communities from Wisconsin, to seasonally profile nutrient transformation and Carbon sequestration -... | ecosystem: Engineered > WWTP > Effluent > Algae...
TGCTGGCGCATTTCGACCGCCCGAAGGGCAAGGTCGTGCCCGAGATGTCGCTGCGCCACATCCTGCCGGCGATGCAGGCCCGGCTGGGCCGGCCCGTGGCCTTCGCCGACGACTGCATCGGCGCCCCGGCCAAGGAGGCGATCCTGGCGCTGGCGCCGGGGGGCGTGGTGCTGCTGGAAAACACCCGCTTCCACCCCGGCGAGGAGAAGAACGATCCCCAGCTTGCCGCCTCGCTGGCCGCGCTGGGCGACATCTTCGTGAACGACGCCTTTTCCGCCGCGCACCGCGCCCATGCCTCGACCGAAGGGATCGCGCATCTTCTGCCCGCCTGCGCCGGGCGGCTGATGGCGGCGGAACTGCGCGCCCTCGATGCCGCGCTGGGCACGCCGGCGCGACCCCTGGTGGCGGTGGTGGGCGGGGCCAAGGTTTCGACCAAGCTCGACCTGCTGGGCAATCTGGTAGGCAAGGTGGATACCCTGGTGATCGGCGGGGGCATGGCCAACACCTTCCTGGCCGCGCAGGGCCAGCCGGTGGGCAAATCCCTGTGCGAGCATGACCTGGCCGACACCGCCCGCGCCATCCTGGCGCGCGCGCAGGAAACCGGCTGCCGCATCCTGCTGCCCGTGGATCTGGTGGTGGCCCGCGAGTTTCGCGCGCAGGCCCCGCACGAGGTGGTCACGCAATGCCCGGCGGATGCGATGATCCTCGATGCCGGGCCGGCCAGCGTGGCGGCGATCACCGAAGCCTTCGAGGGCGCCCGCACCCTGATCTGGAACGGCCCGCTGGGCGCCTTCGAACTGGCGCCCTTCGACGCCGCGACCAACGCCGCCGCCCGTGCCGCCGCCAAGGCCACGCGCGCCGGGACGCTGGTCTCGGTCGCGGGTGGCGGCGATACGGTCGCGGCGCTGAACAAGGCCGGCGCGGCGGCGGATTTCACCTATATCTCCACCGCGGGCGGGGCCTTCCTCGAATGGATGGAGGGCAAGACCCTGCCCGGCGTCGCGGCGCTGAGCGCATGAGCGACCCCCATGACCCCGACGATCCCAAGGGCCTTGTGCGCGAGGCCTACCGCATCGACGGGATCACCGAGGCCGAGTGCCGGTCGATCCTGATCGACTGGGCGCTCAGCCTGCCGCCCGGGCTGGACCCCCCGGCCGCCGCCGCCCGCCTGCGGGCGCGCAAGGGGCTGGCGGGGCACCCGATGACCGCGCTTCTGGCCGCCGCCGCCGATCCCGCCGCGGCTCCGGCGCGGCGGGGCGGGCGCGCGGGGCGCTTTGCGCGCACTGGACAGGACGGGGCGCAGGGCTAGTTCCCCTTCCATGCGCCGCGCCCTGCCCCTTGCCCTTGCTGCCGCCACCCTGGCGGGTTGTGCCACCCTGCTGGATGGCCGGGCCGAACGGCGCGAGGCCGGGTGGGAGGCCGCGCATCCCCCCGTCGGGCAGTTCGTGACCATCGAGGGGCGGCGCGTGCATCTGGTCGATACCGGGCCCGCAGGCGAAAGCCGCGCCATCGTGCTGATCCACGGCGCCAACGGCAACCTGCGGGATTTCACCTGGGATCTGGTCGGGCGGCTCGATGACCATCACCGCGTGATCGCGCTGGACCGCCCGGGCCTCGGCTGGTCCGACACCTGGGGCGAGGCCGACAGCGACCCCGCCGAACAGGCCCGCATCCTGGGCGCCGCCGTGGCGCAACTGGGCGTGCGGCGGCCCCTGCTGGTGGGCCATTCCTACGGCGGCGCGGTGGCGATGGCCTGGGCGCTGCGCGACCCGCAGGTGGCAGGCGTGGTGCTGCTGGCCGGCGCCACCCACCCCTGGCCGGGCGAGGCGCTGGGGATGTGGTATTCGATCAACGATACCGCCCTGGGCGGGCCGGCGCGCACCATGGCCGCGGCCCTGGCACCGGGCGCCGCGCTCGAGGCGGCACTGGGCGGCGTGTTCCGCCCCGCCCCGGTGCCCCCCGGCTATGCCCAGCACTTCGGCCCCGGCCTGTCGCTGCGCCGCGCGGCGCAGGCGGCGAACAGCCGGCAGGTCAACGCGCTCTTGGCGCATGTCACGGCGATGCAGCCGCGCTATGCGGGGCTGACCCTGCCGATCGAGGCGCTGCACGGCACGGCGGACACGATCGTGGGGCTCGAGATCCACTCGCGCCGCATGGCGGCCGAGGTCGCCAGCGCCCATCTGACGGTGATCGAGGGGGCGGGCCACATGCCGCACCATTCGCACCCCGAACTGGTGGTCGCCGCCATCGAGCGCGCCCTGACCCGCGCCGCGCCGTAGGGTGCGTGCTCTGCACGCACCCCCCCGCCCGGTGCGTGCCAGCACGCACCCTACCCTGCCCAGCGCGTGCTTCGCACGCACCCTACCCCTCACGGTGCGTGCGAAGCACGCACCCTACCCCGCCAGCGCCACCCACACGAGGCGCACCCCGACCAGCACCACCATGACATGGCTGAAGGTGTAGAACGCCGCCGCCGGCATCCGCCGCACCGCCCAGGCCCCCGCCCGCACCGCCAGCGCCGCCAGCGGCAGCGTCACCAGCGCCGAGGCCAGCACCCTTGCGTCAAGGAAACCCAGCGCCGCATAGGGCCCCACCTTCACCAGGTTCACCATCGCAAAGAACAGCACCGAGGTTCCGGTGAACACCTTGGGGTCCAGCCGCTTGGGCAGCACATGCACCTGAAAGGGCGGCCCCCCGGCGTGGGCCACGAACGAGGTGAACCCCGACAGCGCCCCCCAGACCCACCCCGCCCAGGGCCGATGCGCCGGCGCGCCCAGATACCGGCCCAGCAGCGCCCGGAGCCCGAAGATCAGCGCCACCAGCCCGACCAGCAGCAGCACGCCCTCCTCAGGCACCAGCGAGGCACTGGCCCAGCCGGCCCCGATGCCCAGCATCGCCGCCGGCAGCATCACCTTCAGCACCGCCGCATCGCGCCAGTGCCGCCAGGTCCAGAGGCTGACCGCGTCCATGACCAGAAGGATCGGCAACAGCAGCGCCGCCGCCTGCACCGGAGGCATCACGAAGCTGAGAACCGGCACGCCCATCAGCCCGAAGGCGCCCCCAAGGCCCCCCTTCGACAGCCCCACCAGCGCCACCGCCAGCAGCGTGACCGCCAGCACCGCGGGCGTGGAAAACAAGGTATGGTCGGCCAGCATGGTCCCCTGCGCCCGGTTGCCCCGTCCTAGCGCGCCAGACCCGGGGCGGAAACCCCCGCCGCAGGGCAACAGGTGAGTATTTGGGGCAAGATGAAGGGGGCTCAGCCGCCCGTATGGCTCATGTGGCGCGAGACCTGTCCCGCCACGCTGCGGCGCGAATAGTCGAAGTCGTGCCCTTTCGGCTTGCGGGCGATGGCGGCGCGGATGGCCTGTTCCAGTGCGGCATCGTCACCGCTGGCGCGCAGGGGGGCGCGCAGGTCGGCCATGTCCTCCTGGCCCAGGCACATGAACAACTCGCCCGTGCAGGTGATCCGAACGCGGTTGCAGCTTTCGCAGAAGTTGTGGGTCAGCGGCGTGATGAAGCCGATGCGCTGCCCGGTTTCCTCCAGCCGCACATAGCGCGCGGGGCCGCCGGTGCGGTCGGGCAGGTCGGTGACGGTATAGGATTCGGCCAGCCGGGCGCGCAGGTCCCTGAGCGGCCAGTATTGATCGAGGCGCAGCTCCTCGCCCATCTCGCCCATGGGCATGACCTCGATCCAGGTCAGGTCATGGCCCTCGGCGGCGCACCACTGCGTCAGCGGGATCAGCTCGTCCTCGTTGAACCCCTTCAGCGCCACGGCGTTGATCTTGACCTTCAGCCCCGCCGCCTGCGCCGCCCGGATGCCGTCGAGCACCTGATCCAGCCGCCCCCAGCGCGTGATCTGCGCGAATTTCGTCGCATCCAGCGTATCGAGCGAGACATTCACCCGCCGCACCCCGCAGTCGGCCAGCGGCTGCGCGAATTTCGCCAGTTGCGAGCCGTTGGTGGTGAGCGTCAGTTCCCGCAGGGCGCCGGATTGCAGGTGCCGCGCCATCGCCTGAAAGAAGGTCAGGATGCCCTTCCTCACCAAAGGTTCCCCGCCGGTGATGCGCAGCTTCCTCACCCCCATGCCGACAAAGGCCGAACACAGCCGGTCGAGTTCCTCCAGCGTCAGCAGGTCCTTCTTGGGCAGGAAGGTCATGTGCTCCGACATGCAATAGGTGCAGCGGAAATCGCAGCGGTCGGTGACCGAGACGCGCAGGTAATCGATGGCGCGGGCGAAGGGGTCGATCAGGGGGGCGGTCATGCGGGGCTCCATGCGGGGAACGTAATCCGCGGGCGGCGCGCGGGCAAGGCTGGGCGATTGCGCCGACGCCGGGGCGCGACTATGGTCGGGGTCATGCGAGTCCCCGCCCTGATCCTGCTGCCGCTTCTGGCTGCCTGCGCCCTTCCCCAGCGCGCGCCCGAACCGCTGCGCGAACCCGCCCCCGCCGTGACCGACTCCCCGGGCCCCGAGGTGCTGCGCCCCCGGGCGCGGCCCGGGGCGGCGCCCCCGGCCCCGGCGGCGCCGGTGGCCACCGAGGGTCGCCTGGGCGAGACTCTGGCGGGCCTCGGCGCCCCCGGCGAGGCGGGGATGTGGCTGCGCACCGGCCTGGTCACTCAGCCGCGGCCGGGCCGCATCGTCACCGCCACGGGTGCCACGCAGGCGGTGGAACTGCGCCCCTCGGGCACTGCCGCCAGCGCCGGCAGCCAGTTGTCGCTGGCCGCCATGCGCGCGCTGGGCCTGCCGCTGACGCAGCTTGCCACGGTGCAGGTCTACGCCGACTGAACCAGCCGCCCGGGCGCATAGGGCGCCATCAAGGGGTCCACCGCGCCGGTCAGGATTTCCCGCGCCAGCATCGCCCCGATCGCCGGGGCCAGCGTGACGCCCGAATGGCTGACCGCCAGATACAGCCCCGGCACCGGCAGCGCCCCCACCGCCGGGTGGCCATCGCCCGGCGTGGGCCGCGCCGCCACCGTGACCTGCGCCAGCCGCAGGGGCGGCAGTTTCAGCGAGGCCTCGGCCATGGCCAGAAGGATCGTGGCGGCGAAATCCGGGTCCTCCTCGCCCTCGCCGCCGCCGTAATCCTCGCCCAGCACCAGCCGGCCCGAGGGGGTCTGGCGGATGTGAAACTCAGGGGTCAGCAGCAACCCGGTCAGGCAGGGCGCCACGGGTTCGGTCCAGGCCAGCAGCCCTTCGGGCGCCTCCATGTCGATCTCCAGCCCCACCTGTTCCAGCAGGTCCGGCGAATCGATCCCGGCGGCGATCACCACGGCGTCGAAGCGACCGGAAACCCCGCGCACCGCCGCCCGGCCCCCGGCCAAGTCCAACGCCACCGCTTGCGGCACCACCTTGGCACCGCTGGCCACCAGCAGCGCCCGCGCCGCCCCGGGCTCCACCATCCCCTCACCCGGCGCCAGCACCGCAATCGGCGGCGGGCGGCGCATCACCGGCTCGCGCGCCCGCGCCTCCTCGGCCCCGATCAGCCGCAGGTCATAGCCCTGCGCCGCCGCCTCCCCGGCATAGGCGCGCAACTCGGCCTCGGGCAGGTCCCACAGCAGCCCGCCGCAGCGCCGGAACTCCAGCCCCGGCACCTGCGCCGCGAACCCCGGCCAGGCCGCCATCGACGCCATCCTGAGCCGCCGATAGGCCGCGTCATTCCCCCAACTCGCGTTCACCCAGCCAAAGGACGCCTCGCTCGCCCCCGCCTCGGGCCCCGCGAACACCGTCACCGAAGCCCCGCCCTGCCCCAGATGCCAGGCGACCGAGGCCCCCAGCACACCGCCACCCACAACCGCCACCCGCATCCGCGCCCGTCCCTTGCATGACCTTCCCCCCCGGTCTATCACGCCGCCAACCCCCTGCAACCCGAGGCCCGCCATGATCCCCCGCTATTCCCGCCCCGAGATGGTCGCCCTCTGGTCGCCCGAAACCAAGTTCCATATCTGGTTCGAGATCGAGGCCCACGCCTGCGACGCCCAGGCCGCGCTGGGCGTGATCCCCAAGGCCAATGCCGAGGCCGTGTGGCGCGCCAGGGACGTCACATTCGACGTCGCCCGCATCGATGAAATCGAGGCGGTGACGAAGCACGACGTCATCGCCTTCCTGACGCATCTGGCCGAACATGTCGGGGCCGACGAGGCGCGCTTTGTCCATCAGGGCATGACCTCGTCGGACGTGCTGGACACCACGCTGAACATCCAGCTCGTCCGCGCCGCCGACCTGCTGCTCAAGGGCCTCGACCGCGTCCTCGCCGCGCTGAAAACCCGCGCCTTCGAGCACAAGGATACCGTCCGCATCGGCCGCAGCCACGGCATCCACGCCGAACCCACCACCATGGGCCTCACCTTCGCCCGCTTCTACGCCGAAATGTCGCGCAACCGCGCCCGCCTGCTGAATGCGCGGGCCGAGGTGGCGACCGGAGCGATTTCCGGCGCCGTCGGCACCTTCGCCAACATCGACCCGGCGGTGGAAGAGCACGTCTGCGCGCAGATGGGCCTGACCCCCGAACCCATCAGCACCCAGATCATCCCGCGCGACCGCCACGCCATGTTCTTTGCCACCTTGGGCGTGATCGCCTCGGGCATCGAGAACATCGCCATCGAGATCCGCCACATGCAGCGCACCGAGGTGCTGGAAGCCGAGGAATTCTTCTCGCCCGGCCAGAAGGGTTCGTCCGCCATGCCCCACAAGAGGAACCCCGTGCTGACCGAAAACCTCACCGGCCTCGCGCGCCTTGTCCGCATGGCGGTGATCCCGGCGATGGAGAACGTGGCGCTCTGGCACGAACGCGACATCAGCCATTCCTCGGTCGAACGCGCCATCGGCCCGGATGCCACGATCACGCTGGATTTCGCCCTGCACCGGCTGGCCGGGGTGGTGGAAAAACTGGTGATCTATCCCGAAACGATGCTGAAGAACATGAACAAGTTCAAGGGCCTGATCATGTCACAGCGCGTCCTGCTGGCCCTCACCCAGGCCGGCGTCAGCCGCGAGGACAGCTACCGCCTCGTGCAGCGCAACGCCATGAAGGTCTGGGAACAGGGCAAGGACTTCCGCGAGGAACTGCTCGCCGACCCCGACGTGCGCGCCGCGCTGAGCGAGGATCAGATCAACGAGAAATTCGACCTCGCCTACCACACCAGACACGTCGACACGATCTTCCGCCGGGTCTTTGGCTGAGAGCGCCGGGGGGTTTTCCACCCCCCGGACCCCCCGGAGGATATTTGAGGACAGATGAAGGGGCGCGGTTTTCATCTGTCCTCAAGTATCCACGGGGTTTCCAAAGGGGGGCGTGCCCCCCTTTGGCGGGGGGGTTTGGGGGGCGAGGAGCCCCCCAAGCCTCAGGCCCAATCCGGCTTTCGCTTGTCGATGAAGGCGCTGATCCCCTCATCCGTGTCGCGCAGCAGCATGTTCTGCACCATGGCCGCCCCGGTCAGCGCATAGGCCTCATCCAGCGGCAGGCCGATCTGATCGTAGAACCCGCGCTTGCCGATGCGCACCGCCGCCCCCAGCTTGGCCGCCACCGTGCGCGCCAGGGCCAACGTCTCGGCCTCCAGCGCCTCGGGCGGCACCACGCGGTTGACCAGCCCCACCTCACGCGCGCGCTCGGCGGGGATGAACTCGCCGGTCACCAGCATCTCGAAGGCCTGCTTGCGCGGCAGGTTGCGCGTCAGCGCCACCATCGGCGTCGAGCAGAACAGCCCGATGTTCACCCCGTTCACCCCGAACCGCGCATCCGAGGCCGCCACCGCCATGTCGCAACTGGCCACCAGCTGGCAGCCCGCCGCCGTGGCGATGCCGTGCACCTGCGCGATCACCGGCTGTGGCATGCGCGGAATCCGCTGCATCAGCGCCCCGCAGCGCGCGAAGAGGTCGGCGAAATAGGCCGCGCCCTTGTCCGCTGCCGCGCGGCCGGCCTGCATCTCCTTCAGGTCATGCCCGGCGCAGAACACCTTGCCCGCACCCCTCAGCACGATCACCCGCACCACCGGATCGCTTTCCAGCCGCGCCAGCGTGCCGTCGAGCGCCGCCAGCATCGCATCCGACAGCGCATTCAGCGCGGCGGGGCGGTTCATCGTCACCACCGCCACCCGTTCCGCAACGTCACACAGCACCAGATCGTCGCCCATCTTGCCCTCCTGTCCCGTTTCCCGCCACCTTAGGCCGCCGCGACGAGGGAGGAAAGCATGTCCGTCATCCTGGGCCCCGAGGCCCTGAACGCCTTCATCGCGCAGGAATTTCCCCAGGTGGCGGCCAGTTACCGGGTCGAGCGCGTCGCGCCGATGCAGGCCGACGTGCGCCTTCTGGCGCAGGACCGCCATCTGCGCCCCGGTGGCACGATCAGCGGGCCGAGCATGTTCGAACTCGCGGATCTGGCCATGTATGCGGTGGTTCTGGCGATGATCGGGCCGGTGGCGCTGGCGGTGACGACCAATGCCTCGATCGATTTCCTGCGAAAACCGCCGGCTGGGCGCGACCTGATCGGGCAGGCGCGGCTGTTGAAACTGGGCAAGACACTGGCCGTGGGCGACGTGATGATCGTCAACGAAGGCACCCCCGAGGTCCTGGCCCGCGCCAGCCTGACCTATGCCCTTCCGCCGCGGCGTTAGTCGCGACGGCGCAGCTCGACCTGGGCCCCGACGCGCCGCGTCTCGTAGCGGCCGGCGCGCTGCACCAGATCGCTCAGTTTCGCGCAGCCGAAGCTGCGGCTGTCGAAATCCGGATGCGTGGCCTGAATGGTCTGGCCTATCAGGCCCAGAGGGAACCATTCCCCTTCTGGATCAAGGGCATGCATCGCGGCGTTGATGAGGGGGACAGCATCCTTCGGCTGTGCCGTCGCGTGCGAGGGACCTGCCCCTTTCGCCTCGGGCTCGCCGATCAGATTCTCGACGAAGATGAACCGCTTGCAGGCCTTTCTGAAGGCTTCCGGGGTCTTCTTCTGGCCGATCCCGTAGACATCCAGCCCCTGTTCGCGGATGCGGCTGGCAAGGCGCGTGAAATCGCTGTCGGACGAGATCAGCACGAAGCCATCAAAGCGCCCGGAGTGCAGCAGATCCATCGCATCGATCACCAGAGCAATGTCAGACGAATTCTTGCCCACCGTATTCGCCGGCTGATGGTGCGGCACCAGAGCCAGCATGGGCAGTTTCTCCTGCCAGCCCGACATAGCCTGCCGCGAGAAATCGCCGTAGATGCGCCGGACCGAGGCCTCGCCGAACGAGGCGATTTCCTCGAAGATAGCCTCGGCCCATTTGGGCGAGGAATTGTCGGCGTCGATCAGGACGGCGAGGATGGGGGTTCCGTTGCGGGCCATGGCGGCTCCTTTCGTTTGCGCCAGTGTGGGCCTGCGGCGGCGCGGGCGCAACCGTCAAACGGCGGCCTTTTCGGCCAGATCGCGGGCGATGGCGAAGGCGCCCTTCAGGCGCTCCTTCTCGGACGTCCAGTCGCGCGGCAGGACAACCTTGTTGTCGCGGATCTTCGCACCATTCCCCTGTGCCTGAAGAAACTCGACCAAGCCCTTGGGATTGGGGAATTTGTCCTGATGGAACTGCACCGTCGCCCCCTTCGGCCCGGCGTCCAGCCGCGCGATCTGCGCGCGCTTGCACAGGGCCTTGATGCGCACGACCGACAAGAGCATGTTCACCTCGCGCGGCATCTCGCCAAAACGGTCGATCAGTTCCGCCGCGAACCCTTCGAAATCGACCTTGCGCTCCAGCGTCGCCAGGCGCCGATACAGGCCCAGCCGCACGTCCAGATCCGTGACATAGCTGTCGGGGATCAGCACCGGCACGCCCAGATTGATCTGCGGCGCCCATTGGCCGTCCGACAGGTCCGCCAATTCGCCCGAGCGCAGGCGCGAGATCGTCTCCTCCAGCATCTGCTGATAGAGTTCATAGCCGACCTCGTTGATATGACCGGATTGTTCCTCGCCCAGGATATTCCCGGCGCCGCGCAGGTCCATGTCCTGACTGGCGATCTGGAACCCGGCGCCCAGGCTGTCGATCGACCCCAGCGACTTCAACCGCCGCTGCGCCTGCGGCGTCAGCGGGGTGCGCGGTTTCGTGGTCAGGTAGCAGTAGGCGCGCGTCTTGGACCGCCCCACTCGGCCCCGGATCTGATAGAGTTGCGACAGGCCGAACATGTCCGCGCGGTGCACGATCATCGTGTTGGCGCGCGGGATATCCAGACCGGATTCCACGATGCTGGTGGCCAGAAGCACGTCGTATTTGCCATCGTAGAAGGCGTTCATCCGCTCATCGAGGTCGCCCGCCGCCATCTGGCCATGCGCAACCAGAACCGACACTTCCGGCACATGCGTGCGAAGAAAGTCTTCGATTTCAGGCAGATCGCTGAGGCGCGGCACGACGAAGAAGGATTGTCCACCGCGGAATCGTTCGCGCAGCAGCGCTTCGCGCAGGGTCACGGTGTCGAATTCCGACACATAGGTGCGGATCGCCAGACGGTCGACAGGCGGCGTCTGGATCAGCGACAGATCGCGCACGCCGGTCAGAGACAGTTGCAGCGTGCGCGGAATCGGCGTGGCGGTCAGGGTCAGGACGTGAATGTCAGACCTCATTTCCTTGAGCCGTTCCTTGTGCTGCACGCCGAAGTGCTGCTCCTCGTCGATGATCATCAGGCCCAGATTGCGGAACCGGATCGCCTTGGCCAGAAGGGCGTGCGTGCCGACCACGACATCGACGGTTCCATTTGTCAGACCTTCGCGGGTGGCCGCGGCCTCCTTGGCCGGCACGAAGCGCGACAATTGCCTGACAATCAGAGGAAAGCCCCGGAACCTCTCGGAAAAGCTGTGAAAATGCTGGCGGGCCAGCAGCGTGGTGGGGCAGATTACGGCTACCTGCAGGCCCGACATCGCCGCGATGAAGGCCGCGCGCATGGCCACCTCGGTCTTGCCGAAACCGACATCGCCCACGACCAGCCGGTCCATCGGGCGGCCGCGGTCGAAATCCTCGATCACGTCCTCGATCGCTTTCAGCTGATCCTCGGTCTCGGCATAGGGGAAGCGGGCGGCGAAGGCCTCCCACATCCCTTCGGGCGGGTTCAGCACGGGCGCCTTGCGCAACTCGCGTTCGGCGGCGATGCGGATCAGCTTGTCCGCCATGTCGCGGATGCGCTGCTTCAGCTTGGCCTTCTTCGCCTGCCACGCACCGCCGCCGAGGCGGTCCAGAAGCCCCTCCTCGTGCCCATAGCGGCTGAGAAGTTCAATGTTTTCAACGGGTAGATACAACTTGTCGCCGCCGGCATACTCCAATGCCAGACATTCGTGCGGTGCGCCCATCGCGGTGATCGTCTCCAGCCCCCGATAGCGCCCGACGCCGTGATCGACATGCACCACCAGGTCGCCGGGCGTCAGGCCCTGCGTTTCGGTCAGGAAATTCTCGGCCTTGCGCTTGCGCTGGGGGCGCACCAGACGCTCGCCCAGCACGTCCTGCTCGGACACCACACACAGGTCCGGCGTCACGAATCC
>Ga0075157_10002193_pt1 | contig 11478 bp, 10 predicted proteins | sample JI81BgreenDNA_FD_70967 | JGI IMG/M metagenome (GOLD analysis project Ga0075157, IMG submission 70967) | Wastewater effluent complex algal communities from Wisconsin, to seasonally profile nutrient transformation and Carbon sequestration -... | ecosystem: Engineered > WWTP > Effluent > Algae...
GTGCCTTTTGATGTGAGTATTCTTGGCGTTGCTCCGCACTGCCACATGCTGGGTAAAAACTGGAAAGTATTTGCCGTAACCCCGCAAAACGATACCATCCCATTGGTGCATATTGAAAACTGGGATTTCAACTGGCAGGGCGCTTATGCCTTTAAAAAATTACAAAAACTGCCTAAAAATACAGAAATACACGCCTTTGCGACCTATGATAATACTACAAATAACCCCTTCAATCCGAATAATCCGCCCAAATGGGTTAGCTGGGGAGAAAGTACTTTTGATGAAATGTATTACCTCCCCATTTTATGGCTGCCCTACCAGAATGGCGATGAAAACCTGAGCTTGGAAGACATCAGCACCGCTGCGCCGGATGTTTTCCACTTCAGCAAAACTAAGCTATATCCGGTTAGTCCCAATCCCGCTCAGGGTCGGGTGAAAGTTGGATATACCCTGCAAGAGACGACGTCTGTTGCTTTGGAAGTGTACGACATCCATGGCGCATTGGTACAGCGGCTCGCGCAGGAGCAACGAGCCTTGCCCGGTGAACATATCCGTGACTGGGATACGGCCGGCTTGTCTTCAGGGGTGTATTTGCTCACGCTGCGCGCGGGCGCGCAGGTGCAGACACAAAAAGTAGTAGTGCCCTGATCAGCAGGTTTTATTCGTTGGAGTGGAGCCCGATACGATTACCTTCAGTATCCATAAAGAAGGCCATATTGCCGTGCTCGCCCAATGAAGTTTTTTCCATCAGCACTTGTCCGCCGGCAGCTTCCACGCGGCCAAGCATGGTGTTCAGATCGGGGTTGGCATTGAGGTAAACCAGCGCGCCGCTGTCGGCCGAGGGTTTGTACCATTCGCCTGCGCAAAGTGCGCCGCCGACTACCGTATCCGACATTTCACAGGGCAAAAAGGCCATTTGAATGTCCATCATTTCGGAGGTGTGGAGTTCTTCGACATTATACAGGGCGCTGTAAAAGGTTTTGGCGCGCTGCATGTCGGCTACCGGAATCTCGAACCAGCTGATTGCGTTGCTCATAAGGAAGTTGTTAAAAAGTAGTTGAAAAATGAGGCTTGTCTCCATCACCGGGGGACAAGCTTTTTTTGTTTGTTTGATGCTGCAAAAATAAAACAAAAAGTATTTTTGTGCAAATTTTTAAAACAAATTTTTTTATAAAAACATTAATTACAAACCCACTTCCTTTTGTGGCTAAAATCGGAAAGGCTTCGTAAAACCTCCTTTCAGTTCGCGGCCCTGAGCGCCTACTCCAAGCCTATCCAATCAATCAACAATTCGAAGTCTTCTTCCTGCTTGTTAGCAATCAAAAAACTCACTTGTTCAATGCTTTTAAAATTGAAATTTGGCATGTTCAATTTGCGCCCTCGAAACTGAGGGTAGAATTCACCGATGGCTAATCTGATCGTCTCCCATTCGCCCGAAGTGGTAAACTGATGCACATAAGACTCATACTGCGAAATGTCGCCTTTCAAGCGAAATTCATAGCGTTTACCATCGCCTTTTACGCGCAAAACAATAAATTTCTCATCTTCCACCAGTTGTTCCGTTGTATTCAATTGTACCGAGGCAAATCCTCCGTAGTTTGCGAGGGAAACATGACCTGAAAATTTTCCGTGTCCGGCTTCGGTAAGCTCCATCGAACTTTTGGAGATACCACCCATCACACCATCGTTGACAATGCGCCATTCCCTGATGTTCGATTGAGTGGAGAAAGTAACAATCTTTTTCATATTTAAAACAGTGAACATACTGATTATCAGTAAAATGAATGCGGATTTCATTGCTTTTTAAACTTTTAAGGTTGAAAAACTTAGTGCGTTGCTTCGTATCTATCCAAGCTTCTTTTGTTTTTCTAATCGTGTGCAACAGTCGAAGTATACCCCTAGTTTCAAAAAAGTGTATCGGTAAAACAAAAAAGGTCTGAACTGCTGCCAGTCCAGACCCCTGATTTATGTCCTTACTTATTGAGCAATTGCTTAGTTTTTCTCAAACTTGCGCGTAATCACCTGCTGGTCGCCGGTGATGCGCAGCACATAGGCGCCGTTGGTGAGCGTAGCTGCTTCGATGCTGAAGCTGTTGGCTTCGGCGGCAAGCGTGCCGGCTTGCAGCAGGCGGCCGCTCAGGTCGTAGAGTTCCCAGCGGGCATCCTGTTGGAAAGCCTGTTCAAGGGTTACGGCGAGCTGGTCTTTTACCGGTTGCGGCGAGAGGCGCACGCCGTTGCCGCGATCCACACCATCAAAGCTGAGCGAAACCACGGGGCTGAACGAGAACTTGCCGTCGTAGTCCGTCTGCTTGAGGCGGTAGTAGTTGATGCCGCGCAGGGGCGCGTTGTCGGTGTAGCTGTATTCGCGGGCCGTCAGCGAGTTGCCGGCGCCTTTTACCTGACCGATTTCTTCAAAGCGCAGGCCATCGGCGCTGCGTTCGATGGAGAAGTAGTCGTTGTTTTGCTCCAAGGCGGTAGCGAAGGAGAGGAGGGCGGCGTTGGATTGTTTTTTTGCTTTGAATGACGATAAAACAATCGGGAAAACTGTACAATCAGTCAGTGTAAAAGTTCCTCCGAATGTACCTGGATCTCCGGTTGTTGTGAAGTTAGAAGCTGTTGTAAGCGCAAGCAAAATATCATTGGACGTTCCTGAAGTTGATCCGCTATAAACAGCAGAGCCACTACTTGCTGAAACAACAGGATTAACTACATTGCCTGATGCTGGTTGGTAACTGGTAGTAGAACTTGTACTTCCAGTTGTAATCCAAGCGGTACTTGAAATATGTGCGATAATTGTAGGGGATGCCAGTGATCCAAAATAAGCAGTTACCTGATCGCCAGAATTTGATATTGCCATTGAACCAATTGGTACCGAAACAACTGTACCACAAGTGATTCCTCCTGTCGGTACTGTATAGGAAGAGGTTCCCTCACCATCAGATTCAAACGATGTTGCGTTTGACGCTACGCCATTATCAGTGAAATTGATAGTTACTCCTTGGGGAATATCTTGAATTGCAACAAACTGAGCCGCATCGGGCGCCAAATCAATAGACACAAATGCAATTTGTGAATAGGCAAGTGTAAATTGAAACATGAGCGCAATAATGAGTAGTTTCTGTTTCATAAATCGTGTTTTTGTGTTTGAGTGAAGAAAAAAATTGAAGCAGTTCTGAAAACGCAAAGGTACCCCAAAAGTCACCGACCCTACATAATTACTTCATTATTAACGGAAAGTTTACAGAGGAGGTGTTTTCGGGTTCACGCCATTCAAACCCCTAAAACACTCACCTTCGCGCCCGCCGCTCCAACTCAGCCATCCCGATAGTATCCACCAAGCGATAGGCAAAGCGAAAATCGGAGCCGTAGGATTTGCTGAAATACACCAGTCCGAGGCCGCGGGCATACCATTCTTCGCCGATGCCCTCCACTTCGGCAGCGCCCTCTTTTTTATTGCCAATGGCTTCGCGCACGCGGAAGCGCACGCAGGGGTAGCTTTCGCCCTGAAACTCAAAAGGCCGCGCATCGCCCATAAACTGGCGGTTTCGGATGACGTAAATGGTCGCGTCGGCGTCTTCCGGCGGATGAAAATTCAAAGAAAAAAGATACACGGAATTGGAGTCTTTTACCTCAAAAGGAAAAACATCCGGCGATTCAATACGGGTGGGAATGGGCGTTTGCTGCCCGGCCGTATCGGGCTGGTACAAATGGTATTCGCGCGCCTGCGCGCCATTGCGCACTATTTTTTCGCGCACAATCTGCCCGATTTCAAAACGGCTGTCGTAAAAAGTGCCCACGAGAAACTGCCCGCTGTCGCGCAAAAAACTGCGGTAATACCAATACTCCGGCGCACTGGAGTCGATGCCCACCAAATCATATTCATACACTACGCCGCTGCGCAGGGCACTGAGCGGGAAATAATACTCCCGGATGTCGCGCTTGTCGCCGCCGGAGCAAGCGCTCAGCAGCGCCGCCAGCACGAAAAAACATAGCGCCAATCGAAATGCGTACCCTGTATTTGCCATTGCGGGCGCAAAGATGCGGCGTTTTTGGGAATTTTGGCAGCATGGCCGGTAATCTGCCTCGGCGCTAATGCTCCTCCGGCCGGCCTAATATTTTTCCGCTTTCAAACGACTTTTTCATTTCAGCCTCTTCCTTTTGGGTTTCCGCGTCGGCCACAGGTATTTCAAGGTTTTTCAGGTTGGGCTGTCCGGCATCCACCCAGGCAGTATACCAGCTGTTGCTCACGGCGTGTATGGTGGCGCGCATCCGGCGCTCAATCATGCCGTCGAGCGCTTCCTGGTAGGCGGCAGCATAATCGCGACAGGGCGCAATGATGGAAATGCCGTTGCGCATATCCGGACAAAGCTGGCGGTCGGCAGGAAATTTCAGGCGCAGCGCCCGTTCAAAGGTCAGCACGCTGTCGACCATGGAATGGCTGGCGAGGGTCATTTGCCAGAAATATTCGGTGGTATTTTGCAGGTATTCGGGTTTTCCGACAAAATAATCATACCCTTCATCGGCAAATAATTCCGGAATGCGGCTTTCCCAAAAACCGTGTATGCCGTGTTGCCCGGTTTTCTGGCCGTTGTAGTTACTGGTAGTATGCAGCGGCACGTGCCCGTCGCCGATGTAATGCCCGATTTCGGCGCTCAGGCGCAGGATGCGCCGACTGTCGCGACGACGAAAAGCTTCCGTGAGGTCGCGCTGCATTTTTTGCAAATGCCAGGGCAAAATACCGTGCGTTGAAAAATCATCTGCAAAAAACGCCGCCTCTATGCGCAGGGGCCGCCCGTTCCGTTCCAATTGATTGTTTTTTAAAAAAGCTTGCAGCGAATCGCGGTTCAGCGCCACCTCGCCGGAATAAATCAGCGGCATCACCTGCCTGACAAAAAAGCTGCGCCAGGCTTTTTCCAAAGGCGCGTCTTTAAGCGTCTGCGCTTCAAAAATACCGCCCGGCCCAAACAGGCAAAGGGTGTCTTTGGCGGCCGTAACGCCGTATGTTTTTATAAATTTGAGCAATGCCTGATAGCGTTCGCGGGGCAGGGTGTCGAAGGGCGGCGCGCCGTACATATCGAGGTCGATGAAATGTCGGGGGCCTTCAAAAGGGCTGGCGTAGCGCCGCATATCGGGGTCGACGGCATGATCCGAGATCCAGTCAATATGCGTTTTATAAAACGTCATCATTTCCGGCGGCAGGGTGAGGACCGCCAGTCGGTTGATGCGGCGATGCGCAAAAAAGCCCCAGTCTGCGGTGTCCGGCGGCCCGGCGCAAAGGGTTTGTGCAAAAAAAAGAAGCGGCAAGAGCCACAAGACGGAGCGAAAACGCATATTTGTGCTGCTTTTTATAATCGTAATGGGAAGAAAGGGTGCTTTGTTGTGCGCTTTCATTTTGATTTTCAATATTTTGTAAAAACAGGCTTTCAAAACCGCTTTGCCGGCGCTGTAAAAATTATCCGCCAAGATAGCCACTTGCCTTAGTTCAGGCAAATTTCGGGAAATACTTGGATTGTTAATTTTGCAGGCAACGCAAAGCGCTTGTGAAAGTCGTGTTTTTGGATACTGTTCAAATTTCTGTGTCTGTGTGAAACTTTACGTGGCCCGAAAAACAAGCAAGACACAGAAATTTGAACAGTCTCTATTCCTGCAATCCTTTGAAAATCAGAATGAAAAATCCATCAATCTTCAAATTCACCCAAATCCTGGTATAATTGGGGCTGAATTATTCTGATTTTCAGACCTTTATCGGCTAATTTACAGTCGCCAATGATGCTTATGTCTTTTTTCAACATACTCAACCTTAAAAAACGGCTTTTTATGCAAAAAGCTTCTGTTTACGTACAGGTTTCTGCGCTGCTTTTGTTTGCGGCAACTTTCCTTTCAACCAACCGAAACCAGAAATTTAATTATAACGCCAACTTCAACGACAGCGAAGCGCGCTGGGTTGATTCGGTGTACAACAGCATGACGGAAACGGAGCGCTTCGGCCAGCTCCTGATGCTGCGCGCCCACTCCGATAAAGATGCCGCCTATGAACAGGCCGTGGAAGACCAGATACGCCAGATCAAACCCGGCGGTTTGTGTTTTTTCCAGGGTACCATCGAGAAGCAGGGCGTGCTGACCAACCGTTACCAGGCCGCCTCCCAATTGCCGCTGCTCATTTCCATGGATGCCGAAACCGGCCTTGGTATGCGCCTGCGCGAATCGGGTATCACGTATCCGCGCCAACTCATGCTCGGCGCCCTGCAAGACAACCGCCAGATTTATCTGATGGGCCGGGAAATGGCCCGGCAATGCCGCCGCCTCGGTGTGCATATCAGCTTCTCCCCCGTAGCGGATGTGAACAACAACGCCGCCAATCCGGTCATCAACGAACGCTCCTTCGGCGAAGACCGCTACAATGTGGCCGCCAAATGTTACCAATACATGATGGGCCTGCAAGATGGCGGCGTGCTGGCCAGCGCCAAGCACTTTCCCGGTCACGGCGACACCCAGACCGATTCGCACCACGAGTTGCCGCAAATTCCGCACAGCCGTGCCCGTCTCGACAGCCTCGAATTGTTCCCTTTCCGGCTCTTGGTCGAACACGGCGTCGCTTCTTTTATGGTGGCCCACCTCAATGTGCCAGCGCTTGATCCGCGCGAAAAACGCCCCACCACCCTCAGCGAACCGGTCATCACCGATTTGCTGCGCAATAAAATGGGCTTTGAAGGCATCATTTTTACCGACGCCATGGAAATGCAGGGCGTGGCCAAGTATTTCGCGCCCGGATATGCCGACGTGGAAGCCCTGCGCGCCGGCGTTGATATTGTGCTGCTGCCCGCCAATCCGGCCGCGTCCATTGAGGCCATTCAGAAAGCGCTGGCAGACGGAACGCTGGATAAAAATAAAATTGAAGCCAGTGTGCGCCGGGTATTGCGCGCCAAATACCGTTTGGGTCTCAACAAAACCCAACAGGTAGCGCTCGACAACCTGAAGGCGGAAATCAATACGCCGGAAGCATTGCTGCTCAAACAAAACCTCATGCAGCAGGCCCAGACTTTGGTGCGCGACAAGCAGAACCTCATCGGCTTCAGCGATCAGGAGCGTTACCGCTTTGCTACCCTGGCCCTCGGCGATACCAACCGGACTGTATTCCAGACCTATTGCGGCTATTATGCGCCCATGACGCATTTTAATGCCGATAAAGTGCTGGATTCGCTCAAAATACGCCAATTGTTCGATTCTCTGTACCAATATGATGTGGTACTGCTCAGTATTCACGGCACCCGCACCAAGGCGTCCGATAATTTCGGACTGAACGATACGCAGGTCGCTTTTGTCAACCAGCTTGCCAAATACAAGCAAGTAGTTTTAGTGCATTTTGGCAATCCTTATGCCTTGAAATATTTTGAGGAAATACCCACTTTGCTGCAATCGTACACCGAAGACCCCTTCAGTCAGCAGGCGGCCGCACAAGCTGTTTTCGGCGCAGCCGATATTTCAGGCAAATTACCGGTTACCGCCAGCGCCAATGCGCGTTTCGGGCAAGGGGTTGAGCGCAATTTCGGCCATAAACGCATCGCCTACACCTTTCCGGAGGCCGTCGGCATGAAAACCGATACGCTGCTGCAAATTGATGCCCTCTTGGAAGAAGCCATCCGCAACGGCGCTACGCCCGGCGGACAAGTGCTGATCCTGAAAAACAACAAAGTCGTCTGGAATAAAGCGTATGGCAATTACGACTATAATACCCCGTCCACGCCGGTTACGCCGGAAACCCTGTACGACCTCGCGTCCATTACCAAGGTAGCGGCCTCCACCATCTCGGTTATGCAGCTGTATGATGCCGGGAAATTGCAACTCGACACGCCCGTCGGTACTTACCTGACGGATATGAATAAATCGGACAAAGGCGCGCTCACCCTGCGCCAGTTGATGGCCCACCACGCCGGTTTGCAAGCCTGGATTCCGTTTTACCAGCGCACCCTCGAAAACGGCCTGCCCGACCGCCACCTCTACCACAGCAATGCTGATCTGGATTCGGAATACCCCGTCGCGCGGGATATGTGGTTGGAAAATCGCTGGGTAGATACCATGTGGCAAACTATTTTGCGCTCGGAATTGAATCCGGTAAAATCATACAAATACTCCGATCTAGGGCTTATCATCACCGGCCATACCATCGGGGCCGTCAGTGGTAAACGCCTGGATCAATACGCCGGAGAGCAGTTTTACAAACCGCTGGGCCTGGCAACCACCACGTTCAACCCCTGGAAAAAAGGCTGGACAGAGCGTTGCGCGCCCACCGAAGAAGACCGGTATTTCCGCCAACAACGCATACAGGGTTATGTACACGATATGGGCGCAGCCATGTCGGGCGGCGTGAGCGGTCATGCGGGCTTGTTCAGCAATGCCAACGATTTGGCCAAAATATTCCAGATGTTGCTCAATGGCGGAACTTATGCCGGGCGGCGCTACGTTCAGGAAAGCACCGTAAAATTATTCACCACCCGATACGCGGGCAGCACCCGTCGGGGCATCGGTTTCGACATGAAAGAATTAGATCCCAACGCCACCCAGAACATGAGTCCGCTGGCCGGCGCCAATACCTTCGGGCACATGGGTTTTACCGGCAACAGCGTTTGGGCCGATCCCGACCAGCAGCTGATCATTGTGTTCTTGTCTAACCGTACTTACCCCACCATGGAAAACAATAAATTGGTCAATCAAAATTTCCGTCCAAGGGTACAAAGCGTTGTTTATCAGTCACTCATAAAATAATTCCAATGGAACATCAAGACATTCTCGACCACAACATTACGCCGCCGCCCTTTGATCCGAATCAGCAGGATAGACGGCTTTATCCTGAAGATTACACGGCCAGCAGTGGTTTGCGCTTTGCCAATTATCTGATAGACTCGCTTGTTATGGGCATTGCCCATGAGGTATTGAATCTGACGCTCGGTATTTCCCAGTTTTCCGACATTTACAGCGATGGTACGGGGCCGCTGGAAATTGTATTGCTGCGCCTGCTGTTGGGCATTATAACAACCATGCTGTATATGGGCATTATGGAGGGCACTACCGGCCGAACCTTGGGAAAAATGATTACCGGCACCATTGTGGTCAACCGCGATGGCGATCGCATTTCCTGGGGGCAGGCTTTTGGCCGCTCGGCTTGCCGTTATATTCCTTTTGATGCGCTTTCTTTCCTTGGCTCCAGGGCCATTGGTTGGCACGACAGTATTCCCGGCACCTTTGTGGTGAATCGCCGTTACGCTGAAATCCGCGCCCAGGAAGGCAACCCAATATTATATTAAACGCATGAAGTCCTCTCCGGAACAACAGATTCAGACCTGCCTTTTTTTGGGTGCAGCGACCGCTCCGCTCCCGGCGGAGACGGCTGCTTTGCTGGGCATTCCGGAAGATTTGACAGCGGTAGCGCGTAGCCTGCGCGCCCTGGCGGTTTTTCCGGTGCACCAACGCACCGGAAAAACCGCATTGGTTTTGGGCGCGCCTATACCGCCGCCGCCGGCGCCCGATCACCGGGCGCTTATGCCGCCAGCGCTGCGGCAAATTTTGGAGCATATTTTGAAAGCACAGCTTTTTTGGCCGCTTTTGCCCGAATTTTTTAAAAAAATTGAGCCTTTACAGCTGAAAATACCATCGGTGTTGCTGCCGCAAATTTTGGAGCAATGCTTGGTGCAGGCAGATTTAAAAAATATTTTTTTGCAAATAGCCGGTTCGACCGGCGCGTGGTTGGCCGAACAAAACCCGGCCTGGCGTTTTGTACTCAAAGCAGAGGTGGCCGATTGGTATACCGCCACTTACCAGACCCGCTTGCAACTGTTGGAAAAAATGCGCCGCCAAAATCCGGCGGAAGCGCGTCGCTGGCTCAGCGATACCTGGAAGGAAGAGCGCAGCGAGCACCGCGCTGTTTTTTTGCAATACCTCCTCCTGAATTACGAAGCTGCCGATGCGCCACTCTTGGAGGCAGCGCTCAGCGATCGGAGCAAAGAAGTGCAACAAATTGCCCGCTCGGTAAAAGCGCTGCTGGAAATGCCTGTGGCCCGGGCAGCCGCTGTCTGGACCGCCTTTTACGAGTCCGATTTTCCCGAAGACTTAGACATAAAAGACTGGCCGGCGCCTTTGCGTTTCAAGCTGCCTTTCTGGCAATCAGATGTCCTGGAAAAAGCCGTTGAAAAGGCCGAAAAACTGATTGTGCAGAGCAGTCAGGAAGCCCCGTCGCCCAAGTCGGCCTACACCCGCCACGTCACCGATCGGGTGGTTTATCACGCCGATGCGCTGCACCTGCACCGCGCCGTGTACGCTTTAAACATCGCATTGTCAGAAAATACATTTCCCGCTTTTTATCAGCGTCAGGAAATCAGCCAATACCTTCAAATTATAGAACTTCGCCGGAAAATTCAAGAAATTCCGGTATGATAAACATTGCTGATCTCCGCCGCGACTACGCTTCCGAGCCATTGGAGCTAACACAGGTTCACCCCGATCCTATTCATCAGTTCAAGGCCTGGTTTGAAGAAGCCATGAACAGCCAGTTGCCTGAGCCAAACGCGATGACGCTGGCCACTGCCGACGCGCAGGGTCGCCCGACCGCGCGCACGGTGCTGCTCAAAGAATTTACACCCGAAGGTTTTGTCTTTTTTACCAATTACGAAAGCCGAAAAGGGCAGGAACTGGCTGAAAATCCTTATGCCTGCCTGCTGTTCAACTGGTTGGAACTGGCGCGGCAAGTGCGTATTGAAGGGCGCGTGGAAAAAATTTCGGCAGCTGAGTCTGAAGCATATTTCCAAAGTCGGCCCAAAGGAAGCCAAATTGGCGCCTGGGCCAGTCCGCAAAGTCGTGTGTTGTCTTCCCGCCAACTCCTTGAAGATAAAGTGGCGCAGCTTGAAGCCGAATACGCTGCGGTGGAAGTGTTGCCCGTGCCGCCGTTTTGGGGTGGGTATCGGGTTGTGCCCGAACGGATTGAATACTGGCAGGGCCGACCAAGCCGCCTGCATGACCGTATAACCTATCGATTGGAAAATGGTAGCTGGAAAATTGAACGGCTCGCGCCGTAGTAAATGATGAGTGATTAGTGATAGAGTGTTTTAGGGTTTTGGTGTTTTAGTGTTTAAGTATATGCGAAAGCTAAAACACCAAAACCCTAAAACACCAAAACACTTCAATTCCCTCTTTTCCCCAATGCCGAAAGTCCCCGTTGTCGGAGCTCCGTTGCGCCGGCCATACCGGTATAGCGTTCCAGCACAACCCCTTTCGGGCTTAACCATAGAATAGTGGGTAGTTTTTCCACCTCATAAATTTGTGCGATGGTGCGCCCGGCCTCCGAGTCATAATTGCTCCGCATATTCAGAAAGTTCATATTCTGAAAACGAAAGACCTCTGATTGTGTAAAAATTTCCTCCTCCATTACCTTGCATGGCGCACACCAGGAGGCATAAAATTCCAGCATCACCACTTTGTTTTCACGTTG
>Ga0075157_10002196_pt1 | contig 11473 bp, 5 predicted proteins | sample JI81BgreenDNA_FD_70967 | JGI IMG/M metagenome (GOLD analysis project Ga0075157, IMG submission 70967) | Wastewater effluent complex algal communities from Wisconsin, to seasonally profile nutrient transformation and Carbon sequestration -... | ecosystem: Engineered > WWTP > Effluent > Algae...
CTATTCTGAGTTAAAAAACCGAGCAGATAAAGGTGATACTCCATATAATCTAAGAAATTGTGCTTATATGGACGATTTTTCTAAACAGAAAATTGTTTGGAAAGCAGTAGGCAGAAATTTATCTTTTTCATTACTGGAAGAAGGTTATTTTCTGGCTGCTCCTGCATCATTTATTACATCAAATCACAATTTATACTTACTTGGTTTTTTATGTAGCTCATTTTCTAAATATTATATTTTAAATAATAGTGATACAACAGGCATGGGTGATGTAATGTTAAGTATTCAATCTTTGAGTAGTATTCCTATTCCAAAACCTGAGAAAAATGAACAAATAAGTAAACTTGTTGAACAAATTATTGATGAAAAGATAAATGAAAAAAAGACAGGTACAATTGAATTGAAAATTAATCAAATCATAAATAATTTATTTGAATTTACAAATGAGGAAATAGATTTTATTGAGATACAATAAAATCTATTTCCTGTTTATTTAATTCATATAACTCATAAACTAATTTATCAATATTTTCATAGTCTTTATTTTGTAATAGATTCTCAATTTTTAACTCAGTTTCATACGTTAAATTTTTCAAAATAGGAACACATTCCATTACAGTATTGAACATTTGTATTCCACCACCTTCAACTTCTATAAAGATGATTTTTTTGAAGTACCATTCAAATAATCTTGAGTTTAAAAAAATTATTAGATTGCTTAAGTTGATGGATTTGCTGGTTAGAATATTAGCAGCATTATTATAAAAGAAGCCTTTATTTTCAATCAGAAAATTAATATTTGAACCAATGATTTTCCAAACAATTTTCTGTTTAGAAAAATCGTCCATATAAGCACAATTTCTTAGATTATATGGAGTATCACCTTTATCTGCTCGGTTTTTTAACTCAGAATAGAATAAATTTAAGTATTTCTTAATAGCTGGATAATCATCTATGTTTACGGGCTTTATACCTTTTTCTTTAATACCATTGTGTGTATTGATTAACCATAAATCTGCAAACTCATAGCCATAACGTTTAATATCTCTGCCACGTAAAATAGGTCTAATAATATCCGCAGAATTTGGGTCTTCTTTTATTAGTTTATCTTTTGTAGTTCCATTAATAATAAATGCTTCATTAAATCCTGTTTTAATTCCATAATTGATTTGAATATCCCAATCTTTTAAAGGTGTTCCTATTCGCTCTATTTTCTCTTTGATACTTTTTTCAATAGGCGATAAAATAACCCAACTTGTTTTAGAGTTAAATTCGTTTAGAATAATATTTTGATTGATGTATAAACTTAAACTATCTAAATTAGTACCTTTAAACACACAACTTTTTGTTTGCATTTGATTTTTATCTTTGGAGTAAAGTAAAATGTTCGTATCTACTGTTGCTCCTTCAAAAATTTTAGTACCTGCAAAATCTACTAATAACAAAGGATTTGTCTTATTGATAAAAAACTCTCTTAAAGTTTCTCCATAACCCGCACGCATCCATTTATTACTTGTAATAAAATTTAATGTTGCTTTTTGTTTTAATAGATGCCAGCCTTTTTCGTAAAAAAGGCAATAAATATCTCCTGTTTTTTCAAAAGTATCAAATGATTCTTTTTGATACATAGTTGCTAATTTTCCATTATCTTTTTGTAATTGAATATATGGAGGATTTCCGATTATAATATCAAAGCCTGTTTTTGTATTTATTTGCTCATTCATAATTTCAGGGAAATCTAGTTTCCAATCAAAAAAATGGAGGGGCTTATCAGGTTGTTCTTTTAGTTTTTTTAGTTTTTTGAGAATATTATCATAGCTTGTTAGCTTCAATTCTATTTCTATGTTTGCTTTGTGTTCTTTGGCAGTCAATGTAATGCCTGCCATAGCTTGTTTTATGATGTTTTTACTAGCATATTGCTCTCTATCCAAAGCTATTTGTGCAAGTAGTATATCTATTTTTAAATTTCGTATTTCTGTTTTTAGTTTTTCTTTGCTAATAGCCTCAAAATACTCTTTTTGTTTTTTCACAAGTTCTTTCATAGAGTCTTGCAATTTTTGGAGAAGCTCGTTTCCTTTGCCTGCACTGGTTTTTTTGTCCCATTGTATATATACTACTTCATCATCAAATTTGCTGATGAGGCTATTTCCTACTACAATTTTATAATCCAAATTGGGAAGTGGCTTAGGTTCAGGTTCATCAATTACCAAACTCAACCAAAAACGTAATCGGGCAATATCTACAGCTCCTTTTTCAATATCTACGCCATAAATACTATTCTGGATAATATTCTTTTTTACAGTATCAGGTCGCCACCCATCCATTCCCCAAATATCTCCTACTTCATCAAAACCTACATTATAAAGTGTTTGTACACAACTATATATTTCTGTAAGTACACCCATTGGAAAAGCCCCAGAGCCGATCGCAGGGTCACAGATTTTCACTTCTTTGAGAGCTTTGGCAAGAATTGCACAATAATCATTTGTAACATCTCCTCCATTTTTATGGCGAACAAAATTTTGAAGGTCTGCTTCTCGTTTTTGAGTTGTGTGTTCATCCCAATGTTTATTTTCTTGGAGATAGGTTTTCAGGTACTCTATCAGGCTTTCTTGGCACATATAGTGTACAATTTCTTTGGGGGTATAGTATGCCCCTTTATCTTTGTTATCTTCAAGGAGGTTTTCAAAGATATGTCCCAACATTTCGGGGTCAATGGCAACGGTTTGGTCGTTGGGGTCGTCTTCGTAGATGGTAAAATTGTATTGGTCAAAAAACTCGAACAAGCCTGCAAATAGTTTTCCTCCAATTAAAATTTTTCGGTATTTGGGGTTTTCTTCCTCAAACAAACCACCATTGAGATATGGAATTTTTACAGAAGGTTTTGGCTCAAAAACATCATTTTCTCTTTTTTTGTTGAGTGTATCAAAAAATAGAGGTGCTAAAAATTGTTGGTAGAATAAATCGGCATTTTTGAAATTATCAAATTCATTTCTGAGAAACTTAAAATCACCTTTTCCATAATCTTCGTTGAGAGGTACACCCAACCAGCCTTTTTTTTGGATAAAATACAAGAATACAATACGTCCTAAGAGTTTTTTTGTAAAATCTCTAATTTCTTTGTCTCTGTCTTTTTCAGGAAAATATTCTTCTATATCAGGACTTTCAAACAAATATTTACAAAAAATATTATAGTGTTTTTTGTATTCATCAAAAAAAATGTCTGAGAGTTTTTCAACAGAAAAAGCCTCTTTAATATCATTAAGATTTATTTTTTTATCTTTTTTAGCAAGATTTAAGAACCGTTCTACGGCTGTTTTTACTTTTTCGTTTTCGCCGAGTACGTAAGTATAGCGTTTGGGTTCAGTTTTGATAGTTGTGCATTCGCCATCTTCATCAAAACCCGTCAGTTCAGAAACATACGTAAAACGCCACTTGGTACTTTTGTTATCTGTATAAACAATAAAAGCACCATCAATATTTTTCCAATATTTATAAAGCAGGTTTCTTAACCCTACTCTATTGCGTTCAAGCACCACACCATCTGTTAATTTTACTTCATAAATGGCTATTTTACGCTCAATATCGTTTTCACTTTCGGGCAATGTGATAATTCCCAATGCCCATACTTCTTGGGCTATTTGGGTATCAAAATCTGTAAATTGCTGAGGTTTTGAAAAGAGTTCAGCACTTTTGAAAGTTTCTGCTATAAAATTCTTCCACTCTCCTCTGTTATAACGATTTTTTAAGATAGCTTTTATTTGGTCGTGTGTCATCATACAATTTTTATTCAAAAGATTCGGATATAATTAAAGTGGGTTTTTCTATATTTCGTTTGTTCTTTTTTTCTGTATCTAAAGTTTCTACATGGTAACTAGCACTTATTTTATCTATTTCTTTGAGTGCTTCATGGATATTCATTTTCTTCTTTTGTAGTTTATCTACTTCTGAAGGTAAATTTGTGAATTTACCAATATCTATCAGAGCAACTATCTTTCGTATAAGCTCTTTTTGTTTTTCGGAGGGATAAGGATATTTTAACATTTCTGCTAAATACTTTTTGGCTCTTTGTGCCACCCCACCCAAAGCTTCAGGATCTATTTGAGCTTGTACTTGTTGGGTTTCTACTATCTCAAACTGTTCCATAGCCTTTTTAATATGCTCATGATGGTCTTCTATGAGTTTGGTAGATTTTTCGTTTTGAGTTGCCTCAAATATTTTAAATGCTTCTAAAGGTGTTATTTCGCTTGTATTGCCTGTTTTATCTATCCAATAAAACTCAAATTTTTTATTTGTTTTCAGAAAAGCAGCCGTTCCATGTTCTAAATCAGGTTTGGCAAGCATTTGAGTATTGCGTCCCACACGAGATTTTAAGGGTAATTGTTTAATTTTTGCAAACCAAGATTTATTTTCTGCCCTAAATTTTCTCAAAAAATAAAGGTATTTCAGTCTTTCGTCCTCCTCCTCTCTAATAGCATCTTTGCTAAATAGAGATTTATCTCCGTCAAAGCCTAAAATTTCGTTTTTGGAGTATATTTGATTATCCTCTCCAAAAGCCGTATGAAAAGCTTGAATTTTCATAAAGGCTGTTTTATTCAACTGAATTTGCGAATCTCCTTGTGCTGAAGGATAAAAAACATAGTTATAAATATTAGAAGCTTTTGTGCCTATACGATTCACCCTTCCTATTCTTTGCATGAGTTTGGTAGAATTCCAAGGTGTATCATAATGAACAATTACATTGGAGCGGTGTAAGTTTACACCTTCTGCAAGAACTTCTGTGGTGATGATGATATTATATTCATTTTTTTCTTTTTCTTTTTCATAATTAGCGTCAAAATTAGCAACAATGGTGTCATATTTATCTTTTCTATTTTCACTAGAAATCAGTAAAACATCTTTTTTCCCTTCTTTTGAAAGGGCTTCACTTAAATAATTGGCAGTTTCTTTCGATTCTGAAAAAATTACTAATTTACCTTCTAAGTTTGTTTTTTTATTTAAAAATTGTTTTTTAAGCTCTTTGATAAACACTTCAAGTTTAGGGTCATAAGTAATAGATTCCCAGACTTTTACAAGCTCTTTCAAGAGTTTTATATCTTTTGTAAGAGAAATCTGAAATTCGAGTTTAAAGTCTTCTTTTTTAAATACAGCATTTTTAGGATTATCTTCACTCAAACGTTCTATTTCTTTTTCAATTTGTTCTTCACTCCAACCTTTATCAAGAAGTTTATTGATGTCTGTACTGGGAGCAATAAATATTTTATCATTTTCAAACATTTGTACCATTCTTTGAGTAGCTTTCAAAAAGCTATTTAAAGATTTTTTAAAAGCATAAAAACTGCTTTCTAAACGTTTGATAAGTTGCGTTTTCATAATAAAAGCCAACGATTTCGACACTAACTCAGCATTGTCATATAATCCTTGAGATTTTTCGAGTTTTAAGCCTGCAATAGCCTGATAACGACTATAAGATAATTTATCTTCGTCTGTGAGATAAAAAACTGTTTTATGGAATAAACTATTGAGCTTTTCATCCATCACATATTCTATCTTTTTAGGAGGTTCAACTTTTGGGAAAATGATACCTTGTTCCTGTAAGTCTAATTTATATTCATCAATGTTTTCAAGGTCTGTTCTGGTTCGGCGTATAGTGATGGGTTCAATAATATTTTTACGAATCTTACCATAGATTTCACGCAGTTTGGTTATATCAAGCTCATCAAAACGTTTTAAGGTTTTGTATTTTTCCATTAAAGGGCTAAAAAATGATGTTAAATTAGTAATAGGAAGTGTAGATTGCCTTGCATCTTGAAACATTTGAATTTGGTAGAAAATATCATCAGGTTTATTATTGAGAGGTGTAGCTGTTACAAGTATTACCTTTTTTTGCAAGCCTTTTATATAGCCCACATTATTTCTTGGGCTTTTACAAATCAGTTGTAAGTTTTGAAAAACACCAGTGGTGTAGTTTCTAAATTTATGTGCCTCATCTACAATAATTAAATCATATTCTTCTTTATTCCAGTAATTTATATCGCCTTTTAAAATTTTATCTAAACTTCCATTTGTGATAAATTTAGCATATCTATCTATATTGAAATACTTAAAAGTATTTTTCCAGTTTTTTTCAACTGCTGGCGGATATACTACTAGAATTTTTGTATTATCTCTTCCATTTTGTAAAATAAATTTTTTGGCTACCATTGTAGCCACAACCGTTTTGCCCAACCCTACCACATCAGCAAGAATAAAACCATTATGTTTTAAAAGCATATTAAAACCCTCATTTACTGCATCAATTTGATATGATAGTTTTTTAAAATTTTGAGGTAAATCTCCCAAAGAATCAGGGTCATAGTCAATATTACTCCCAAAATATTCTAAAAGTAATTTAATATAAATTTCAAAAGGAGTGGTTTCGTGATTGAGATAAGTTTTTGCTTTTATATTTTGTATATCAACAGGTAAAATATTTATAGCATCCTGCCAAAGTTTTTCAAATTCATCAGTAGCAAATTTTACTTCATCGTAATCATTTAATTGTACATTAAACTCATAATTATATATATTTCCTGCCCCCAAACCAGCATCTGTTAAGTTAGAAGAACCTGTAATAACAGATGCAGGTGTATGCTCATTGAAAGGCTCAGGTCTAAAAATATATATTTTTGCATGTATTTTTTTATCGGGGTGAGCTTTTACCTCAATTTTTTTTTCAATAATATCATCTATAAATTGTAATATTCCCTCTTCTGTTATCTTATCATAATTAGCTTTTTCAATATCCTCCTGAATCATTTTAATAAACTCTTCTTTTGTACGTTCAGCATTCTTAAAAAAATCTAGACCTTGTTCTTGAGCTTGTGCAATAATTTTATCTACATTAATCCCTACTAAAATTCTAATTTTTGACACCTTATCAAGAAAGGGTCTAACCTTAAAATAACCTGAAGCTCTAAAATAGCCAACAAGTATATCAAAATATTGTATATATGGATTATGAGTAAAGATTCCTTCAAGTTTTTTTATTAAAGTGTTTTCTTCACTATTTGTGAAAAATTTATTTTTTGCCATTATCTCTAAAAATATGAATTATACATCAGGGGTGTAATTTAATGATAAAAAAACTCTTACGCATCAGGGAATCCCTGATTTTGTAATGGTGTAATAAAATAATTTTTGAGAGACTTTTTGAGAGAGAAATCACCTATTTTAAGCTATTTAAAGATTTAAAGACTATATTTAGTAGTGTAATATTTAGGTGTTTTTTTAATAAAAATGAAATTATTAAATGTTGCAACATTTAATTTAGCAACCCTTAATCAGACGAATGAGAATGTCTGCTTTTTGAAGTATTTTTACTTTGGTTTTTGACTTATAAAATGTGTTTTTTCGCTTATAACTAACTGACCAACAATTTTTTATAATAATTTATTTTTCTCAAAATCTTGCTTATAAACTGTATTTTTTACATCTACGAAGGCTTTTTTCTTTCTGAATTTTGACTTATAAAATGTGTTTTTTCGCTTGTAAGTATTTGATTAGCATTGTTTTAAGAGTGTTATTTTTTGAGTATTTCAGTTGATAGCCATTCTAAAAAACTGCTAATTCTAACATATTTTGACTTATAAAATGTGTTTTTTCGCTTGTAAGTATTTGATTAACAATTTTTTATAATGATTTATTTTTTGAAATCTCGCTTATAAAATGTGTTTTTTCGCTTACACCAAGCCTAAAGTTTTGAGAAGCAATCCCGCAGGATTATTAACTTTTCCTAATTTTCCAATCTTCCAGTCATGATACCACTTGAATACCTGCTTTCTCAAAGTCTCATCTTTTACCACTTTTTCAATTAAATCCTGCCTTTTGATACCTATCTCTTCCATATTTTTTGCACATCTTTGTTCTTGTAAATCTTGCTCAAAATCTATGCTGGGCATTTGTTTTGGTTTTTGTATATCTATATGAAATTCTATATTTTTGAATGAACGCCCCTTTTTAGACATTTTATAACTAACTTTCAATTCTGTATGCTGATTGATTTGAGCAACAGCAGGTTCTAAGACTCTTTCTTTGAACTGAACAATCTGTTTATATTGTTCAGGCTCTTTCCCTGTTGGGTCTACAAGTTTTAAACGAGTTTTAAGCTCTTGTATAGTAGTTTTCCATTCTCCTAAATCTTTCCACTGTGAAAGCATCATATAAAGTCTTTTAGCATATTTAGAAGACATATTCAAAGAAGCCAATAACCTAAATGAAGTAAATTGTTCTCTTAAATCAAATAAGAAGGGGATAATCTTTTCTGATAATTCAATTTCAATGATTCCTTGTCCAGAAATATATTCACAACTGGCAAATACAGTTATTTGAAGTAAATTTCCGTTAGGTTTCTTATATTCATAAAGTTTAGATACCATCTCTCCTGTCGATTCTCTTAATTGTTGATAATTCCATTCTGTTTCTGAAAGTTCCATCAATTCTCTGGCATTGATAGTATATTTCAGAATTCCAGGCTTTAAGATAGATATGAGATAAAATAGTATATTTAATTGGCAAGCACTGAGCTCTATACGAGCCTCTGTCAAAATATTTGATTGCCTAATCTCTTTATTTTCCGATATTTGTAAATGACTATTCATATTTTTATTTTTGATTAAAGTTAAAAAACACATTTAAAAAACACAAATCTTTTTTAATGTTTTTTTTCGCTTATAAAATGTGTTTTTTTGACTTATAAAATGTGTTTTTTCGCTTATAAAATGTGTTTTTTCACTTATAAAATGTGTTTTTTCACTTATAAAATGTGTTTTTTCGAGCTTATAACAATTTGATTATAAGTTAATTACAGAGCCTACAAATAATAAAATAATATAAAATACACAAAGTTGTGTTGTTTTATATTAAAATAATTTTTCTTATAATAATTATCTAGATTTTAGGTTCTCGTTTAATTGTACATGGTCATTCCTTGCAAATCAAAAAAAATGGAAAAAATGCTTGGCTTAATTATTTATAAAAGTTGCGACACTTTGATTTTTAAAGTGTTATTTTGAAAATAATAAGGTGTGGTAATTATTTCCACCCCTCAAATTTTATAAATATTCAACTTTAATAGTATTATTTCAGATATATATTTCATATCTTTGAAATGTCTAAGATAAAAAAATATGAGAATTATTGCTATTATTAATCATAAAGGTGGTGTAGGAAAAACTACTACCACTCATAATCTAGGAAAAGCCTTAAGCTTGCTAGGAAAAAAAGTTTTATTAATAGATATTGACCCACAAGCCAATTTGAGTGTTGCATGTGGTGTAGAAAATCCTGAAAAAAGTATAGCGAATTCTTTATTAGATAATGATGCTCTATCTGTTATCAATGTAGATGAGAATCTAAATTTAGTTCCTGCCACACTTGAACTCTCTGAGGTAGAATTTAAAATTCAAACCAATGTTACAGGAACGCACAAACTAAAAAAAGCATTATCTAAAGTTAAGGATTTTGATTTCGTTTTGATAGATTGTCCCCCAAGTTTAGGAATTCTAACAACCAATGCTTTAATGGCATGCTCAGAGGTAATTATTGTAATGCAACCACAATATTTTAGTGTTTTGGGCTTAAAAACTATCAAAACACTTATTACCACACTTCAAGAAGATTTGGGTATAAATATCAAAATAACGGGTATTTTAGCTACTCAAACCAATAATACAATTATTTCCAAAAACTTTGTTCAAGATTTGGCAGAAGCATCAGGAGAAAAAGTTTTTGAAACAACCATCCGTCAAACAGTTACTTTTCAAGAGGCTTCAGCCTTGCAAAAGGATGTGTTTGCTTATGCAGCAGAATCTAAGGCTTCAGAAGACTACTTAAATTTAGCAAAAGAACTATTATGAGCAAGAAAAACTTTAAAGGCATTGTGGCAAGTGTCCAGAAAGCAAATCAAGAAATAGAAATTACAATTCTCGAAGAACTAAAGGCTCTTATTCCACCCCTTACCACAGAAGAGTACAAACAACTTGAAACCAATATTATAGCAGAAGGTTGTAAAGAACCTTTGCAATTATGGGAACATGAAGGAAAAACTATATTAGTAGATGGGCACAATCGTTATTCAATATGTAAAAAAAACAATCTAACTTATAAAACGAATTTTAAGGAATTTTCTAATATTGATGCTGTAAAAGATTGGATGATTAATAATCAGTTGGGAAGAAGAAACCTAACAGAATTACAAAAATCATATCTTAGAGGTTTACAATACAAGCAGGAAAAAAAGAAAGTTGGTGAAAATCAGTATACAAGTGGGGTGGAAAATATTACCACACCTCAGAAAACAGCAGAAAAATTAGCTAAACAAAACAAAGTTTCGGAGAAGACTATTCGTAATGATGAAAAATTTGCAGAAGGAATAAATGTGCTTTCTGAGAAGAATACAGAGATTAAAGATGCTATATTGAGTAAAGAAGTTTCCATACCTTCTAAAACTATTCAAGAGTTTGCCAAACTTAAAAAGAATGAAACTATTGTGGCTGAAATGAGAGATGCTATCAAGAAAAAGGATAGTGGAAAAATTAAAAATTTGACAGAAAAACTTGAAACAAAACAAAAAAATAAATTAACCAGTTTAGAAGAAAAAAATAAACTATTAATAGAGGAAATTAAATTGTTGTTATCCAAAACAACAACAGAAAAATTAGTAAAAATTAAGGAGTTATTAGAAAATTAAGAAATTACTTGTGAAACATATTTTGACTTATAAAATGTGTTTTTTCGCTTGTAAAATACTGATTTTCTGGTATTTATTCGATTATTTTTAGAATATATTTTCTATTCTCATACTATTTTGTAACACTTCTCACAATCCTTGACTGAAAGCGTGTCTTTTTGGTGTTCATAGGCTTATAAAAGGTAGTTTTTGGGATAAAAAAGAGTTTTTATAAGTCATGTTGAAATAACAAAATACTCATCATCAACTATTTAACTATCTAAAAGGGAGGTTTTCTAAGCTAAAGCCTTGACAGATAATTTCTGTTTTTTGACTTATAAAATGTGTTTTTTTACTTGTAAGATACTGATTTTCTGATGTTTATTTGATTGTTTTTTGAAATATATTTTCTATTCTCATACTATTTTGCAACTTTTCCCCTACTTTTGACTGATAAGTGTGTCTTTTTTGAAAGTAGTTTTTAGGGTAAAAAGAGTTTTTATAAGTTATCTTAAAATAATAAAATACTCATCATCAACAATTTAACTATCTAAAAGTGAGGTTTTATAAGCCAAAGCCTTGACGGATAATTTCTGTTTTTTCACTGATAAAATGTGTTTTTTCGTTTATAATAATTTGTAAACCTGATATTTATACTTATTAAAATCTCTATTCTTGAATAAATATACTTTATTTTTAGGTACAATTTTGCAACACTTCCCTCACTTTTGACTGATAATATGTCTTTTTTGGAGCAAAATCAAA
>Ga0075157_10002197_pt1 | contig 11473 bp, 11 predicted proteins | sample JI81BgreenDNA_FD_70967 | JGI IMG/M metagenome (GOLD analysis project Ga0075157, IMG submission 70967) | Wastewater effluent complex algal communities from Wisconsin, to seasonally profile nutrient transformation and Carbon sequestration -... | ecosystem: Engineered > WWTP > Effluent > Algae...
ACCGCCCCTCGCGCGTGCGGCCGTCCTGCGTGGTGGTCTGGCGGGTGCGCACCAGCAGATCGGCGCAGACGGGGCGCTGCACGGCGCGGGCCAGCGCGCGGGCCAGCAGTGCCGACTGGTTGAACCGCCGCTGGAACAACCGCCATCGGTGCAGGGGCACAGGCGCCACCAGCGTGTCCGGGCGGATCAGCGGCGCCGCGACGCGCGCCATCCAGCGCCCGGCGGGGGCGGCGATCTCATGCCGGTCGCCGTGTTTCAGTCCCAGCACCAGCTTGCGCCCCACCTCGCCGTAAGTCAGCGCCGCCCGCCCGCGCCCCCAGGGCCGGGCGAGCCGCAGACAATCGTCGCAATGCACCGGGCCTTCGTCCGGGTTGCCGGGCAGGGGCGTGCCGCACCCTTCGCAGACCAGGCCGGCGACAAAGGGGGTCGCGCTCCAGCAGGTCGGGCAGAGAGTGCCCGATTCGGTGACAGGGGCGTCGCAGGCCAGGCAGGTCGGCGGGTAAAGCACGTCGATCACGGCGCGAAGGGCCCCCTGCAAGGCCCGCCCGCCCTTGACTTCCCCGCCTTCTGCGCCAGTAACAACCCGCATGAGTTCCGCTGCTCCCCCCATTCTGACCGACCGCGCCGCCCTGCTGCGCAACCGCGCCCGCGCCCTGCGCGCGCCGGCGCTGTTCCTGCACGAGGACGCGGTTTCCGAGGTTCAGGAGAGACTCGCCGAGGTTAACAGAAGGTTTACGGCGCCTGCCGTGGTGACACCTTTTGCGCAACTGTGGCAGGACGCGCTGCCCGGGGCGCGGATCGTCGCCGATGCGCCGGTGCTGGAGCTGGAGGTCGGCGCCCACGACCTTGTGATCCACGCGCTGGGCCTGCACTGGGCCGATGACCCCCTTGGCCAGATCATCCAGTGCCGCCGTGCGCTGAGGCCCGATGGCCTGCTGATGGTCCTCACCTTCGGCGGCCAGACGCTGCACGAATTGCGCGCCGTGCTGGCCCAGGCGGAATCCGAGGTGACGGGCGGCCTGTCGCCCCGGGTGGTGCCGATGGGCGAGATCCGCGATCTGGGCGCCCTGCTGCAACGCGCCGGGCTGGCGCTGCCGGTTGCCGACAGTTTCACGCGCCGCATCCTGTATCGCGACCTGCGCCACCTGGCGCAGGATCTGCGCGCCATGGGCGAAGGCAACGCCCTGGCCGCGCGCCACCGCGCCCCGATGTCGCGGGCGCTGTTGCAGCGCGCGGAATTGCACTACATCCACAACTTCGCTGATGCCGAGGGCCGCCTGCCTGCCACGGTCGAAACGATCGTGCTGACCGGCTGGGCCCCTGCCGACAGCCAACCCAAACCCCTGCGCCCGGGGTCTGCCGCCGCCAGGCTGGCCGATGCCCTGGGCGCGCAAGAGACTGCGCTGCCCGAAAGGACCTCTGAATGAGCGACCTCGACCAACCCGGCCAAGGCCGCCTGCGCCACGCGCCCGCCGATCACCCGCCCGTGCCACGGCCGAAGGTGGGGGTTCTGATCGCCAACCTGGGCACGCCGGACAGCCCGGATTACTGGCCGATGCGGCGTTACCTGAACGAATTCCTGTCGGATCGCCGCGTGATCGACCTGCCGCGCTGGAAGTGGCAGCCGCTTCTGCAACTGATCATCCTGACCCGTCGGCCGTTCACCTCAGGGGCGAATTACCGGCTGATCTGGAACCAGGAAAAGAATGAAAGCCCGCTGATGACCATCACCCGCTCGCAGACCGACGCCCTGCGCGAGGTGCTGGGGCCCGAGGTGATGGTGGAATTCTGCATGCGCTATGGCAATCCGTCCACGCAATCGGTGGTGGATCGCATGGTCAAGGCCGGCTGCGAGAAGATCCTGTTCTTCCCGCTGTATCCCCAATACGCCGGCGCCACGACCGCCACCGCGAACGACCAGTTCTTCCGCGCGCTGCTGACGCAGAAATGGCAGCCGGCGGTGCGCACGGTGCCGGCCTATTTCAGCCATCCCCTGTATATCGAATCACTGGCGCAATCGGTCGAACGGGTCTGGAACAGCCTCGAGGTGAAGCCGCAGAAGCTGGTGGCCTCGTATCACGGGATGCCGCAGCGCTACCTGCAAGAGGGTGACCCCTATCATTGCCAATGCGCCCGCACGACGCGGCTGTTGCGCGAACGGCTGGGTTGGGACGCCAGCCTGATCGACACCAGCTTTCAGTCGGTCTTTGGCCGCGAGGAATGGCTGAGGCCCTATACGGTCGAGCACGTCGCCAAGCTGGCCGAATCGGGGATGAAGCACATCGCCGTGGTCGCGCCGGCCTTTGCCTCGGACTGCATCGAGACGCTGGAGGAAATCGAGGGCGAGATCCGCGAGGCCTTCGAACACGCGGGCGGCGAGACCTTCACCTATATCCCCTGCCTGAACGACGATGCCGCGCATATCCAGGCGCTGGCCGCGATCGTGCGCGAGAATCTTCAGGGCTGGGTTCGCTGAACCCGGTCCCGGAAAACCGCAAGGGCCGGGTTTGACCCCGGCCCTTTGGCTATTCGAAGCGATCGGCCCGAGGGCGCGATCTTGTCGAATCAGAGAGCAGCAGCGATCGCGACCAGCAGCAGGATCGGGATCAGCACGCCGCCGACCGACGACGACGAGTGAGCAACCACGACTTCCGGCTCGACGGTCGGAACGACGTAGCCCGAAGCGAGAGCAGCGGTGCCAACGGTGGCCAGCACGGCGGCGAGAGCGAACTTTTTCATGTCAACCTCCAGTATTCGCATGGCCCTGTTTGTTTGTGAGGACAGGACGATGCACCCAAGACGATACCTCGTAGTCCTCTGAAAGCAGGTTGCGCGGCGAATTGCAACGGGGCAAATGCCGCGCTGCCGCCACTTCGCCACGATGTCGTCAAATTAGCAACACCTGCGTCCCGATCCGGGTGAGGCTGTAAAGCTCGGCGATGTGCTCGTTGTAGAGACCGATGCAACCATTGGACGACCGCCGCCCGATCTTGCGGGTGTCGTGCGTGCCGTGGATCCGGTAGAATTGCCACGACAGATAGAGCGCGTGCGTTCCCAGGGGGTTATCGGGCCCGGGCGGCACGAATTCGGGCCAGTCGGGGTTGCGCTGGCGCATCGCCGGGGTGGGGCGCCAGGACGGCCCTTCGACCATCTGCACCACTTCGGTCCGGCCGCGGCGCAGAAGATCGTCCGACATCGGCACCGACGACGGATACAGGCGATAGGTGCGCGCGTCCTCGGACCAGAAATGCACGGCGCGGCTGTCGGTATCGGCCAGGATCGCGCCGCGGCGCAGGTCGGTGAAGTAGTCCTGCCAGTTCAGCGTGCGGAAGCTGGACACATTGCGCCGCGCCGTCTGGCGGACATCCTGTTCCAGCTCGGTCGAATTCGCCATCGCGGCCGCGGCGGGGGGCTGGGTCTGCGCCCAGACGGCGGGCGCGGCCAGCGCGCCGCCCAGCGCAGCGGTGCCAGCAAGGAATCGACGCCGGCTGAGCCGGTCGAAGGGGGCTTTGGTCATGGTGAAGGGCCTCTGCTCTGCCACATTTTTTCCCGTTCATACCGCAAAACCCCTTGTTTCGCAACGCGGCCCCGCTTGATCACGGCGAGTTGCATTTGAACTCGGCGCGCGCTTTCGCTAAGCCGGGGCAACACGACCGCAGGTTTCCCATGCCCAGCCCCCTTCATCCCGCCCTGATCGCCCTCGCCGCGCTGGCGGCCTGTTCGGCCCCCGCCGCGCAAATGCGTCTGGGGCCCGATGGCCGGCCGCAGCAGGTCATCTATCGCATCACCGAAGCCGATGTGCCGCGCATCCAGTTGCGCCTGCGCGACGGGCTGAACACGGTGCGCCGCCAGCAGGGGCTGCCGCCGGTCGAATTCAACGTGCAACTGACCTCGGCCGCCGCCACCCATGCGCGCGACATCGCCATCCAGGGGCGGCCGTGGCATTTCGGCTCGGACGGGTCGTCGCCGGTGGATCGGGTGCAGCGCGTGGGCTATGGCGGCGTGTTCCTGGGCGAGACGCTGTCGGAAACCTTCGAGACCGAACTGGAAACCCTCACCGCCTGGCTGGAACAACGCGACACGCGCGCCATCCTGCTGGAACCCCGCATGACCGAGATCGGCTTTGCCTGGCATCAGGAGGCCAACGGCAAGCTGTGGTGGGTTCTGACCACCGGCACCACGCCGGACCTGCCGATGGGCGTGAACTGACCCTCAGGGCAGGATCAGGATCGGCGTGCGCAGCCGGACCATGGAATAGATTTCCTCGATCTCGGAATCGCTGACGGTGATGCAGCCGACCGACCAGTCGCCGCGTGCAAAGCGGTGATTCGGCCCGCGCCCATGGATGAAGATGTCGCCGCCGGGGGAAACCCCCAGCTCCTCGGCCCGGGCGCGATCCTGTTCGTTGGGATAGGAAATCCCGATCGACAGGTGATAGGCGCTGCGCGGGTTCTGCCGGTCGATGTAATACAGCCCCTCGGGCGTGCGGCCGTCGCCCTCGCGCTCCTTGTGGCCCTCGGGCGCAAAGCCCAGACCGATGTCATAGCTGCGCAGCACCTGATCGTGATGCAGAAGGTCCATCCGGCGCTCGGCCTTGTAGACGCGGATTTCGGTCACTTCCGGGCCGTCATAGGTCAGGAACCGCGGCGGGCGCGAGCAGGCGGCCAGCAGCAGAAGCAGCGCCACCCGGCGCGAAACGGTCAGCGCAACCATTGCATCACCCCTGCCAGCATCGCCACATCGCCCGGATTGCCCAAGAGGCCCAGCGCGGCCTCAGGCGTCATCCAGTGCGCGCTGTGCCCGGGTTCGCGCGGCGGGCCGTGACGCCGCACCGGCCGCGCCAGATAGACGGTGCACAGCTTTTCCGCCCAGAGGTCGTATTCGGGCATGTAGGTGAAGCGCCGGAAGGCGCCCAGGCGCTGCGGCGCGGCGATGCTCCAGCCGGTTTCCTCGAACACCTCGCGGTGCAGGGCGCGCAGTGGCGATTCCCCGCGGTCGATGCCGCCGCCGGGAAGCTGGAATTCGGGCAGCGGTTCCTGCTGATGGGTCAGCAGCACCTGACCGTCACGCCACAGGATTGCATAGGCCCCGCGCCGCATCCGGTAGTGTCGCCCCGCCTCACGCGGGGTGCCATAGCGTGGAATCATGCCCGCATCCTTGCCTGTGGCCCTGGTGATTCGGTGTTGCCCCTTGGACCTCCCCCAAGGATTCCTATATGACGGCGACAAAGAAAAGCCCCCGACGCAAAGGTTTCCCCCATGACCCTCGGTGCTCAGATCGCCTGGGACGATACGATCCTGCCGTTCCAGCTGGACCGCGCCGATATCCGCGGCCGCATCGCCCGGGTCGATGGCGTGCTGGATCGCGTGCTGGCCCAGCACAAATATCCCGCGCAAGTCGAGGAACTGGTGGCCGAGGCCGTGCTGCTGACCGCCATGATCGGCCAGACCCTGAAACTGCGCTGGCAGTTGTCGCTGCAGGTGCGCGGCAAGGGCGCGGTGCGCATGATCGCCACCGATTACTACGCCCCTGGCGAGGACGGCGGCCCGGCGCGGATCCGCGCCTATGCCAGCTATGATTCCGAGCGGCTTTCCGCCGAAGGCCCGGCCTTTGCGCAGATCGGCGAGGGGTATCTGGCGATGATCATCGATCAGGGGCCCGACATGAAGCCCTATCAGGGCATCACCCCCATCGCCGGCACCTCGTTGGGCGATTGCGCCGCTGCGTATTTCGCGCAGTCCGAGCAACTGCCGACCCGCTTCGCCACCGCCATCGGTCGCAGCCAGATGCCCGGCCGCCCCGAACACTGGCGCGCGGGTGGCGTCATGCTGCAGCACATGCCCAAGGCCAGCCCCTTTGCCAAGGGCGATGCCACGGGCGAGGGCGGGCTGCTGGCCGCCGCCGATCTGGTGCATGGCGACGACGCCGAAAACTGGGGGCGGGCGAATGTCCTGCTCGATACGGTCGAGGAGATGGAGCTCATCGGCCCTTCGGTGCATCCGACCGACCTGCTGGTGCGCCTGTTCCACGAAGAAGCGCCCCGCGTCTTTGATCCGCAGCGGATCGAATTCGGCTGCACCTGTTCCGAAGACAAGGTGCGCCAGACCCTGTCGATCTATTCGGCCAAGGATATCAAGCACATGACGACGCCCGAAGGCACCGTCACCGCCGACTGCAAGTTCTGCGGCGCGCATTACGTGCTGGACCCGAAGACCGTGGGCTTCGAGGCGCAGGATGCGCCCCGCTGACACCCTCGCGCGGGTTCAGGCGGCGCTGGAGGGGCCCGGCCAGCCCTCCAGCGATTTCGACCTGAACCCGGCCTTTCGCCCCGAAGGCCGGGTCCTGCGCCCCGCCGGGGTGCTGGTGGCGCTGGTGGAACGGCCCGGCGGGCTGGCCGTGCTGCTCACGAAACGTGCCTCCGGCCTCAAGCATCACCCGGGCCAGATCGCCTTTCCCGGCGGCAAGGTGGATCCCGGCGATGCCGACGTGATCGCCGCCGCCCTGCGCGAGGCGCAGGAGGAGGCGGGCCTGAACCCCGCTCAGGTGCGGGTTCTGGGCACGATGCCGGCGCACGAAACCGTGACCGGGTTTTCGGTGACTCCGGTGATTGCCGTGGTGCAGGGCGATTTCACCCCGGTCTGCGAGGCGGGCGAGGTCGAGGAAGCCTTCTTCGTCCCCTTCGCGCATGTGATGGACAAGTCCGCGTATTCCATCCAGCGGCGGCGCTGGATGGGGCAATGGCGCCAATACTATGCCGTGCCCTGGGGCCCCTATTACATCTGGGGCGCCACCGCCCGCATGCTGCGCGCGCTGGCGGCGCGGCTATGAAGGTCGCGGGCGACTGGCTGACCCGCGCCGCGCCGGTGCTGGCGATGCTGGAAGCCGCCGGGCACCGCGCGCTGGTGGTGGGCGGTTGCGTGCGCAACGCGCTGCTGGGCGTGCCGGTGGGGGATGTGGACATCGCCACCGATGCGCGGCCGGAAACCGTGTCTGAACTTGCCGAAACCGCGGGTTTTCGCGTGGTTCCCACCGGCCTTGCGCATGGCACCGTGACGGTTGTCGCGCAGGGAACCGGCTATGAGGTGACCACCTTCCGCCGCGATGCCGAAACCTTCGGCCGCCGCGCCCGCGTGGTTTTCGGCGCCGCGCTGGAACAAGACGCGGCCCGGCGCGATTTCACCCTGAACGCGCTTTACGCGCAGGCGGATGGCTCCGTGATCGATCCCTTGGGCGGTCTGCCGGATCTCCTGGCGCGGCGTCTGCGCTTTGTGGGCGATCCCGACGCGCGGATCACCGAGGATGCCCTGCGCATCCTGCGGTTCTTTCGGTTTCTGGCGCAATACGGCGATCCCGATCAGGGGCTGGACGCCGATGCCCTTGCCGCCTGTGCGCACCATTCGGCAATGTTAGACACACTTTCGCGGGAACGGATCACGGCTGAGATGCGCAAGCTTCTGGCCGCGCCCGATCCTGCGCCCGCCGTCGCCGCGATGGCCGCCAGCGGGGTGCTGCTGCACGCCTTGCCTGGCGCGATGCCGCAGGCCTTGCCTGTTCTGGTGCATCTGGAGGAGGGGCACCCCGGCCCCTGGCTGCGCCGTCTGGCGGTGCTGGGCAGCGCCGACGGGCTGCGCCTGTCGAACGCCGAAACCCGCGATTTCGGCCTGCTGAGAGACGCTTTTTTCAGCCCGGACACCCCCGCCGCGCTGGGCTGGCTGCTGGGTGCGGCGCTGGGCGCCGATGCGATCCTGGGCCGTGCCGCCCTGCTGGAAACCCATCCGCCCGCCGGTTGGCAGACCGACCTCGCCCGTGGCGCCGCCGCGCAATTCCCGGTGAAACCCGCCGACCTCATGCCCGCGCTTCAAGGCCCCGCTCTGGGCGCGGCGCTGAAACGGATGCAGGCGCATTGGCTGGCCCACGACCTGCGCCCGACCCGCGACGAACTTCTGGGGCTGGCCTGATCCGCCCATCCGTCCTAGATTGCCTTCACACGTGAAGGAAAGCCTGTGTTCAAATTCTTCGAAACCCTCGTCGATCCCTATGTGGATTACCCCGAAAACGACACGCCGCCCCGTCGGCTGTGGCCGTTTCTGGCCGTCTATGCCCAGCCGTTTCGCAAGGTCTTCTGGTGGACCGGCGCGGCCTCGGTCGTGGTGGCCTTTGTCGAAATCGGGCTGCTGTGGTATCTCGGGCGGATCGTCGATCAGCTCGAACAGGTGGACACCGCCACGTTCTGGGCCACGCATGGGCTGGAACTGGGCCTCGCCGCCGCCTTCATCCTGCTGATCCGGCCTGCGTTGCAGGTGCTCAGCGTCGGTCTGATCAATAACGCCGTGCTGCCCAACTTCGGCACGCTGATCCGCTGGCGCGCGCATCGGCATGTGCTGCGCCAGTCGGTCGGCTGGTTCGAGAACGATTTCGCCGGTCGCATTGCCAACCGCATCATGCAGACCCCCCCGGCGGCGGGCGAGGCGGTGTTCCAGATCTTTGACGCGCTCAGTTTCTCGGTGGCCTATATCCTGGGCGCCGCCGTGCTGCTGATGGGCGCCGATCCGCGGCTGGTGCTGCCGCTTCTGGTCTGGCTGGGCCTCTATCTGTGGCTGGTGCGCTGGACGATCACGCGCGTGGGCCCGGCCTCGCAGGCGGCGTCGGACGCGCGCAGCGCGGTGACGGGGCGGGTGGTGGATGCCTATTCCAACATCCATTCGGTCAAGCTGTTCGCGCAGGCCGATCTGGAGACGAATTACGCCCGCGAGGCCATCGAACACGCGCGCCAGACCTTTCAGAAGGAAATGCGCATCTTCACCACGATGGACCTGTCGCTGGTCTTTCTGAACGGGTTCCTGATCGTGGCCGTTGTCGGCTGGGCGATCTGGCTGTGGTCGACCGACTCCGCCAGTCTGGGCGTCGTTGCCGCCGCCAGTGCGCTGGTGCTGCGGCTGAATGCAATGACGGGCTGGATCATGTGGGCGGTCAGTTCGTTCTTCCGCAATCTGGGTGTGGTCGCCGAAGGGATGGAGACTATCGCCCAGCCCATCGCCCTGACCGACGCGCCCGGCGCCAAACCGCTGGAGTTCCGCGCAGGGCACATCCAGATCGAGGGCGTCAGCCACCATTACGGGCGGGGTTCCGGTGGCTTGCAGGACCTGAGCCTGACCATCCGGCCGGGGGAAAAGATCGGCCTGATCGGCCGTTCGGGCGCCGGGAAATCGACCCTCGTCAAGCTGATCCTGCGGTTCTATGACACCGAAAAGGGCCGCATCCTGATCGACGGGCAGGACATCGCCCAGGTCACGCAGGACAGCCTGCGCGCGCGGATCGGAATGGTGCAGCAGGACACTTCGCTTCTGCACCGTTCGGTGCGCGAGAATATCCTCTATGGCCGCCCCGGCGCCACCGAGGCCGAGATGCTCGAAGCCACCCGCCGGGCCGAGGCCGACACCTTCATCGCCGATCTGGTCGATGCCGAAGGGCGGCGCGGCTTTGATGCCCGGGTGGGCGAGCGCGGCGTGAAACTGTCGGGCGGGCAGCGGCAGCGCATCGCGATTGCGCGGGTGATGCTGAAGGACGCGCCCATCCTGGTGCTGGACGAGGCCACGTCGGCGCTGGATTCCGAGGTGGAGGCCGCCATCCAGGACACGCTTTACGGCCTGATGGAGGGCAAGACGGTCATCGCCATCGCGCACCGCCTGAGCACCATCGCGCGGATGGACCGGATCGTCGTGCTGGACGATGGCCGCATCGTCGAGGACGGCAGCCACGCCGAACTGCTGGCGCAGGGCGGGCTTTATGCGCAATTCTGGGCGCGCCAGTCGGGCGGGTTCATCGGCACCGAGGAGACGCCATGAACCTCTCAACCCTGATCGCCCCGTTCGAACCGGCCTCGGGCCAGCCGCCGCGCAGCCTCTGGGCGTTTTCGCGCTGGGCGCTCAGCGGCGCCTGGCCGGGCATCTGGATCGCCACGGTGATCAGCGCGGCGGGCGGCGTGGTCGAGGTGATGGCGGCCCTTGTCATGGGCATCGTGATCGACACCGCCCTTGCCGGGCAGGCCAGCACCTTCTTTGCCGACAACTGGCTGATGCTTTTGGGCTTTGCCGCCTTCTTTCTGGTGCTGCGCCCCGTGGCCTTTGGCCTGAACAGCGCCGCGAACTTCCTGACCATTGCGCCGAATGTGGACCCTCTGGTCCTGTCGCGCCTGAACCGCTGGACGATGGGGCAGGACATCGGCTTCTTCGACAACGATTTCGCCGGCCGCATCGCGCAGAAACAGATCCAGACGGCGCGGGCGATGACCGAGGTGGTGTCGGAATCCATCAACACCGTCGCCTTTGCGCTGGCCTCGCTGGTGGCCTCGGTCGCGCTGATGGCGGCGATCGACGGCTGGCTGGGATTGGCGCTGCTGGTCTGGTCGGTCGCCTATCTCTGGCTGATCCGCGCCTTTCTGCCGCATATCCGCAGCCGTTCGGGCGCGCGGGCCGGGGCGCGGGCGATGGTGACGGGGCAGGTGGTCGATACGATCACCAATATCCGGACGGTGAAACTGTTCGCTCATGCGCGGTTCGAGGACTCGAACGCTCTCGAGGCCATGCGCACCTTCCGCGAGCGGGTGCTGGCCTATGGCCGCGTCTCGGCTGCCTTCCGCTTTGCCCTGATGTTGATCGCCGGGGCGCTGCCGGTGATGCTGGTGGGCGGTGCACTGTGGCTGTGGAGCCAGGGCGCTGCCAGCACCGGCGATATCGTGGCCGCCGGGACGGTGTCGATCCGGCTGGCGCAGATGACCGGCTGGGTCAGTTTCACGCTGATGGCGATCTACGCCAATATCGGCGAGGTCGAGGATGGGATGCGCACCCTGACCGTGCCCCATGCCCTGACCGATTCCCCCGACGCCACCGAACTGCCCCCGGCGCGCGGCGAAGTGGTGTTCGACCGCGTCGCCTTTGCCTATGGCCGCCGCGCCGGAGGGGTGGATGGTGTGTCGCTGACGATCCGCCCGGGCGAGAGGATCGGCATCGTCGGCGCCTCGGGCGCCGGGAAAACCACGCTGGTTGCGCTGCTTTTGCGGCTCTATGACACCGAAAAAGGCGCGGTTCGCATCGATGGCCACGATGTGCGCAAGGTGACGCAGGAGAGTTTGCGCCGCCAGATCGGCATGGTCACGCAGGACACCGCGATGTTCAACCGTTCCGCGCGCGAGAACATCCGCTATGGCCGCCCCGACGCGACCGAGGACCAGATCATCGCCGCCGCCAAGGCCGCCGAGGCGCATGAGTTCATCCTGTCGCTGCGCGACAACGCCGGGCGCACCGGATATGACGCGCAACTGGGCGAACGCGGTGTGCGCCTGTCCGGCGGGCAGCGGCAGCGCATCGCGCTGGCGCGGGCCTTCCTGAAGGACGCGCCGATTCTGGTTCTGGACGAGGCGACCTCGGCCCTCGATTCCGAGGTCGAGGCCCAGATTCAGGGTGCGCTCGATGGC
>Ga0075157_10002199_pt1 | contig 11468 bp, 11 predicted proteins | sample JI81BgreenDNA_FD_70967 | JGI IMG/M metagenome (GOLD analysis project Ga0075157, IMG submission 70967) | Wastewater effluent complex algal communities from Wisconsin, to seasonally profile nutrient transformation and Carbon sequestration -... | ecosystem: Engineered > WWTP > Effluent > Algae...
CCAGTCCGCGGCGCCTGGAGCTGCGGCAGCAGGCTCGATACCGGCAGGTCGAGCAAGCGGCGCGTATCGGCCACCACCGTCATCTGGCCCCGCACACTGGCCACGCCCAGTACCCAGGCCACGGTCCGGGGCAGCCGTTGCAGCGGCTGCAGGGGCACGATCTCTCCCAGATGCCGCAACGCCAGCAGCAGCCGCACCGTACCCACCCCCACGCCCAGCCAGTCCACGGACAGACCCTGCCCCGCAGAGTCCGCCAGCTTGCGCAGCAGGGCTTCCTGGAAAGCCTGCAGGCTGGGCCGGGCCAGCGGGATGGTGGGTGCGTCGGGGAAATCGGTGTTCATGGCTTGAGGGCCGCAATCTTGGCCAGCAACAGCTCGGCGTCCACCGGCTTGGTGAAGTAGTCCCGCGCACCCTGGCGCAGACCCCAGACGCGGTCGGTCTCCTGGCTCTTGCTGGTGCAGAGGAACACGGGGACATGGGCATAGTCCGGATGCCGCGCCAGCGAACGGGTCAGCTGGAAACCGCTGGTGCCGGGCATCACCACATCCATGAGGATGAGGTCGGGCAGGCGCTGGCGCAGTGCTTCGTAGGCTTGCTCGGCGTTTTCTGCGGTGCGCACGTGGTAGCCATGCCGCGCCAGCAAGGTGCGCAGGAAGACCAGTTCGGTCCTGGAATCATCCACCACCAGAATGTCCTTGACGTGGGTCGCGGGCACGGCGGCAGCCGATGTGATGGAGGGCGTCGTGTTCATAGCGCAGCGGGTACGCCTGCGTGGCTGCCAGCGTGGCGGCGCACAGCCCCAATCAGCGACTCTTTGTTGAAAGGCTTGGTCAGGTGGTCCAGAGAACCCACCAGCCGGCCGCGCGCCACATCGAAAATACCGTCTTTGGAAGAGAGCATCACCACCGGCAAGCCGGCAAAGCGCGCGTTGCGCTTGACGATGGAGCAGGTCTGGTAACCATCCAGGCGCGGCATGAGGATGTCGCAAAACACGAGGTCGGGGCCGAAGTCCTGGATCTTGGCCAGCGCATCGAAACCGTCCTCGGCCAGCATGACCTGGTAGCCGCCTTGGCGCAGAAACAGCTCGGCGCTGCGGCGCACCGTCTCGCTGTCGTCCACCACCAGCACCTTCAAGGGTGCCACTGCCGGTCCCGATTCTGGTTCGGTCATGCGTTATCGCTCCCAAAGCACACAGGTTCCGGCAGGGCCGGACGGGGCGGAGCCGCGCCCTCAGGCGCACTCAGCTCAAATCTGCACCATCTCGAAGTCTTCCTTGCGGGCACCGCACTCCGGGCAGACCCAGTTCATGGGCACCTGCTCCCAGGGGGTGCCGGGCGCAATGCCGTCTTCCGGCGCGCCGGCTTCCTCGTCGTAAATCCAGCCACAGATCAGGCACATCCAGGTCTTGCTTGCACTCATTGGAATTGGTTGCTTGTCATAGAATGGGTTCATTGTATCGGGGCAGCCAGCGCCCTCCACCCCTGCCGGACCGAATGACGCACGGAATGCCGCCAACCTCCGATCCCCGCTCCCCGCCCCCCTCCTCCGATACCCCAGACGGCGCCGCTCCCGATCCGACCGAAGGCTCGGAGGCCTCCCTCCCCTGCGTCATGACCTTCAACGCCAACGACCCCAGCGGCGCAGGGGGTCTGGCGGCCGACCTCACCGCCATGGCCAGCGCCTCGGCGCACGTGCTCCCGGTGGTCACCGGCACCTATGTCCGCGATACCCGCAGCATCCAGCAGCACCTCACTTTCGATGAGGACATGGTGGAAGACCAGGCCCGCTGCGTGCTGGAAGACACCCCCGTGCAGGCCTTCAAGGTGGGCTTTGTGGGCAGCCCCGAGAACCTCAGCACCATTGCCGAAATCCTCTCCGACTACGGCGATGTACCGGTAGTGACCTACATGCCCAGCCTGGACTGGCACGAGGAAGCCGAGATAGAGAACTACCTGGACGCCTGCGCCGAACTGCTGCTGCCACAGACCGCCGTGTTGGTGGGCAACCACAACACCCTGTGCCGCTGGCTGCTACCCGACTGGTCCCAGGACAAACCGCCGGGACCGCGTGACGTGGCCCGCGCTGCCGCCGAGCACGGCGCGCCCTACACCCTGGTCACCGGTTTCAACACCGCCGACCAGTTCCTGGAAAGCCACCTGGCCAGCCCGGAAGCGGTGCTGGCCACCGCCCGCTACGAACGCTTCGAAGCCACCTTCACCGGGGCGGGCGAAACCCTCTCGGCCGCGCTGTGCGCCCTGATTGCCTCCGGTGCCGACCTGCAGGTGGCCTGTGCCGAAGCCCTGACCTACCTGGACCAATGCCTGGATGCTGGCTTCCAGCCTGGCATGGGCCACGCCGTCCCAGACCGGCTGTTCTGGGCGCACGACGATGCCGCCAGTGGCACCGAGGACGACGACCCCCCGGGCGATGCCGCATCGGCCGCCCATGGACTGGCGGACTTCCCACTGAAATCCACCCCGCACTGATCTTTCCCCCAGAGCCCCACCCATGACCGACCGCAACCAGATTCTTTTCGACCGCGCCAAACAGCTGATTCCCGGCGGCGTGAACTCCCCCGTGCGCGCCTTCAAGGCCGTGGGCGGCACGCCGCGCTTCGTACAGCGCGCGCAGGGCGCCTACTTCTGGGACGCCAACGGCCAGCGCTACACGGACTACATCGGCTCCTGGGGCCCCATGATCCTGGGCCACGGCCACCCCGCCGTGGTGGAAGCGGTGCAGAAGGCCGTGCTGGAAGGCTTTTCCTACGGCGCCCCCACCGAACGCGAGGTGGAGCTGGCCGAAGAAATTGTGAAGCTGGTGCCCTCGGTGGACATGGTGCGGCTGGTGAGCTCCGGCACCGAAGCCGGCATGAGTGCCATACGCCTGGCGCGCGGCGCCACCGGGCGCAAGAAGATCATCAAGTTCGAGGGCTGCTACCACGGCCATGCCGACGCGCTGCTGGTGAAAGCCGGTTCCGGGCTGGCCACCTTTGGCAACCCCACCAGCGCCGGCGTACCGCCCGAGGTGGTGCAGCACACGCTGGTGCTGGAGTACAACAACATCGAGCAGCTGGAAGCGGCCTTTGCCGAGCACGGCCCCGAAGTGGCCTGCCTGATGATCGAGCCCATTGCCGGCAACATGAACTTCGTGCGGGCCAGCGTGCCCTTCATGAAGCGCTGCCGCGAACTGTGCACCCAGTACGGCGCACAGCTGGCTTTCGATGAAGTCATGACCGGCTTCCGCGTGGCACTGGGTTGCGCCCAAAGCGTGTACGCCCAGCTCATTCCCGGCTTCGAGCCCGACATGACTGTCATGGGCAAAGTGATTGGCGGCGGTATGCCTCTGGCTGCGTTTGGGGCCAAGCGCGCGGTCATGGAACAGCTGGCACCGCTGGGCGGTGTCTACCAGGCCGGCACCCTGAGCGGCAACCCGGTGGCCACCGCCTGCGGCCTGGCCACGCTGAAGGAAATCCAGAAGCCCGGCTTCTTCGAGAAACTGGGCGCCACCACGCAAAGTCTGGTGAGCGGGCTCACCGCCGCCGCGCACGAAGCGGGCCTGCCCTTCTGCGGCGACAGCCAGGGCGGCATGTTCGGCTTCTTCCTGTTCAACGAACTGCCGCAAAACTACGCCACCGTCATGACCACCGACGGCCCGCGCTTCAACCGCTTCTTCCACGGCATGCTGGACCGCGGCGTCTACTTCGCGCCCGCGCTCTACGAAGCCGGCTTTGTGAGCGCCGCACACACACAGGCCGATATCGATGCCACCGTGGCGGCCGCGCGCGAAGTCTTCGCCACCATGTAAGCGTCCATGAAGCCCGCCTGCCGCCTGGTCGATCTGGCCCTGCAGGGCGGCGGGTCGCATGGCGCTTTCACCTGGGGTGTGCTCGACCGCCTGCTGGAAGAGGAATGGCTGGAGATTGCCGGCATCAGCGGCACCAGCGCCGGCGCCATGAATGCGGTGGCACTGGCCGCTGGCCTCATGGAAAACGGCCGCGACGGCGCCCGCACCACCCTGCGCCGCTTCTGGGAAGGCGTGGCCCGCCAGTCCCCGTTCCACCACCTCAGCGCGGCCAGCAACCCGTTTCTGGAAGGCTGGATGAACGAGGGCTGGGGCCAGGTGTGGCAACAAAGCTGGCAGAAAACCTGGCAGGAACCCATGCGCAAGGGCGCCGCCCTCATGGGCTCGGTGCTGGGCAGCCAGTTCTCGCCCTACCAGCTCAACCCCCTCAACCTCAACCCGCTGCGCCAGGTGCTGCTGGACACTGTGGACTTCACCCGCGTCTGTGGTTGCCACAAAACCCAGCTCTTCATTGCCGCCACCCAGGTGCGCACCGGTGCGCTGCGCATTTTTCGCCAGCACGAACTATCACCCGATGTGGTGCTGGCCTCCGCCTGCCTGCCGCTGCTGTTCCAGGCGGTAGAAATCGACGGCGAGGCCTACTGGGACGGCGGTTACGCGGGCAACCCGTCTTTGCTGCCGCTCATTGCCGAGAGCGAGGCCGACGACCTGCTGCTGGTGCAGATCAACCCCAATCAGCGACCCGAACTCCCCACCAGTGCCAGCGACATTCTGGAACGCATCAACGAAGTCACTTTCAACGCCAGCCTCATCAAGGAAATGCGCAACATTGCGCTCATGAAGCAGCTCATTGCCGACGAAGGCCGCCCCGGCCACCAGTACAAAAACCCCCTGTTCCAGCGCGTGGACGCCTTGCGCGTGCACCGGGTGGATGGCGACCCGGTACTCGCCCCGCTGGGCGCTGGCACCAAAATGCAGACCGACCTGCCCTTCCTGGAAAAGCTCTTCAGCGCGGGACGCCAGTCGGCCAGCGAATGGCTGGCCACGCACGGCCCAGCGCTGGGGGTGCGCAGCACGCTCGACCTGGATGCTGCCTTTGGCGGCTGAAGCTAAAACGGCCCCGAAGGGCCGTCGTGCTTTTCATCAAGCGCTGGTTCAGGCCGTCACGCCTTTGGCCGTCTCCGCGTACTCCTCGATCTGGTCGAAGTTCATGTACTTGTAGATGTTGGCCGCGTCTTTGTTGATGATGCCCACGGCCTCGTGGTACTCGGCCAGCGTGGGAATGCGGCCCAAGCGCGAGCAAACCGCCGCCAGTTCCGCCGAGCCCAGGAACACGTTGGTGTTCTTGCCCAGGCGGTTGGGGAAGTTGCGCGTGCTGGTGGACATGACCGTGGCACCCTCGCGCACCTGCGCCTGGTTGCCCATGCACAGAGAACAACCCGGCATTTCGGTGCGCGCACCGGCCGTGCCGAAGGTGGCGTAGTGGCCTTCCTTGATGAGTTCGCTCTCGTCCATCTTGGTGGGCGGGGCCACCCACAGCTTCACCGGAATGTCGCGCGCGCCGCCCAGCACCTTGGCTGCCGCACGGAAGTGGCCGATGTTGGTCATGCACGAGCCAATGAAGGCCTCGTCGATCTTGGTGCCCGACACTTCCGACATGAACTTGGCGTCGTCCGGGTCGTTCGGGCAGCAGACGATGGGCTCCTTGATGTCGGCCAGATCGATCTCGATCACGGCGGCGTACTCGGCGTCCTTGTCGGCCTCCAGCAGTTCGGGCTTGGCCAGCCACGCTTCCATGGCTTCAATGCGGCGCTGCAGGGTGCGCTTGTCCTCGTAGCCGTTGGCAATCATGTTCTTCATGAGCACGATGTTGGAGGTCATGTACTCGATGATGGGCTCTTTGTTGAGCTTGATGGTGCAACCCGCGGCAGAGCGCTCGGCCGACGCGTCGGACAGCTCGAAAGCCTGTTCCACCTTCAGGTCGGGCAGGCCTTCAATCTCGAGCACGCGGCCCGAGAAAATATTGACCTTGCCCTTCTTGGCCACCGTCAGCAGGCCCTGCTTGATGGCGTACAGCGGAATGGCGTGCACCAGATCGCGCAGCGTCACGCCGGGCTGCATCTGCCCTTTGAAGCGCACCAGCACCGACTCGGGCATGTCCAGCGGCATCACGCCCGTGGCAGCGGCAAAGGCCACCAGACCGGAACCGGCCGGGAAAGAAATGCCAATGGGGAAACGGGTGTGCGAATCACCGCCGGTGCCCACGGTGTCGGGCAGCAGCAGGCGGTTCAGCCAGGAGTGGATCACGCCATCGCCCGGGCGCAGCGCCACGCCACCGCGGTTGCTGATGAATGTGGGCAGTTCGCGGTGCATCTTCACGTCCACCGACTTGGGGTAGGCCGCGGTGTGGCAGAAGGACTGCATGACCATGTCCGCCGAGAAGCCCAGGCAGGCCAGGTCTTTCAACTCATCGCGGGTCATGGGGCCGGTGGTGTCCTGGCTGCCCACGGTGGTCATGCGGGGCTCGCAGTAAGTACCGGGGCGAATGCCCTTGCCTTCGGGCATACCGCAGGCGCGGCCCACCATCTTCTGGGCCAGCGTGAAGCCCTTGCCGCTGTCGGCAGGCGCTTTGGGCAGGCGGAACACGGTGGAGGCAGGCAGGCCCAGGAATTCGCGGGCCTTGGCGGTCAGGCTGCGGCCAATGATCAGGTTGATGCGGCCACCGGCGCGCACTTCGTCCAGCAGCACGTCGCTCTTGAGCGCGAACTCGGCCACCGTGGCGCCGTTCTTCAGCAGCTTGCCGTCGTAGGGCAGCACATCGATCACGTCGCCCATTTCCAGGCCACCCACGTCCACCTCGATGGGCAGGGAGCCGGAGTCTTCCTGGGTGTTGAAGAAGATGGGGGCAATCTTGCCGCCCAGCGTCACGCCACCAAAGCGCTTGTTGGGCACGAAGGGAATGTCCTGGCCGGTGGCCCAGACCACGCTGTTGGTGGCCGATTTGCGGCTGGAGCCGGTGCCCACCACATCGCCCACGTAGGCCACCAGATGGCCTTTCTTCTTCAGGTCTTCAATGAACTGGATGGGGCCGCGCTTGCCGTCTTCCTCGGGCTTGAAGGCCGCATCGGCGCGGGTGTTCTTCAGCATGGCCAGGTAGTGCAGCGGAATGTCCGGGCGGCTCCACGCGTCGGGGGCCGGGCTCAGGTCGTCGGTGTTGGTTTCGCCGGGTACCTTGAACACGGTCACGGTGATCTTCTGCGGCACTTCGGGACGGCTGGTGAACCATTCGGCATCGGCCCAGCTCTTCATGACTTCCTGCGCCTTGGCGTTGCCCGCCTTGGCTTTCTCGGCCACGTCGTGGAAGGCGTCGAACATCAGCAGGGTTTTCTTCAGGCCTTCGGCGGCCACAGCGGCCACATCGGCTTCGTCCAGCAGATCAATCAGGGGCTTGACGTTGTAGCCACCCACCATGGTGCCCAGCAGCTCGGCGGCCTTGGCCTTGCTCAGCATGCCCACCACGATGTCGCCGTGCGCCACGGCCGCCAGGAAGCTGGCCTTGACCTTGGCCGCGTCGTCCACGCCAGGCGGCACGCGGTGGGTCAGCAGGTCCATCAGGAAGGCTTCCTCGCCAGCCGGCGGGGCTTTGATCAGCTCCACCAGTTCGCCCACCTGGGCGGCCGTCAGGGGCAGGGGCGGGATGCCCAGCGCAGCGCGCTCGGCGACGTGGTCACGGTAGGCTTTCAACATAGTCAGGCTCCAGAAAAAATCATCGGTTCAGCCCCAGGTCCAGCAGGTGGGGCGGAGGGTTCAACTTCATGGCTTCGGCCACGGCGCGCTGGGCCGGGCCGGCACATTCATCGGCCAGGCGGCGGCCCAGCTTCTGGCTCATCAGCATGGACTTGTTGGCCAGCTGTATCCATACGGCACCCTGTTGGCGGTCTTCCAGCCGGACTGCCCCGGTGGATGTACGCACCGGCCGCATGCGGAACTGTCCATCGCGCGTTTGCAGCAGGAAGTGGCCAGGCGCTCCAGGGTCGGCGTGCAGCTTGACGTTTTGCCCCAGTTCGCAGGCCAGATCGCCCACGTGTACCCCATCGGCCAACGCCAGCTCTTCGGCGGTGAGGGGCACATCGGGGACCACCACCGGGGCCACGGGTGCGCGCGCCGCAGGCGCTGCCGGGCGGGTCGCCGCCTGAGCGCTGGCCTGGGCGTGCGCAGCGCTGGGTAGCAAAGCCACCGCGGCCAGCGCGGCGGTGGTTGCGGCAGCCAGCCACAGCCGCAAGGACGGCAGCGGCGCAGAAGGCCACACGGTGAAACCAGAAAAAGAAACGTTGTGGGGGGCAGGCGGCAGGTGCATGGGAGTCTCCTCAAGAAAGCCGACAGTCTGCCGCATGCACCGGGGCATCCGGTGTGACACCAGATGCAACACTTCGTAAATACGGCACCAGCGCGCCGGGCAGGGTCATGCCAGTGGCGTGGGCCCGCTCGATCACCTGCCAAAAATAACGGTAACTGGCCCGGTCGTGCAAGTAACCCTGATGGGATATCGGGGCCCAGTCTGCGGCCATGGCGGCCAGCACAATCTCGGCAGCCTGCTCCACCTCGGCCAGTGCCGGGGAGAACGCGTCGAGGATCACCCCGATCTGGTCGGGGTGGATGCTCCACATGCGGGTGTAGCCCAGTTCGCTGGCAGCCTTGGTAGCCGCCGTGCGCAGGGCTTCGCGGTCGCGGAACTCGGTCACCACGCAATGCGATGGGACCTTGCCATGCGCGTGCGCCGCGCTGGCAATCTCCATTTTGGCGCGCAACACCAGGGGGTGGCTGAACTGGCCCTGCACACCCATGCCGTGAGAAGGTATGGCGCCGTGGTGGGCCGACACAAAATCCATCAACCCGAAGCTGAGGGACTGAACACGTGGGTGGGCGGCCACCTCGAAGGCGCGGTGCACGGCCGCCGGAGATTCGATGAGCGCGTGCACCGGCAGTGCGGCGCCAGCAGCGGAACCCGCAGCCACGCCCAGCGCCGATGCCATGGCCGCGTCCAGAGCCACAATGGCGCGGTCCACATCGGCGGCACTCTCCACCTTGGGCAACATCACATAGGCCAGCCGCGGCCCCACCGCGCTCACGATGGTGGCCACATCGGCCTCGAACGCCGGATGATTCACCGGGTGCACACGCACGCCCACGCGCTGGCGCGCATCGGACACACCGCGAACCAGTTCCACCACCATCTGGGCATGCTCGGCTTCGCCGCCCACTGGGGCGCCGTCCTCGCAATCCAGCGTCACATCGAGCACGCAGGCGCCGCGCTCGGCCATCAGGTCGGCCTGCAACTGCAGGCTCTTGCGCATGCGCGCCTCCACGCCACTGTAGTGGTCGCACACCGGCAGCACCACCGCACCCGCCTGCGCCCCCAGCAACACCTCGCGGGGGTGCAGGGCGACAGGGCTTGGAGCGGTCACGGCAAAGGCCAGAGGAGTAGGAAAAGGACGACTTACAGCAGGTGGGCCACGCCAGCCTGCTCGTCGGTCAGCTCTTTCAGGGTCTTGTCGATGCAGCCCTGGCTGAATGCATCGATCGGCAGGCCTTCCACGATCTTGTACTTGCCGCCCTCGCAGGTCACGGGGTAGCCGAACATCACGTCCTTGGGGATGCCGTACTCTCCATTGCTGGGTACACCCATGGTCACCCACTCGCCACCGGTGCCCAGCGCCCAGTCGCGCATGTGGTCGATGGCCGCATTGGCCGCCGATGCCGCGGAAGACACACCGCGCGCAGCAATGATGGCGGCGCCACGCTTGCCCACGGTGGGCAGGAAGGTGTCGGCGTTCCACACATGGTCGTTGATCATGTCCTTCACGCTGGCGCCGTCGATGGTGGCAAAGCGGTAGTCGGCGTACATGGTGGGGCTGTGGTTGCCCCAGACGGCCAGCTTCTTGATGGAGGCGACCGGCTTGCCGGTCTTGGCAGCGATTTGGCTGAGAGCGCGGTTGTGGTCCAGGCGCAGCATGGCGGTGAAGTTTTCACGCGGCAGGTCGGGCGCGCTCTTCATGGCAATGTAGGCGTTGGTGTTGGCGGGGTTGCCCACCACCAGCACCTTCACGTTGCGGCTGGCGCTGGCGTTCAGCGCCTTGCCCTGGGCGGTAAAGATCTGGGCGTTGGCGGCCAACAGGTCGGCGCGCTCCATGCCGGGGCCGCGCGGGCGGGCGCCCACCAGCAGGGCGTAGTCGGTGTCTTTGAAGGCGGCCACGGGGTCGCTGTGGGCTTCCATACCAGCCAGCAGCGGGAAGGCGCAGTCCTCCAGCTCCATCATCACACCCTTGAGGGCTTCCTGGGCCTTTTCCACGGGGACTTCGAGCAGTTGCAGGATCACGGGCTGGTCCTTGCCGAGCATTTCGCCCGAAGCAATGCGGAACAACAGGGCGTAACCAATCTGACCTGCGGCTCCGGTGACGGCCACGCGAACAGGCTTTTTGCTCATGAAAACTCTCCAGGGAAATAAGGACTATGGGTAAGACGCGCGCCACACAGGCGAGGCGCTGGAAGCGGACCTAGACACTCTGCGCAACGGCCCCTAGTGTAACTCTGGTAAACCCTTAAAGTCAATTTGTCTTATGTCTTATATAAGATATGATTGGGCCCAACGACCATGGCCTCTTCCACCCAGTCATCCCCGCTCGCCGGCCCTACCGACGCCCCTCCCGATGCACCTCTGGGCATGGCGGAAGCTGCGCCGGCCTTCAGCCCGCTGTACCAGCAGATCAAGACGCTGTTGCTGCAAAGCCTGCAGGCTGGCGAATGGAAGCCCGGGGATACCATCCCCAGCGAACTGGAACTGGCCGCCCGCTACCGGGTGAGCCAGGGCACCGTGCGCAAAGCCATTGACGAGCTGGCCGCGGACAACCTGCTGGTGCGCCGCCAGGGCAAAGGCACGTTCGTGGCCACCCACGCGGAACAGCACATCCAGTATCGCTTCCTGCGCCTGCAACCCGATGCCGGTGACCGCGACACCGAAGGCCCCGCAGAACGTCGCATCCTGGAATGCCGCCGCGTGCGTGCGCCCGCGGACGTGGCGCGCCCGCTGGGCCTGCGCACCGGAGAACCTGTGCTGCTGGTGCGCCGTGTGCTGTCCTTCAGGGGTGTGCCCACCATCCTCGAAGACGTCTGGCTGCCCGGCACGCCCTTCAAGGGCCTGACGCTGGAAGCCCTGGCCGAAGACAAGGGCCCCATGTACGCCCTGTTTGAAGCGCAGTTTGGTGTACGCATGGTGCGCGCCGAAGAGAAGCTGCGTGCCGTAGCCGCCGACGAAGAGGCAGCCGGGTGGCTGCAGACCGCCGCAGGCACACCGCTACTGAGCGTGGAACGCCTGGCTTACACCTACAAGGACACCCCCATGGAACTGCGCCGCGGGCTCTACCGCACCGACAGACACCACTACCGGAACGAACTCAACTGACCCCGCCAGAGGCCGCTTCCAATCTGCTGCAGCACGAAAAACCCTGCAAATTTGCTCAATGCATCTGATAACTTACATTCATCCATCGATGGTCCATGCATGTTGCGTTGCAATAGAATTTGACAGGTCGATGTCAGGGTTTACGCTGAAAGTCCGTCCCACTTTTCCTACACCCATCCTGGGCACGCAGCCCGGCACCGGCCACGGT
>Ga0075157_10002200_pt1 | contig 11468 bp, 10 predicted proteins | sample JI81BgreenDNA_FD_70967 | JGI IMG/M metagenome (GOLD analysis project Ga0075157, IMG submission 70967) | Wastewater effluent complex algal communities from Wisconsin, to seasonally profile nutrient transformation and Carbon sequestration -... | ecosystem: Engineered > WWTP > Effluent > Algae...
TCAAGATGAAACTTTCATTATAAATTTCCCTAATGATAATAAGCCCTATATACTCAAAACCTGTATGGCTTGCCCTGAGATCACTTGTACAAACCCTGATGGTTCAGAGCAGACCTTTAATTTAGATTATACAACTTGGGGGAACAGAGGTACTTATCGTTGTATCAATGCTGATAAAAGTATTGAGTATTTAAGAATAGAAAGCCCTAGAAATGACATGAGCCAAGTTATTCTTAAGTATAGTAGTAACAAAAAAAAACAATGGATAACTCTGAAAACAAGTAATATCATAATGGCTGAAATGGGTAGATTGGTCAAAATAGTTGGTCAGTTTCCCAATGAGACCCAAAAATACCTAATTCGTGAAAGCAATGGCAATTCTTATATTTGTGTAAATCCTAATGGAACAGAGCAAATCTTTGAATGGATAAACAAATAAAAAAGACGCTAAGCGTCTTTTTTATTTTATCTCAAAATCTAGCATTTTTTCTCCTTCAATGTACGCACAGAGTTTATCTCCTATTTTGACAGCTCCTACTCCTTCTGGAGTACCCGTAAAAATCAAATCTCCTTTTTTAAGTGTAAAATATTTAGATAAAAAGGAAATGATATAATCTATTTTGAAAATCATCATAGATGTATTTCCTTTTTGTTTCGTTTCTCCATTAATATCCAAATGAAAATTAATATTCTGAACATCTGAAAAGTTGGTTTTGGGCACAAAGTAAGAAACTGGTGCAGAGCCATTAAAGGCTTTGGAGAGTTCCCATGAATAGCTATTTTGTTTGAGTTTGGCTTGTAAGTCTCTTGCTGTAAAGTCTATTCCTATTCCTATTTCATCATAATATTTATGGGCAAAGCGTTCTTCAATATGTTTTCCTTCTTTACTAATTTTGACAACTATTTCAACTTCATGGTGAATATCTTTACTGAATTCAGGGTAATAAAAAGGTGCATTTTCTTTGAGTAAGGCTGTATCTGGCTTCATAAACACAACAGGTTCACCTGAAAACTTATCAAATTCGCTTTTCATTTCAGCAATGTGGTTGGCATAATTTTTACCAACAGCAAGTATTTTCATATTATCTTGTAAATTTATGTGGTATATCGGTTTTTCTTTCTTCGGTTGAAGTTTCTTTTATTCTGATTTCAGCTTTTTGCCTGCTTGCTGTAGGCTTTATTTTAAAGCCTACAATCAACTGATCATCTATTTGTTTGTTGTTTCCTTTCCACTCTTCCATCACTTTATTCAACTGAAGATGTTGTGATTTCAAGCTTTTGTCATTAAGTTCTACCAACATTTTTTTCAAGCTACCAGCCATGAACTTTTTATTCTTATCTCCTCCAAATTGATCTGCAAAGCCATCAGAAGCTAAGTAAACACAAGTATCTTCTTTACCCAGTTTAACAATATGATTTGTAAAATTTCTTTCAACACCTCTTTTTGCTCCACCTATCCCCATTCTATCACCCTTAATTTCTTCTAAATTATTATTTCTTACCAAGTACATTCCATTATTGGCTCCTGCAAACTCCAAAATATTATGTAATTGATGAAATACACAAATAGCGATATCCATTCCATCTTTTGCACCTTCTTCTAATATTTCATCTTGTTTAAGAGCAAAACGGACTTCTTCGTGTAATTGGTTTAATATCTCGGCTGGTCGTGTAATACCTCTTTCCAAAACAATTTGGTTGAGTAAGGTATTACCTATCATACTCATAAAGGCTCCTGGTACACCATGCCCTGTACAATCTACCACAGCAACCACTATTTTATTATCTCTTTCTGCAAACCAATAGAAATCTCCACTTACAATATCTCTTGGTTTAAAATAAATAAATGTTTCAGGAAATGCTTGTACTATTTGATTTTTAGAGGGCAAAATGGCTTTTTGGATTCTTTGTGCATAGACAATACTATCTGTAATTTGTTTATTTTGTTCTGCCAGTTCTTTTGTTCTTTCTTCTACCAAAAGTTCTAGTTTTGTATTTTGTTCTGCTATAAATTCTCTTTGTTCCCTTTCTTTTTCTTTTTCAATACGTTCTTTTTCTAAAGCTTTTTGAGCAATTTCTCTTCTGAGTGTGTTTATTTTATCTGCAAGGGCTAAAGAGAGCAAAACAACCTCTAGTGCTGAACCAATTTGTATTCCATATACTGTCACAAATGTGTATGGCAATATTCCAAGAGATCTGAGGGCTGTCATAAAAGCACCTAATAAAAATATACTCCAAGCCAGCGTGAAGAATCGGGCTGGTCTAAACCCATTTCTCAAAGAAACTACCGATACATAAACCAAAATAATTACAGATGGTAAACCCATAAAGACAGCCATCATGGTACTTATTCGAGTAGGAAGTAATAGAGAGAATATCACTATCAAAAAGCTTATCCCCATCATAACCTCTAATACTCTACTGGTTTTTGGCATTCTTTGAGCAGTACTCAGAAATTCCCTACCAAAATTTAAAGAATTGAATATCAATAAAGCAATGAAAAAAGCAATATTTACACCATTAAACCCTGGCAAATTAGGCCATAAATACTGAAAACCATGCCCATTAAAAGACATTGCAAACAGCAACATAGAAAGTATAAACAGTAAATAATATAAATAACTTCTTTCCTTTAAAACACTATAAACAAATAAGTTATAGAAAAGCATCGAAAGCATGATGCCATAATACAATCCTAATCCCAAATATCCAGAACTATTTCCTTGTGTATAAGCCTCTGCTTTCCAGACTACAATCGGGAATGTAGTATTTCGTTCACTTCTAAATCTCAATACTATAGTTTGTTCTTCTTGAGGCTCTAAATGTGTTACAAATACAAAACTTTTTGTTTTAACTTCTCGTGTAGCAAATGGTAATCTATAACCTGTATTAATTTTTTTAATAATTTTACCCTCTTTTAGAACAAAAAAACTAACTGAATCTAAAAGTGGATAATCTACTTCAACCCAGATATCTTGGGGCTTGTTTTGGGCATTTTTTACAAAAAACTTAGCAAAGAATGCAGAGTTAGAGTATCCATAATTAGGACTATCCATTTTAGAGGGTAAAAAGCTCTGTTCCAAAGCTTTTTTTATAGTCAAAAATCGAGTTTTGTCTTCAAAGATGTTCAAGAATTGCGTTGTAACGGCATATTTATTCTTGTTTTCCTCTATCAATAGTGTTTGACTTTGAGAAAATATTCTAAAAGAATAAAATAAAAATAGTATAATAAGCAGCGTGTTTTTCATTTTTGTACTATTTATGAAATAACAAATTCAGAAAAAAAAACTAAATCTACAACATTTTTAATAGCTTTCTGTTTCATAACTTAACGACTATATTTCTTAGCTATTTTTCTATGAGTAAAAATATTATTGTAATTGGTGCAGGTTTTGCTGGTCTTTCGGCTGCAACTGCCCTTGCCGACAAAGGTTATCAGGTAACTCTTCTCGAAAAAAATGAGTCAGCAGGTGGTAGAGCAAGAGTTTTTAAGGCTGAAGGTTTTACATTTGATATGGGTCCGAGTTGGTATTGGATGCCTGATGTTTTTGAACGATATTTTGAGCGTTTTGGAAAAAAAGTAGAAGATTATTACACGCTTTTTCGCTTAAGTCCTTCGTATAGAGTTTGTTTTGGAGAAAATGATTTTGTAGATATTCCCTCCAATTTAGAAGAATTATATACTTTATTTGAAAGTTATGAAAAAGGTAGTAGTCAAAAGCTTAAGGAATTACTCAAAGATTCTGCTTACAAATATGAAGTTGGCATTAATAAGCTCGTTTACAAGCCTAGCCTGTCTATTTGGGAGTTTGTAGATATCAAACTTCTCATTGACATGATTCGAATGAACATTTTTGAATCTTTTCATAAATATGCCCGAAAATACTTCAAAAATGAAAAGCTACTCAAGCTCATAGAATTTCCTATTTTGTTTTTAGGTGCTATTCCTCAAAATACACCTGCCTTATACAGCCTTATGAATTATGCAGATATTAGCTTAGGAACTTGGTATCCAATGGGTGGTATGCATAAAGTTGTAGAAGGGATGGTTTCTTTGGCTCAAGAAAAAGGTGTCAAAATCTTATATAATCAAGAGGTAAAACAAATAAAGGTAGTTAATGGACAAGCCAAACAGGTTGTTACTGATACCAATACTTTTGATGTAGATGCCGTAGTTGCTGGTGCTGACTATCAACATATAGATCAGAAAGTTTTAGAAAAACCATATCAAAATTACTCCGAAAGTTATTGGGATAAGAGAGTGATGTCTCCTTCTTCCCTAATTTTTTATTTAGGTTTAAATAAGAAACTCCAAAATGTAGAGCATCATACTTTATTTTTTGATGAAGATTTTTCTCTACACTCACACGAAATTTATACTGATCCAAAATGGCCTTCAAAGCCTTTATTTTATACCTCTATTCCTTCGCAAACTGATCCATCAGTTGCTCCTGAGGGCATGGAGAACTTATTCATACTTATTCCTGTTGCAGTAGGACTAGATGATACTGAAGCCACACGAGAATATTACTATAATTTAGTAATGGATAGATTTGAAAAGTTAATTGGACAAAATATCAGAGATAGTGTTGTATATAAAAGAAGTTATGCACATAAGGATTTTTCTGGTGATTATCATTCGTTTAGAGGCAATGCTTATGGTTTAGCCAATACACTTATGCAAACCGCTATTTTAAAACCCAGTTTAAAAAGTAAAAAAGTTAAAAATTTGTATTTCACGGGACAATTAACGGTTCCAGGACCAGGTGTTCCACCATCTTTGATTTCGGGACAAGTGGTTGCAGAAGAAATCGCAAAAAAAATACGTTAAAAAATTAAATTTATGGAAATCGAAATTTGGAGTGATGTACTCTGCCCATTCTGTTATATCGGAAAAAGAAAATTTGAAAAAGCTCTTGCACAATTTGAGCATAAGAATGATGTAAAAATCACTTGGAAATCATTTCAATTAGATCCAGATTTTCAGACTAATACTCCTCATACTCAATATAGTACTTATTTAGAAACAAGAAAAGGCTGGAGCAAAGCTCAAACTCAACAGATTTTGGGAAACGTAACACAAATGGCTAAAGATGTGGGTTTAGATTTTCATTTTGAAAGTGCTGTGGTAGCCAATTCTTATGAAGCTCACAGACTTTTGCACTTTGCTAAACAACAAAACCTACAAAACGAATTAAAAGAAGCTTTACTTGAGGCTCATTTTGTAAAAGGTTTAGATATTGGAGATAAAGCTGTTTTAACAGAATTAGGCATATCTATCGGATTAAATGAAACAGAAATTCAGGATTTTTTAAATACCAAAGAACAATCAGAAGAGGTTCAAAAAGATATTTATGAGGCGTTTCAGATAGGTGTTAAGGGCGTTCCATTTTTTGTTTTTGATAGAAAGTTTGCTATTTCTGGAGCTCAGGATAGCTCTGTTTTTCTGCAAGCTCTCAAGCAAAGTTTTACAGAATCCGTTCATCAAACAGCCAATAGTTGTGATATAGATGGAGATTGCTAGATTTTTTTTAAAAAAAACAATATTTTTCTTGCATAATTATTTTTTTATATGCAAATTTGCAGTCCTAAATCACAGATGCTCCGTTCGTCTAGGGGTTAGGACACCAGATTTTCATTCTGGTAACAGGGGTTCGATTCCCCTACGGAGTACAATTCATCAAAGCCCTGCTTATCACAGGGCTTTTTTACTATTTAGCCTATGAAATCATCTCTTTTTTCTTGGAGTTTATTAGTATTTTTGCTGTTTACTTCTAAATATACTTTTAGTCAAGATCAAATTATTACTAAAAAAGGTGATACTCTAAGGGTTTATATAGTCAAGTCTTTCAAAGCTACCAATGCAAAAAAATTATCTTACAAAATAGCTGCTGAAAGCCCTTCCGAAGAAATTTTATCACCTGCTCAAGTACAGGCATTTAATGCCAACGGCTCTTACGAATCTGTTTTGATTACTTCTGAGAATTCGGAAAGTGAATCTTTATTTTTACAAAAAGTTATCAAAAATGGTAAAATTCATTTATATAAAGGTGTAGATGAGCAGGGCAATCCTGATTTTTTTATACAAAAAGACGACAAAGTATGGGCTGTAGATAAGCTAAATTTAACAATTTTTATAGAAAAATACTTCTCAGATTGTTCTAGTTTTGATAAACAACATTATCTACCAGCTAAAATAGAGAATTATCGCCAAGATTACCTCATGGATTTGGTATCATATTATAATAATTGTTTAGAGCCTCAAACACATCCATATGTGCGTTATTATAGTTTTCCTAAACCTAAAAGAAAAGATGAAATACATTTTGGAGTAAAAGCTGGAGGAGGTGTTCAGGAATATGCATATCGTTCTTTTTCTACAACAGCAAACTTAAATCTTTATGGATCAGGTGTTTTCAACCCACAATTGAGTTTTGCTGGTGGTATTTATGGAAATATTCAGTATGGGAAAATCTTTAGTACTCATTTAGAATTGTTATTTCTTTACAGAAATGCAAAATCTACTGATGGAGCTATCAATGTACGTTTTAGTGGTATTAATATTCCTTTTTTATTAGAATTCAATCTCTTTAACAAGAAAAAAACACATCCTTTTCTTAATACTGGTTTAAACACTGTAATAGGTTTAGGTTCTAAATATTCTCTTACTCCTCCTTCTGGTTTTCAGATTTTGAGACCTTTAAGTATGAGTCCTGTGAGTTTTGGAGGACTTATTGGAGGTGGTATTTATCTCAATACATCTAAAAAACCTGTTAAAATTGAAGCAAGATTCTCTTATGATTTCTTTGAAGTAAACAACATTACAGTAGGAAGTGATAAAATGAGAAATGCTAATTTTATGATTATGGCTAGTTATCCTCTTTTATAACATGGAGAAGTTTTCTATTTGGTTTAAAATAGGTTTTGAGCATATTGTAGGCATAGAAGCTCAAGATCATATTCTTTTCTTAGTAGCTTTATGTGCTTGCTATTTAATATCAGATTGGAAAAAATTATTAGTGTTGGCTACTGCCTTTACTATTGGACATTCTATAACTCTAGCCCTTGTTACTTTTAAAATTATCCATATTGATACAGCTCTTGTTGAGAATTGGCTGATACCTCTAAGTATATTATTCACATCATTATTTAATTTATTTTGGAATAAGCAAGAACACCCAATGATGTGGTTAAAATATAGCGTAGCTACTTTATTTGGACTTATACATGGAGCTGCATTTTCTAATCAGCTTAGTCAGTTACTTACTAATAATTCAAAAGATTGGTTTGAAAATGCTTCTAAAACAACTGAAAGCAGTATAGTTATGCCTTTATTTGCTTTTAATATTGGCATTGAAATGGGGCAAATTCTTATTATAAGTATTTTATTATTATTATCTATTATTTTTGTAAATATACTGAAAACCAAACCTTTTACTTGGACAACTTTCCTTTCAGGGATTGCATTTGGCGTTTCCTTAAGTATTTTATTGGAAAGAACGTTGAAATAATTATTTAGGTTTAAATTTTGGTTTAAAAGTAACTTTTGTAGTTACTTTTTGAGCATCTTCTTTATTTTCTGAATTATCCGAACCCTCTTGAGTTTCTTTTTCTTGGGCTTTTAAGGCTTCTTTTTCTTGTTGTTCTTTCTTTTTAGCTTCTTCTTTTTCTTTCATAAATTGTTCATACAAAGCTTTTTTCTCTTCTATTTCTGTTTCAGAAAGATTACCAAACTTAAAGTTATGTTCTAAAATATTCGTTACACTGAAATCATATTCGTCTGTCATTGTGAGGCATTCTGTGGGGCAAACAGTTGTACACAAGCCACAGAAACAACACTTTGCCATATCAATATCAAATTTGGCAGCATAGATACGTTTGCTTGTACCGTCCGAAGTTTTTCCAAATTCTCCTACAGATTTAATAGGCTCAATATCAATACAATCTACAGGGCAAATTTTTGCACATTTATCACAAACAATACAATCATCTACTTCATTATGAAGCTGATAACGTCCAATTTCAGGCAAAGGAAGTTTTTCTTTAGGATATTGTAATGTTACTCTTCCTTCTTTTTCTTCAAAGTAATTGTGATTACTCACATAAATTTGTTCTCGTCTTTTACGAGCTTTCCATAAATGTCTGAGAGTAAGCTTCAAACCTATAAGACTACTTTTGATGCCTTCTGCTATATTTTGCCAATAGCTTTTCATATACTTTATTTCTGTAAAGATAATAAAACATATTTGTTCTGAAAAGTTTCCAAAACTATACATTTAAAAGATTGCTCCTTATTGTATTTACGGACTTGATAGTATATATTGGTCTTATTATCAAAACCTTACTATTATGTCTTCTCTTATTTCTTTCAATATTCTGTCTAAAAAGGCAAATATACTTGATGTGAAAGTCCAAATTGTACACCCAGATGAGCATCATATCAACCATTCTCCAAATTTTGCCTTGCAAATTATTATGGAGTTGTACGAAAATATGCAGCTTGGGTATATTTACAATGATAAGTGGTCTTCATACCCATTTGATAAAGATGGGGCGAAACAACTTCTTCTTACAGAGTATAAAAAAGAAATGGATGAACTTTTGGAGAAAATGCGTTGGAGAAAAATAACCATTACAGAAGATGAGTATAATCAAATGGAAAAAGATGGCAGTTTTGAGTATGAAGGGCAAAAACTTTCCAGCAGAGGAATGGAGAATGGGCAGTATTATGTTTCTTTAGAAACTGAATATGATAAGTTTTGCGAAGAAGCAGATAAACATATTGAAAAAGTAGAAGTTTTAAAGGTAGAAAATTTCCCTCATTGGTTTGACCGTGTAGAAACTTGGCTTAAATATGGAGTTGTTTCTTGGGGTTTTGATGATGAAGTTTATAATCAGCATCTTAATGAACCCAATCCAACTTATTATTTAAGGATTACAATCAATCCTAAAAGTGATTTTTTGTTGTATCATGTTCAAGAAAAATGCTATTGGGAATCTGCCGCTTATAATTTTTTATATTACACAAAAGACTTTGTAGAAACAAGAACACCTGTATATCATACACTTGCTTACGATTCTAATATAATTCCACCTTCTGACAATATTCTTGAAAATTGGTGGAATGGGCTTTCTGAAAATTGGAAGAAAGTGTTTCATGTAAACTATCATATTCAAACCACTGAAATTTTCCCAAATATCAAGCGTAATTTTGATGGCATGATTACTCTTGGGCAATTTGAGCAAATTTACTCAAAAAACTACTTGCCAGAATTGATGAGAAACTCTCCAAGTATAGAAGCTCTAAGAAATATCAGTAAAATGAAAATGCTTTATGCTGCTGGTTTTGAATTAACAGACCTCACTCCTCTTTCGATTCTAAAAGGTCTTAAAGTATTAGAGTTAGAAGATAATCCTTTAAAAAACATAGATATTCTGAGTGAATTAAGAGATTTGGAAAAATTGACACTCATTACTTATGAATCTGAGAAACCCAACCAAATGAGCCTTCACCATTTAACCAAAATGCGAGACTTATCATTTGATCCTACTTCACAAGGAGAGTTAGAAGCTATCACAAAAATGCCTAACCTTCGTACTTTCTTTACCCTCCTCAATTTTGAATTGGATGCATCTGTTTTTAATGGGTTAAATAATTTAGAAAAAATTGTAGGTTATAGTACCAGCATCAAAGATGGTGGATTAGAAATATTAGATAATTTACGAAAAAAAGGTGTAGAAGTTTCTTGGGATATTGAAGAAATGTAGTTCTTTTTTATCATCTAAAAGTTACTATTCTTGAAGGTAATTTTTTTATTTTTCAAGTTAATACTTTGTTTTTCAAACTACTTTCAAAATATAAAAAATTGAAAAATTTCAAAAATATTACATCATTTTTTTTATTGTTTTTCATACAAAAGTGCTATAAAAATTTATAAACATTATTTTTGTTATCAATAAAAAACGAAGTGATGTTTTTTATTACACATATCAAAAATCAGGGATTCCCTGATGGATAGCAATTTTCTGTTGCTTATCTTTGCTAAAACACCACTGACTATTTTTTACAATTATTGTTACACACTCTAACCTTTTTAATTATGGCATTTGTAGTAAACCCAGAAGACGGACTCATACCTCTTGATGTAGCCAATGAATGGGCAAAACGTTGGCAAACTTTTGTAGCACCTTTCAACAAAGAAAGACCTGTAGACAACCCTTATTTTCCTAAAGCATATTTACTTCACAGAAGGGAAATAGAAAAACTTCTAAATGCTCCTAATGTAGTAAATATTCGTATTTATTTTGGGATGGATGAAGACTTTAACAATCATTTAATGATGGTAGGAGTAGATGAAAAGGGAAACAACATTTTAGATAGTATCTATAATTTAGCCTTGCCTTGTCCTCCTATTTGTCCTGGAACAGGTGGGCTTGGTTAATTCCTACTAAACAATTAAAACTATTGATTTTTGTTTTAAACACCACTAATTATTAAATTCTTAAATCTCAAATTTTAATTTCTTTATGAAGAATATTCCTATGTTCTGGATAGCTTTAATACCTTCATTTATTATGATTATAGGGCTAGTTATAGGTTTTATCAAAAGAATCTATATAAGAAAAGGACTTCAATGGATATTTTTTTACTTATGTTTAGGAGTAGTGGCTCAATTCATACAGCATTTTCTTTGGCCAGGAAAACCTAAAAATAATCTTTATTTATACCATTTTTATACTCCTTTAGAATTCATATTCTTATCTCTATTCTATCAATATATTCTTCGTAAAGAACTTCATAAAGCTATATTTATAACTATAAGTATATTGTTTTTAGCTACTGCTGTATATTTTTCCATGTATTTACAGGGCTTACAAAGTTTTAATACTTATGCTCGTTTTGCAGAATCCTTAATTTTATTAGGCTATAGTATTATTTATTTAATGAAAACAATCCCTAAAATAGATACTATTAGAGAGTTTCAAGAAAATAATAACAACTTTGCTATTGTGACAGGCATTTGCCTATATTTTTTAGGTAGTTTTTTAATACTATCTTTAAGTAATTCTGTATTAAAATTTGGTGATATAGCATTTAATTATCTTATGTGGATATTGCACATTGTTTTTCTAATTGTGTTGTACACTGCTATAAATATAGGTATATGGATTACACCCGCATCCCGTCAGAAGTATCATTTTACATCACCATTATCGTAGTAAGTGTTATTTTAATATTTGGCTTTTTCAGCTTTGCTTTATGTTTTTTTATATTTTCCCAGAAAAAACTTTATCAAAGATTGTATTTACAATCTTTAAGAGAAATTATAAATATCCAAGAGCAGGAAAGAGAAAAAATAGCTCAAGAACTTCATGATGAAATTAGCTCCATTTTAGCAGCAGCTAAAATGAAAATAGCTTTTTTGCCTGAGATATGGAATAATTGTCAGTTAAGAAAGAATACCATT
>Ga0075157_10002203_pt1 | contig 11463 bp, 12 predicted proteins | sample JI81BgreenDNA_FD_70967 | JGI IMG/M metagenome (GOLD analysis project Ga0075157, IMG submission 70967) | Wastewater effluent complex algal communities from Wisconsin, to seasonally profile nutrient transformation and Carbon sequestration -... | ecosystem: Engineered > WWTP > Effluent > Algae...
GCCACTTGGCAGGGCCGACCATGAGATCTTGGTCGTGCACTATATCGATGGATCGATGGGGTCCAGACTGCTTCACCACGGAGGAAATGAGCACGTCGCCCTTTTCGTCCAGGAGATCTGTGGCCCAAGCCTCTGCAGAGACGGTTCTGAAGTCAGCCACAAGCTCAGAGGGGTACTCATAAACGCTGAGTTGCAGGAAGAAGATGTGGCCGCGGGCATTTTGTCGGGCAAGCTGAATGATCTGGTTTCCGGGCCTGGCAGCCAGCGACTGATAGCCGGCTGGGTGCATTGCTTCGACGCTCAGGCCCTTCGTGTTCGGATACCGATGAGTCGTCTGAGATAGAGCTGTGCCGACACCGGCAAAAAGTAGGGATGCGGCGACGATAGATGCGGCGATTCGTTTGGAAGATGTTTTCATGTGGGCGACTTTTAGCCGGGAGGGGGGGTACAAGTTACCACCAAAAAAGCAACTTTGTTCTCGGCTGTCTGGACGCTAAAGGTGCGACCTTATCTCGAAGCCGGAGGATTGGTTGTCTGCTCTACCCTGTTTCGCCCATTGGCCTTCGCTGCATAGAGTAACGCGTCTACCACCCGGAGGAGGTCGTCGGGGTCCACCCCATCCTCGGGGACTGTTGTACCTACGCCAATGCTCAACGTTATGCGCCCCTCAAATGGGGATTGCGGATGGGGCAGCGCCAGCTTGGCAATGAGCCTCTGGCACCGCTCGGCCACCTTCCTGGCGCCAGCCGCATCGGTCTCGGGCAGAAGGATGGCGAACTCCTCACCGCCGAAGCGGGACACGACATCCTTGGGGCCTACGGCTGCCAGGCCAAGCGTCTGAGCAATTTCGCGCAGGCAGCGGTCGCCCTGCACGTGGCCGTAGAGGTCGTTGTACTGCTTGAACAGGTCGACATCCAGGATGAGAAGGGAGATCGGAGTCTTGCTGCTCCTGGCGCCTTCCCATTCGGCCTGGAGGCTGGTATCGAACTGGCGCCGGTTGGAGATCCCGGTGAGTCCGTCCTTGTAGGACAAGCGCTCAAGCTCCCTTTGGACATCGAGCAGCTTTTGCTCTGTCGCCTTGCGTTCGCTAATGTCGAACATGAAGCCGATGAGGCTCTCAACCTCCCCGTCCTCGCCGCGCACCACGTGCACGACGTCCCGGATCCAGACGTAGCCGTTGTCCTTGGTGAGGGCTCGGTAGTCCGCTTCGTGGTCGACCCCGCACTGCGACTGGGAGATGCAGTAATTCATGACGTGATCGCGCTCGTCGGGATGGATTCGGTCGATCCAATCCTGCGCCGTCTTCCAGCTCTCGCGGCTCCAGCCCAGTAGTCGCTCGATCTGAGGGCCAATGTAGGCAAACCTCATGGTCTTCCAGTCGATCTTCCAGGGGATGGCTTTGGTGGATTCCAGCAGCGTCTTGTAGAGCTCGCTGTCGGTAGATGTTTCGCGGACTTCAGACATTGGACGAATCCCAATGGTTGGTTGGCCACCCTCGGGCGGCAGTCGAGGCACGCGTACCCCCGATGAAAATATTTTACTTGACCCGAATACTACACATGTGGTATACTTTACACATATTCAATTTCTGCTTTCCCGCCATGATCTTGGCACCGAAAGCCCAGCATCGAGCTAGAAACATCGGGCCTGCAGTCCGGGTTTTTGCGCATCTCACCCCAAGGAACGTACATGTCTGAGACCACTATTGCAGCAGCCGGAAAAGATCTGAACAGCCACACCGTATGGAACTCTGGCCAGGCCAGCGACCAGATTCTGCTTCGCATCGCCCGCCAGTGCAAAGGCGTGCACCCTGCGGTGGATGCCAAGATCGATGCGCGGGCCAGCCTGATCAGCGGCCGCCAGGAGATGCGATCCATCCCCGGCCGGATCCCCGGCGAGGCAGTGGTACCCCTCGTGCTGTGCATTCAGGAAGATCACCCCGCCGAAGAGGCCTCTTGGGCGGCTATGACCGCCGTGCTGAACTTCTGCTCGGTCACGGGCCTGAACTTTGTCCACAACCCTCATCCTGAAACCGGCGTACGTCCTGTGGACTTCGCCTACTTTGACATTTCGGTTACAGACCGGGGCATCCCTGACGCCGAGCAGGCCATCAACTCGGTGCTGACCGAGTCGATCCGCACGCAACTCCAGGCATCCCCGTTTGCGCTCGTCCACCTGCAGATGGACCGCGACGCCTCCCCGCAGCTGGGCGACGCACTGGTTGAGCTGGTTTGCGAAGGGCGCTTCAACTCCCTGACGACCGGCAATGCCCTCTTCATCTTCTCCCAGCCAGAAGGCTCGGACGCGATAGACGCAACACGCTGCTTCTCGGTGGTTCTGGGCTGAGCCAGCCAGGCGCCTTCACACCACCGAACCCGACGACCCCATTCGACTGTATCGCGACGTCGCGAACCCTCAACCAGACATCACCAGATTCATCGGAGCCCATCATGGCCGACAACCAACACGCAGCAGACCCCTTCGTCAACTGGACCTCGGATATCGCTCGCCAACACCTTCTGCTCGATATCGCCCGTCGTTTCAAGGGCGTCAACCCGGACGTCGACAAAGCAATCGACGCGCACGCCGAACTCATCTCTGGCAAGGATGGCATCAAGGTCATCCCTCCAGTGTTCAAGGGTGAGCCCCGCGTGCCTCGCTACTTCGAGGGTGAGCCCGGCGTGGGTAAGACCACCCTGATCCGGGAGGCTGTGCGCGAGTTCTGCCAGATCACAGGCCTCAACATGGTGGAAAACCCGGCCGACAGCTACGAGATGAAGGCCACCGACTTCTACTTCTTCACCGTCAACCTCTCGGGCAAAAACTCCACGATGGACATCGGCGGCCTGCCCAGCAAGGGTCAGCTGCAGCCGAGCAAGGGCAGCGAAGAGGACAAGGCCGGTGACTGGCTGCTGGGCGAGATCTACTCCCGTGCCCGTGGCATGAGCGCCCTGGCCAAGATCCAGATCGCGGAGCCCACCAACTACACCAAAGGCGACCTGCGCGCGGTGGATGTCACCCTCAAGGGCGACGCCGGCCAGATCGATGTGGTCCTCAATACCCTGGTTCGCCAGATGATGGAGGACGCCAAGAAGCTTGGCGCTGGCATCACCCTACTCAAGGAGGGCGAGGAGCCCAGCGGCGAGCGCCTGGAGCTGCAGATCAAGAAGGGCACCAACGCCGTTCGCCTGGTCGCCAGCGCCCCGGTTGCCCAGTCGAGCCACACCGAGTACGTCGCCGAGATGCTTCCTAACCGCCGCTTTGCACTGGCTACCAAGACGCCGTTTGCCCTGGTGAACTTCGACGATGTGGCCAACGCCTCGGAGTCGGTGCGCAACGTTCTCCTCGAGGTGGCCCAGAGCAACCGCTATTCCGGTGTGATGGACATCGGCAACGCGATGGTGACCTTCACCGGAAACATGGGCGCCGAGGACAACACGAACACCCAGTCGGAGCAGTCCGACGCTGAGGTCACCCGTGTATTCAAGGCCCGCATCCGTGACACACCCAAGGACTGGGCCAGCCGCATGTCGAGGAAATACAACGCTGTCGGCGATTGCATGTTCGCGCCCTTCATCGAGAAGTACGGCAACCAGGACGGCATCTTCCGTGACTCCATCGGCGATGGACGAACCGCCCGCGGCATTCCGAAGCCGAACTCTCGTTCGCTGGAGAACGCTCTGGCCAGCGTGCTGCCCTACTTCCAGATGGCCAAGGCTTCTGGCGCCAGCCCCACGGTGTTCGCCCGCGAGATCGAGGAGGCAGTCAAAGGTACGGCCGGTGCCCACCTGTCTGCGACCTACACCTCGTTCATGCGCGCCATGCTGACCGATGCGATTCCTCTGGCCGACGAACTCATGAAGACCGGCAAGCTCGACATGCCTCGCTTCGAGAAGCACATTGGCAGTGAGACCAAAAGCTCTGAGCAGGACTTCGCTTTCCGCTTCGCTGCAGCCCTGGCTGACGGCTTCGTGGAGCGCATCTCATCGTCCGATGAGGCCATCAGCCTGACCGAGACCAAAGACGACGAGGGTTATGCCAAGCTCCTGGCCGAAAGCACCGAGCGGATGTGCGTGGGCCTGGCCCAACTCTCCGCAGGTGGCATGAACTACGCCCTCTCGCGCGCCATGAACCGCATGGGCTCCATCAGCCGCCTGGGCGACTTCGATGGCGTCAAGGTCAAGCTGACGATGGCCACCTACGACGCCATGGCCGAGGGGTTCGCCAAGACGCTGGTCAAGGGCGTCTGGCCCAACCCGGATGCTGCCCAGAAGGACTTCAAGACCATGGTGGTGGGTAGCAACATAGCCAAGGCCGCCAAACCTGCAAAGGCCAAGCCCTGAGAGATCTGACCCTGGCGCCTCTGCGCCGGGGCTTCTTTCGTGCGCCCACCTATTGCTGGATCCCATTTATCTGACGTCACTGATTTGGCGGAGCCCCACAAGATGTCGATCAAACGAAAAGCAACTAGCCAGGCGGCCCAGGATTTCGCCGCTCGCCAGTACGACCTGTTCTCCGCGCTCAATGGCGAGGACGATCTGGAGGCGCTCGAGGTCATGGACCGCACCGATAACGTCTATGACCAGATGAGTCATGTGGTGAGTTCGGTGGCAGCCAGGAATCCCCATATTGCTCGCCTGAGCGCGGGCAACACGGATGACATCACGAATGCGATGTACCTGCGCGCAGGCGGCCTTGATCTGGACCAGGTGCACGACTTTGTGCGCAGTGTCTGCGACAACCCTGATGCCGTGATGGCCGTAGTGGCAGTCGCTGATACTACGCCGGCCGCCCAGAAGGCCTACCACGCAGCAACCCTGTCTTTGGGCGAAGGTTTCGCTCGTGAGCCGGCGCGGGAAGCGGCCACCTTGACGCCTCAGGCCGAGAGGCCTATCGAACCCGCCAAGTTGGATGGGCGCAGCAAGGCGGCCCGCGCACTGAAGGCCAAAGGACCCGGCAGTGGGATAGAGGGCATCAGCGAGGGTTCCGATTCCGGTCTGGGTGCTGGCCTGGATGATGATCTGGACGCAGACCTTGACGTCGCTTTGGGCGCCGGGGACAACCTGGACAACCTAGGCGACCTGGAAGATGAGCCGGGTCTGGGTACCCTGGCGTCTGCGGCCGGCGAGGCTGAAGTCGGTACTGAGTTCGACACCGAAGTCGACGCTGGGGTCGCTATGGATGCGTCCGCCCAGGACGAGCAGGAGGAGGTTGAGCGCGAGGAAGTCGCCGAGCTCACTGGAAGCACTGCCGACATCCTGGGGGCAGAAGAAGATGAAGAGAAGCCGGCCAAAGTCTCGGCGCGTGACTCCATCTCTGGAACCCAGCGGCTCCTCAATAGCATGCGCTCGGCCCGCTATGAGCCCTTGAGTATGGAGGCTACTGAGGCGCTTGCACACCGAGTTCAGGCGGGTGACGAGAAGGCCAAGCAAGAGCTTGTGGAGCACAACGTACGGTTTCTCGCCAGGGTTGCCGCTCGCTATGCCCGCTCCGGGTTCAGCATGGATGACCTCTTCCAGGTGGGATCCATGGGCCTGATCCGGGCCGCCGAGTTGTTCGACCCCACCAAGGGCTACCGGTTTACCACCTACGCCAGCTACTGGATCCGCCAGACCATTGGCCGCTACCTGTCTGCAGACTGCCTGATCCGTACTCCCCAGCACGTCAACGACCGCGTGGTTGCCGCCAAGAAGCGTGGCCGGGAGGCCCTGGCCGCCGGCGACAGGGATCTGGCTGAGAAGATGGAGGCGCAGGCAGCCAAGCTGGGAAGGAACCGCACGAGCAGCTCTACCTTTGTGCCGCTGGATGCACCTATCGGGGGTGATGGCGAAGAGTCCCGCTCGCTCCAGGAACTCCTCGAGAGCGAAGAGATGGGCATGGAGCAGGCCACTGAGGCCAAGAAGCTGGTGACCTGGCTGCTGCGCGCCACCAACGGGACCACGGACGAGCGCGATGGTGAGATCATCCAGATGCGCCTGGGCCTGCACCCGGACTTCGAGGGTGAGGCTCTCACCCTGGCCGAGGTCGCTCAGGTCCTCAACATCTCCCGTGAGCGGGTGCGTCAATGCTTTGAGCGCGGCTTCGAGGAGGTCAAGGAGAACGTGATCCGATGGGCCAAGGGGGAGGAAAACCTACCGGAGAACTTCTTCCCTATGGTCCGCTCGGTCGTCGGGCGAGGGTAGCGCTAAGCTAGCAGCTATGGCACACGACGCACACCCCAACGCAGACGCTGCTTCGCCCTATCCTGGGCACCTCTCCCCCGTGGTCGCGGAGGTCGGCGGGGTGAGTGTGACCGTCTGGGTCGACGCCGACGACTGGATTGGTGGACATCCGCCTGGTGCTGCTGGCGCCCCAAGAGCGAATACCGCCGGTGCGGATGACCTCACCCCTCAAACACCTGACCTCACCACGCAGAAGGATGGGCTCATGCCTCCAGGCGATGAGGTCATCGCTGGTATGCGGTTCTTCGTGGGCGTGGGCCTTGCCCGCAGCTCTGCGGATATCGGTACCGCGGCAGCTGTCGATGGGGTGGATGCCGTGGACGTCGAGATCCTCGGTGTCAGCGCTGAGCAGATCCGCAGCCTGGGACGGGCATTGCTCTCTGTGGCAGATCAGATACAGCGCGTCCAGTCGACCCAATAAGACAGGTAGGGCTCCTGGCAGATACTGGGGCAGCCGCTGTTGCATCCCTGGCTCAATTTCCAGCAGAATGAATCCATGCCGACGGCGGCCAAGATAAACCCAGGGAGATACAACCATGATGGATGCGCTTAAGCGTGCGCGCTTGGATTACCTCAAAACAAGAGAGGCGAGGGCCAGGAAGGCGCTCAAAAACGCCATCAAAGCCAACCAGAGTAAACGTGCTGAGGAACTCGATCATCTGATTCGGGGCCTTCAGCATGAGGCGCTCCATCTGCGTTTGCCGACCAAGCCCGGTAGGTCTCGGCCGCCTGCTCTGTGAAGCAGGCTCCGGCCGCGCATCCTGAGCCGCCCTTCCGTTCGAGCGTGACGTCCTCGACCCCCTCCGGCAAACAGAGCCTGAACTGGTCTAGTGCGGCGTTTCGTCTGTGGGTCGTAGCGTCGGTCTTGTGGGTTGGCGTCATCGCTGGACAGACTGCAGTCGCATTCCACATAAAGCCCAGCATTGGATGGTTCATCCACAGCTACACCATTGGTAGCGATTTCACCCCATCTGATGCGGAGAGACTGCTCGAGGCACAGATTTCACGATTCAAAGCGCGAGCAAATTCTGGAGCCGATCGGGCCCCCGACCCTAACGGTTACCGTGAAATTGCGGAGCGGCTAGCCGATGAGAGACTTGATGAAATGGCTGCTGTTTGGCAGTCTCGCCTCATCTTCATGCGCACCGACGTGGAGAGCCTTGCCGCAGAAACAGGCCTCACCGCGACGCAGATCGCCCTTGACGAGGAGAAGGCCGTCAAGATTGTGAGCGGCCTGAAGCTTGTGTCTCTGGCCAAGGCGTTTCCTAAGACTTGGCCGTCGAGCTTTGACACACGACAAACCGTACACGCCATCGACTGGCCAAGGCTTCTCGGAGTGATTCTGGGGGCGCCCCTTTTGGCCCTGGGGTTCGGCCTAACTCTGCGCTGGATCGCCCGCGGGCTGATACAGCCTGTTTGACCAGGTAGCGCTCCCTCCCTCCTTTTCCCAGCTGGATTCAGTCATGAAATCTCTCGCCCTTCTACTAGGCTCTTGTCTCATACCCCTGTTTGCGCTTGCCCAATCTGGGCCCGTGAAAGACCTTGGCGCCGAGATCGCAGCCGGGCGTCTGCAGCTAACCGCTCTCGCGGGCAACGGTAACTCTTCTGGCAATGCCGTCACTGGCGAGCTAGTGAACACGACATCTTCCAAGATCCTCGTCGACATCACGCTGAGCGAGCCACCCCTAATTGCCGAGGGGGCCGCGGCCAAACGAGCTGGGCAGTGAAACATGCCCTAAAGGCAGAGCCGCCTCGATTGGCGGTCGGGTGAATCGGCTTCGGCCTGGCGCCATGCCAGGCCGACTCATGTCAATGAGGTCGATCTTGCTGCTCGATATATCGCCTGACGACCTCTAGCGGTGCGCCGCCAACGCTGATCGCGCAGTAACTTCGGCTCCAGAGCACGGGTTCGCTGTACCAGGAGCTGAGCTCCTGCTTGAAGTCTCGCCTGAGCACCCGGGCGGTGTTGGTCTTCAAGGCATTCATGAACTCGCTCACTGCGATGTGCGGCGGAAGACTTACCAACAGGTGAACATGATCGCTCTCTCCGTTGATCTCCAGCAACTCCCCATCGCGCGACTCGCACCGCTCCCGAGCGGAGTCCGCTATCGCGCTGAGCATGGCCGAAGTGAGGCACGGCCGCCTGTATTTGGTCACCATAACCAAGTGGTAGTTAAGCGAATAAACGCAATGACTGCGCTGCTTTAAGTTGCTGCTTCTCATAATAACCAATATACTGTAGGACATGCAGCGCCGCAAGGTCACGTACAAGCTCTACCCAACAACCGCTCAGGCCGAGGGCCTGGGCCGGCTGCTGCGTGCGCACAAGGACCTGTGGAACGCCGCACTCGAGGAGCGCATCGATGCCTGGCGCAAAGAGCGCAAGAGCATCTCCTACGAGGACCAATGCAGATCCCTCACCCAGGTCCGTGGCGAACTCCCTGAAGATTGGGCCTCGATGAACTGCTCCTCACAGCAGATCACCCTGCGCCGCCTGGACAAGGCCTTCAAGGCCTTCTTTGCTCGTTGCGCCCGGGGCCAGAGCCCTGGCTTTCCCCGCTTCAAGAGCCTCACGCGCATGTCCGGCATTGGATTCAAGGGCCATGGCGACGGCTGGCGCTTTGCACCAAACCTTGCACCAAACCCTGTGCCAAGCACATCTACGGACGCTGCCTGGGGGCGCCACGGGACGTTGCGCCTGCAGGGAATTGGTCACATCAAGGCGCGCGGCCAGGCGCGCACGGGCGGCGCTATCAAGAGCTGCGAATTGCTGCACCGCCACGGTCAATGGAGCGTCTCGATCACCGTGGAGTGCGCAGAGGCCGATGTGGCGCGCGCCCGCAGTGCGGATCACGCGATGGCCGCTGACTGGGGTGTCTCACGCCTGCTGACCGTGGTGCGCACCGATGGTGCACACGCCGAAGCGCGCGAGGACTATGAGAACCCCCGCTGGTACCAGGGAGCGCAAGCCCGCCTGGTGGAGCTGGACCGGGCAGTGAGCTCCAAGCGCAGGGGTTCGAAGAACTGGCGCAAGGCGTGCGCGGCACGCGCAGCGCTCAAGTCCAAAATGGCGCGCCAGCGCCACGATCATCAGCACAAGCTAAGCGCCGACCTCGCCGCCCGCTGCTCGGTCTTCGCGACCGAGAAGCTCAGCATCAGGAATATGACTGGCTCGGCAGCGGGAACGCTGGAAGAGCCAGGTAAGAACGTCCAGCAGAAGGCTGGATTGAACCGAGAGATTCTCGACACGGCACCTGCCGCGTTGCTTCAGAAGATCGCCTACAAAGTGCAAGAGACTGGTGGGATGTACCTGGAAGCGCCGACGAGAAAGCTCAAACCCTCGCAGACCTGTCCGTCCTGCGGCGCAGTGACCAAGAAGCTGCTTGCGCAGCGCTGGCACTGCTGCCATGTGTGCGGATACGAGGAGGACCGGGACTCAGCGGCAGCGCGCGTCGTGCTGCGCTGGGCCCTGGGTACATTGGATTGCGGCCAGGAACTGGCCGAAGCGGCTTAGCCGCCGCGAAACCGCCTCCAACCTACGGATTGGTGGCGGTAGTTCATTGTTCCTGGTCAACAGCGGAAAGGCCCAGAACATGGTGGCCAGCGGCGTGCTCATGTCCGACGGCGGCTATCTGGCCGACAGCCGCGGCAACTTTTTCCTTGAGCTCAGGCCAAAGGCCCGAGTCCGGGTGGTGTTGATTGCTTATTGCGCCGACTTCGAGAAGGACAACCCAGGCCCATCAGATCGTTTCACGATAGCAGCCGTACCTACGCGCCTGGCGCCGGTCATGTCGAATATCCAGTCGTACGCCCGTAAGAACCCAGCCGATGACATCACCGCAGCTGCTCAAGCTGCAGTCTGGATGGCCCAGGGTGTCTCCGTAGCCAAGATCCGCGAGAAGTTTGAAGTGAGCCCGGGGGATGAGCGCCTGGCGCGCACCTTTATCCGCCCGTAGGCAGGGGAGCGAGAATGAAACAGCCCGCCTCTGTCCTCCTACTCACCGCAGCTCTGGCCGGCTGCGCTACCTCCCCGGGTGGCGATCCCATGCAGTTCAACACTGGCATCAAGGCCAACAAAACGATCTCGGTGGAGGTTTTCAATGCCCGGAGCAACAGGGATGAAGTGGTTCCGGTACGGGTGTACCTACCGCCGACCCCCAGTCCTGCGAAGCCGGCGCTGGTGTTCATGGGCCATTGCACGGGTCAGCTCGTGCCCATACACAAGCACCTCATTGCCACCATGCTGGAAAAAGGCGCCGTGGTCGCCGAGGTCGCCACCATGGAGGCTCGCGGTCGCCCGTCTCAGCTCTGCGATGAGAACCGGTTCGACACCGGCAACCTGAGATCCGAAGAGGCGTTCAGAGCCAGGGATGCGCTCGCGGCTCTTGGACTGGCTGATCCGAAGAATGTCGCGGTTTACGGTTCATCCCACGGTGGCTACACGCTGTCCTGGGTCATCTACGGTGCGGCGGCGAACAACTACAGCACGAGCCCTCCGTTCCGTGCGGCAGTCGGCATCTATCCCGGCTGCCGCCCGTTCAGAACTCCTGAGGCCATCGTCAAGACGCCGACGCTGCTCATGCTTGGGGACCGCGACAACTGGACGCCAGTGGCGCCCTGTGCAGAGATGCTGAGGGTGACCCGCGGCGGGGAGCCCCTAGAGATGATCGTCTTCCCGAACGCGACCCATTCCTGGGATGTCAATCGACCCGGCCGAAACTCGGTCACTACATCGGGGGAGCCGACGTACCTCGAGTACAACGATGCTGTGACGCGGGAGAGCTTTGCGAAAACCATGGAGTTCTTCTCCAGGTACCTCGACTTCTAAGCCCTTGCGGGGATTTGGTTTAGATCGCTCCGCGCGCCTTGTCACCACGCCAGATCATGGCCCAGTAATACTGGGCGAAGGCCTTGTCCACGATGTTGGTGACCGGGTTGGTCTCGGGTCGGGCAGCGCCCTCCTCGATGACCTTGAGGTTCAGAGGCAGCCCTCGGATCCACACCACCGAGCGGCCGTCCGGATAGACGTCAACCTTGGCGCTCTGCCCTTTGATCTGAGAGACAACACTCCACATCTGCCGGGGATCGATCGTCTCCTTGTCCAGGTTGGCCAGCGTGACCTCAACCTGCTGAAACTTTTCCGCCACGGGGATCGAAAGCACCACATCGCCCTTCTGGGAGCTGCCAATCACGGTCCCGTACAGCGTCTTGGGCTGCTCCACCGCGTTGCGGCCGACGAGAA